>Ga0209135_1000019_pt1 | contig 58447 bp, 60 predicted proteins | sample LauGreSBDMM110SD_4_FD_187570 | JGI IMG/M metagenome (GOLD analysis project Ga0209135, IMG submission 187570) | Freshwater lake microbial communities from Lake Michigan, USA - Su13.BD.MM110.SD (SPAdes) (version 3) | ecosystem: Environmental > Aquatic > Freshwater > Lake | place: Lake Michigan... | reverse complement strand
ACGTCAACGTGGCACCCTGATGTGTCATATTCAGCACCGAGCACACGATGATGCGTTTTTAGCGCCGGGCTTGCAAGATATCACTGCTCATGTGGATTTCACCGCCATCGCCGACACCGCGTTTGCAGCAGGCCTTGAGGTGCTGGGCTACACGTCGCAGTCTAGGTTTCTATTAAATAGTGGTTTGCCAGAGCTCTTAAATAAGCTTGATCAAACCGACGCTAAGGGGCTTGCGCAGACCCACGGTGCAGTGCAAAAACTGCTGTCTGAAGCCGAGATGGGTGAGCTCTTCAAAGTGATGGCGCTCAGCCGCGGCATCGATCAGACCTTGTCGGGCTTTAGCCGCGGCGATCGCAGCGCGCAGCTTTAATATCTGACTGCACTGCTAACGCGTTGTTTGCAGTTGCAAGGTATTCTGTCGTTGAAAGGCGGTACGTGTACCACCATCATCCGCCAAAGTGACACCTTCTCAGGCAAACAGCCGCGCTAACTCAACACCAGGCTCGGGCGCACGCATAAACGCTTCACCGACTAAAAAGGCTTGAACGTCGTTTGCCCGCATATGCTGTACGTCGGCGGGGCTCAAGATACCGCTTTCGGTCACCACGCGTTTGCCTTCAGGGATACGTGCCAAAAGATCAAGCGTTGTCTGTAGCGATGTTTCAAAGGTACGCAAATTGCGATTGTTGATCCCCAATAACGAGGTATTCAAATCAAGCGCGATCTCAAGCTCTTGAGCATCGTGCACTTCAACCAGCACATCCATGCCAAGCTCAAAGGCGCAGGCTTCAAATTCGCTAAGCTGCGTAGCCGTCAACGCCGACACGATCAACAAAATACAGTCGGCCCCCATGGCGCGCGCCGCGATGATTTGATAAGGATCGACCATAAAATCTTTGCGCAACACCGGCAAATTGCAGGCGGCGCGGGCTTGACGCAAGTATTCGTCAGCACCTTGAAAAAACTGTTCGTCAGTTAAGACCGATAAACAAGCTGCGCCGTGCGCGGCATAAGAGGCTGCGATTTCAGCAGGCTGAAAATTTTCGCGCAAAATCCCCTTTGAGGGCGACGCCTTTTTAATTTCGGCAATGACACCTGCGTGCCCGTTCTCGATTTTTGTTTCAATTGCCTGTGCAAAGCCGCGAATATCGCTGCGTGCTTTAGCCGCGACAAGCAGACTGGCTTCGCTATGCAGGGCACGCGCCGCAGCGACCTCTTGGGTTTTGACGGCCAGAATTTTGTTTAGGATATCGCTCATGCTGCAAACTTTTTTGTTTTGGCACAAAAGGCGTCGAGTTTTGCGCGGGCTGCACCGCTTGCAATTGCTTCAAACGCCATCTTGATACCTTGTTGAATAGAGGTGGCATGGTTACCAACGTAAATTGCCAGACCCGCATTGAGTGCGACGATATCACGGGCAGTGCTCGGCTTGTTGGTGAGGGCTTCAAGCACGCGGTCGCGTGACTCTTCTTTACTTGACACACGAATGCCGCGGTTGGATACCATCGTCAGACCAAAATCTTCTGGGTGGATTTCGTACTCGGTAATAGCGCCGTCTTTAAGCTCGCCAACCAGGGTACCGGCACCCAGCGATGCTTCATCCATGCCATCTTTGCCGTGCACAATCATGACGTGTTTAGAACCTAATAATTGCAACACACGAACTTGGATGCCGACTAAATCAGAATGAAAGACCCCCATCAATTGGTTGCCTGCGCCTGCGGGATTTGTTAACGGCCCAAGGATATTAAAAATAGTGCGAACACCCAGCTCTTTGCGAATTGGCGCAATGTTTTTCATCGCGCCATGATGGGCTTGTGCGAACATAAAACCAATACCGATCTCTTCAATGCACTCTGCGATTTGCGGCGGCGTGAGCGCGAGGTTGGCGCCTAAGGCTTCAAGCACATCCGCACTGCCTGATGATGACGAGGCACTGCGCCCGCCGTGTTTGGCAATCGGTACGCCGGCCGCGGCCGCAACAAACATTGCGGTTGTTGAGATGTTGAAGGTGCTGCTGCCATCGCCACCCGTGCCGCACATATCGACCATATCCTGAGGGTTGGCAACATGCACGGGCGTGGCAAACTCACGCATCACTTGCGCGGCAGCGGTGATCTCGCCAACCGTCTCTTTTTTAACACGCAGGCCCATTAACAACGCTGAGGCAATGGTGGGTGACATCTCGCCGCGCATCAACATACGCATCAAGTGCAGCATCTCGTCATGAAAAATCTCGCGATGCTCGATACAACGGTGTAGTGCCTCGTTCGGGGTAATCATGTATTGCTCCGCGAAACCTCGCTGTTCAGAGCGAGGGGTGTATCGATGGATTTAAGCCTTCACCTCATCAAGCTCAAGAAAGTTACGCAATAATGCGTGACCATGCTCGCTTAAAATCGATTCTGGATGAAACTGTACGCCATAAATCGGTAGAGTTTTGTGCCGCACCCCCATGATTTCGCCATCGGCTGTTTGTGCGGTGATCGCCAGACAGTCGGGGATTGAGGCACGTTCAATCGCCAGTGAATGATAACGAATCACCGTGTAGGGTGAAGGTAGGCCTTTAAAAACATCGCTGTCGGTGTGTGTGATGTCTGAAGTCTTGCCGTGCATGATTTGCTGGGCACGAACAATCTTGCCACCAAAGGCTGCACCAATTGCTTGATGCCCAAGGCACACGCCTAAAATCGGTTTTTTGCCGGCATAGTGTTTGATCACCTCAATCGAGATCCCGGCCTCGGCGGGCGAGCACGGCCCGGGCGACACACAGATGTGATCAGGCGCAAGCGCGTCAATCTCTTTCAGTGTGATTTGGTCGTTGCGATACACGCGCACATCTTGACCAAGTTCGCCAAAATATTGCACTAGGTTGTAGGTAAACGAGTCGTAGTTATCGATCATCAGTAGCATGGTTTGAATCCAGGTCGTATCACGGTGGCGGGTTTAAAACGGGTCATCAAGCCCGGTTTGCACTTGTTCGGCCGCGCGTAACACTGCGCGGGCTTTTGCCTCAGTTTCTTGCCATTCGAGTTCAGGGTCAGAGTCGGCCACGATACCGGCCGCCGCCTGCACATAGAGCATGCCGTCTTTGATGATGCCGGTACGAATAGCGATCGCGACATCCATCTCGCCACCGTAACTCAGGTAGCCGGCCGCGCCGCCATAAATGCCACGACGTACAGGTTCGAGCTCGTCGATCATTTGCATCGCTCGCACTTTAGGTGCGCCCGTTAAAGTACCCGCCGGAAACGAAGCGCGTAAGACATCCATATTGCTCATGCCCGCCTCAAGCGTACCCGCCACGTTTGACACCAGATGCATGACATGCGAATAACGCTCGATCACCATGGTGTCGGTGACCTCAACCGTGCCAATTTTTGCGACACGGCCCACATCATTGCGCGCGAGGTCAATCAGCATGACGTGCTCGGCACGTTCTTTGGGGTCGGCTAGTAACTCTGCAGCCAGAGCGGCATCAAGCTCGGGAGTCGCGCCGCGTTTGCGTGTTCCGGCCAATGGACGAATCGTAATGGTGGTTTCGGGTACTGAACCGGCAGGTGCCCCTTCGGCGAGCGGCAGGGCCTCTTGGCGGACAAGAATCTCGGGCGAAGCGCCGACCACCTGAAAGTCGCCGAAGTTCCAGTGATACATGTAGGGCGAGGGGTTCAGGCTGCGCAACGCGCGATAAAGCGAAAGTGGTGAATCGCTGAACGGTTTGGTAATCACTTGCCCGACTTGCACCTGCATCAGATCGCCTGCCGCGATGTATTCTTTTGCGCGCAACACCGCTGCCAGGTAATCGGCTTTGGCAAAGTGGCGTTGTTCGGCGGTCACGACACTTGAATGGCTATACGGGATTTCAATAGGCTTGCGTAGCCGAACCCGCAAATCTTTAAGGCGTTGCTGGGCGCGATTAAAGGCCTCGGGCGTAGCCGGATCTGCATACACCATCAGATAAATACGCCCCGCCAAGTTGTCAACGATGACTAATTCGTCGACTTGCAACAACAAGATATCGGGAGGGCCTTCGCCCATCCCCGCTGGGTAGGGCTTGGTGGCGGGGCCGAGTTTGGGCTCGATATGCCGAACTGTATCGTAACCAAAATACCCCGCCAGACCGCCTGCAAAACGCGGCATGCCGGGGCGCAAGGCCACCTTGAAGCGCGCTTGATATTGCGAAATAAAGGTCAGTGGATCGCCCTGATGGGTTTCAATGACCTTGTCATCGCGTAACACTTCAGTGGTGGTGCCGCGTGCGCGCAGGACGTTGCGTGCGGGCAGTCCAATAAACGAATAGCGCCCAAAACGCTCGCCACCGACCACCGACTCGAGCAGGCATGAGTTTTTACCGCCTTGAGGGCCGCTGTGCGCAAGTTTTAAATAAATCGCCAGGGGGGTATCGAGATCAGCATAGGTTTCGACAACCAGAGGGATCCGGTTATAGCCTTGCGCCGCGAGGGCTTTAAATTCGATTTCAGTCATGTTCGGACAATTCTCGTTGGGCGGGTTCAAGTACGAAGTGCAACGCGTCGTATCGGTCGGTCAAGCAATAAAAAAGCCCGGCCATGTTTGGACGGGCTTGGTTTGTATGTTTAGTCTGGTGGCTTAAGCCGAAAGACTGACTGCTGACAAAACCTTACCCGAGGCAAAAACGCCACCAACGCCACCGGGCGCCAGTTACGAGTTGAGTTGGGTTCAATGATTTCATTTTCAAGTGTTCAGTGTTAACGCGCTGCGATCCAATGTGCCGCCGCCTCAATAGAATCCACTATAGCATCGACATCAAGCGTTTGCACGCTTTGGCCTTCGTTGTACCCATAAGGGACGGCTAAAACGCTACAGCCCGCGGCGCGCGCCGATTGCGCGTCATTAATAGAGTCACCGATGGTCACGCTGCGAGCGGGCGCACTTTTTAACAAATGACAGGCATGTCGCATGGGCGCGGGGTGCGGTTTGGCGTGCTCGAGGGTATCGCCGCACACCACAGCCTGAAAGTAGGGCGCCAGGCCGGTTCGCTCAAGTAGAGGGAGGGTAAATTCAGTGGCCTTATTGGTGACCACCGCCAAGCGTAAACCCATGCTTTTCATTAACTCAAGCCCGGGTATCACGCCATCAAACATCACCGACTGATCGCCATTGACCTGGTGCAAATGACGAAAATACGACTCGCGCGCACGCTCAAAGAGCTCGGGCGAGATCGAGGCGGGGTCGGCATCGACCGTCAGCATGCGCATGACCAGGTTTTTTGCCCCTTTACCGATAAAGGTTGCGATTTGGGCTTGAGGCAGGCTCGAGAGCCCAAGCTCATGGCGCATGGTGTTGGCCGCGTTGGCCAAATCGGGGATGGTATCCATTAAGGTGCCATCCAGATCAATTAAAACAGCGTCAAAGGCCAGAGAAGCGCGGGCAGAGCTAGAGGTTGAAGACATTATGCAGAATCAAGGCAATGGTTAAAGTGACGTTTAAAACTACTCAGATCGAGCGAGTTTCAGCAAGTTTGAGTTGTTCGCGCATTTTTTTAATGACCGCAGCGTAATCGGGCTGGCCAAAAATCGCTGAACCGGCAACGAAAGTATCGGCCCCAGCGGCTCGGATGGCGCCAATATTGTCGACTTTGACGCCGCCATCGACTTCAAGGGCAATCGGTTGGCCGCCCGCCCGCACATGAGCGTCGATCAGTGCGCGAGCCTGACGTAACTTATCCAACGTGCCTGGGATAAAGCTTTGCCCACCGTAGCCCGGATTGACCGACATCAATAAAATAATATCCACCTTCTCCATGACATGGGTGAGCCAGTTCAGTGGTGTGGCGGGGTTAAAGACTAGGCCCGCCTGACAGCCTTGGTCGCGAATCAACGCCAGGCTGCGATCGACATGCCGAGACGCCTCGGGGTGAAAAGTGATCACATTGGCGCCCGCCTTGGCAAAGGAGGGGATCAGGCTGTCGACCGGCTCTACCATCAGATGCACGTCGATCGGCACGCTGATATGGGGGCGGATGGCTTCGCACACCATCGGACCAATGGTCAGATTGGGGACATAGTGATTATCCATGACGTCAAAATGGATCCAGTCAGCACCGGCCGCCACAACATTTTTGACTTCTTCGCCCAAACGGGCGAAGTCAGCAGATAAAATACTAGGCGCGATACGTGCGTTTGGTAGAGCGGTCATTTCTGGCATGATGGTCGATCACCAAAATAAGGTAGTCTCATTATTGCAGTTTTCTTTGGATCTCATCGTGAAACCATTTGAGTTAACCGTGGCGGTCGAGCCGCGCTTTGTGCCAGATCAGTCAGATCCAGCCAAGCAACAGTTTGTTTTTGCGTATACGGTGCGTATTACCAACACCGGTGAGCGGCCTGCGCAGGTGATCAGCCGGCACTGGGTCATCAGCGATAGTGAACAAGTTGCCCAAGAAGTCCGCGGTTTGGGTGTGGTGGGTCAGCAACCGTTGCTGGGGCCCGGCGAAACCTTTGAATACACCAGCGGCTGTCCTCTTAAAACACCTGTTGGCACGATGCGTGGCAGCTATCATTGCGTGGGCGAAAACGGCGTGCCCTTTGAGGTTGAAATCCCTGAATTTGTACTGGCGATGCCACGTACCCTGCACTGAAGCTCAGTTTGCGCCAGCGTTCAAACCCTTAATTCCTCTCAAAACGCTAAAGACAAGGTTCTTTGTGATGCCACGTACTTTTTTTCGAGCCCTGCTGTTGAGTGTGTTGGCCTTGTTGGCCGCTTGTTCAAGCCCGCCGCGTGTGCCCGATTCAGACACGGCACCAAGTGTTGAGGCCCCTGTAGCGGTACCTCAGGCCCCCTTAGCAGACAGTGCAGCACGCGCCTTGAGCGGTAAGTTCGCAGCGGTTGGGTGGGGCGATCTTCCTGGCTGGGCCAATGACGATTTGCGCGGGGTCTGGACAACCTTCTTGCGTAATTGCGCGGGGTTGATGCGCCCGACTGCCATCAACTTAGCCGGGCCTACCCGCGCCACGCCGCGCGCCTGGCAAGGGGTGTGCGCAGCAGCCACCGACCCAGCGCGTGCGCCCGCAGCCAATAATCCCGAGGCGGTACGCAAGTTTTTACAAACGTGGCTGGCACCCTGGCGACTAGACGGTACCGAGGGCAAACCCGCCAGCAGCATTGTGACGGGCTATTACGAACCCCTGGTGGTGGGCTCGCGTAAACAAGGTGGGGTCTACCAGTGGCCGCTGTATACCGTACCCGCTGATTTGCTGACCATCGATTTGGGCAGGGTATATCCAGAACTTGCTGGTAAGCGCGTACGCGGCAGGCTAGAGGGCAATCGGGTAGTACCTTACGATAGCCGTGCAAGCCTAGAGGCCTCTGCGCGTAAGCCACCTGTCGTGGTGTGGGTCAATGACCCCGTTGATAATTTCTTTTTGCAAGTGCAAGGCTCGGGCCGTGTCCAGCTCAACGATGGCCCCGGTGCCGGTCAAACGATACGCGTCGCCTATGCCGACCACAACGGACACCCATATGTGTCGATCGGCAAGTGGCTTGCTGACAAAGGCGAGATGCAACTGTCGCAAACCTCGATGCAAAGCATTCGCGAGTGGGCTAAGCGTAACCCTAAGCGCGTGCCCGAAATGCTCAATGCCAATCCAGCCTTGGTATTTTTTAAAGAAGAGCTCATTACTGATCCAGAAATCGGGCCTAAAGGCGCCTACGGCATCCCCTTGATGGCGCAGAGGTCGATCGCTGTTGACACCAATTTTGTACCCTTAGGCACGCCGGTATTTTTGGCCACAACACAGCCTGCTTCAACGCAAACCCTGAATCGCTTGGTGTTTGCGCAAGACACGGGCACGGCAATTAAGGGGGCTGCGCGCGCCGACTTTTATTGGGGGTTTGGCGAGGCTGCGGGTGCTCAGGCCGGCCGCATGAAACAGGCCGGACAAATGTGGGTGCTTTGGCCTAAACAGGCCGGCGCACCAAGCGCGCGTTAAATGGCCGCTGAATCACCCATGAGCAGCCGATGAAAACTCCGATTGTGGTTTGTGGCACGGGCATCGTGGGTTTAGCCACGGCCTTAGCGCTGGCGCGACGCGGACAACAGGTCACCTTGTTGGGCCCGCGCCAAACGTTTACGCCCGCTACGCCCGAAATTTTTCATCCGCGCGTCTATGCGATATCACCGGCAAGCCAACGGTTTTTAGCGTCGCTCGGGGTGTGGAATATGCTCGATGCGCAGCGCTTAACCGCTGTGCAGGCCATGGAGATTCACGGCGATGGCGCGGGCCTGGTCAATTTAAATGCCTGGCAGGCGGCGATTCCAGAGTTGGCCTGGATTGTCGAGTCAGGCGAGATCGAACGCGCGCTGACCCAAGCGGTGCAGATTTTTGGTTTGCACTGGCTCGAAGAGAAATTTACAACGTATCGCAAAGCGGGTGATACCGATCCCGGCCTGACGACTGATCAAGGCACTGTCTTGCAGGCCGAACTCTTTATTGCAGCCGATGGCGCGCAATCGCCTTTACGCGCTGCGGCGGGCATATCGGTTGACGTTAAACCTTATGGCATCACAGCGATCGTTGCGCATCTGAACTGTGCACGACCCCATCAAGGCACCGCCCTGCAATGGTTTAACGACCAAGGTGTGCTGGCCTTGCTGCCGATGCCGTCTACCCAGGCAGGTGCGCAAGTGTCGATGGTCTGGTCGCTCAACGCGTCGCTTGCGCAAGAGTTGCTGGCGTTGACCGTGGCAGAGCAAGCCGCGCAACTGAGCGTGCGCCTCGCGGCGCTTACATCTGGGCGCTTAGGTGAACTCACGCTGCGTGGCGCGCTGCATGCTTTTCCTTTATCGTTAAATCAGTCGCCCCTGATTGGTGAGCACATCGCTTTGGTGGGTGACGCGGCGCACCGCTTGCACCCGCTTGCTGGGCAGGGCTTAAACTTGGGACTCGGCGATGTTGAGGCCTTAGTGAGTGTGCTTGCTGAACGTGAAGCGTTTCGTAGTGCGGGTGATGCGATGGTGTTAAGGCGTTACCAACGCGCGCGTGCCGAACCCGTGCTGGCGATGCGTCTTGTGACAGATGGACTGCATCGGTTATTTGCGACGCAGAGCCCCGCTGCGGCATGGTTGCGCAACGTTGGCATGTCGGCAGTTGAAAAACTACCGATGATCAAGCGGTACTTAATTGCTGGGGCCTCGCGCTAGGTATAACGCGTATATCGATTAGGAGTAGTACGTTTGAAAAAATTATTGAACTTCAAATGGCTTGCCGTGACCTGTCTGTTGGGTGTGGCGTCTGTGGCTTGGGCGCAAAAAGCGCCGGCAGCCGACGCAAACCCTGAGGCCAAAACGCAAGCCGTACAAAAGCTTTTTGCCGAGCGTTTTGGTAACCCGCCTATTAATGCTGTGCGCCTGACGCCTTATGGCCTGTACGAGATTCAGCTTGGCATGGATTTGGTTTACACCGATGAGAAAGTGAATTTTGTTTTAGATGGCACGCTGATTGACGCCAAGACGCGCCGCGACATCACCCGCGAGCGTCAAGATTCTTTGGCGCAAATGCCCTTTGATCAATTGCCGTTTGAGTTGTCTTTCAAACAAGTGCGTGGCGATGGTTCGCGCAAAATGGCAATCTTTGAAGATCCAAATTGCGGCTACTGTAAGCAGTTACGCAAAGCAATCGACAGCATTAACAACGTCACGATCTTTACGTTCCCGTATCCGATCTTGTCACCCGATTCAACGCAAAAAGTGCGTAATGTATGGTGTGCTTCAGATCGCGCTGCGGCGTGGGACGCTTGGATGCTTCAGAACAAAGTACCCGCTACGCTTGACTGCGATGTGCCGATTGACCAGATGGTAGCGCTTGGTCAAAAGTTAATGGTGCGGGGCACGCCGGCGTTATTTTTTGCCGATGGCTCACGGGTGGGCGGTGCAATCCCGAAAGAAGATATTGAAAAACGCCTACAACAGGCGAAGTAGCCATCCATTCTGCAGGGAGCGCTGTCACCCGAGGTCACTATCAGTTCGTTGCGTAGTTATTTTGTTACAACAAAAATTAGGAGCATTTGATGCGTATTGCCGTACTGGATGATTATTTAAAGGTTGCCCCCAACATGGCGAAGTGGGATAGCCTCAATGCGGACGTTAGTTTTTTTTCTGAGTATATCCAGCCTGTCGATCTGGCTAAGGCCCTAGAGTCCTTTGAGGTGATCGTCGCCATGCGCGAACGCTCTGCGTTTCCGGCAACTGTGATCAAGGCCTTGCCTAAGCTGCGATTACTAATCACAACTGGTATGCGTAATAGTTCGGTCGACATGGTGGCTTGCCGGGCACAGGGCATTGACGTCTGCGGCGCACCAGGCGACCCCAAAAGCACGGGTGCAACCGCCGAGCTTGCCTGGTCATTGCTGCTTGCGTTGTTTAAGCAAATCCCCAAAGAAGCAGCCAATATGCAGCAAGGCTTGTGGCAAACCACCATGCCACCGACGCTCGAAGCGAAGCGCTTAGGCTTGTTGGGCGCCGGGCATTTAGGCCAGTGCGTCGGACGTGTCGGTTTGGCGTTTGGGATGGAAGTCGTTGCCTGGAGCCCGAATCTGACTGAAGAGCGTGCGGCCAAGGCTGGCGTCAAGCTTGTGTCTAAACAAGAGCTCTTTGCCACGTCAGATGCGATTAGTGTGCACATGGTGTTAAGTGATCGTTCGCGCGGTATTGTTGATGCAGCCAGCCTGCAAACCATGAAATCGACAGCCTATTTAATCAACACCTCACGTGCCGGCTTGATCGATCAGCCCGCATTGCAAAAGTTGTTGACCGAGGGCAAGATTGCGGGCGCGGGGCTTGATGTCTATGACGCCGAGCCTTTGTCGGCCACTGATGCCTGGCGCACGACACCTCGCACGTTGCTCACACCGCACCTCGGCTACGTCACACCCGAAAACTTTGCTGTGTTTTATGCGAATGTTGTGGCCGATATCCAAGCCTGGGCCGCAGGCAGCCCAATTCGAGTGTTGAATTAATGCAACCGGTATTGCCCGTGCACGTGGTTGCACGCCTATTACTTATTTTGTTATTAGCCGCTGGGGTGTATTTTTTTAGCGGCTTTGTCGTGCCTGTACTGGCAGCTTTGATCATTGGGTTTGCCAGCTGGCCGTTGTACTCAAGATGGGTAGGGGTGTGTGGTGGTCGCACCATGTTGGCGGCAAGCGTAGCGTTGATTTTTATCTTGCTCGTGCTTGTCGCGCCGTTGTCTGTTGCCTTGTACTACTCGGTCAACGAGGCAAGCCACCTGTTGGCCTGGCTCTTGACCGCAAACCGAGAAGGCGTAGCCGCGCCTGACTGGATTGTGGCGTTACCCTATGTTGGTGAGAGGTTGGGTAGTTATTGGGTTGAATTTTTAGGTCAACCCCATGCGCTCGGCAGTCTGGTCGAGGCGATCAGCGGTCAACATATCGGCAATATCTATCGCGTCGTCTTGTCGGCAACAGGCAATGCGTTTCACATCATGCTGACCTTGTTGTTCATGCTAATCACGTTGTTTTTTGTGTACAAAGATGGCCATCGGATGGTGGGCCAACTTGATATCTTGGGCGAGCGAGTCCTGCCTTCGCGTTGGCAACGGTTTTCGCGAGTGATTCCAGCCACAATTAGTTCTACCGTGACGGGCATGGGCCTGATCGCGATCGGTGAAGGGGTCGTGTTAGGGCTGGCCTACTGGGTCGCCGGCGTGCCTTCGCCTGTATTGCTTGGTGTGATCACGGCTTTCATGGCGATGATCCCTGGCGGTGCCCCGCTGTGTTTTACGTTGGTGTCGTTGTATTTGGTGGGCTCGGGTGCTCCCATTGCGGGCGCGAGCCTGTTTGCCTGGGGGACGATCGAATTATTTATTGTCGATAAAACGCTGCGGCCTCGCTTGGTGGGCGGGCCAGTCAAGCTGCCGTTTTTGCCAACTTTTTTTGGTTTAGTCGGGGGCGTCAAAACCATGGGAATCGTCGGGCTGTTTATCGGCCCAGTATTGATGGCCTTAATGGTGGCGCTCTGGCGTGAGTGGGTGCTGGATGTTAAAGCTGCGCAGACAGACCGCGACTAAAACACGGCAAACGAACGCGCTCGCCTCTGTACTTTACAGCTTGGTTTTGAGAGCCGAAATATCGATTTGGCTCGTCAAGGCGATTAAGTCTGCAACCGAATTAACCTGCATTTTTGAAAGCACGCGCGCGCGATGCAGCTTGATGGTGGCCGCAGCAGAGCCATCTGTGTCGGCGACTTGTTTGTTGGTTTTGCCCGCGATGATCGCGTTAAACACTTCGCGCTCGCGACGGGTGAGCGTGATATAGAGTTTTTCGACCGCGCGCGCTTTGATTAAAACAGTGTGTGTCGCACGATCTTGTTCAAGCCCGCGATCAACGGCCGTTAATAAATCTTGCATTGAAAAGGGCTTCAGTAAAAAATCGCCCGCCCCTTGTTTCATCGCTTGCACGATTTGAGCCGGCAAACTTTCACCACTGATAAAAATGACGGGTGTGGTCCAGCCATGGCGCGTTAATTCGGCTTGTAATTCAACGCCGCTTTGGCCGGGCATTCGCATATCTAGCACGATCACCGCTGGTGATACAGGCGTGGCATGTTTTAAAAATTCAGTGGCGCTCGGGTAGGGGGTCACTGAAAAGCCCTGGCGCTCGAGCGTGCCAACTAAGGCGCTTCTGATCGAGGCGTCATCGTCGACGAGGTAAATGTGACCTGTGGATAAGACTTGCATAATATTTTTTTATAAAACAAGGACTTTCTTAGCTTACAAAAAACTTGCTCCTTGTGGAATACGCTAAATTGCCTATTATGCCAAACTGACTGCCGCGCGCCCTGCCTCAACAGCAAATTTGGCCAAGACAAACGCGCCAGACTTGGGATCGCGTGCGTCGTTTACTGCAGTGAGTGTGGTGGTGAGTTGCGTTGGGGTGAGCTCGACCACGCCATAGCCACGCGAGGCCGCATTGGCAAAGATAAAGTGGGGATTGGTTTCAAGTTGCTTGGCAAGTTGGGCAGGTGTCGAACCCGAGAGCGAAGTAATGCTGGTCCCGCAAAACTCGACTCCGATCGCTTCGCAGTCTGGATTGTTGTAATCAGACAAAACGTGGCCCACCCAGTTCTCGTGAATGTCACCACCTAAAAGCACAGGGTTACGCAAGCGTGTGTGCAGCATCGCGTCAGTGAGTCGACGGCGCGCAGCCGGATAACCATCCCAGCCATCATTTCTAAGTAATTGCGCACCCGTGGTGCTGTAGTTTCGGCGTCCAAACAAGGTTTGTTGGCCGAGCAGGTTCCAGTGGCTACGTGCCGAAGAAAATTGCTGGGTCAGCCAGCGCTCTTGGTCGCCGCCGAGCAGCGTGCGTTGCGGATGGTTGAACTGTTCGCACTGATTAGGATCCACGCGCCCCGAGCCTGGTCGCTGGTTAGGGGTGCAGGCCTGTAGGTCGCGATATTGCCGATCATCGAGCGTGTAGAGCGTGGCTAAACGTCCGAATGAAACGCTACCAAAGACCCTTGCCTCGTCGCCTTGCCCGGCGAGCAGCTGCGCAAAACTCGCACGAGTGACTGGCATATTTTCATAAAACGCTTGGTACGCAGCACGTCGACGCGCCATAAAGTTTTCAACTGGCGTGCCAGATAACCCTTCATGCGTGGCTGCGTAATCGTTTTGAACCTCGTGATCATCCCAAGTCACGATCCAAGGATAGGCAGCGTGAATCGCTTGTAAATCTGGATCTGATTTGTGTAGCGCATAGCGACTGCGGTAGCCCTCTAGGGTCGTGATCCAGCCACCCGTGGTGGGCCGCACCTCAACGGGGCGTGAGGCAGGATACTCGTAAATATAGTCGCCTAGAAACAGTACAAAATCGAGATTTTCGGCGAGCATGTGCCGATAAGCGCTGTAATAGCCATTGCCCCATTGCTGGCAAGAGGCATAGGCCAGGCGCAAGCGTTTAACCTCGGCCTGAGGTGCCGGAAACGTGCGAGTACGGCCTGTGGTGCTGGTGGCAGCACCTGCGATGAAACGATAGTAGTAGGCGCGCCCGGGCTCAAGCCCTGCGACCTCTGCATGTACCGAGTGTCCGAGTGCGGCTGTTGCTTGCACTACGCCCGTGGCCGCTACACGACTGAACTGCGCGTCGTGGGCAAGCTGCCAAGTGACTGCCACGGGTTTGGTTGTGAGCCCTGCCGCGTCAAGAGCGGACGTGCCTAGACGAGTCCAGAGCACGATCGAGTCGCTGGTGGGCGAGCCGCTGGCCACGCCTAAACTAAAAGGTTGTACCGACCAGGCCTGTTTTGCCGCGCCGATGCTCGGCAACCCTAAAAGGGCTGCTGAGGCGCCAGCAAATTTTAAAACTTCTCGACGCTGCATCAAAACAGTGACGCGGCTCCAAACATTGCAAAAATCCCAAAGCCCACGGCCACAATCCCTAAGCCGCCAGCTAGCCAAGCCAGCATCATGACGTTGGTGATGATCGCAGACGAGGCCAATACGATGGCCACCTGCAAGACGCCAGAAGAAATCTCTAGATTGTGATACTTGTGGTTAGCAAGTTCACCTAGTGCCTGGGCTTTTTTTGCACGCTCGGCAAGTTCTTTACGACCTTCGCCGGTGTCTGGCTCAGTGTCGTAACGCTTAGAAGCCGCAGCCCATTTTTTTATCTGCTCGACAGTTTTTGGATCTTGGGCGTTTGGACTGATTTGTGCAGCTTGCACCGCAACGTCAGTGGTTGTTTTGCGGATTGATTTTGCTTGAAAAAACGCCCATAAGTTAGACGCTTCAACCTGTTTGGTAATCACCTCGGTTTGATACGCTTTACTTAAGGTTTCGCTGATGGCTAAAAAAAGTGCCAGCACGGCAATAACGAGTGCAATTTTTTTGTTTGAGGGGTCAACGTGCCCGTGTCCTGACATAACTGTGTTCCTTAGTGGTTTTGTGGTTGGTGAGCTTGGCTCAACAATTTTTCGGTATAGGCAATTGCGATGGCGGATAAGACAAAGGCCAGATGAATGAGCGTTTGCCACATCAGCGTGGATTCTTCAATGCTGGGGGCATTAATAAAAGTCTTGAGTAAGTGAATCGATGAAATCCCGATAATCGCCGTGGCCAGCTTGACCTTCAACACCCCCGCGTTGACGTGTGAGAGCCATTCAGGCTGATCGGGATGGTCTTTAAGACCCATGCGCGAGACGAAGGTTTCCCAGCCCCCAACAATGACCATGACGAGCAGGTTTGAAATCATGACAACATCAATCAAACCCAGCACGATCAGCATGAGCTCGGTCTCGGTGATCGTTTTTTCAACGCTCATCGCGGTAATCAGGTGTACGAGCTCTTTCCAGAATTGCCAGACGTAAACGCCTTGCGCGACGATGAGGCCAATGTAGAGCGGGGCCTGAAGCCACCGGCTCATGAAGATCCAGCGTGGCAGCAATTTTAAAGTTGAATTGTTTGTGTTCATTGTGAGTGTTTCAAGTTTCGCTTAGGTCAAGCTTGGATTGGTTCTAGCTTTGATTGGTTCAAGTTTTGAGTGATTTAAGTTTTGAGTGATTTAAGTTTTGAGTGATTTAAGTTTTGAGTAGTTTAAGTTTTGAGTGTTTCAACTTAAGTAGGGTACGTGCCGGGTAACAAAATACTTTTATCGACGGTTTCAATATCGGTACGCCCACAAAAGGCCATTGTCAGGTCAAGCTCTTTATGTAGGATTTCAAGTACTTTTTTGACGCCTGTCTCGCCCATGGCACCTAAGCCATACAAAAAGGCACGCCCGATATAACAACCTTGTGCGCCAAGCGCTCGCGCTTTCAAAATATCTTGACCGCTGCGCACGCCGCCATCCATGTGAATTTCGATTTGCTTACCGACGGCTTCAACGATTGCGGGTAAAGACTCAATGCTTGAGGCCGCGCCATCGAGCTGACGACCACCATGGTTGCTGACGATCAGAGCGTCGGCACCGCTATTAAGCGCCATCCGTGCATCGTCTACGTCTTGAATCCCTTTTAAAATCAGCTTGCCACCCCAAAGTTTTTTGATCCAGGCCACATCGTCCCAGTTTAGGCGCGGGTCAAATTGCGAGGCGGTCCATTCGCTGAGTTTGCTCATATCGCTGACCCCCTGCACGTGGCCCACGATATTGCCAAACTGGCGGTTTTTGGTAGCAAGCATACCTAGCGCCCAGCGCGGCTTGGTGGCAATATCAATCATGTTGGCCAAGGTCATCTTGGGTGGTGCGCTTAAGCCATTTTTTAAATCTTTGTGGCGTTGCCCCAAGATTTGCAAATCAAGGGTTAAAACCAGTGCCGAGCAGTTGGCACGCTTCGCGCGTTCAACCAAGCGTTCGATAAAGTCACGATCTTTCATCACGTAAAGCTGAAACCAAAACGGATGATGGTTGGTACCCTCAGCAACGGCCTCAATCGAGCAAATGCTCATGGTCGATAAGGTAAAGGGGATGCCAAACTCTTTTGCCACTTTAGCGGTCAAAATTTCGCCATCCGCGTGCTGCATGCCGGTCAAACCGGTTGGTGCGATGGCCACGGGCATCGCAACTTTTTGCCCGATCATTTTGCTGACGGTCGAGCGGTTCTCCATGTTGATCAAAATGCGTTGGCGCAATTTGATTTTTTGAAAATCACTCTCGTTGGCACGGTAGGTGCTTTCTGTCCATGAGCCTGAATCGGCGTAGTCATAAAACATGCGGGGTACGCGCTTTTTTGCCAAAACGCGCAAGTCTTCGATGTTGGTAATCATGCTCATGGGGTAGGTCTCCGCTGGCTCATGGCCATTGCTGAATTTGTGCCCTAGTTTAACGGAATGTACAAGAATCAGACCTCTTTAAATAATCCTTGCCGTATTGGGCGGGGTTCGGTCTGCCGTGGTACGCTGCGTTCACGTTTTTAGGCTTTCTTGCAATCTAAAAAGAGTCTCTCTATGACCGTACAACATGCCCCAGAGCACCTGATTGATTCTCGCTATGCGTTTTGGCGACTCATCAAGTCGCTTGTCATCATGGTGATGGGCAGCAGCTGCATGTTCATTGTGTCGGTCGTGCTGCCCGAAGTGCAGGCAGAATTTGGCGTATCGCGCTCAGAGGCTTCGCTGCCCTCAACGCTTTTGTGGATCGGTTTTGGCGCGGGTGGCTTACTCATGGGTCGCGTGGCTGATCGGTGGGGTGTCTGGACATGTTTGTTGATCGGCGCGGCGGGTCTATCGATCGGCTTTATCTGGGCCGCGCACACGACGGATCTTCTTGTCTTTGCGCTGGTGCACGGTATTTTTTTAGGTTTTTTTGGCACCTCTGCGATGTTTGCTCCTTTGGTGGCAGACACTTCACTTTGGTGGAATAAGCGTCGCGGAATCGCGGTCGCGGTATGTGCGAGCGGCAACTATTTAGCCGGTGCGATTTGGCCACCTTTGACGCAGTTGGGGGTTTCGACCATTGGTTGGCGTGATACCTATATTTGGATGGGTCTGCTCTCCGGAATCAGCGTGGCTTTGCTGGCTTTTTTGATGCGTCGGCGTCCTCCTGTGGCGCAGGTGTCGGTTTTGGCAAATAATCAAGTTGCGGGCGTCCCCAGGCCGTTTGGCCTGAACATCAATCACGCACAGCTATTGATGTGCGTAGCCGGCCTCGCGTGTTGTGTTGCCATGTCAATGCCTCAGGTCCATATCGTGGCGTACTGTGCTGATCTGGGCTATGGCCCAGCCCGAGGCGCCGAAATGTTGGCGTTGATGCTCGGTTGCGGCATCATCAGTCGGCTGATCTCGGGGGTGATTTGCGATCGTATCGGGGGTATCCGCACCCTGCTATTGGGTTCGGCCTTGCAAGGCATCGCCTTGTTCATGTTCTTGCCCTTTGATGGGCTGGTGTCACTCTACCTAATCTCGGCGTTATTCGGCTTGTTTCAGGGCGGTATCGTGCCCTCGTACGCAATTATCATTCGCGAATATTTTCCAGCGGCCGAGGCTGGCCGACGGGTGGGTTCGGTGATCATGTGCACCATGTTTGGGATGGCGCTTGGTGGCTGGATGTCAGGTAAGATTTTTGACTTAACTGGCTCGTACCAAATGGCAATGGTCAACGGGATGGTCTGGAATCTGCTGAACCTTGCTATCGCGGGCTACTTGTTTTGGCGAGTGCGCCAGGCGGCACGCAATTAAGTGAGGTCTAAGCGGCTTGTGTCAAAAGCTGCTTAGACCTTACCGCAACCGTTCACCAGGCACGTAGCGTTGCTTACGCCAACTCTGTATAGCGCTTAGCGAGCACGGCGCGATAGCGCTGCTCAAGTTCGTCGAGGTTAGCGATGCTGATCCCCATGTCGCGTACGAGGCCATCTTTGAGGTCGTAGACCCACCCATGCACCGTCACAGTTTGGCCGCGCGACCAGGCGTCTTGCACGCTGGTGGTTTGGCAAACATTCACGACCTGCTCAATCACGTTGAGCTCGCAAAGGTGATCAAGCCTTTGCTGAGTATTGATGACTCGCCCAAGGTATGCGCCGTGCTTATCGTGCACATCTTTCACGTGACGAATCCAGTTGTCGGCCAGGCCCACGCGAATATTTTCAAGGGCAGCACGAACACCGCCACAGCCATAGTGTCCGACCACGATAATATGCTTGACCTTGAGCTGATCGATTGCAAACTGAATCACAGATAACGCGTTTAAATCAGTATGCACCACGACGTTGGCGATGTTGCGATGAACAAAGACTTCACCGGGCGCCAAACCGGTAATCTGATTGGCGGGTACGCGTGAATCAGAACAACCGATCCAAAGATATTCGGGTGATTGTTGGTTGGCCAGACGCTTAAAAAAGTCGGGGTCGCTGGTGCGAATCGAATCAACCCATTGTTGATTCTTTTCGAATAAAACGGTCAGGTGGTGAGGGTTATTAGGCGATGACATGGCGACCTACTCAGTAGCGCCAGCCGCTTTGAGCAACTGTTGCGCGTTGATAAACGAGGCGTCATCGAGCAGATTGCGCGTGGATTTGGCGGGCGCATCTGCCATTAAACCTTTTGGCATAATAAATTCAAGATAAGAATTGGCGTTGACGCGTACGTCTGCCCCCTCGGTGCTTAACGTAAAACCGACGACGTCTTTGTATTGCAACGCCCACTCATTGTTGATCAGGGCAGTAATCATGGACTCGCGCCGCGAATCAATCTCTAGGCTCGTGCAAGTGATTTCATTTTTGTCAGTTTGAATGCGCAGCCGGCTTTTTGAGCAGGCACTCATGAGGTTATTTTTCACGGTGCTGGCATCAGCATTTTTAAATAGACCCGACGCCATCCGAGCTGGGGGCGGCTTGACGGGGCCATCTGCCTTAATGCCGCAACCGCTTAGCGTTAGGCTAGAAAAAAATATCAAAGAAACTAAGGCAAAGATACGCATACGAGTTCGCTGTTTGGTGATGCTAAGGGCTAGGGATTGGTCGGTGAGGCTTACGCCATCACTTCGCCGCCAACCGTCCGAGTACTAAAGGTTTTGTCCGCCATCGACTGCAATGGTTTGCCCAGTGACCCATGAGGCTAAATCGCTGGCTAAAAAGGCAGCAACCGTTGCGATTTCTTCGGGGATCCCAAAACGCCCAGAGGGGATGCCAGCCAAAATACGCTCGTAAAGTTCGGGTTTGTCGCGCTTCGCGACATCCCAGGCGCCGCCTTCAAAAAAGATCGAGCCCGGGGCAATGCAGTTGACACGAATTTTTTTGCCCGCATACGACAAGGCTTGCGTTTGGGTGTATTCGATCAAGGCGGCCTTGATGGCACCGTAGGGCGGCGTGCGCACACTTGCCCTGAGACCCGAAATCGATGAAATATGCAAAATGCTACCGCCGTGTGCTTCAAGGTAGGGCATGGCAGCGTGACAAGCACGCACGGTCGCCATCAAGTCGATTTGGACGCTGACGGCCCAGCCTGCCTCGTCATCGGTGCGCCCAAAGCCCGAGGCGTTGTTAACCAAAATGTCAATTCCGCCTAAAGACTTAGCCGAGGCCTCTACCCACTGTTTAATGGCGGCGGCATTGCCCAAATCGCAAGGCGTCGCCAGCACTTTATGCCCATGCTTATTTAACGCAACCTCGGCGTCGCGCAACGGCCCTTCGGTTCGGGCACAGATTGATACATCTGCACCGGCCTGTGCATAGGCGTCGGCAATCGCCAAGCCAATGCCGCGGCTGCCGCCAGCAATCAACGCGCGCTTTCCAGTTAAATCAATTTTCATTATTATCTCCGTAAGGGGTCGCCACTCAAGGCGCGGGGTAAGAGGTAGGTTGCATCGCGACTCAGCGCTTTTAATTAATATCGAGAGCTCATTCGTTGAGTGGTAATTCAATCATAAACGTAGTTGCCCAGCCAGGTTGCGCCGCAATGTAAAGGCGACCTTTGTGCCGCTCGATAATATGCTGACTCAACCATAAGCCCAAACCCATTCCGGCGTACTTGGTAGAGCTCAGCAGGTTAAAGATGGTTGCTTGTGTAGCCGGATCGATACCTTTGCCGTTATCGGCAACGCTTAAATATGCGCGATTGCCTGTCTTGCTGATGCCGATTTCAATGCGTCGTTCACGGTCTGTAATGCCTGACAGCGCTTGAACAGCATTGTTTAAAATATTCAAGAGTACCTGCTGAAATTCTTGCGGATTCACTAAGACGTGGTGCCCGCCAGTGATGGGATAGTTTCGACGAATCGTAATATTTTCTTTTTTGGCTAAAGGTAAAAACAACTTCTCGAGCGATGACATGACCTCAACCAGGTCAACCCGTTGTGGCACCACAGTTGTGTTTGAAAATATCTGTCTGAGTGCAGTAATAATTTCTGAGGCTCGTTGGTTATCGCCCAAGATCCTAGTGACAAGTTCTTGTTTAATCAGTGGGTTGGTCGCAACGCTTGAGAGTTCCATCTGCAGGCATTCAGCATTGAGTTGTATGGCGCACAGTGGCTGATTCAGTTCGTGCGCCAGTGCAGCCGACAGCGCTCCCACTTCGGCTGATTTTTTTGCGCTAATTAAGGACTGAATCAATTCATCACGCTCAACGAGCAACTGCTGGACTTGGTTTTTTTCTTCAATCTCGCTCGATAGTGCGCTATCTTTTGAAGACAGTGCCCCGATCATTTGCTGTCGCTCAGACATTTGCCGTTGCAAATAAAAAGTACCAACCCCAAAAAAAGTTAACAGCATTGTGCCTTGTGCTCCCCAACGCAAAAATCGCGACAGTAGCTCTTCATTGAAAATGTTAATAACGTGGCTGAGATTGAGATTTAGCGTTGTGAAGGTGCGGGTCAGTGTCAACAAAAGAGTGATCAAAATGAGACCAAAAATAAATTTCAATATGACTGGGCCGTTCGCATGAATGAGTCGCGCGACCTCATAGCCCTGCCAAGCTAAGCAGATTGCAAACGCTGTCGTGACAAAGACCACCCGATCACCGAAGCCACCATGTTGCCGAATGGTTTCGTAGGTGATGCCCAGGAAAAGCAAAACACCCCAGGCCGCGATTAAAAGCGAGCGTTCAATGGGTTGGCGCCAAGAGCGAAACAAGAGCCCGCTAAAAATGTTGGTGCCCAAGATGCAGATATTGGCAGGGGTGAGCAGCGCCGGGTGTGCCGACGGTACCAGCGCAAAGATAAAAAATCCGCCAGCGTATAGCCCAATCGAGAGTACCCAATAGCCATTGAGCGAAGTACTGTTTTGCGTGTTGAAGAGCGGAGAGAAACTAAAGAGCAAGCCCAACGCCATCATGCCAAAAAGTACGAGAAACACTTGTTCAGCGATTTGCATTTGCGATGCCTAGGGTTGAGGCGCAGATGTCGCGTCATTGAGTTCGATGGCAATTTCGCGAAAGCGCGCTTCGGCTTGGCCAAAGGCAAAGACAAGGTCAGGATCAAATTTCTTACCCGACAGGCGGTAAATTTCTTCGCTGGCCGCCTCGTGCGTCCAGGCTTTTTTATAGATGCGTTCGGTGGTCAGGGCGTCATAGACGTCAGCCAAAGCCATCAAGCGTGCCTCGAGCGGGATGTCGGTGCCCGCGAGGCCGCGCGGGTAGCCGCTGCCATCCCAGTTTTCGTGATGCCCGCCAGCGATCTTGGCGGCGATATTAAACAGTGAGGTGGGCATGCGGTCGGCGCCGGCGGCCGCCGCCAAAATGGTCTCGCCAAGCATCGCATGCGTGCGCATGATCACCGTCTCGTCAGCCGTGTGGCGACTCGGTTTCAGCAAAATCTGATCTGGGATCCCGACCTTACCTAGATCGTGCAAGGGTGCAGCGGTGACGATTTTTTCGATCAGCTCATCCGAGAGCTGCTCGCGGTAGCGTTCAGCGCGACTTAATACTTGCGCAAGGGTCTTGACGTAAAGCTTGGTGCGTTGGATGTGCAAGCCCGTTTCGTTATCGCGGGTTAAGGCGAGTTCGGTCATTGAGTCAATCATTTGCTCGCGTACGCGTTGCAAGATGAGTTGACTCATTTCTTGCTGCTCGGCTAATAACGCTCTTAACTTGCTGCTAGTATTTTCGTAATTCGACACGTCAGCGTAAGTACGCACAACGTCACCCGAGGGCATTGGGTGTGTTTTAACCTCAATAAAACGACCCTGCGCATCTTTTCGTACGTAATTTCGCTTGGTGTGTTCATCGACGTTCACACCGCGCGAAAAGATATAGGCGCGTGCGTCGGGTGTGACCTCACCAAGATCTTTAAAATCACCCCGATCAATTTGATACTGCACGACCTCTGGCAACGTCGGCTTGCTCGCGAGCAGTGAGGCGGGTAGATTTAATAGCTCGCAGGTCTGTTGGTTAAATAGTTTGTAACGATTGTCTGCGCCAATGACGCTAATGCCTTGTGAGACAGACTGCAGCGTGCCGCTTAGTAACGCGGTGGTCTCAGCTAACTCGCTGGTGGTTCTGTTCAATATCTTGAAAAAGATACCTAGCGTGGTGATAATCGTGCCGCCCGCTAAGGCGAGCCGTGCTAGGGTGGCGGTGTCTAAGCCGTGTTTAAAGAACAAAATACTGAGGGCGATGAACACAGCCCCTATGCTGATTGCGTAAGCAGAGGACAAGGACAATCGGACAAAAAGTACAGGAATTGCCGCGTACACCCACATGACCGAAAAGGGACTGACAAACCAGATGGCGAGGCACGCCAAGCCGATTGTCAACACCGGGATCACGGCGTTTGCTAAGAAGGTTTTTGCGCGATAGTGTAACGACCAGATGTCGGCAATAACAAATACAAGCACGACACTCGTCAGTGCGATCGAGGCGTTATTGTTTGTGCCTGTATGCTCGGGCAGAAGTCTGATTGCCGTAAATAAAAGCAATCCGACGGCGAAATACAGATCAATGATCTTATGGGCGTACAGCCACCGTGACCCCGTTTGCGTCGACGCGTTGTCAATCAATTTTGACGTTTCCAGTTTGAATAATTTTTGCCCAATACGTGGTTTCGTCAGCTAACCATTTGCGCAGGTCTGCAGGTGAACGTGGCAAGGCTTCAGAGCCAAGGTCTGCAAACTGTTTGCGAATATCGGGCAACGCGGCAATTTTTGCAATCTCGGCGTTTAACTTCGCGATGATGGCCTGTGGTGTTGCGCTAGGTGCCATCATCCCTTGAAACGAGCCCGTCACATAGCCAGGGATGCGTTCGGCGATTGTGGGTGTGTCAGGGATTGGCGCAAAGCGTTCGGGGCTCGCGACGGCAATCATCCGGTAGTTGCCGGCTTTTGCCATGGGGTAGGTTGCCAAAAAACTATTCATTGTCAGATCGATTTGCCCGCCGGCTAAATCTGCAATCACTTGCGAGCCGCCTTTGTAGCCAATAAAGTTCAGCTGCAAATTTTCTTTTTGTGCCAGCAGCACACCTGCTAAGTGCGGTGCCGCCCCCAAGGGGGTTCCAAAGTTCAGCGGAACAGCTTGGCTGCGCGCGTAGGCGACCAGTTCAGGCAGCGTTTTGACCGGCAACTTGTTTGCCACCACAAGGATGTGGGGCGAGTAGGCCACAATCGCAACTGGGGTGAGTTCTTTAGCGGGATCGTAGGTGAGGTTTTTCATGAGCGTGGGCGCCATGGTCAGCGCGCTCAGGTCGACCACCAACAAGGTATAGCCATCGGGCTCAGACTTGGCCACATAAGACGCGCCGATTTGAGCGTTACCGCCCACCTTGTTTTCAACCACAACGGGCTGACCCCAGTTTTCTGTCAGCTTTTTACCAACGATGCGCGCCAGGATATCTGAGGCCCCGCCCGCTGCAAACGGCACGATCAGTCGAAGTGGTTTGTTTGGATAGGTTTGCTCTGGTGCTTGAGCGTGCGCCGCAACTGTAATAAGCCCGAGTGCGAGGGCAGCGAGCCATCGCACTGGCTTGGAAGATCGAATTGAAGTCATGAACGGCCTCCGGCCAATGGTGCGACGTGCAAACCGTGCACACGGTGTTTTTGAATCAATTGTGCGACTAAGCCTGAGGCTTTAGCCTGTTCAAGAAAGTCGAACAAAAATTGAGCCGCGATTGCGTCGCCTTTGCGCGTACAGGCACCTTGCTGCACCATGGTGAATTCACCCTCAACGATGCGCGTACCAGGGACTTTTTTAATATCGACTTCAAGCCCAACGCGTAAACCCGCGAGTGCGTCGAGTTTGTTTGTGATGAAGAGCTCAATCGTGGCATCAAAGCCTTCGGCCTCGAGCAGTTGCGCGTGTTTGATGTTGCGGTTCAGCCAAAGGCCGTAGGCGCTGCGTGCAGGCACGGCGATGCGAACCCCAGCCCGATCGACCTCAGAGGCGTGTTGGATGGATGACGCTTCGGGCACGATGTAAGTGGCTTGAATTTCAACGTAGGCGGGCGTAAACGTCACTTTGGCCGCACGAGCTGGATCCGCGCCGACAAAGCCAATGCCGCACTCATTACTTCCAACAGCATCAACCAAAGCGTCTTGGCTTTTAAACGGAATCAGTTGTAATGGCACGCCGAGTTTTTGCGCGATCGCACGGCAAAGATCAGGCGAGACCCCATCAGGGTCACCCTCGGGCGTTTTGCCGGTAATCAACAAAAAATTACCGGTGTAGACGCCAGCGCGAAGAGTGCCAGTCGGTGCAAGAGATTTAAGAATGTCAGGTGTCAGCATTGTTATTTAATTTTTTGTCAGGATTACAATCTTAGGTAGTCGAAGTTTAAGCTCTGTTAAGCAAAAGTAAAGCCATGATTGAGGTCGTTGAGGGGATAGCAAGTGAGTGAACAACAGCGGTTGATTGAACAGTACGGTTTGCTGCCGCACCCCGAAGGCGGCTTTTATGCCGAGATGCATCGCGCCAAGCGTCTTGTTCAACCCGGTTCGGGGTCGCCCGAGCGCTCGGCTTACACCAGCATTCACTACTTGTTAGCAGGTGATGACTTCTCGGCCTGGCATCGCATTCAGTCTGATGAAACTTGGTTCTTTCACTCGGGTTGCGATCTGGTCATTTACAGTTTTGCACAAAATGGTCAGCTGCAAGCGCAGCGCTTAGGCGCTGAGTCGGGCTGTTTTCAGTTCACAATCGCGGCGCGTACCTGGTTTGCCTCACAGCCAGCCCAAGCTGACTCTTGCAGTTTTGTGAGTTGCGTTGTTGCGCCCGGGTTTGAGTTCGAAGATTTTGAGCTCGGTTCGCGTCCGGTTTTGTTAGAGACCTACGGGCACAGCCCTGAAAGTCGGGCAAAAATTGAAGCGTTCACACGTGACCGCGGCTAAACAATCCGCTAAATGCGTTACCGTTGGGCTAATTTTTCGCGCTGGAGCACCTTTTGAGTTTAATCCGTTATGCCCTTTGGTCCGCCGCTGCCGGCGCGTTGATTCCGGTGATGGGCGTGTTGAATGCGCGCCTCGGGAAAACCCTTGGTGAGCCGCTTCATGCGCCTGTCGTGTTGTTTGGTGTTGGTTTTTTAGCTTGTTTGTTGACCGCGATACTGTTCACCGGTGGTCTGCCCAATTGGTCAAAGCTTGGCGGTGCCCGGCCAATCGATTTTGCCGGCGGCTTAATCGTTGCTTTCTATGTGATCAGCGTCACTTGGTTAGCGCCTAGCTTTGGCATCGCAAATGTTGTTCTGTATGCAATGGTCGCTCAGATCGTTTTTTCTGGCTTTATCAACCACTTCGGTTGGTTTGAATCGCTGGTGCAGCCGGTCAATGGGCTCAGGGTGTTTGGGATCGTTCTGTTATTGGCCGGTTTGGTTATCACCCAGATTGCTCAAGCTAAAGCGTCTTGAGCTAACGACGTGGCCACATACGCTCAAAGACACCGTCTCGATTAAATAAAAGGTGTTTGAGGGCGGCGGCGATGTGGCCGAGAGCCAGAGCACCAAGTACAAAAGCCAACCATCCGTGTATCGCAAACAGTTGTTTTGCCAGCGCTTCGTTCGGCGTCATCCAGGGCATCGCTGGTAGGTGATAGCCAGCGACGGTAATTAGCGCTGGGTAAGCGGTCACTGCGGCCCAGCCTAACAATGGCACAGCAAACAGCAAAACATACAGCAGGGCGTGCATTGTTTTGCCTAAGAGGATCAGCGTAGGTGACACGCTTGCTGGGTAGGCTGGCGCTGCTGTGCGCAGTTTAAAAAAAAGTCGCAATACCATCAGGCACAAGACGGTAAAGCCTAACGCCTTATGCAGACCATATAGCAGATTGGTCTGATCATCCCAAAGGTTTGCAGCGGCACGTGACGTCATCCAAAGACCGAGTATCAAAAGCACCGGAATACTTAGAGCGACAAGCCAATGCAGCATACGTTGCGTGAAGCGGTAGGAAGTCATGCGGTCTCAATCCTCAATGTGGCTTCGCTTACTATACTCAAACATAGCAGTCACATTCAAACAAATTATTTCGAGACACTGTTTACTTCATGAATACTGACACACCTTTATTATTTCGCCCCATGCCCCTACGCGGCTTGACCTTACCTAATCGCTTGGTACTCGCGCCCATGATGCAGTACCGCGCTGAAAACGGCTTTGCATCCGACTGGCATCTGGCGCACTACGGTAAGTTTGCCTTGGGTGGCTTTGGCACAGTGATGACTGAAGTGGTGTCTGTTGAAAAGGCGGGACGCATTACGCACGGTGATTTGGGGCTGTGGTCTGATGAGTTCATTCCAGGCTTAAAGCGTGTGACAGACTTCATCCATTCACAAGGTGCGCTGGCTGCAATTCAGATCGGCCATTCGGGGCGCAAAGGCTCAAGCCAACGCGTGTGGGAGGGCGGTGGGCCGCTCACCGCAGCCGATGCAGCACACGGCGAGGCGCCCTGGACACCACGCGGCCCCTCTGATTTATCTTATGGACCTGATTTTCCGAAGCCACACGCCTTAACGATCCCAGAGATTGAAGAGTTGATTCAAAAATTTGGTGAGGCCGTGGCGCGTGCTGATCGCGCAGGCTTTGATATCGTTGAAATCCATGGCGCCCATGGATATTTGATATCGAGTTTTTTGAGCCCAGTGACCAACAACCGCCAAGATGCCTATGGCGGTGATTTGAACAAGCGTATGAAATTTGCGTTAGATGTCACCAGTGCGATTCGTGCAAACTGGCCCAGCCACAAGCCGCTTTTTTTTAGAATTTCAATTGAAGACGGTGCTGGCAAAGAGGGCTGGAGTCTGGCCGATTCATTGGCGATTGCACCGCTCTTGGCTGAGCGTGGTGTGGACATCATCGACTGCTCATCGGGCGGGATTAACGGTTCGCCGACCGTACAAAATTCAATTAAAGGCTTGGGCTATCAAGTGCCCTATGCCGAGCAAGTTAAAAACGCGGCAAAAGTCCCAAGCATGGCGGTGGGTTTGATTTTGTATCCCCAGCAAGCTGAGGACATTGTGCAGTCGGGTCAGTCAGATCTGATTGCGGTGGGCCGTCAGGCACTCTACGACCCATTTTGGCCGCTACACGCTTTGCAGACCTTAGCGCCCGATGCCGAATTTAAGCACTGGAACGAATCCTCAGGCTGGTGGCTGCAGCGCCGTGCGACTGCAATGGCGAGGTTCGGGCTGGCGCCAAGTGGCGCACCCAACTCAAAATAAGAAAATCGGTACAAAAAGCGCGAGCAAATCAACACAGAGGGCTGTGAGGATTTGCTCGCGCTGTCTGCCATCGATTTTTTACGATCGTCATGCCGTGGCGTTGCAGCGCAGCGTGTTGCTGCGGTGCTTTGAACGGAACTTAGTCGGTGAGCTTGATGCCTGAGGCTTTGACCAAGGCGCCCCATTTGGCGTAATCCGCTTTGACAAACTCGGCAAACGCCTGTTGGGTGCCGCCTCCCGCAGAGACCCCACCTGCTTTGAACTTTTCGATCACGTCAGGCGACTGCAAGACACGGTTCGTTTCTTTGTTTAACAGAGCGATGACGTTTGCTGGGGTGCCGGCAGGGGCAAACATCCCCATCCAAATATTGAAATCCATCCCTTTTGCGCCGCTTTCATCCAGCGTTGGGATATCAGGGAAATCAACCGAGCGTTTTGCCGTCGTGACGGCTACTCCAGTGAGTCTGCCGCTTTTCATGAGTGGAACCAGCGAAGTGAGCGTGCCGATATACACATCCACCTGACCGCCCATGACATCGGTGATGGCGGGCGATGCACCCTTATAGGGCACTTGCAGCAAATTGATGTTTGTACGTTTTTTAAAATCTTCGCCAACCAGATGGCCAAGCGTACCTGCACCGGCGGTTGACCACTTCAAGCCTTCGGGTGTTTTGCCCTTTGCGATTAAGTCTTGCGGGGTTTTAATGCTTGAATTGGCTGCGCTACCAACGGCTGCGGGGGTGGTTGAAAGCTGTACCACTGCGGTAAAGCTCTTTACGCTGTCATACGAAAGATTGGTGTACAGCCAAGGGCCGAGCATCATGTTGTCTGTTTGACCCATCACTAGGGTGTAGCCATCTGCGGGTGCTTTTGACGCTGCCTCAATGGCGAGGTTTCCGCCGGCACCTGGTCGGTTTTCAAGCACGATTTGCCAGCCCGTCAGTTCGCCGAGTTTGGTGCCCACCATACGTGAGACGAAGTCGGTTCCACCGCCTGGGGGAAAGGGGATCAAAATCTTGACGGGCTTATCAGGATAAGCCTGTGCAGCGGCTGCAAACGTAACCGTTGTCAGCGCAGCGGTGAGGGCGAGTTGCGCGAGGCGCGAAAAAGTATTCATCGGTTTGCTCCGGGTGTTATCGGTTTATGGGACTACAAGTCAGGGTAAACAGAAATTGCTATTATCAATTCTAGGCGATAGACTCACTCAGTGTCTGGATTGTGTGGCTAAATAAAAATTAGCCATTGTTTTTGTTGTGCAAACTTGCAGTCGCTAATTTTTTGAGGGGCTGCTTGAGTTTTTATGGCAGTTAGCCAAAGACCGAAGTACTCGGGTTGAGGGTTGATGTTTAGTGAATGTTAGCCAACCATTTGGTTATTTTAATAGGCGGTTGCTTTTATCAGGCATGTTTTTTGCTTGGTTATCCTAAGCTTAAATAGAAGAAGCGTTCTTAATCACAAGGGGTTAAATATGAATTTCAATCGTCGCGATATGCTGAAAGGCGCCGCCGGCTTGAGTCTCGCCGCTACCGGCGTGATTGGGGCACCAGCATTTTCACAAGCCTCAAACCGAGTGCTTAAATTTGTGCCACAGGCCAACTTGGCCAACTTTGACCCAATTTGGGGCACGCAATATGTCGTGCGCAATGCCTCGCAATTGGTTTGGGACACGCTGTACGGCTGTGACGACAAGCTGGTGCCTAAGCGTCAGATGATCGACAGTGAAGAAGTCAGCAGCGATGGCCTGACCTGGACATTTAAATTACGCTCAGGCTTAAAGTTTCATGACGGCGCGCCCGTGCGTGCGGTTGACTGTGTGGCAAGTATCACACGCTGGTCGGCACGTGACCCGATGGGCCTGATGCTTAAAGCGCTGCAAAAAGAGTTGGTCGCAGTCAATGACACGACCTTCAAGTGGGTGCTCTCTGCTCCGTATCCAAAAATGATGTTGGCGCTGGGTAAAGTTGGTACGCCGTGCTGTTTCATCATGCCCGAGCGCATTGCTAAAACTGACCCGTTCAAACAAATCGAAGAGTACATCGGCTCTGGCCCAATGAAGTTTGGCCGCAGCGAATGGAAACCAGGTGCGCTGGCCGTGTTTGAACGCTTTAACGATTATCAGCCGCGCAATGAGCCTACCAACTGGTACTCGGGTGGCAAAGTCATCAATTTCGATCGCATTGAATGGATCATCATGCCCGATCCAGCCACTGCTTCAGCTGCGTTGCAAAACGGTGAGGTGGATTGGTGGGAAAGCCCGATTTCTGACTTGGTGCCCCTGCTCAGGCGTAATCGCAACATTTCGGTCGATATCGCTGACCCGCTCGGTAATATCGGTTCGTTCCGCTTGAATCATCTGCACGCACCCTTCAACGACATCAAAATCCGTCGCGCCGTGCAAATGGCCGTCAACCAAGAGAACTACATGCGGGCCGTGGTCGGCTCAGATGAAAAACTCTGGAAAAAATGCCCAAGCTTCTTTACACCAGGCACCGCACTCTACTCAGAGGCCGGTGGCGATATGTTCAAAGGCAATGGCAATATTGAAGGCGCCAAGAAGCTTTTGGCAGAGGCAGGCTACAAAGGCCAGCCTGTTACCTGCTTGGTCGCACAAGATAATCCCTTCACCAAGGCAATGGGCGAGATCACCGCCGACATCCTGAAAAAGATCGGGATGAACGTTGACTTTGTGGCAACTGACTGGGGTACGGTCGGACAGCGTCGTGCTTCGAAGAACGAGCCCGGTAAAGGTGGTTGGAGCATGTTCCATACGTGGCATGCTGGTGCTGATACCGCAACGATTGCCGGTAACGTCGGCGTACGTGCCAACGGTGACAAGGCCTGGTTCGGTTGGCCAACGAATGCGGATGTCGAGAAAGGTGTTGACGGCTGGTTTGCAGCGCCTAACCTCGAGGCCGAAAAAGCCGCGATTGCCGCGACAAACAAAGCAGCCATGGACCATGTTGTCTACATCCCCACGGGCTTCTTTTACTCGTACCAGGCCTGGCGTAAAAATGTCACCGGTATTGTGGGTGGCCCACTGCCTTGGTTTGCAGGCGTTAAAAAAACTTAATCTCTTCGCTTAAGTTTTCGCTCAGCGTGTATCCTTCGATGCCCGCTGAGCGTCTTGCTTGACGCCTTAGCTTTTTGCGTAAGGTTCGCTTGGCCTGACGGATTCAAATACATTTATGTTTAGTTATATTGCCAGACGCGTCTTTGCAACCATCCCAGTGATGCTGGTTGTGGCGCTTTTTGTTTTCAGCCTGCTCTATATTGCACCAGGCGACCCAGCCGCTGTGATTGCGGGTGATCAGGCCAGCCCTGAAGATGTTGAAAAAATCCGTAAAAGTCTTGGTCTTGATAGGCCCTTCTTGGTTCGGTTTTCTGAATGGTTCTTTAGCTTGCTTCAAGGCGACCTAGGTACCTCGATGTTTACCGGGATGCCGGTCAGTGAGTTGATTGCGCAACGCGTCGAGCCAACCCTATCTCTCATGTTAATGACGCTGTTTATTGCGATTACCGTGGCCGTGCCAATTGGTGTGATCGCCGCCTGGAAATCAGGCACCTGGATCGACCGCGGCATTATGGCGATTTCTGTAGCAGGCTTTTCGGTGCCGGTGTTCGTGGTCGGTTATTTATTAGCGTATTTTTTGGCGCTTGAACTCGATTGGTTTCCGGTCCAAGGCTATGTGTCCTTTTCGAAAGGTTTTTGGCCTTGGTTCGAAACCTTGGTGTTGCCTTCGATTGCCTTGGGTTTCGTCTACATCGCCTTGATTGCGCGTATTACGCGGGCCACGATGCTAGAGGTGTTGTCGCAAGATTACATTCGCACCGCGAAGGCAAAGGGGATGGGGCAGGCAGGGATTTTGTTTTTGCACGCGCTGAAAAATGCCGCTGTACCGGTGGTGACTGTGATCGGCATTGGCATTGCGTTGCTGATTGGCGGCGCAGTGGTCACCGAGAGCGTGTTTGCCATCCCCGGGCTTGGACGTCTGACTATTGATGCGATCGTGCGTCGCGACTACCCGCTCATTCAGGGCTTGGTGGTGGTGTTCAGCTTTGTTTACGTCTTGGTGAACTTGCTCGTTGATGTGATCTATACCGTGATTGACCCCAGGATTCGTTACTAATGACTACCTATGCTGCAGCACACGCGTTACCTGATATTTTGCCCCCTAAACGCATCCGTACAGGATGGGTTGGGTTTTTACTGAATAATCCAACCATTACCTTTGGTCTTGCGCTATTGCTCTGTATGTTGTTTTTGGCTGTGGCGGCCCCATGGCTGGGCACCGTTGATCCGACCGCGCTTGAACCGATTAAGCGAAATCGCGAGCCGTCGTGGGAAAACTGGTTTGGCACCGATGCGTTTGGTCGGGATATCTATTCGCGCGTGTTGTATGGCGCTCGGGTCTCGCTGACAGTTGGCTTTTCGGTCGCGCTGTTGGCGTCTGCTAGCGGCTTGTTTATCGGGTTGGTCTCTGGCACCATTCGCCGTGCAGATTCGATCATTATGCGCATCATGGATGGCCTCATGTCGATCCCGCCGATTTTGTTGGCGATCGCGTTGATGGCGCTCACACGTGCCAGCGTTGAGAACGTGATCATTGCGATCACGATTGCCGAGATCCCACGCGTATCGCGTTTAGTGCGTGGTGTGGTGTTGACCCTGCGCGAGCAACCCTATGTTGATGCAGCGATCTCTTGTGGTTGCCGCACACCGATGTTGATCTGGCGGCATATTTTGCCTAATACGCTCGCGCCTTTGACGGTTCAGGCGACTTATATTTGCGCCTCGGCCATGATCACCGAATCGATCTTGTCGTTTATTGGTGCCGGTGTGCCGCCCATCATTCCCTCGTGGGGCAACATCATGGCTGACGGTCGTACGCTGTTTCAGATCAAGCCCTATATTATTTTTTTCCCGGCCGTGTTTTTATCACTTACGGTGTTGGCAGTGAATTTGTTAGGTGACGGATTTCGCGATGTGCTAGACCCGCGTAAATCCAAGTCAGCTTAACCGGAGAACTCTTTTGGCCTTGCTTGAAGTCGAGAATTTGCAAACCCACTTTCGCACCCCTGATGGTGTGAACCGTGCGGTGGATGGTGTCAGTTTTTCAGTCAACGAAGGTGAGACACTCGCCATCGTTGGCGAGTCGGGTTGCGGCAAGTCAGTCACCGCAATGTCTATTTTGCGGCTGATCCCTGAGCCACCCGGAAAAATCGCCGGTTCGATCCGTTTTATGGATCAAGAGCTGTTAACGCTTTCTGAAAAACAAATGCAGTCGATTCGCGGCAACGCGATCTCGATGATTTTTCAAGAGCCAATGACGAGCTTGAATCCGGTGCTCACCATTGGTCGTCAATTGCGTGAAACTTTGCTGTTGCATCAAGCGATTAGTAGCCAGCAGGCCAACGCACGTGCCACTGAAATGTTAGACCTTGTCGGTATTTCAGAGGCCCCGCGTCGCTTGAACGAGTATCCACACCAGTTATCGGGTGGCATGCGTCAGCGGGTGATGATTGCGATGGCCTTGGCCTGTAACCCACGGCTGTTGATTGCCGATGAGCCAACGACGGCACTTGATGTCACGATTCAGGCGCAGATTCTGGATTTGATGGCCGATCTTAAAAATAAGATTGGTGCTGCAATTGTGTTGATCACCCATGATCTGGGCGTGGTGGCCGAAGTGGCCGAGCGCGTCATGGTGATGTATGCCGGGCGTAAAGTTGAAGAAGCGCCCGTGGGTGAGTTGTTTGCGCACCCCTTGCACCCGTACACACAAGGCTTGCTCGGTGCGGTGCCTAAACTCGGCGCGTCGCTCGAAGGTCACACGTCGCGCTTGAAAGAAATCCCCGGCTTAGTGCCAAGTTTGAAACAAAAGATTAAAGGCTGTGTGTTTGCTTCGCGCTGCCCACTCGCAAAAGAGCCTTGTCTCGAGATTGCACCTGCCATGCAAGATAAAGGGCACGGACATTTGGTCGCGTGCCACTTTGCCGGCCAGGTGGCCTTTGCCAATGAATAACCTAACTGATCGTGACGCGATGTCTAAGAATGAAAACCCCGTGCTGCTCGAGGTTCGCCACCTGAAAAAGTTTTTCCCGATCAAGACGGGATTATTTAGCAAGGTGACAGGGCACGTACATGCTGTTGACGATGTTTCGTTTTCAATTCGCAAGGGTGAAACGCTAGCCTTGGTGGGTGAGTCGGGCTGTGGCAAGTCAACGGTGGGTCGCTCGATTTTGCGTTTATTTGACTTGACAGCAGGTGAGGTCTGGTTAGATGGTGTGCGCATTGACTCGCTCAGCGCGTCAACGTTACGGCCATTGCGTAAACGCATTCAGGTGATTTTTCAAGATCCTTTTTCAAGCTTGAACCCAAGAATGCGGGTAAAAGATATCATTGCCGAGCCCATTCGTAATTTTGGTCTGGCGCAGTCTGAGCCCGAGATCGATTCAAAGGTGGCGCAGCTGTTAGAGAAGGTTCGGTTGGGTAAAGATGCGGGCGGACGTTGGCCGCACGAATTTTCTGGCGGACAACGTCAACGTATTTGTATCGCACGCGCCTTAGCTGCTGATCCAGACTTAATTATTTGCGACGAGGCCGTGTCGGCGCTTGACGTATCTGTGAAAGCGCAGATCGTGAACTTGCTGCAAGATCTGCAGAAAGAACTTGGTTTAGCCTTGCTGTTTATTAGCCATGACTTGGCGATTGTCGAGCACATGACCCACCGCGTGGCGGTGATGTATCTTGGCAAGATCGTTGAACTTGCAGAGCGCCGCGAATTATTTGCAGACCCGATGCATCCGTATACCAAGGCCTTGTTATCTGCGGTGCCGGTGCCCGATCCACAGAAAAAAACACAGCGCACGGTGTTGCAGGGCGATGTGCCTAGCCCCATCAAGCGGCCAGGCGGCTGTCATTTTCACACCCGCTGCCCCGTCGCGCTCGAGCGCTGTAAAACTGAAGCCCCAGCACAAACTGTGCTGGGCTCAGGGCGTATGGTGAGTTGCCACCTGTTGGCGGTTTAACCGAACAAGGCTTTCGGTCCAATCGACTTCAAGGCGTCGCAAGAGGTGCGACCACCTTGAGTTGTCTGCTTTCGTTTACTTCGGCGCGTGCTTAGCTAAAAACTCACGAATATGAGCTACCGCTTGCGGCACCAAACTAGTGGGTTGCTTCCAGGGGTAAATGCTGATTTCTGCCCCTGGGCAAAGGTCGGCGACCTCTTTGGCGACGGCATAGGGATGATGCACGCTGTCATCGGGCAGCACCAAGGTTGGCGTGCTGCACTTGCGCACAAAATCGCGATCAACTGTAAAGACAAAGTCGCTGCGGTTTGTGTACATGTTAGTCAAAAACGCCTGCGCCATCTCCATGGTGACCCCGGGTCGCTGCAAACAAAGCGCTGGTGCCCACTCTTTCATGTTGCCGCTTCGAAACAGGTCAGGCATCTCTGGGCGAAAGCCACTAGGCTGTGCATGAATGGCCGCCACAACGCGCCCGGGTGCCCGTTTAAGCAGATTCCAGATGTAGGGGCCGCCGATACAAAAGCCCATCACCAAAAACTTATCGATACCGAGATGATCCATCAAGCCGAGCTGGTCGTCGGTATACGCGTCCCAAGGGCGATCAACCTCGAGTGGACCAGACGAATAGCCTCGATTGGCGTGGCGCGAGTCAGCGATGATGCAGCGATAGCTGCCACGAAACTCTTCCATCGGGTCAAACGGCGAAGTCGTTGTGCAAAAGGCGGTGGTGGCATTGAGGCCGCCGCCGGGCAAAATCAACATCGGGAAGCCTGAGCCGACTTCGCGGTAATGGATTTTGGTACTACCTTTTTCGTAAAACGGCATGATGAGGTCTCTCGGTTGAGTTGTTGTTATAGTGGGCTGGCAACGCCCTGTTGTTCAGGGTAAAGTATTAATTACATTTTGACATGGCGCGGCACAAAACAAAAATTATCTAAAAAAATAGAGACAACATGAAACAGCTAACTAAAAAAATACTACTCACCATGACGCTGATGGCCTCGTTTGGCGTCGTTCACGCCGCCTACCCTGACCAACCGATCAAGCTCGTTGTTCCATTTCCGGCAGGTGGTACGACTGATGTGTTAGCGCGTACCTTAGCCGTTAAGTTATCTGAACGCGTGGGCCAATCGGTCGTCGTTGAGAACAGAGCTGGTGCGGGTGGCACGATCGCAGCGTTAGCTGTCGCAAGAAGTGCGCCGGATGGCTATACTTTTATCCTAGGTACCTTCGGTACGCACGCTGTGAATCACGCGTTGGCTAAGAATCCGTCTTACCACCCGCTGAATGATTTTTCGGCGATTACCACCGTTGCTGAAGTGCCCAACGTGCTGATCGTATCCTCAAAGTCTCCGTACAAGACCGTGGCAGATTTGATTGCAGCGGCAAAAGCGAAGCCAGGTGAACTGAGTCATGCCAGTACAGGGATTGGTGCTTCGCCGAGTTTAAGTTTTAATGTTTTAAAGCTGATGAGCAAGATTGATGTGATTGAAGTCATGTACAAAGGCGGAGCCCCTGCAATGACTGCAATCTTTGCAGGTGAAGTCACGTTTGGCTTTGATGGCGTCACAACCTCAACACCACACATCAAAGCCGGCACGTTGCGCCCCTTGGCCGTGAGTAGCTCGTATCGCATCCCGACGCTGCCCGATGTTCCTACGGTTGCCGAAAGTGGCTACCCAGGGTTTGATGTCGCAGCTTGGTATGGGATCTGGGCGCCGGCGAAAACCTCTGCTGCCATCATCAGTAAAATGAACGCCGAGTTTAATGCCATCCTGAAGATGCCTGACGTTCGCGAAAGGTTTCAAGGTGCCGGTGCAAAGATGATGGGTGGCTCGGTCGAAGATTTTGTCTCTTTTAACAAAAAAGAGTTTGACCGTTGGGCAAGTTTTATTCGTGCCAGTGGGATAACCTTGCAAGATTGAAGCCTTGCCGGAACATCCACAATGAGTCGAATCGTTACAAAACTGAAGTCGTTGGTATTTAAGCTATCGCCTCATTTGGCAGTCACTCTTGGTCTTGAGTTTCCGTTGAAGTCTGAAAACCGACTATTTCTTGAAAATCAGATTTTTGATTTGTTGAATACGCGGTTCAAGCAACAGGCAACGCGCGCGCGGTGCCTGTTCTTAGGCACCGACAAACGCAGCTGGCATTATCCGAAGTGTCTAGACGCTGATTTGCTGACCTTGGATATTGAGCCTAAAAAAGCGATTTATGGCAATCGTGGTCATCATACGATTGGGTCGGCCGCCACACTCTTGCAATATTACGCACCCCGCTCTTTTGACGCGATCATTGCCAACGGTTTGATTGGCTTTGGAATGAATCAACTGGACGATTGCGAAGCCCTTCTGGCGGGTACCCATGCCTTACTCAAAGAAAATGGTTTGTTAGTGTTGGGCTACAACGATGGCGCTAAATTTGTGAATTTCAAAGTGCGCGATGCAAAAAATTACAAACTGTTTGAAGAATTTATACCGAATCATCAAACGCTTAATCGCTGCCAGTATGAATTCGGTGATCACATGTTTGTTTTTTTGAAGCCGATCTATTGAAGAAAGTGTCATAACAATGCAAACGTACCCACCATATGAACGTAACAAGCGCATGAATCTAATGCCAAGAAAAAACGCAGTAACAATACAAACGCTTGATGATTAAGGTGATTAATGCGAAGATTTTTTTGGGCTGGTATTTTTGCATGTGTCACGATAAGCCCAGCCAAGGCGAGCGCACATGAGCCTTGTTTGCAAGCCAATACAGCTTGCACAGAGTGGGTGACGCTAGATGATCAGGAACAACGCGGCCTGGTCTATCGCTCATATCCGTTGACGCAGCGAAATGACTCACTTGAGCACGCGTTGATCGTGATTCATGGCCAAGGGCGAAATGCTGATCGCTATTTTCGCCATGGCTTGGCGGGTGCATTTTTGGCAGACGCCTTGAAAAATACTTTGCTGGTTTCGCCACGCTTTGCCTCAAATGAAGGTAAAAGCTGCGGTGACAAACTGGACGCAAACGAAGTCGGTTGGGTGTGCTCGGGACCTGAAAGCTGGCGTAACGGTGGCGCGCAAACAACCCCAGCCGCCAAAAATTTACAGTCGTTTGATTTTATGGATGCCCTAGTGCTCAAGCTGACGGACAAGATCACTTTTCCAAATTTGCGTACCCTCGTCATTGCCGGGCACTCAGCAGGTGGGCAATTCGTCAATCGCTACCAAATGTCGAATCGGCTTCATGAAAAAGTCACGAACGAGCGCAACATACAAATATCCTATGTGGTCGCAAATCCTTCGTCTTATACTTATCCAGACGCGTTGCGACCTACACGCGCTGCTGTACCCTCTAATATAGCGGCTGCTGCGCCTGGTTACCTTGCCCCTGATTCGGCTGCTAAACATCAAAAAGCGTTTGTACCTTTTTTAGACGCTGAGGGGTGTACAAATTTTAATCGTTGGCCCTACGGGTTAGAACATAAAGTTGGTTATGCGTCTCAAATCAGTGATGACGCCTTGAAGCAGCAACTGACCAAACGCCCTGCCACCTTTTTATTAGGCGAGCTTGATATTTTGCCGCTTTACGGGTTTGACAGTTCGTGTGCGGCGATGGCACAAGGGCCAACTCGCTTAGCCAGAGGCTTTGCCTACGCAAAATTTTTAACCGATTCGTTGCAGGCCAAGCACCAAGCGGTGCTGGTTCCTGCGTGCGGACACAATGCGCGTTGTATATTTAGTGCAGAAACTGCTTTGCCTTATTTATTTGTTAAATAATTAGAAGTCGCACTCGGGCATGAGTCAAACAAAAAATCTCATTTCGATCAAGACAAACTCAAAAGGGGACAACATGAGTCATCAAGGATACAAGCCTTCACGTTCGCACACTGCTGCGGTCGTTTTGTTGGTGGCATTGCTAGGAGCCAGTTCAACAATCCTAGCGCAAACTTGGCCAACCGCGCGCCCAGTGAAAGTCATTGTGCCCGCGGCGCCTGGCGGTAGCTCTGATCCCTTGGCCCGTTTGATGGCAGAAGAGCTGGGTGGCGCCTTAGGTGGAACGTTTATTGTTGAAAACCGCCCCGGCGCAAACGGCAATGTTGGTGCCTCGCACGCAGCGAAGGCTGAACCCGATGGCTATACCCTTTTATTTTCGTGGCCTGGCACCTTGATCTCTGCCGTCACCATGTACAAGGCAAAGCCTTTTCATCCGATCAACGATTTCGAACCGATTGTATTGATTGGGTCAATTCCGAACGTCATTGCAGTTGATGCAAAACTGCCAATTAAGACACTGAACGACTTGACCGAATATGCAAAGAAAAATCCAGGCAAGCTGAATTTTGGCTCGACCGGCAGTGGCAGCTCATGGCATCTTGCAGCAGAGCTGTATAAAAAGGTAACGGGTGTACAAATGGTGCATGTGCCCTATACCAGTCCAGCCGCGGTGAACAAAGACTTAATCGGTGGAGACTTACAAGCAGTGTTTCCGGGCACGATGGCAATTGCTAGTCTTGTAAAAGATGGTCGCTTGCGCGCCTTAGCGATTATGGCTGACTCGCGTACAAGCGTTTTGCCCGACGTACCCAGCACAAAAGAACTAGGGTTTCCAGCGCTTGAATCCACAACGTGGTTTGCCTTTTTAGCACCTAAGGGCACCTCGCCTGAGGTTGTGAAAAAAGTGAATCAAACAGTGAATATTGTACTGACCAAGCCGGCACTTCGCGAAAGAATGACGAACCTGGGATATACCATCATGGGTGGAACACCTCAGCAATTAACCGATTACATGAAAAGTGAAATCGTAAAGTGGGGTGAGGTTGTTGAGTTCTCGGGCGCAAAAATTGATTAACGGTGACAAAGTATTCTGCTCGCGTGCCTAAATAGTGCGTGGCAGAGCAATAGCCGAAGCGTGACTGTACAGTGAAGCAAGCTCGCGCCTAAGGATCAGATATGCGTTGGCATTAAGGAAAAAAATGAAACCTGACTTCTACACAAAAGCAGTTTTAACCGTGATCGCCTTGGCCTTGGTAGTGATTGCAGCCGAAAAAACGATCACTAACGCTCACGCGCAAAATCGGCCCACTAAAGTGGTGATCTGCGATGCGTATGGCAACAAATGCGCAGGTATTGATGGGTATGGCGATAGCGGCTCACTTAATATTCGATCAAAGTAGTGTGCGGGCTACTCTAGCCCATCAATGAATGCTTTAATTTTTGTATGCATGTCGTTGGTCGCCGCATTCGAGCGGCAAACGGCGAATTGATTGAATACATTTAACGCCTTGCCACATTCTCCATCAACTGACGGTGTGTGGGCGCCTCGATTTGAGGTGTCCCAGCCGTGTGTAGCGGTTGGGTAGTGTGTCCAGGCCGTTGCATCTTTAAAGACACGCGTCGGGCAGCGCTCGGGCGGGGTTGCAGTATCTTTACCCGCAGTAAACACTAGTACAGGCCCCCAATAGGGGCCAAGCGCTGGATCATCGCGCCATCCCTTGCTATTGCAGACTGGATACAAACTAAAGCCCGCCCGATATAAACCGCGCGCCTGTTCTGCGATAAAGGGTTCATCTGTGAAGGTGCGCAGCACGGCCCACCCGCCCTGACTGCCACCCATCAAGAATAATTTTTTCGGATCGATCCCTTGGCTTAACAACCATTTGCCCGCCGCAATAGCGTCTAAGGTTCTGGCATTGGCACCGAGCCGAGTGTAGGTCACCCAATTTTCATCTTGACCTCTGCTCCAGTAGCTATCTAATACGAGCGTGTTAGCGCCGAGTTGGTCTCGTGCCCACACCGCAGTCGCAAAGTCGCCTGGTACAAGTCCGTGCCCACCATGCACAATGACGAAAGTTGGTCTGTTTGCCACCCCTTGCGGATGCGGAGTCCAACTCGCCAAGAGGTTGCCCTTGTTGTTGTAAGTCGGGATGATCGGGCGCATGGGCGCCAGTTTGACCTTCACGGTGTTGTTAGTGAGACTGTATTTTGTGATGGGTCGTTCAGGCGCGACGGTGGCAACGATGGGGGGTTGAAAATAATCGATGTCAGCGGTTGTTAATTGGACGCTCGCACAACCCGCTAAATACAAAAAGACTAACAGCCAGAGGAGTCTGACCGGTTTAGCCAAGCTTCGATTAAAGTGAGGTCTATTCAAATGCACAATTCATCCGTCAGTTAGGCGATCACGCTCTTTGTAGTGGGCATACTCTCATCCCTAAATCGCTGTACCTGAATAGGGCGTTTGAGTTATTGTCAGTGAGCGCCTGACATCCTCCCCGCCCTGAGCGGCGAGGTTTTACGCGCAAATCAGATAAAAAGATAAACAAGCTTAACGTAAAAAAGGAATTTATCATGCAGCCAAAAATCGCCCAAAAAGCACCCTACGCTGTTGCAGTTGTCGCTGGGCAAAGCTATTACTGGTGCGCGTGTGGCCAAAGTAAAAAACAGCCCTTCTGTGACGGCAGCCATCAGGGCAGCGGCTTTACGCCAACCAAGTTTGAAGCCAGTGAAACCAAAACGGTTTACTTCTGTGGTTGCAAGCAATCAAAGAATGGCGTTCTGTGTGACGGAAGCCATAACGCTCTTTGAAGCTGTCGCGCCTTCCTTTCTACTACGGTTGGGTACTGATTGGGATCGCCTTCATTACGATCGCGATCGGGATTAGCGCCCGCACGTCGTTTTCACTATTGCTGCCGCCCCTTATCGACGAATTTCACTGGTCGCGCGGCCTAGCCTCTGGGTCTTTTGCGTTTGGATTTTTAGTGTCAGCGCTGATTAGTCCCTTTGTTGGACAAGTCATGGACCGCTATGGGCCTCGTTTCTTGCTTCTCGCCGGCACTTGCCTCACCGCGCTGGGCTTGTTACTAGCCACCCTGATGCAAGAACCTTGGCAGTTGTATGCAACGCTAGGGTTTCTTGTAGGAGGCGGTACAAACCTCATGGGGTTTAGTGTTCACTCGACCTTTTTGCCTAACTGGTTTGTACGCCGCCGCGGCATGGCCCTGGGTATTGCATTTTCAGGCGCAGGGGTTGGTGCGTTGGTGATCTTGCCTTGGTTGCAAGAGATCATCCTAAGTGCAGGCTGGCGTGCCTCGTGTTTGGCGCTTGGGGCGGTCGTATTCTTGGTGCTTGCACCGCTGAGTTTTTTTGTCTGGCACCGCCCTGAGGATGTGGGGCTTGAGCCCGATGGACAGCGCGGTCAGACGGCGGCCGCAGCGAGTGCGAGGGTATCAAACGTGGTTGACCATGCCTGGGTAAACGTTGAATGGACGATTGCAAAGGCGTTGCGAACGCCACGGTTTTGGTGCATTATTTTTGGTTATTTTTGCGCACTCTTTGCGTGGTACGCGGTGCAAGTGCATCAAACAAAATATCTTGTAGAAATTGGCTTTAGCCCAGCCACGTCAGCCTGGGCGCTGGCACTGGTGAGTGGCGTCGGTATGTTTGGGCAGATCGGCATGGGGGCACTCTCTGATCGGATTGGTCGAGAGTGGGCGTGGGGTGCCAGTTGCTTGGGCTCAGCGATCTCGTGCGCGGCCTTGCTTGCTCTTGAAGGTACGCCCACTCTGTGGTTGTTGTATGTGATGGTGCTGTCACAGGGCATGTTGGGCTATGGCATGACTTCATTAATGGGGCCGATTGTCATAGAAATGTTTCAAGGAAAATCCTTCGGCTCAATCTTCGGCGTGGTCACGATCGCAGTGATGGCCGGTGGCGCCGTGGGCCCTTGGGTGACAGGCGTGATCTACGACGAAACAGGCAGCTATCGCGTCGCCTTCGCGCTTTCGCTAGTGTGTTGTTTGCTAGCGAGTGTCGCGATCTGGATCGCAGCGCCGCGCAAGGTGCGGTTGGTGCAAGGAAGGGTTAAGCGGTGAATTTGTTCATTGGGGCATGCGCGTGAAACACTAACTCATAAGTCTTCAAGCTTTACCTTCACAGTTTTTCCGCCTCGGCGAGACTTTACAAGGTTGATTAACGAAACGTCATCAAGCTTTTCTAACAAGGTTTCATATGCCTTTGCAGAAAGCAGATACGCGGTTGGCCGATTGTGATTTAAGACTGCTATGGGCATATCCCCTGCACTTTCTAACACCCCACTTGGGTCCCGACGCAAGTCAGTGACACTTATCGTGCGAGTGGCATGAATTACTTTTGCTGTGGCCATTTATGTCTCTTTATGTTTACGAAATTAGTGCAAAATAAAGCACAGTATTTTGTACATTTTAATAGGAGAGCGGAAATAGAGCAATTGAGCAGATCGACTCAAGCTAAGTCGTGCATAGAGCAGGTGCGTAGCGCAACCGAGGGATTGGGTGTGTGCAACGAGAGTGCAATAGCAAGCTATCTTGAATTCAACACGTAAGTGCTTGATTTTTCTGGTGCCCGGGGCCGGAATCGAACCGGCACGCCTTGCGGCGGGGGATTTTGAGTCCCCTGCGTCTACCAATTTCACCACCCGGGCCTTGGGGGATCGCGCGCGAGGCGCTTTGGAACGAAGTCGTGCATTATACGTTGTAATAAAAATTTTGCGCGCGAGCCTGTACTTGGGTATTCTCAAGCTTAAACACAGCCAACGGTTACCCCATGCAAAGCCTTGATCTACAACTTGCACGCCATGCCTCGTCACTCACTTTTGACTCGTTAACGCCCCAAGCGATCGAGCGAGCAAAGGTCTTTTTACTAGACACACTTGGCGTAGGCGTCGCCGGTGGCAGTACGCCTGAAATCCAGCCCCTGCTTAAGGCGGTACGCAGCTGGGGCGAGGGTGCAGAGGTTGCGGTGTGGGGCACCGATTTCAAACTGCCACGGGGGCAGGCCGTGTTGGTTAATGCCTACCAAATCCACTGCCAAGAGTACGACTGCCTGCACGAGGGGGCGGTATTGCATGCGATGGCGACGCTCTTGCCGGTGTTGCTGGCCGAGGCGCAGGTTAAAGGCGGTGTGACCGGCAAGGCCCTTCTCACCGCCTTAGCCGCAGGCGTCGATATTGCTTGTACGATCGGCCTCGCTTCAAATTTAGGATTGCGGTTTTTTCGCCCAGCAACTTCGGGCGGTTTTGGCGCGGTGGCGGGGTTGGCCAACCTGCGCGGCTTTGACGCCGACACCACCTTGGCGGCGTTTGGCCATCAATTGGCGCAAGTCAGTGGCACCATGCAGGCACACACAGAGGGCAGCGTGGTGTTGCCCTTACAGATTGGTTTAAACGCACGCGCGGCCTTGCAGTCGTGTGATTTGGCGCAGGCAGGGTTTCCAAGTTTGCAAATACCTCTGACGGGCAAGTTTGGCTATCTCACGATGTTTGAAACCGATTGGGATCTTGAACGTGCCATGGTTGGCTTGGGTCAACAATCAAAAATCGCTGACCTTAGTCATAAGCCCTACCCTAGCGGGCGAGCCACCCACGGTGGTATCGAGGGGGTGACGGTTTTGCGTGAGCAGGCCAAGTTTTCAATGCAAGATGTCGCCGAGATCACGGTGATCGGGCCGTCGTTGATCAATCACTTGGTGAACCGCCCGCCTTTACAACACCCGACGCCAAACTATGCTCGTCTTTGCATGCCCTTTGTCGTGGCCAAGGTGTTGCAGCACGGCGTCTTAGATGCCATGCATTTCAGGGGTGATGCCTTGAGCGATGAGCAAACCTATGCGCTAGCCTGCAAAGTCACCATGCAGGTCGACGACAATCCCAATCCAAATGCTCTGGGGCCTCAAGTTGTGCGGGTACGCTTGACCGATGGCCGTGTGCTTGAGCACCGCATCGACGCGATGCTGGCCAGCCCCTCGCGGCCGCTCAGCGAGCAGGCGCGCGCCACAAAGTTTGACCGGTGCTGGCTGCTGGCGGCTCAGCCCATGCGCGCGTCTCAACCGTTAAAAGATGTTGTTGCCGCTTTAGAAAACTGCCTCGACATAGGCGACTTGGTACAGCATTTGGCGGCTAGCCAGTGATCACACCCATCCTGATGGCTAAGCTGTTGATCGTGCCATCGATGCTGTTGTTGTTGACGCTTGTGGGGCGGCACTATGGGCCCGGCTTGGCGGGACTGTTGTCGGCTTTGCCGGTGTTCGCAGGCCCAGTTCTCTATATCCTCGGCCTTGAGCAAGGCAATGTCTTTGCCTCAGAGGCAGCCCAAGGCACCTTGTTGGCGATTGCTGCGGTGTTGGTATTTAGTTTGACCTACTCTTGGATGGCGTTGAAAGCGGGTGTCGTGCTCAGTTTGCTGTCATCCTACGTGACGTACAGCCTGACGGCGTATCTCTTGCAATTTGTGAGCTTGCCCATCGAACTGTGTTTTGCTGGGATCATTATTTTGCTGCTATGCGCCCAATGGGTGTTTCCAAAAGTCGCGACGCAACAGGCGGTTTCGGCGCCGATTGGGTCCGTTGATCTGTTGCTGCGCATGGTGCTCGGTGCGTCGCTGGTTGTCGTGGTGACCTACTTTGCCTCAGCCTTTGGTTCGCGAATGAGCGGCATCATTGCGATGTTTCCCTTAATGACGACCGTATTGGTGGGCTTTTCACACCATCATTCTGGCGGGGTGTTTGCGATCGCACTGCTGCGTGGCATGGTGTACGGCTATTTTTCGTTTGCGATTTTTTGCTTGCTGTTATCCCTCTCTTTGCCTAATTACAGCTTAGTTGTCAGTTTTTTGATCGCGATACCCGGGGTTTTGGTTGCGCAATTGATTGCCCGTCACTTTTTGATGCGTCGTCAAACGCCTTGAAACTAATCATTAGCCCTTGAAATTCAAGATTTACCCCCCAATTAACACGCACAAACCCTCGGCCAAGCGATTGCGGCCTGGGGTCGCCCTGTGGATAACTTTTCGGTGAGCATGATGAATCAAGCAACTCCAGCGGCAGATGCCGCTCAAACGATGGGTTTTCAGGCTGAAGTCAAACAGCTGATGCACCTGATGATCCATTCGCTGTACAGCAATAAAGAGATTTTTTTGCGTGAATTGGTGTCTAACGCGTCAGACGCTTGCGACAAGCTGCGTTTTGAGGCGATTGATCAGCCCGCGCTACTCGAGGGCTTTGGCGACCTGCACGTGCGGGTTGATTTTGACAAGGCCGCACGCACGATCACGATTGCAGATAATGGCGTGGGCATGTCGCGAGACGAGGCGGTAGCCAACCTTGGCACGATTGCACGCTCGGGTACGCGCGAATTCTTTTCAAAACTGACTGGCGATAATAAAAAAGATGCTCAGTTAATCGGTCAGTTTGGTGTCGGTTTTTATTCGTCTTTCATCGTGGCAGATAAAGTGACGGTACGCACTCGCCGCGCTGGCGCCGCTGCAGATCAAGGCGTGCTGTGGGAGTCAGACGGTCAAGGTGAGTTCACGATTGCGGGACTTGAGCGTGCTGAACGCGGCACAGAAGTCACTTTGCATTTGCGTGCCGATGAAGATGAATTTTTGAACGGCTACAAATTGCGCGAAGTGCTGCGCCGCTATTCAGACCATATTTCTTTGCCCGTTGAAATGCTCAAAGAAGAGTGGGATAAGGATAAGTCTGAGCAAGTCAAAACCGCCGAATGGGAAGCCGTCAATCAGGCCAATGCGTTATGGACACGTAGCAAGTCTGATGTCACCGACGAGCAGTACCGCGAGTTTTACCAGCACGTGTCGCATGACTTTGATGATCCGCTCGCCTGGACGCACAACCGCGTTGAAGGTCGCAGCGAATATACGCAACTGTTGTTTATACCGAAGCATGCGCCCTTTGATATGTGGGATCGCGATGCGCGTCGTGGCGTGAAGCTTTACGTCAAGCGTGTGTTCATTATGGACGATGCCGAGCAGCTGCTGCCTTCGTACTTGCGCTTTGTGCGTGGGGTGATTGACTCGGCGGATTTGCCACTGAATGTCTCGCGTGAGTTGCTGCAAGAAAGCCGCGATGTAAAAGCGATTCGTGAAGGTTCGACCAAACGTATCTTGAGCATGCTTGAGGATTTGGCTGAAAACAATAAAGACGATTACGCAACCTTCTGGGCCGAGTTTGGTCAGGTCTTGAAAGAGGGTACGGGCGAAGACGCAGGCAACATTGAACGCATCTCTAAGCTGCTACGTTTTGCGTCAACCAAGCAAGCAACAGACGCACAGACGGTGACACTTGCCGACTATGTTGCCGAGATGAAAGAGGGTCAAGACAAAATTTATTACGTCACGGCCGATAGCTACACTGCTGGCAGCAATAGCCCGCATATCGAGATCTTCCGCAAGAAAGGCATCGATGTGTTGGTGATGTGGGATCGCGTTGACGAGTGGATGCTGTCGCACCTGCGTGAGTTTGATGGCAAGCAGTTGGTGTCAGTTGCGAAAGGTGGGCTTGATCTTGAGGCCTTGGCCGATGATGAAGAAAAGAGACATCAAACCGAAGTGGCTGAGCAGTTCAAGCCCTTGGTTGAGCGTTTGCAAGAGGCGCTCAAAGATCGCGTCAAAGAAGTGCGCGTCACTTTACGCTTAGTCGATTCACCTTCGTGCGTGGTCGTTGGGCAAAATGATTTAAGCCCGCACCTGCAGCGTATGTTGAAAGCAGCGGGTCAGGCTGCTCCTGACGTGTTGCCTGTGCTTGAGATTAATCCTGAGCACGCTTTGGTGGCACGTATACAAACAGCTTCTGACGAAACGTTTAACGACTGGGCGACTTTGTTGTTTGAACAGGCCCTGTTGGCTGACGGCTCGCAATTACCAGACCCAACTGCGTTTGTGAAACGTGTGAATCAGTTGTTGCTAGCGTAATTGTGTCGCTAGGGCTTTGCCGACTGGCAAGCCCTAGCAGTCCTCGCAGTGAATCATCACTGGCCTTTCATTGCTTTAGCCCCCGCGAGATGCTGGCCACTGTGCTAACGCGCTAAAGTGCGACCAGTCAAAGCACGGGCCCGGATCGGTTTTGCGCCCAGGCGCAATGTCTGAATGACCCGTTGCAGCGGTTAACGGATACCGCCCACGCAAGCAGTCGGTGAGCGCTGCCAGGCGTTCGTATTGCACCGCCTCAAACGGCACGTCATCGGTGCCTTCGAGTTCAATACCAATTGAAAAATCATTGCATTGCTCGCGCCCTTCAAAAGAAGAAGCGCCAGCATGCCAGGCGCGATCGTCGCACGACACGAACTGGGTGATGTGCCCAAGCCGATCAATCACAAAATGCGCCGACACTTTCAGACCTTCTACGTTCACAAACCACGGGTCTGCAGACAGATCGAGTTGGTTTAAAAATAAATCGGCAATGTATGGCGTGCCAAACTGACCCGGTGGCAGCGTGATGTTGTGAACGACCAGTAAAGATACCGCAGTGCCTAGCGGGCGTTTGTTAAAGTTGGGCGAAGGCCGCAGCGCAACGGTTGGGCTTGGCGTAAGCCAGCCCCGGGTGTCAAGAGCGAGTAAGGTTGAACCTGTTGGCATCGGTGGGTCAGTTGAATGCTCAGGATTGGCGCGCTGAAAGGGCTCAGTCGCGATCGCGCTCGCCTAGTTTGGCATGCGCTGGGCTGCACCAGGTATTTTGACCCAGCAGCGAAGCTTCTGAGCGGGGCAAATGCACGCCACAGTGCGCACAGCGCACCATTTCTTCAGAGCCAGCCGGTGCGTCAGTTTGATTAGAGGGTGCTTGCGGCGGCGGGCGGCGTTTTTTGGCCGCATGAATCGCCAAGAGCCGCGTCACGAAAATGACGACGATAAAGACTGTTACCCAAAAAAGCGCTTTACCCATTAGCTTCTCTGCAAAATGACTTCGACAACAAAGCGGCTACCCGTATACGAGAGCACGATGAACGCAAAGCCGAGTAAGGTGTATCGCAACGCAATCCGCCCACGCCAGCCGCGGGTGTAGCGCCCCACTAATAAGATCCCAAAGGTGAGCCACGACAACAATGTAAAGATAGTTTTATGATCAAAGGGCAGCCATTTGCCGGTGGCGGTTACCGAGATTAAAGAGCCCGAGAGCACCGCGAAGGTGAGCAGGCCGAACGCGATCCAGATGACCCGAAAGAGTACTTGCTCTTGCGCGAGTAAAGGGGGTTGCGCATCGAGGATACGGCCGATCACGACGCCGAGGCCTTTGGCTTCGCGCGCCGCCGCCATTGGAAAATGCAGCCGGCGGTCGATGGCCGACATCAGAATGGCTTGCAGTGCAGCGATGGTGACTAGGCCATAGGCTGACAGCGCCGCCAATAGGTGAATACGCACGGCGGGTTCGGCTGCATGCGCCATGAGCTGCTCTTTCGGAAACAAGGCGACTAGCAGGCAGCTCGCGGCCCCAGCAGGCAAGAGCAGAAGTTGAAGGCCATCAATTCGAATAATCAGGCTTTCAAGCCAAAAAACGATCATCCCTAACCAAACGGCTGTTGAGAGTGCCAGCGCCCAACTCAGTTGCAGGCGCTGATCCAGCAAAATAGATTGATGTAACGCAAAGCCGTGCAGCACGATCGCAGCTAACAGGCCAATGCGCGCTAGTTGCCCAACCTGCACGGTGGGCTGGCTGGTCGCAAAGCGTCGCCAAAGCACCACGGCCAGCAATGAATAGGCCAAAGCGGCGAGCGAGTGAAATACAATGGGTGCAGACATGTGTCTAGTGTAAATCGAAACGGTTGCCATGCTTGAAAATCTAACCCAGCGACTATCCCGAGTCGTCAAGACCATTCGCGGCGAAGCCCGCCTGACTGAAGCCAACACCCAAGAGATGCTGCGTGAGGTGCGTTTAGCCTTGCTCGAGGCGGATGTCTCGCTGCCGGTGGTGCGCGAGTTTGTGGCCAACGTGAAAGAAAAGGCCTTGGGTGCAGACGTCGTGGGTAGCCTGTCACCGGGCCAGGCGTTGGTTGGCGTGGTGCATAAAGAGCTGACGGCGCTGATGGGCGGCGATTTGGGCCCGGACGCCAGCGAATTGTCTTTGGCGATGCAACCCCCTGCAATCATCTTGATGGCAGGTTTGCAAGGCGCCGGTAAAACCACCACCACAGGTAAATTAGCCCGCTGGCTGACTGAGGGTGGTCACGTTGCGCATGGTCGCAAAACCGGTAAAAAGAAAGTCGCGGTGGTCAGCGCTGACGTCTATCGCCCAGCGGCAATCGAGCAGTTAAAAACGGTGGCGGCGCAAGTGGGGGTCGAATGGATTGCCTCGGATCCCACCCAGAAACCCGTCGATATTGCGCGCTCGGCGCTTGATTACGCTAAACGCCATCATTTTGATGTGCTGATTGTGGATACGGCAGGTCGTTTAGGCATCGACGAAGAGATGATGCTTGAAATTCGTCAATTGCACGAGGTGCTTAACCCGATCGAAACGCTCTTTGTGGTTGACGCCATGCAGGGTCAAGATGCGGTCAACACGGCGCGTGCCTTCGCAGACGCCTTGCCGTTAACCGGTGTCGTGTTAACCAAGCTTGACGGCGATGCGCGTGGTGGCGCGGCCTTGTCGGTGCGTCACGTCACAGGTAAGCCTTTAAAGTTTGTGGGCGTTTCTGAAAAGCTCGATGGCCTTGAGCCCTTTCATCCCGAGCGTATGGCGCAACGGGTACTGGGTATGGGCGATATTTTGTCGCTCGTTGAGCAGGCTCAGCAAAATATTGATGTCGCCGAGGCCAACAAGCTTGCAGCCAAAATTAAGTCGGGCGATAAGTTTGATTTAAATGACTTTAAAGAGCAGCTAGCCCAAGTTAAAAAAATGGGTGACATGAGCTCGATGCTTGAAAAATTGCCTGCGCAGTTTGCGCAAGCCGCAGGCCAGATGCAAAGCGGTCAAGCCGAAAAACAGATGCGTCGCACCGAGGGCATTATCAACTCAATGACGCCCCTCGAGCGTAGCAAGCCCGAGTTGCTAAAGGCGTCGCGTAAGCGTCGCATTGCGACGGGTGCCGGCGTGCCGGTGCAAGAGGTCAATCGCATGCTCAATCAGTTTGAGCAGATGCAGGGCATGATGAAGCAAATGAAAAAAGGCGGAATGGCCAAAATGATGCGCGCCATGGGCGGCATGAAAAACCTCGGCAAACTTGGTGGCTTTGGGCGTTAAGGGCTTGAGTTTCAGAAACATCAATAAGGCAGTCGTTTTCAGGCTTTGCCCCGTGCCTAGTTGGCACTTAACGCTTTGTAAAAATAACATCCCATACGCCGTGGCCTAAGCGTAAACCGCGGTTTTCAAACTTTGTGAGCGGCCTGAACTCAGGTCTTGGCGCAAAGCCTTCACAGGTGTTTTGGAAGCTTGTGTCGGCCGACAGAACGGCTAGCATCTGCTCGGCGTAGTGCTGCCAGTCAGTGGCGCAATGGATATACGCACCCGGTGCCATCCGGCTTGCAAGCAATTCAATGAGCAGCGGTTGAATTAAGCGCCGTTTATGGTGGCGAGTTTTGGGCCACGGATCCGGAAAATAAATATGCACGCCGGCTAGGCTTTGCGGCGCAAGCATATCGCGCAAGACTTCGACAGCATCGTGCTGAATGATCCGAATGTTATTCAGGCTTGAGGCTTCAATGCGTTTGAGTAAGGCGCCAACACCAGCGTTAAACACTTCGACGCCTAAAAAATTATCGTCCGGTCGCGCAAGCGCTATTTTTTCAGTGGTTTCGCCCATGCCAAAACCAATTTCAAGAATCGTGGGTGCTTCGCGCTCAAAGGTCTCGGTGAGATTCAGTAGGCTAGGGCGATAGCTCAGCGACCACTTGGTTAAAAAGGTATCAAGGGCCTCTTGTTGACCTTGCGTAATGTGGCTACGCCGGTTAACAAAACTACGGATGTGGGTTGGGTGCACGGTTAGCCCCCGCCCACGGCGACGACAATTTCGAGGCGATCACCCGCCGCGATCATCACCTGAGCATGTGTGCTTTTAGGGACGATTTCGCCATTGCGTTCAACAGCGATACGTTTGCCGGTAAAACCAAGCTCGGCAACAAGCGCGGCAACAGAGAGGGGGCCGGCTAAAGTTTTTGACTGACCATTGAGTACGATTTCCATGCCGAACATTGTAGTGGTTGGCAGCCCAGTCTGTCAGACTGTTTGGTCATGATCTCGTATAATTCGTTTCGACTGAGCGCCAGAGCGGGTGTAGTTCAATGGCAGAACGGCGGCTTCCCAAGCCTCAGGCGTGGGTTCGATTCCCATCACCCGCTCCAGTCCTAAGCGCTCGCCTTCGCTTGCGCTCTCACCACCCCAAGAAAAAACTCAACGTCGCCCGAAGTTAACGTCACGCTAAGTGAACGTCGCCCTTAGTGAATTCGCATCCCCGGCTGCGCACCTGACGACGGGTCAAGCACATAGATGCCGGTATCGATTGTGGGATCAAAATGGCTGGCGGCTAACACCATGCCTTCAGATATACCAAACTTCATCTTGCGAGGCGCTAAGTTGGCGACGACGACGGTCAGGCGTCCGATCAATTGCTCGGGCGTGTAGGCCGACTTAATCCCAGAAAACACGTTGCGCAGGCGGCCTTCGCCTACATCGAGCGTCAGCCTCAAGAGCTTGGTCGAACCCTCAACCTGTTCGCAGTTGACGATACGTGCCACGCGCATATCGATTTTGACGAAGTCATCAATCGTGATGATGGGGGCGAGCGGCTCGCCGCCGGGGGCAACCGCGCTCGCCTCGGCAGGATTGCCAGCAGTGGTTTGTGCGCTCGTAGACTGTTGGTCTTGGGCCTTGGCCGCCACCTCTTTGCCTGCCGCATCGCCTTGCTTGTCTGCGCTAGCCTGCTTGACCGCTGCGCCTTGCTGAGTTGAACCTGTCTGCTTGGCAGAGGTTGCCGCGTCAGGGATCTCAAACAACTCATCGAGCATCGTCGGCTCAACCCGTTGCATGAGATGTTTGAAAGGATTGATCTGGCTTGGTAATACACCCGCATCGGTCCATACAAAGTCGCTGGTCTGGCCAAATAATTCAGTTGCGACACGCTGCGACAAGGCTGGCAAGATCGGTGCCAGCATGACTGACAAGGCCTTGAAACCTGCCAGCGCCGACGAGCAGATGTGCTGTAGTGCAGCGTGCTGTAAAGGCTCGGCAGACGCCAAGGTTTTTGCGATCAGCCAGGGTTGGGCCGCATCAAAGGCTTGGTTGATTTGATCGGCGTGCGCCATGATTTCGCGAATCGCACGGCCGTACTCGCGCGCTTCAAGATCGATGCGGATACGGTCTGCCGCCTGGGCCCAGTTAGCACTTAGCAGGGCTGCATCAGCGGGGTAGGCAAGTTGTCCATCAAAATATTTGCTGATGAAATTAGCCGCGCGGCTCGCAATATTAATGTACTTGCCAACCAAATCGCTGTTGACCCTGGCAATAAAGTCATCAGGATTAAAGTCAATGTCTTCAACGCGTGCATTAAGCTTGGCCGCGATGTAATAGCGCATCCATTCGGCGTTCATGCCAAGTTCAAGGTAGCGCAGGGGCGAGATCCCAGTGCCACGGCTTTTTGACATTTTTTCGCCACTGACCGTAATAAAACCATGCACATTGAGTTGATCGGGCGTTTTACGGCCTGAAAACTGCAATGTGGCAGGCCAAAACAGAGCGTGAAAATACACAATATCTTTGCCAATAAAGTGCACTTGTTCTGTCGTGCCGTTCGGGTCGAGCAGAGCTTCAAAATCAAGGCCAATTTTGGCGCAATACGACTTGAGGGATGCAAGGTAGCCGACCGGAGCATCGAGCCAAACATAAAAGTACTTACCTGGCGCATCGGGGATTTCAATCCCGAAATAGGGGGCGTCGCGTGAGATATCCCAATCACCGAGGTTGGCTTTTTCGTCTCCGCTGCCGAGCCACTCGCGTGTTTTGGCTAACACCTCAGTTTGCAAATGCTTGTTGCCCTGAGCGTTGCTGCCGGCTGTCCATTTTTGTAAAAACTCAATGCAGCGTGGATCAGACAACTGAAAGAAATAATGTTCAGACGTTTTCAGTACGGGTCGCGCTTTGGTGAGCGTTGAGTAAGGCTCGATCAAATCAGTCGGGGCATAGACTGCGCCACAGACCTCGCAAGAGTCGCCATACTGATCCTTGGCATGGCACTTGGGGCACTCACCCTTGATGTAACGATCCGCTAAAAACATCCCTTTGACGGGGTCGTAAAACTGTTCGATTTCGCGGGTGGTGATCAGGCCTGCCGCGCGCAACTGGCGATAGATAGCCTGCGACAACTCAACGTTTTCGGCTGAGTCAGTTGAATGCCAGTGATCAAATTCAATTTGAAAGCCCTTCAAGTACTGCGGACGCTCGGCACCGATGCGCTCGACCAGTTGCCTGGGCGTAATGCCCTCGGCTTCGGCTTTGAGCATGATGGGCGCGCCATGGGTATCGTCAGCCCCCACGAAGTGCACAGTGTGACCCGCCATGCGCATAGAGCGTACCCAGATATCGGCCTGGATGTACTCCATGATGTGGCCTATATGAAAAGAGCCATTGGCGTAAGGCAGGGCAGTGGTAACGAACAGAGTGCGGGACATGGCAGGCGCTGGTGAGAGAATCAAGCTTCCGAGTTTAACAAGGTCAACCGCTTTAGCCCCTTAAGCCAACACAAACAAGCCAGAATAATGGGCCGCCAAGGCGACTAAGGCGCTGGCCATCAAACCCCAAACGGGATTGAGCTTGGTGAACAGGATGCCAGCGACATTGGCCGCCACAATTAAAGGTGTCAACCAGCCTCGGTAAGCGGCATGGCTTAAATCTAGGCCGCCTGCGAGGATCAGGCCGATCGCCACGGGTACCAAAGCATTTTGTGCCAGACGCAGACCCTTGCTGCCCTCGAGTCTGACGGCGACGCGTCCGATTAAAAAGGCGAGTAGGCAGGCGGGCAAAAGCATGGCGAGTGTTGCCACCAGCAAGCCTGCCAACCCGGCCACTTGCCACCCGACTAAGCTCACGATCACGACGTTGGGGCCTGGGGTGATTTGCGTGACGGCAAACAGTTGCATAAAGGTCGCGTCGTCCATCCAGCGCATCGAGTCGACGACGACCTCGCGAAGCGCCGGCAGCACCGCGTTGATACCGCCAATGGCAATGAGCGAAATCATTGCGAAACTGCGGGCCAGTTGGCCTAATGCGCTAGGTTCGCTCATTTTTTGCCTAACCACGCCGTGACAATGAGGGCGGTTGGGATCAGTGCCAGCACGACGTACACCATCGACACGCGCAACACCACGACACCCAAGATTGCACAGCCGACAATCAGCCAGCCGGCCAAGTCGAGTTTGACCTTAAGGGCCATTTTGAGGCCGGTGGCCAACACCATCCCGGCGGCTGCGGCACCTGCTCCGGTCAGCGCGACGCTCACGGCGGGCAGTTGACCAAATTGGTCGTACAGCATGGCGAACGTCAACAAAATCACGATGGGCAGCACCATGATGCCCAGTACGCAAACAATCGACCCCTTGGGGCCTTGAAAACGGTCACCAATCACGACCGAGGCGTTCACGACATTAGCGCCGGGTAAGACTTGCCCCATTCCCAAAATGGTCGCGTACTCTTTTTCGGTGAGCCACTGATATTTTTCAACGATCACGTGTCGCGCCATGACGGCGACGCCGCCAAACCCTAGTAAACCGATGGTGGCAAAGCCTTTAAACAGTTCAAACAAACTAACCGAGCGTTTAGAAGTATTCATGATTCAGTGGGATGGATCGAGGGCGAGCTAAAGCACAGCGTGAATAGATTAGGTGCTGAGAGAATTCACTTCATTCGGGCGCGTGGGACAGCGAGGGCATTATGATGTGCGCCGGTCAGGTGATATCGCGTGCTTTAACATCAGTGATGTCGGCGCTGTCTTTCTTTGAAAAAGATCCACTTTTTACGATGGGTTTGCGCCGTGCGCTTCGCTCCATCCAATATTCTTTGGCAGAGAATGTTTTGCCTCGTAAACGCGCCACCACGACCAAAATCGCGACTGCGACAATGGTTGACGCGACAAACACGACGGCCATAAACATACCGATTAGCGCGAGAAAGATAAACGCGACAAGTCTAAGCAGCCGCTGAACTAGGAATAGCATATTGCAAGCCTAAAATAGAGAAAACATGACAGAGGAATATCTATGAGTGTAACGCTGGCTGAGGTGCATGAGGGGCTTGAAACCATTATTGACCCCAACACTGGGCGCTCGATTGGGTCGGCGGTCAAAGATAGCCAGATCCAACTGGTTGGCGAGTACGTCAGCGTGCAGGTTGTACTAGGCTATCCGGCGGCCAGCCAGCTCGATGGACTGCGCGCTCAGATCTACGCTGCACTCAAGGCGCGTGGGGCGCCTAGCCCCGACGTTCAGATTAGCGTCAAGATCGCGGCGCACGCCGTGCAAACGGGCGTTACGCGGGTTGAAGGCGTCCGTAATATTATTGCGGTCGCCTCGGGCAAGGGTGGGGTCGGCAAAAGTACAACGGCGGTCAATCTGGCCCTGGCCCTGCAGGCCGAGGGCGCCCGCGTTGGCCTACTGGATGCCGACATTTATGGGCCGAGTGTGCCGTTGCTGCTTGGGGTATCGGTGAAGCCCGCCAGTCTGGATGGCAAAAAAATGATTCCAATCCAGGGCCACGGTTTACAGGCAAATTCAATCGGTTTTTTGATGAATGACGACACGCCGGCGATCTGGCGCGGCCCCATGGTGGTTCAGGCACTTGAGCAGTTGCTGCGCCAAACCGCCTGGGATGATCTTGATTACTTGATTATCGATATGCCACCGGGTACGGGCGATATCGCCTTAACCCTAGCTCAAAGCGTACCTGTGGTGGGGGCTGTGATTGTGACGACTCCCCAAGATCTTGCCTTGATCGATGCCCGCAAGGGCTTGAAGATGTTTGAAAAAGTGAATGTCCCCATTTTGGGTATTGTTGAGAATATGGCGCTTCATATTTGCAGCCAATGTGGGCACGCCGAGCCGATCTTTGGACAAGGTGGGGCGCAGCGCATGGCGACCGAGTACAACGCGCCGTGGCTGGGTAGCCTACCCTTGGCGTTGGCGATCCGCGAACAGGCTGATGCAGGCCAACCGATTGTGGTGTCGCACCCCGAAAGCGAGGCTGCGGGTTTGTATCGCGAGATTGCCTTGCGGCTAGCGGGTCGGGTGGCGACCTTGCCCAGGGATCTGAGTGAGAAGTTTGGAGCGATCGCGATTAAACGGCTTTGAGTGAGATGGGGGTAAAATCCGCCCTCTTGGTACAGATAACGATTGGGGCACTTAGTCATGAGTATTAAAAGTGACAACTGGATTCGCCGTGTGGCGCAGTCAGACGGCATGATCGAGCCTTTTGAGCCGGGTCAGGTGCGCTCGAACGAATCGGGTCGGATTGTGAGTTACGGCACCAGTAGCTATGGCTATGACGTGCGGTGTGCCAACGAATTCAAAATCTTCACGAATATCAATTCAACTATCGTTGACCCTAAAAACTTTGACGAGAAATCGTTTGTCGATTTCAAGGGTGAGATCTGCATTATTCCGCCTAACTCCTTTGCTCTGGCGCGTACGGTTGAATATTTTCGGATTCCGCGCAGCGTGTTAACGATTTGCTTAGGCAAAAGCACCTACGCGCGTTGCGGCATCATCGTCAACGTGACGCCGCTCGAACCCGAGTGGGAAGGTCATGTGACACTCGAGTTTTCAAATACCACGCCACTACCCGCCAAGATTTATGCGGGCGAGGGTTGCGCGCAGATGTTGTTTTTTGAAAGCGACGAGGTTTGCTCTACATCGTATAAAGATCGCGGTGGCAAGTATCAGGGCCAGCGCGGCGTGACCTTGCCCCGTACCTGATGTCGCGTTAGTGTGTAAAACGCTGCGGCTGTTCTGAAAGCCGTAGCGCATCAAAGTTCGCCAGGCTGCCGGCTTTAAGGGCTGCCGGCTTTAAGTTAAGCGATCAGTCTAAAGTTTGCCGAGTTATCAGTCGTTAACTGGACGATCATTCTAAAGTTTGCCAGGTTGTCATTTCATTAACATGTTCGGGCGCTACAGTCGCCCCTCTTTCATCACTTCTTCGTTTGTGGGGCGTTTGGCATGAAATTTCGCTTTCCTATTTTCATCATCGATGAAGACTATCGTTCTGAAAATGCCTCAGGCTTGGGCGTGCGCGCGCTGGCCTCTGCGATTGAAGCCGAAGGGATGGAGGTTATTGGGGTCACAAGCTATGGCGACTTAAGTTCGTTTGCCCAGCAACAAAGCCGCGCAAGCGCCTTTATCTTGTCGATTGATGACGAAGAGTTTGATATCGATTCGCCTGAAGACGTCGCGGGCGCGATTAAAAACTTGCGTACGTTTATTGGTGAATTGCGTTTTCGTAACGCTGACATCCCAATCTATCTGTACGGCGAGACCCGCACCTCTGAACATATCCCTAACGATATCTTGCGCGAGCTGCATGGCTTTATTCATATGTTTGAAGACACGCCTGAATTTGTGGCGCGCCATATC
>Ga0209135_1000016_pt1 | contig 59658 bp, 49 predicted proteins | sample LauGreSBDMM110SD_4_FD_187570 | JGI IMG/M metagenome (GOLD analysis project Ga0209135, IMG submission 187570) | Freshwater lake microbial communities from Lake Michigan, USA - Su13.BD.MM110.SD (SPAdes) (version 3) | ecosystem: Environmental > Aquatic > Freshwater > Lake | place: Lake Michigan... | reverse complement strand
ATATATGCATAAAATTCTCAATTAAAAAGGGAGGGGGTCGTAGGGGGAACCGTAGGTTCCCCTACTCATCATCCGAATAGTATTGTCCATCATAAAAGTCATCCTTCAAACTACTAATATTGGCATACGCGTCTTCTTCGCCTTCTACACCACCCGGCTCACCGCTCGATATACCGAGCTCATCATACACATCCTCTTCCAATTCTTCGCCTTCGGCATTCACTGCCCCCTCAGCATGCCGTAATATATTCGCCTGTTCAAGACGTTCCCGGTCACTCGTCGCCTTATCATACACAAACAGTCCCTTCTGTTCTCCCACATTCCATTCATCCAACTTATACGTCTTCTTCAACATCTCAATGTTACGCAAGTCCTGTGTCAAATCTTCAAACTTGCTAATGATATACGCCTTTTCACTCTCCTTGTCCTTGCGCACTTTATTCGCAATCGTGCTATACGACAAGTTTATTTTCGCCTTGTTCTTCTCCTCTATCTGCAAATAAGCAACCAAGAGATTCGCCACCTTCATTCGCAGGGTCTTCTTGTCCCCCTCTACAATTTCCACCTCTTGCAAATACTCCGTATCCTGCATTTGGTCGAGAGCATATTCTGTTTGACTCTCTTCATCTAATCGCGAATAGAAAGACCCGAACTGGTCCGCCATATCCGCATTGACCTGTATCTGTTCTCTCGCCGATTTCTGGCGCATATGCACATTGGATTTTACTATTTCCGGGTCGTTTGTCGCGAGAATATATTCATGTAAGACAGACAGGAACAAATATTCCAACAACATCAAGGAAGTATCCCGATTAAACAACAAGAAATATTCGCGACCACCTCGCATCATAGGGGCATACAACGGCAGATTTTCTATAAAAAGACGCAGGTCGACGAATTTCCGCTGCACCGCCACCAATAAGTCATCCAAATAGGTGTCTTTGAACAAATTCAGCGGTTTATAATAATCACTGTTGGATTTGAGAATCGCCTGTCGGTCATAATCAGAGAGTCCCCAGTAATTATGCACGCGTTCATTGAGCTGCATTTTGGTAAGCAAGATATTCGGAAACACTCGCGACATTTCGTCCACCGCATTTTTCACGTAATTCGCGATTTTATAGAGGTCGGTCGATTCTGACCACCTGGACACTGCATCCTTCAAGAAAATCTCGATGCTCCCATATTCTGACCCCTTCATCTTACGATTGTTTTTCAAGAAATTCAAAATACCTGGACGAAAGGTCTCTTCAATGGTCTTATATAGATGGTCTTGGAGATTTCGGCTGGCGACGATTTTCTTGCGCTCGTATTCAGTAAGGGAATCGAAGTCCTCTGCTGCGGCGCCGCGCCCATCCATCGAAACCAATTTAGAGGGGTCATACAGATTCAATACATTCAATAATAATTTCTGTAATTTTTTATCCAAAATGGGTTGTGATAATATGCTGCGGCTAGCGCCGCTGCCGCTACTGCCGCTGTTAGAAGAGTTCTCATACAAATGAATGATATCTTTTAATATTTCCACGGTATTGTGTTTTTTCGGCGGCTCCAAATGCACAATATTTTCTGTTTGAAGAATGCGCATCAGTTCATCGAGCTGGTTCATCGTAAATTTCTTGTCATTTCGTTTCAAAAACTCGATTTTGCCTTCCAGAGTATCCCGTGGATTGTATCCCGGAGGAACCCCCGTAAAAAACCCGTGGAACTTTGCGGGAATTCCCTGCTGTTTGTCCAACTCACAGTAATGAATAAACGCCGCATAAATATTCTTCTCGGACACTCCGGATGCATTGCCGAATGAGGCAAATGGCGCAGGGCGCACGCGTGAACTGCAGAGTAACGCCGGTTTGGAAATGTCCAACACATTGTCGACGATTTTCCCGAGCGCCCCCAAGGTTCTTATGTAGCGCCCAATTTCCGGATTCTCCCTCACAAAATACATGAGCGGAATGTAGTCGCGAGTGGATTCATTACAACAGGCATTCTGTAAGAAGGGTTTACCGGTGGAAACCGCTGCAAGTAGGAGACGTTTGTCCTGCACGATTTTTTGAACGGCTTCGACGACCGCATACGAAAAATACGATATCTTGCTCTTCAATACCAGGAAATCCTTGCGTTGGTCCTTGTGACCTTTCTTCATAAGGGAAATGAACTCGTCTTTGAAATCAGACGACACGGATTTCAGACTCCCGATAACATTCGTGTCAACAATCGGCGGTAAAAAGTGTTTCCATTTGGAGATTTGGAGTTCTTTGGGAATCTCTTCTTCTGGGTAGACCAACAGATATTCTCGTTTCTTGGTATATCTCGCAGACATTTCTTCGTTTTTGAGAACACCCGTCACCAGAATTTTCTTCATTTGTTCAAACAGAATCTTGTCGGTCATCTTGCTAATCGAATCCCATGGTTCTGCGTTCATGCGCATTTTGTGTAAGATACACGCAATGTATTTGAGTCCACTGGTATCTTCTTCTCCTGCCAAGGGGAATCCCTTGAAAGATTTCACGCATCCTGGCATCGTGTGTTTAATCACGAATCCGGGCAGTTCAGTTTGCACGGCGGCAAAGAGAACCGAAGCTGTAATTAATATGACCAATTGTTGGCTCCTCTTTTTATATGGCACGAGTTTGATACCCTCCTTTTCTCTCTTTTCTTCCAGTTCCTTGTTGTAGGTTGCCTCGTCTTTAATGAGACGGTCACAGATGGCGGAAGCAACTGACACGACCACATCCCGGACTTTTTCGGCGGGGATATCGATGTTGGATGCTACGGCGGCGAGAACATTACAGATAAGTTGGGAGCGTTCGTTCTCACATACTACTTTTTTTGTTTGTTTTTGTGACATGAAGTTCTCATACATGGTTTCCGAAGAATCTTTTTCAATGAATGCATGGGTGGAAATTTTGTATCCCTCCGCCGTATATCCTTCTTCGGTAGAATCTTCGACCAACCGAATGGTGTATCCGCTGTATTTGTCGACCACCAGATTGTCGGATTCGCTGGTGACACCATGAGTATGGCAGATTTCCTCTAATTTCCGGGCGTAATCTTCGCCGGAAACGAAGCAATAGGCGAGCTCGTATAGGAACTGAGGCATGACTTTGGTATTGGTTTCTTTGCAATATTTCCAGTGTTGGTCTTCTTCCAGGGATTCCATGGGTTCGCGACAGTATTCGTTGTAAAACAAGACGATGTCGTTCTGTTTTTTCACGAAATTGGTTTGTCCCAAAATGGCTTCCAACATGGGTTCATGTGGCGACCTTATCGGGTCCTCTTGTTCCACGAGAAGGCTGCCGAGGGCATAACAGTAGTTGTTCATTTTTTCCTGTTTGACTTCTTGTAAACGAATCGCGCGGTGGATATATTTGATGTGTCCTACAATGGATTTCTCGAGGTTTTGTTTGAGTTCATCTACTGAGAGTTCGTAGCGTCGGTCAAATTCGCGGAGAACGGACTTTCTTGCGACGTCTTTTAAATAATCGGGGGATTCGCAGTCGTTTCCGGTCACACTGTTTTTATTAATGAGACATTTTCTTTCCATATTACAGAACATATCATTGGTTTCCACAAACGCGGTTTCATCGATGTCGGATGCGTGGACCCAATGATGTGATTTTCTGTAATAATAGGTGATGGATGTGGGAGCAGCGTTAGCATCTGCGGCGGCATCAGTGGAACCAGTCGCTGTCGCTGTCGCTGTCGCTGCCCCCGGTCTTATTTCCAATACAGCATATTCGCCTTCGGCGACCCGTTTTTTCCCCATAATCAGCCGTTTCGCCAATTCCTCCGACAAATTACGCGGACAATCATGACGTTGCACCAGGTTCTCCGCTAAAAACGTCGTAAATTTCTCTGGAAGCATTTTCTTTTTGTCGTCTTCGTATCCCTTCAATAAATGATAGGGAGTTTCATCGTATTCTTTGTCGTAATACACATCCTCCACACCATTATCTTTCTGTAAGTCCGTAATCGACGCGTATTTTTTGGTGAGAACTCTGCGATGACAATCGGATGCCTTGATTTTCTCTGCATTTCCCATGTCTTCGATGTTGTCTCCATACAACGACGCCAAATTATCGGGGGTCATCAGAGACGACAACAAGGAACTCAACAATTTGGAAAACAGTATACCATTGTCCTTTTGAAGAATCTTTTCGAGAACTTCGGAACCATTGATTACACCGGTGCTGTTCATTTTTTCAAATACCTCTTTTTCCGGGAATTTATATCCTGTAATTAACAGCTCCACAAAATCCTTCTTTTCCATTAATGCTTGCAATATATACAGCATATCGCGGTTGATTTCTTTCATTAAATTGGTATTTGCATATTGGTAATTCGCAAAGTCTTTGCGTTTCTTGTCCAGCGCCTCTTTTTTCTGTTTGATTTGGTCTATAATAAACCCGCGAATTTCCTGGTATTGTGAAAATGCAATGTCTTCCGGATAAATCAAAAATGGTTCTAATGTTCTCACCACCTCAATAAAAGAAAACTTTTCACGAATATATTTACGAAAAATACGGAGAAGTGTTTTTGTATTAGGGACAATGGTCTTTAAAAACTGGTCAAACCGGTCATCTGTAGAGCCAACTGCCCCGGGCGACAACAAATATCGTCGCATGTTTGTCAGAAATTCCTGTTTCTCCTGTTCCGACTCGTATTCCAGCTCTTTCGTCAAATCATTCACAATAAACGGAGCAATTTCAGTGTTTTGTTTCAATAGTCGGAAAAGCAAGAGTGGATGTTGGTGTAAATTCGCCTTGTCCAACAGATTGGTTCCGGGTAAATGAATACGGGAATAGTTCATCACCGGTGATGGAAGGAATACCACCGAATTAACATTAATTTTGTCTGGTTTTGAAATAACAATCTGAGTAGATGAGTCGCTCTCTGCTCCTGCTACTGACCCTGCTACTGACCCTGCTACTGACCCTGCTGCTGCTCCTGCTGCTCCGCTTGCGCCTGCGCTTGCACGTTGTTTTTGGCTGCGACTAAGCCCCAAATTATATGTTTGTATGACATATTTACGTTTGACAATATCGAGCTGGTTTTTCGCAATTTTGATAACAGAACTATTAAATTCGTCGAAATTGTCGACAATGGCTTCCAAGTTGGCTTTCACGAGAACCGAATCCAAATAAATCTGTGGGTCCGCATCCATATTAACAAACGGAGTCATGAGTTCTGACAGTTGGCGATAGAATTTGGTATATACGCCTTCATCATACATTGGATTTTTGTTGTAATAAATATCCTGTTTGAGTTTATCTTCATCCTCGAGAATTTCGTCCAACAAATGTAAATCGTAGTTGCCGGATGAACCGACATCTCCTGTTCCATTGGAATACACCTCATATTGGTCGTGTTCTTTGGCGCCGAAATAGATTTTCTTTTTTGCAGAAACAACCGGGACAACCCAGCTGAGCTTCGTGTCCATTTGCTTGATGTGTTCTACAAGCGGCTTGTGTAATTTTGGATTGTTTTTCTTGTATTGTCGGATATTGCCGTTCTCATCAAATACGGAAAAGAATTGACGGAGTTCCTTGTATCGGAAAATGAGGGTCTTGATTTTGTCCATGATTTCTTTGGAACGTTGAACACTGGGGATGGTAGAGAGCAGCTCGTCCAGCATACTGTTGGTTTGGGCAGACAGAGTATATCTCTTTTGACTCTCGGGGATTTCGACGACTTGTTCAATGACCTCTAAATTTTCTTCAATGACGATGCCCTTGGTCTTTGTAACCACGGATTGTAGGACCCGGAGTGTGTTTTCTTCGGCTTCCGCGGTTTCCTCTGCATGAATGTTGATTTCACCCGTTTCTAAATATTCGTAATAGGGGTCCGAAGAAGAGGACGGAAGAGCCTCTGTTACAGAACCATCTGCGGCAATCTCACTGAACTTCATATTGAGGAGCGATGCGGGTTTGTCGCGAATGACGATTTTCTGTATGGGAATGTTTTCCGGGAGACCCTTGTATTGAAAATCAAGGTAGATGACATGGAGGTCGGGATATGTGGTGACCTCGATTTGGTCTTCTTCTAAATTAGTAATTTCGCCTGTAAAGATGGTGGAAATTTCCCCACCGAAATGGATTTCAATCCATGTTTGAGGTAACAATTTATTCTGTCGTGCGTATCCGGGTTGTTCGCTTCTATCCAACAGATGAATTTCCTGTATGGATTTATCGGTGAAAGAACCGTCTTCTGGGGAAAGATTCAGATGAAGTTTTTCAAGAGAGGCAACGTCAATGATTTCAATGCGACGTTCATTGATGTAGGAAATATAAAAGGTGTTTTCGTGCAACTGGGGATGAGTGGGAGCGAGGATTTTAATAATGTCGCCTAATTCTAAAGATATACCTGAGGTAGCGGCACCTGTGGAAGTGGTTTCGGTGGGTTTATCATGTGATGTTTCTATTGGTGATTGTTCTTCGTTTGTATCCATTTGATATTCCTTTATATAGATAAACATATAAATTTTATCCTTATCCTATTTACAGGTAGATGTTTGAATACAACTGGTGGTTTTATTCAAATAACTTACTGGATAAAATAGCAAAAAACGCAATAAATAAATTAGCAAGACCAAAATATTTATATAGAACAATTACAAGTAATCACACCATTTTACCGAGTGTGAGATAATGAACCAAATAACTTAAAAACTTTCATTTAAAAACAGGATGTCGTCAATTCAGAAATACGTGAAATCTTTAGAAAATGATATAACAGAATTGGATATATCAGATAAAAATCTAACAAATTTACCAGACATTTCACAATTTACCAATTTACAAATACTAAAATGTCATAGAAATAAAATTACAGTTTTACCAAAATTACCCGATAAACTAACACAACTAATATGTTATTCAAATGAGCTAACAGAATTACCTGAATTACCCGAACATCTACATATATTACAATGTACTTATAATAACATAACACATTTACCAGAGTTGAATAAAAATTTAGTGTTTCTCGGTTGCAGCAAAAATTTACTGACTCAATTACCGACGTTACCTGAAAGTTTATGCACATTACGTTGTGATGAAAATCAAATAGAAAGTCTACCAATTCTACCAGATAATATAACCCATTTGTATTGCAATGATAATTTATTGAAAAAACTTCCACGATTACCTCAAAAATTAGAATCATTTGTTTGTTCGAATAATAAATTGACAGAATTACCGCCGTTCCCTCCAAAATTATATTTTCTTCAATGTTTACACAACCAGCTAACGTCATTGCCCCTATTGAATGATAACTTACAAGTGAATTTATATGGTAATCCAGTTCTCATTGAGATATTGAATGCTCAACATAATGTGGATGATGTATACTTATCAAACTACGACCCATATGGGATGCATCAGTATACAAATCAAGAATTACAACAAATGGTAAAAATAATATATCATTTCAGATATAGTTATTATTGTTTGAAATTTAAAGACCGTTTTCTACAATGGAAACATTTAAGAGAACGATAACGAGAACACTAAATATAATAACATAACATAATATTATATTTATCTTATCTACACCAACCGTTCAAATTGCAATTGGATACATTTGCGACGGTCTTGTAATAGTTTCGCGTATTTTTTTAGTGTGCCATTTGCAGGTGCCCTTTTTCGAACAGTTTTCGGTTCCTTAGGTTTGGGGGATGTCTTGGCTTTCGGTGCCTTAGGCTCCTTAGCCGCCTTAGGTTCAGGCTTCTTGACACATTCGCCATTTTTATTACGAACCGTTCCTTTTGGACATCTGGGTTTCTTTTCTTTTTTCTGTTCTGTATCCATGTATATAATGCATGGAGATATTTTCTTATGTTACCAGCAATTGGAAGCTTACATGCACTTGGAAGCTTACATGCAGTTGGAAGCTTACCCGCAGTTGGATGGAATAAGGAACGAACGAAACAATATAAAGAATGAATTATACATACAATAACTCGTCCTCGTTTTCTCAATACTTATTCATTGATTTATGTCTGACGAACTTATACAAATTAAATATACTCTTGACACAACAAATTACAACAGCGATAAAATTCGCACAAAACTATACACGGTCAATGGAACCGCCCCATCGTATATGACCCATCAATATAAAATTTTAAATTATGATCTGATATGCGATAACGACGATGGGTATGGACTATATCGTTCCGTAGTATTGTCGCATCCAGAAAACAAAATCGTCTGTTTTTCGCCTCCTAAATCAGTAACGCTGGACCATTTCAAGGAAACCTGTCCAGACATTACGAATCCAGACATTTTTATCAATGAAATCATTGAAGGCACCATGATAAACCTGTTTTACGATTCACGCATCGAGTCCTGGCAAATTGCCACGAAAGGTGCTATTGGCGGAAATTATTCGTTTTATAAGACGACCAGCGCTACCACTAGCGATATACCAGACATTCCCTCAACCATGACATTTCGCCAAATGTTTTTAGATGCCTTACGTATTCCAAGTGGTCAAGATATCAATGATTTCGTCGGATTCAAAGATTTTTCAAAGGAATATTGTTATAATTTTGTTTTGCAGCATCCACAGAATCATATTGTATTGAATATACCTCATCCAGTGGTGTATTTGGTATCCGTGTATCACATATTAGGAGACTCAGACAATCAAATTGTGTATATTCCACCAACCGTCTATGAAGAATGGGACTGCTTCCTTGGTCTCCGTGGTCTCATCGAATTTCCAACACCCGCGGCAGAAACCAGCTATACCAGTCTTACAGAAAAATATGCTTCACCCCTATCGGATTCCTATGACACCATGGGATGCATGATAATGAATTTAAAGACGGGAATGCGAACCGCTATCATGAACCCCAAATACACGGAGGTTCGTGAACTCCGAGGGAACAATCCGAACCTGTGTTATCAATACCTGTGTTTGAGACGAATGAATAAAGTCATGGATTTCTTAGGACATTTCCCACAATACAAGAATGTGTTTTACCGATTCCACACACAATATGAGAACTTTATTACCAATATTCATCAAGCCTATTTGATTTATTATGTCAAAAAGAGCGGAGTAAAAATTTCCAAAAGGTATTTCCAGATTATTTACAAGTTGCATCATGAATATTATTTACCTTCGCTTAGCACGGAAGAACGTCGTATTATGCGTCGGTCGGAAATCAAACAAATTATGAATAAAATCGAATTTAATTATGTGTATACGAATTTCATACACACTGAACGAGAAAAAACAGAGATTTGTGTGGACGCTGGTTCCTCCTCCGGAACCTCCTCCTCCGGTTCCGGTCCTCTGCAAGAAAATTGAAGTCAAATTGAGTATCGTTTGGAATGACATAAATAATAAATCAATCTAATGAACCATTTAACCAATATACCCGACTGCGATTGTGAATGTCCAATTTGTTTGTCTGATATTCAAGAAACTGCCAAGTTCGACTGTTTGCATGTGTTTTGTAAAGATTGTCTCTTACAACACCTTGAATATAGTAGTAGATGTCCCATTTGTAGAAAAACATCAACCAAATACACTACATACACTACATATCATTGTGATTATATTACACATAATATAATCACGGAACCACAAGGAGGAGTAGAACCTGTCGAAGACCCATATGACCAATATATACGCGAAAATTCCGAAATTGAATGTTATCTGCATGCAAATCAACCACTTTATTATAGTGTAATATTTTCAGCGTGTATAACCACCTTATTTTGTGTATATTATACTATGACGTTGGTAAAAATATTTATATAATCCATCCCCATCCCCATCCCCATCCTATTCACAATTTTGCTTTTTATTTTTTATCGTGAATAAATATAAAAATCGACGTAAACATATGATACTATAATAAAATATATTATCATAATGGTTTTCTCAGAATGTCCAATTTGTTTGACAGACACAGATATCCAGGACATAGCGATGTTAGATTGTTCTCATGTGTTTTGTATAGATTGTTTGCTGAATCATCTTACACAAAAGATTACTTGTCCTCTTTGTAGAAATATCGCAAAAACATATGAATATAATTTTACTACCCATGAAATCGCTGCATCTCCTTCACCCATCGACCAATCTCTGTATGAATACGCCGAAATACAGCGAACCATGTATCTACAACGGGCAGCGAGGGCTTATTTATATGTATCGTATTGTTTAGTGACATTTGTGATGTTGTTTCAAGTGATTGTTTTAGTCAACATACTGGTGGTTTCCTATCAAGTTTTTTATTACTACAAAATAGCATAATGAGTTGCACGCACGTACGCATGCAACCTCTTCGTTGCCTCTTCGTTACCTCTTCGTTGTCCCAATTACATTGTCCAATAGACTTCCGCGAGTTTGCATAGATTCTGTATGTATTTGGTAGCGTGTCCCTTGTTTTCAGGACCCATTTGTTTAATCGGTTCGCGGATTTTATCGATGGATTTCATAATTTCATTGGGGTTTGCCATTCGGGACAAATCATTGCTGTAATCTTTATCAAAAAAGAAGGAAATATCACCGGAAAATATGACGTCTCTGTAACGAAGAACCACGTATTTATTCCATGCTTTGATAATACACATGGGATTTGCCTTTCGCAATAATTCAATGGCTTTTTTTGCGTATTTGATGTCTTCATTTTCTGGGAAAATTAGAATAATGTCATCGACAAATTCGGAAAATAAGTTATTGAATGCTTTTAAAACAGTAGATTTATCAGACATAGAAGCTAATAAATAATTTATTGTAAAATAACAGCACACTCTTCTAAATCCTTTTTTACGCACATTTCACAATCCATCCATCCAAGAAACCCATCCAAGAAACCCATCCAAGAAACCCATCCAAGAAAACCCATCCAAGAAACCCATCCAAGAAACCCCGTAAAACCAATCCAACCAAGAGAAGGAAGGGGGTCGTAGGGGGAAACTACGTTTCCCCTACCTAGAAGCCAAATGGTGTGACTGGACCCGATTGAGGTATTTCACTGTTTCGTTGTTGGGTAAGTGTCTCTATCGAAACGGCTTCTCCGATTTTGTCCGGGCGATACGTATCTGGGGGCGTTGGAATCTTATAGGTATCATGGTTCGCCGAGATATAATTATACATAGGACGTTTGTTGGACCGACCCTTGGCACTCAATTCATCCGGAGTTAAATCATACATTGTATATTGTTCGGAAACAATGGTAACTCCCGCCGAAGAAGGTGTCAACGATATTCCAATCGGTTCTCCATTGTCCTTTTGTGCAACAGCGTTTCTTTCCTGAACTGCCCCTTGAAAATACTGTATGATTTCTCCGCCATACACCGCTAAATAGTTTTTATCGCGCACCAACATCGCCGGGACACTATGAACATTCGGGGGTAACATGATTTTTTGTCCATTTTCCAATTGAATCAGCACTTGCCCCGTGGTTTTATCCACTGTTCGTTTATCAATACAAATGGCATTTAATTTATCAATGAGCCCATTTTTTGATATATATTGAATAACTTTTTTTGAATTTTCGCAGTAATTGCTATAATATAATATATTCATTATATCATATTATATGATTGTAATGGAAGGTCTCTGAACGCGCGTTCTGAGTTCGGACCTGTCTAAATAGAGTTAATGCACATGGAATGTAATAATCTATTTTGGAAATAGAAAATCAAATATCCGACACACAAAGAGAACATTTGGAAGTAAAACGCAGAGTCTTTCTTTTTAGTAATACCAATGTATAAAGCGGCGAGAACAACGATGACTAAAAAGGAGAATCCGATGACAGATAAAAAGTAAAACCAAATACAGTAGTCGCGAGGAAGAGGGGTAAATAAGGAAAGTTCCATTATAAACTAACAAAATATTTTATTAAGGGGCACCTACGGATTAGCCCCCATTAGGGGCTCTGCTTCGCTTGCCCCTTAAGAACCCCTCCCTCGTCTAAACTAGGGAGAACGAATAGGTTCCCTGAATAAAGATAAAGAATATCTATATAATATATCAATGGACAATTCATTTACATGGAATATAATACAATCCTTTTTTCAGGATGACCCACAATGTTTAGTCAGACATCATATTGAATCCTATAATGATTTTTTTACATCAGGTATCTACAAAATTTTCAAGGAAAAAAATCCAATACGTCTTCAAACAAATTATGACGAGAACCTTTTTAAATATGATGACACGCTTCAGAAGTTAAACCCAGATTTAGGACTCGGAGAATACAGAAGACAAGCTTTATTGTATTTTGGTGGAAAAGACGGTTCACGGGTGTATTTTGGAAAACCGGTTATATACGATGATGACCGTGCCCACTATATGTATCCCAATGAAGCCCGTTTGCGCAATATGACCTATGGAATGACCATACATTATGATATCGAAATTGAATACATCAATATATTGAATACAGGTGAATCCCCTGAAATCGTATTGGGCGGCGAAGCCGCCTCCTCACTGGAATACACTGGTGGTGACTTTTCCGACAGCGATGATGGTATCGATGTAGATGGAGGAGACCTGTTGACTTTTAAAAGCGCAGCCGCGGCAAACGAAGTAGCGGATGCAGATGCTGTGGACGCAGATGCCGCAAACGCAAACGCGATATCAGGAGGCGCACCAAAACCCGTCAAACAAACGGTTCGCAAACAACGCACTACAACCGCCGCCAAAATTGTTCGAGACAAGACCCCCGCAGAAATCGCCAAAATCCGCGAATTGACCACAAAATCCATGGTGTCGGAAAACATCCAAAAAACCACCTCCACCCTAGAAAAGGTGTATCTCGGCAAATTCCCCATCATGGTTCAATCTGACTTTTGTATCCTCGGCGGATTAACCAAAGACGTCCGCTTCCAAATGGGCGAATGCAGAAACGACATCGGCGGTTATTTCATCATTGACGGCAAAGAAAAAGTAGTTATCCCACAGGAAAAATTCGCCGACAATATGCTCTATATCAGAAAAGACACCAATGACCTGTATTTATACTCCGCTGAAATCCGCTCCGTCTCTGAAAACGTCTCGAAACCCATCCGAACACTCTCTGTAAAAATAGTGGCACCCACACCCAGCTACAGTAATCTAAATATTGTAGTGAATATCCCGAATGTCCGAAAACCGGTGCCTCTGTTCATCGTCTTTCGTGCTCTCGGCATTTTGTCCGACAAGGATATTATTACCATGTGCCTGTATGATTTAGACAAATACAGCGGCATGTTGGACACATTTATACCTTCTGTTCATGAATCAGGTGGTATTATGACCCAAGAAACCGCCCTGGATTTCATCGCCGTTCTCACCAAAGAAAAAACAACCGCCATGGTTTTATATATTCTGTCGGATTATTTCCTACCTCACATCGGCGAAACCAATTTCATACAAAAAGCATATTATTTAGGTCATATTGTCCGAAAACTGCTCAATGTATACATGGGCATTGAGAACGAAACCAACCGCGACAATTTCAAATTCAAACGCATTGAAACCCCTGGTTCTCTTATCTCTGATTTATTTCGTGAATATTACAATCTCCAACAAAAAGCAGTGCATCTGTCTTTAGAATCTACTCTGTATTACAACCAACAAGAATATGAGAACAACCTCGCGAAACTCATCCAAGACAAACGGTCTGTGTTTGAAGATAAAGACCATCGTCAAGTCGACAGTGGATTCAAAAAGGCATTCAAAGGAAACTGGGGCGCGAAAACACACACCAAACGTATTGGGGTGGTCCAAGATATGAATCGTCTGTCACACAATACCATGTTGAGTCATCTCCGCAAAACGAATTTACCGCTGGATTCCAGTGTGAAACTCGTGGGTCCCCGTGTTCTGCACGCCTCACAATGGGGGTATTTTGACCCGATTGATACACCGGATGGAGCCAACATTGGATTACATAAACATTTATCGATTTCTTCCTATATTACAAAAGGATATTCACGAGAACCATTGATAAAATGGTTGCGTGAAAAAGTGAAACTCAAATTTGTAGAAGAATGCCCGATTGTTCTCCTTGCACAATATACTAAGGTGTTTGTCAATGGATTCTGGGCGGGGATGGTGGAGGACCCGGTTCAATGCACCTATTATATGAAATTGTTTCGTCGAAATGCGCTGTTGCCCATTTATACGAGCGTCTCGTTCGATATCAAACAGAATACGATTTTTATTTATACGGACGAAGGACGTCTCACTCGCCCCATTTTTTATAGGGATAATGCGACTGTCGCTTCTGATGCCGCAAGCGCCTCTGCTGCAGCAACCGCTACAGCTGTCGCAAGCGCCGTCGGCTTCTTTTTCGCCTCGGAAAAGAACGCCATCCGTCGACAAATCGAGAGCGGCGATTTCACCTGGCAACAACTCATCACAGGATTCAATGAAAAGAAGACAACCGCGGAGTTCCATCCAAAGAAACTCAAAATATATGAACTGTATGACCTATATGAAGGCGTCGACAAAGAGATTAACCCCGCGAAACTTGACCGATTCCTCACCAAAAAAGCAGTGATTGATTACGTGGATACCAGCGAAAGCGAAGACATTTATATCGCAGTCAACAAGGAGGTCCTACAACAAACCTCTGAAAAATACACTCACATGGAAATTCATGAATCCCTCCTATTTGGCATGATGTGTAATCTCATTCCTTTTCCACACCACAACCCGGCGACACGTAACTCGTTTTCTTGCGGACAGAGCAAACAAGCGGTTTCGATGTATCACACGAATTTTCCTGTAAGAATGGATAAATCGGCGGTAGTTCTCGCCAGCCCACAGATACCCCTCATTAAAACCCGATACATGGATGTTATTAATGGTGAAGAGAACTGTTACGGTGAAAATGCGATTGTTGCGATTATGTGTTATACTGGTTACAATGTGGAAGATGCGGTTCTTATTAATGAGGGGTCGTTGAAACGCGGTCTACTTCGAACAACTTATTATTCTACCTATGAAACCCATGAAGAAAAAACGAAAAACTCTCGAGATGTTCTCGAAACAGAAACTCTTTTTACGAATATTGAAAAATCGGAGAACATCATTGGCACCAAACCCGGGTTCGAATACAACTATCTGGATGAAAACGGTATTATTAAAGAGGGCACCGAATTACACGATAAAATGGTGGTCATCGGGATGTCGTCACTGGTTGACCCCAAGAGTGCTCTGCGAGTGGATGCATCGAAGGTCCCGAAAAAAGGGCAGCTCGGTATTGTGGATAAAACCTTTATTACGGAAGGTGAAGAGGGCGAGCGCATTGCCAAGGTGCGTGTGCGTGAAATTCGTATTCCGGCAATTGGAGATAAGATGGCGTCGCGTGCAGGACAGAAGGGAACCATCGGAAACATTATACCGGAATCCAATATGCCATTTACTCGCGACGGTCTGCGTCCCGATATTATTATCAACCCACATGCAATTCCATCGCGTATGACCATCGGGCAATTTGTCGAATGTATTACCGGCAAAGCGTGTTCTATTCTCGGTTGTTTTGGTGATGCCACTGCATTTAGCACGATGAAAGCAGGCGAACTCAGTGATGTGCTCGTGCGCTCCGGTTATCATTCCAGTGGTAATGATGTATTATATAATGGTATGACAGGAGAGCAGTTGGAAGCCGAAATATTCATGGGTCCGACCTATTATATGCGTTTGAAACACATGGTGAAAGACAAAATCAATTATCGTGCACGAGGACCCATGACATCTCTTACAAAGCAACCTGTGAGCGGCAGATCAAATGACGGCGGGCTTCGTATAGGTGAAATGGAACGTGATAGTATTATTGCACATGGTGCGACGAATTTCTTGACAGAATCCATGATGGAACGCGGTGACAAATATTATATGGCGGTGTGTAATCAAACCGGAATGTTGGCGATTTATCATCCGGAACAGAATTTGTTTTTGAGTCCCATGGCGGATGGTCCAATACAATTTGTAGGGTCGGTTGCGGAAGGAAACATGTCAGTGGAGAACATTACAAAACACGGACGGAGTTTCAGTGTGGTTCGTATTCCATATACTTTTAAATTATTGATGCAGGAGATGATGTGTGCCAATGTAGCGATGCGTATTCTTACAGATGATAATATTGAGCAAATAGAGAACCTGTCGTTTTCTTCTGGAGCGGAATCCACTGCAATTGTCGAAAATATTCGCACGATGTTACGAGGGGAAAATCGCGATAAAGAGCGCAACTTAGTGAAAAAATTGCTTGCCGAGACAAGTCCTGATGCTAACGCCACTGCGGCGGTTGCTGCCGCTGCTACCGCTGCTACCGCTGCTACCGCTGCTACCGCTGCTACCGCTGCTACCGCTGCCACTGCCGCTAGAAAAGCACCTATGGTAGATGCATTTGGGAACTTTATCCCACAATCGCCGTCGAATCCGCCACCTATCGAAATGTTTGCTCCAAGGTCACCTTCTGGGACACCTCCTCCTTTATCGCCTGTATATACAACCGATACTCCTTTGCAATTATCCCCATATGATGAAAGCCTCGGAGAATATCCGTCCCCAGAATATGCAAGCGCAGAACCACCAGTAATGGGTGGCGGAGGCGGCGGATACCAACAGGGAGCACTCGTATGTCGCAGAGGCGTTTCACCTACAGATACAAACAATGTATGGCAAGTGAAAAATATGGGACCCGAATTTACAACGATTGTAAGACATGGCAACGGAGCAGCATTCGGTGGAGAGGAGATTCTTGTTGTGGATAACAATGAAATTTTCCCATACCAAGGTATGCCAACCTATACAACACAGTATCCATCTCAGATGTCTGACCCATTTCTCACAGAAAATTTATTAGCACGAGAACAACCTATGGTAAATCCATATAAACAGCCTGATGTCAATGTAGTTGTTGTCACTGGTGACAAAAACGAGCTGAACGGTATGCCTGTTTCCTCTGGTTCATCTAATAGCTCTCAATCCCCTATACAAGGAGGGTCTAACACAAGTTCTACTGTAAGTCAACCTGAAAGTAAAGAAGCAGCTAAAAAAGAGAACATACCCGCAACCGCAGATAAAAAAGGAGGAGGAGTATTGGATTTTCTCACGGGCGGATTTTTGATTAAAAAGACTGGATAATACCTCACTATTGGAAATAATATCATATTGGTTATACTAGATTGAATACAGTAAACATAGGTAATTATATCAAACATAGATATACAAAATGTATAATTTGTAAAAAATGTGTATAACGCTTAATATTTTGCGTTTATATTCAAATGCCAATTTACTACCAAGTCACATGAGTATTTTATAAATAATTCTGTTTGATTTCGTTTATATAATACACACCTTAAATTTATTCTGTAGGACGGTAATACAGAATAAATTTCATAATAGACCTTTTCACATTTCAAAACGCGCATACATATAAAATTGATTCAGAATAACATATTTAGTTTGTAAGCAAATATAATATCAAGAATTTCAAAAATGGACTGCATTAGACGTAATTATGTTTATTACACTTATATTTGGTATATCATTTTATTTTCATCTATTTATTTACTTGCATTTTATGTGGCTGTAGTAAATGATAATAGTCTACAAGCTGTAGCATTTTATTGTTTAATGTTTGGAATTGGTGGTATGTTTTTCGCAGTTACTACTTGTTGCTATTATAAACATAGTCTATTTGGTGAAACCCGTCAAAATACACAATACATTTTACCAATTGCAAATACAGACATTGTTCATGATAATACACAAGTATTGCCTAGTGTTGTTTATACCCAAGAATTATTACAACCTTTTCATACAAATATAAAAAATGAAGAATTACCTGTAGCTTTACCAGTAGTATAATATAGAAGGTACTTAGGATAGGGTTAAATTAGCATTTGACATAGACATATAATAGTTTTGGTCGGTGTAATCCTATATGAAATGCAACATGATTTAATTTATAAAACGGATTCACTAAAAACAATAATCCTATTACAATATGGTGCAGCTAATTCAGTATGTGAATTTGAATACACCAATAATATATCATACACAATCGGTATCATTGTGTATATAGTATGACGTTTTGAAAATATGGCTTTATTTTTTTCGTAATTTATAATAAATAAAGGAGGGGCAAACGTATGTGAAACGAAATGTAGACGGTCTTAGCGAAGCAAAAGGGGGCATGCGCATACGTAGTGGAAGTAGTACCTTGGTTCCCCTGCTATAGCTCACGAACAAACACAGTATTGCCACGACCTGCGTATACATGGTGGTCAAAACATGTGTTATGGTACCAGCAGTCCTCGCCGCAAAATAATATCACACGATTCGGTTCATACACAGAAGACACCAAATCATACAGAGGTGTTCCACGATGATACGAACCATAAATAACAACATCATAGTATTTATTGCGAATGTCTTCTTCTAAGGTGGCATCGCGAGAACTGTCTCTCAACGCAGGGTCTACTATTTCCGAATAAGTAAATCCTCTACCATACAATGCACAATAATCAATCGGCTGTTCTCTATAGATGTGAGGGATTCGCGGAAAATCATGACACCCATCACCCAGTATCTCTTTAAAACCACAGAGGGTTACGCATCTCAAATAATCTTCACTGGTTTGCCCCGATAAATAAAGCACACGTTTCGCATCCGGAAATCCAGCGGTTTTCAATATGTATTTCGCCATATTACCCGCCGTAAAACGGTCCTCCAAATGAAAAAGAAACCGGTCAAGCAAATCGGAATAAGCTGTCTTGGCTTCGTCGGTAAGGTCCTCAAGCGTTTTATTTTCGAATGAGTTGCGATAAAGGGAATTTGCCTCCAACAGCATCTGTTTGTCCCACAGCGCCATTGTATTTTCAGGACACTGCTCAATATCAATGAAATAAGGAAGACAGCCCGCCAGAATAATTTCATAGTGTCGCATACAATCCCATCCACCCTTTTTCATGGTCACTGCAAAATAGGATTCATTATATTGCTGATAGTAACCTTCTTCGGTGGTGTATATATAAGTCGCCGAATTTCCTGGAATCAAGGGAGACATGATGTGTAGTTTGGTCCTCTCCGAAGATAAACGAGAACGAATTTCTTTGAATTTTTCTGTTGGAATACTGAACGAAATGGGGTAGATAGACGTCATTAGATAATATAATATAATGTTCTCTTTTATGTATTTTACAAACAAATGTAGTTCCCCCATACTATTACGTATGTGCATGCGCTAAGACCGTCTACATTTAGTTTCACATACGTATGCACCCTCCTTTATTATTCTCCTTCTCAATAGTGTAAAAGCATCATGTCTTATGTATTCTCTTCTATATTTTAACTATAACAAAAAATTTTATCACCAATTGGTTTATCATTATAATTTGATATAACATGCCACAAACATCCTAAACACATAGCAAAGGTCACTTCATGATAATATTTATTGATAAAATCACCATATTTACTACCATTTTTCTGATACTCTTCTAAGTGATATTGTTCATGATCAAAAACAAAATTGATATTTTCTTTGTTTTCCTCTAATATTTTCTCAAATATTTTACAACCATCAATGTTTTCACCCTTAAGATTCAGCATTCTTTTTACACAATCGCAACTATTATGTTCTCTAGATGCTTGAAGTAATTTTAAAACTTTTGACATTTTATATTTTATATGTTTACTTTTTTAAATAATATTATTTTCAATTATATTTTCTAGTTTCTATATTCTTCTAATTATGTGTTCTTTTTGGTCGGTGTAATAAAAAATAAATAACCGATATAAAGGGAGGGGCAAACGTATGTGAAACGAAATGTAGACGGTCTTAGCGCATGCGCATACGAAGTGAGCGGAAGCCGTAGGTACTATGAAATGCTATGAAATGCTATGTTAATGCCCCTACAAAATTGATTGGATTGAACACACAATAAGGAATATAAAAATACAACAATATAATATACAAACATCAACTATCATGTCTCAAACAAGCAATCGAATTTTAAGCATCTACAAATCAAGAAACACTATCATTGAACAACTTCGTATGTTGGGTTACAACGTATCTGAATACGAGAATTTTAGTATCAATGAAATCGACACCATGTGTAAACATGACCAATTGGACATGCTCTTTACACGCGACTCTGACAAACACAAAATCTATGTAAAATATCTACTCAATGCCAAACAAATCCAACAAAATATACTCAACCAGCTCATCGAAGATTTATACGACATTGAAACCATTTTAGAAAAAAAGGACACTCTCATAATTGTTTCGAATGAAGAACCCAATGACACAATTCAAAACAAAGTAAAATACCTGTTTGACAGCGACCAAATATTCATTGTCATTCACTACATCAAACGCCTTCAATTCAATATACTGTCTCATGTGTTGGTTCCAAAAAGTCGAATATTGAATCAAACTGAAACCGACGAACTCCAACAAAAATACAATATTCACTCATTAGACAAATTGCCGGAAATTTCCCGATTCGACCCACAAGCACTTGCCATGTGTTTACGCCCAAAACAAGTGATTGAAATTAATAGAAAAAGCGATACTGCTATGGAATACAAATACTATCGTATCTGCGTATAGTGGAATGATAATAAAATGAAATGAAATGAAATGAAATGGAATGGAACGCAAATGAAATGGGATGAAATGGAATGATAATGATAATAAAATAGGATGTTTGTGTTTAGGAAATGATTATCTCTAATTACTATATATCTGCGAATGCCAGAACAAACATATTCCATTGGGTTTGGTAAAAATGATTTTTTTTATTCCGCATCAAACACAGAAAAACTAAATAATCTATTAAAAACCATTCCATTCCACACTGGTAATTTGATTATCTGGTGTAATTCAAAGAGTGATGGCACCTTAACCACATCTGGAACTGACACCGCGTCTATTATTTTTAATTCAGAAATATCCAAGATTATTCTCGACACAAAAAATCGCAATGATTTCATCAACAATTACATGCCAGGAAATATATCCATCAATAATAATTTTAACAGTGTCCCACTTGATGGTCTCAAGGCATCGGGAAAATTCGGATCTGCCAATAGTGTGGACATTAGTGGAAATATTGTCATTACTACAAATGGTTTACTACCAATGATGTATGGCGATATTTCGAGTGGTAGATTAAATTATTCTACACTAAATGGGGAGTGGAACCAAGACATTTCAATCAATACAATCATTAAAAAAAATAATATGTATCAATATATCCCACCATATGGGGATTCACTTATAAATCCCGATAAATCTTACCAGCAAGTAACGGTCTCTGCCAATACTCGTAACCCCAGATGCAAATTCGTAAACAACTGCAGAGAAAAACATCTTCACTCTAAATCTTGTAGAACAGAGACTAAGACGGATGCTAGTGGAAAAAGTTTTTGTGAATGTGTGTGTGACGCTAATATGGAATTTAATAACAATCCCCATACTCATTGTGTTCCAATCAATATAGAAAATACAGCCACGAATGGTTTAGACGAAACATGGGTTGATAAATACATTGCACATACTACACTTACGAGTCTTCTCAAAGATATCACAATGAATTTGAAAGCAAGTTTTTTGAACAATTCTGTTACCATCGACAAAGATGGTTACTTGTTTGCCAATTATACAAAGTTAACTGATTTAAGTAACACAGACTTAGCCATACGAGAAACATTGTATGATTATTACGCCGAAATCATCAAAAATCGGGATCTACAAGCCAACCTTATGGATAATAAAACCTTTAACAATACAGCGAAACTTATTAGCCATGATGCCACGCAAAGTTATAGGAAACAATATTTAGAATTGTTTAATGTAACCACTGGCATTTTTTTGGCATCATCTTATATTTATATCTCAATGAAATCAAATAGTTAAGCCGAGGAATATATTTATATAATATAAATATATTCTACCCATGTCTCTTCCACTCCCAACAAACAATCCGTTTTTATCCAAAGATTACATCATATATGAAACCAATACCATATGGGGCGGCTGCAATAACTTGGTGAATATCAGCACTTCAAAAATTCGTCGTGTGTTCGACCCCAAACTAACCGACCAATCCTATAAAGAAATTGGACCCATCTCATACAAAGAGGTGGAAGAATACATTGCCACCCAGCTTATGGATTTATATGCCAAAGTGAAATTAGCAAAACAATGCGACGATTATGGAATCGCCATGAACACTAATACATCCATTGTTTTCCCAACCGAATGCAACGCCATGTTTACGAATTTTTCGAATGCTAATATTGAACAAACACGTTATAACATTAAACTCGGAAACGGTTCAAAATATACTACACAATTGTTGCCCAGTGATGAATTCAGCCGATTTTTCTACACGACGGATTATATAAATGCAAACCAAACCAATAAAAATGCCCAGAAACCCATCTGTCAGAGAATGTCCGATTTAGTGCAAATGTTGACCGATATTGAGACCATTTTGAAAAACATGAATACCAACAATGTCAAACAGAAGTATCCTGACCAACATTCCGCCATTGTTCAAATAGTAAATGCAAACAAACGAATACGCACCGAATTGGATGGCAAGCTTCGCGAGATTTATGCGGGCAATGGTTCTCGTTTTGAAAATTCGAAATTGTATTTAGATTCAACTGTGTATACAACCGTGTTATGGACAATTTTAGCAACAACCTTGTTGTATTATTGTTTCAGAAAATTATAAGGCAATAGTATAAGACCCACTTCACCAGTTCACCTTTCATGTATAAACCAACAGATAAAAACCATACTGAAACCTTTGTGTCAGCTATACAAGTGCAGGACAGTGTAAATACAGTAAAGAATTTAGAAGGTTCAATTACACGTATTGATATTTCGGCAAACACTAATTTTAAAGATATTTCTAACAATTTGGGTGTTTACAAAAAGATGGCAACATATTTAGAACAAAAAAACGACATATACCATTACAATGACAAACAAGACCCTATGATTCTATTGGCGCAAAATCCACCAAAAGATATTCGTTATGTTATCAATGAAGACATTAATAAAATTAAATTGTATCAAAACACCATTTATATTAGTGGGGCAATTGCATGTGCAACCGCATTGCTCGCCATTATACTTTTAACGAAAACATCATGACCATCCGAATGACCATCCGAATGACCACCCAAATAACCACGTATAATATTATATTTCAATATATTATATTAGACAAATCACAATTATATGTCATCTTCCTATCAAACTGATTTAAACAATATAAACGCCATGTATTCGGGTAAAATCATGGACGTATCTGCAGGTATGGCACTTCAGGGGTTAAATAATAAATTAGCTTCTGTAACTACTTCATTGTCGCAGTTGCAAGACACAAAACAAAATGCAATGTCCAAACAAAACGATGTCAAAAACATCGTGGACAGTGAAGCCAAACGTTTAGCTGACAAAAAAGAGATGATTGACAAGGCGATGGAAACCCAAAAACGTATTATTTATTTCAATGACAATAGTCGTAAACGATATTCTGCTTATTTGAATATTGTTATTAGTGCTGCTATCATGTTTTTTGTTTTATTTTTACTACGCGTCTTACAGGTTCAATTCACCTTTTTACCAGAGATATTATTCCTTATTTTATATATTGTAGTCATTTCTATTGGAATCATACAAATCTATAGTGTTTATGCGGAAATCAGCAAACACAATCTGTATAACTTTGATGAATTGAATTTTAATTCGCCGCCTGCGCCTACAACTGGTTCTCCTGGAGGAACGGATGCCTCTGGAAATCCCTTTGATTTTAACTTGTTAGGATGTGTTGGAGAAAAATGTTGTGACGACACCACTACATGGGACAACAGTATTGGAAAATGTGTGAATCCTGCAATGGCTCCTGGTGCTTCTAGTGCTCCTGGTGCTCCTGGTGCTACTGGCGCTCCTGGTGCTACTGGCGCTCCTGGTGCTCCGGGTTCTACTGGTGCTACTGGTGCTCCTGGTGCTCCTGGTGCTCCGGGTTCTACTGGTGCTCCTGGTGCTACTGGTGCTCCTGGTGCTCCTGGTGGACCTGGTGGACCTGGCACCACACCCCCACTTCCTTCACCTACATTGTCTTCATCACAATATAGGGAATCATTAACTATTTTTGATAATCCCATTGATTATAGTAATTCTAAGGATTATGGAGGAGGAGTATATAGTGAATCATTTACAACGAGAACATCTTATCAAATCCCCCCATTGGATTCATTTGAATACAAGGGATACACACCTTACAAATAGACCTAGACCTGATGTAATTATGGTTGAAGTGTGTCTATATTATATATTGTATATTATATATACTATATCCTATGGACAACTACACAGGAGATCAGGTAAACACTGTAATTAAGCGTATAAGCGAAAATCGTGAAAGCAGTATGATACAATATCAAAATCAAGTATTAACCAATTATACGATGCTGTTGGACAAAGTAAAAAAAGAAAATATACAACTCGCCAATTCATTCGATTATATGAAAAATGAAAGCTCAGCCGATGGTCAAAAATCCAAATATGTGAATCAATCCACCCAAATGTTAGAAGAAATATATAATGTTCTCTTTTGGATATATTTAGTGGTAGCTGTTGGATTGTCGGTGGTCATTTACATGTATTCCAAACAGGGCATTTATATGAAGGTCTTTTTCATTTTGTTGGTTCTCCTATTTCCTTACTATATTTATCCTTTGGAGAACTTTGTGTTTGAAATCATGCGATATTTATACAGCTTGGTGTTATCAGTGGTCTATGTAAACAATTATTCTTAACAACCTATCCTCTATATTATCAAATTTATGTTTATCTGAATATCTGAATATCTGAATATCTAAAAATCTAAAAAACATAAATACATAAATACATGAACATACATATAATAGTGTAAATACGTATGTTCAACAGTATAAAAATTCTTCTGTGTTTATTACCTGCCATTGTTTTTCCATTTTCGCCTTCGTCTACCCGTTTATTTCCAGTTGTATCTGCACAGCGACAACTTCGAATACATATAATGGTTCCGTCAATACAACCGCCACCCCTATACATCAATCATTCAGTTCCCATGAAAATTCAACAATATGTTCAACTCACACGAGTTCAAAAAAACTTTATCCCGACCAGTGTTCTCATTTTGTTATCCGGATTTATTGGTAATCCACACTGGAAACAATGGATATTTACAAAAACATTCGCATCTGTTTTTACAATAGTTCATCTTATCACTTCATCCAGCATGGTCATCAACGATATCTTTGATTTACGTATCGACCGGGTGAATAAACCGACGCGACCATTAGCATCCGGTAAAGTTTCATTGCAAGAGGCTATCGCGTTATTTACAGGGATGTGTGTTGCATGTGTCTACATAGGTAGAAGCCAGATACCCGCGAGTTTACACCCATTTTGGGTGTCATCCTTGGTGTTAGTAACTACATATACTCCGATTTTCAAACAGATTACTTTTTTGAAAAATGTGGTGTGTGCAGGAATTGTCACATTAACCGTTCCGTTTGTTGGACTTGCTACAGCTGGGTTGCCGTCATTGCAGACCCTATCCTCCTTGCAGACCCTATCCTCCTTGCAGTCCTTGCCCTGGATGTTATTTTTCATGAATATATTATTTATTCATTCAATATGTAATGAAATACTGCTGGACATGTTGGACGTAGAAGGCGATGCATTGTATGGAATTCCTACGCTTCCGGTTATCTTTGGAAAACAACGAGTCATTCGATTTGTATTGATGGGATTGTATGGAAATGCAGGTATTATCACTCTGTCTATTTTACTCACACGAAATTACAAGAAAATTGCGTTTATGATGTCGACGTTCACGATTACTCAGCGCCGTTTGTTTACACATATATATGATGTGGTGTCTCATTATTTTTCTGAACAAAAAATACGAGATGCGCTTTCATCTTCAACCGATTCCTTACTATTTTGTTTTTTTATGTATGTGTTGTATACGATGTCATAATTTTTCGTGTGTTACTATGTAAACGGTTTATATGGAGTCGCTTTTTGACTGTTTGCTTTACTTTGATAAACATTTGTGTCTATATTCGCGGGAAGATTTGGAATTCTCAGTTCAGGATATTCTTTGTGTAGTTTTATAAATTTTTCATGTAATTTTTTTATCTTATCCGTTAGTTTAATGCAATCTTCTCGTAAATTAACGTTCTTTATTAGACTACACGATTTATTTTCAGTTATAATAAGATGATATTCATTCAAATATTTCTTGTATGATTTTAATTCGGCGTTATACATTTCTTTTATATTTGAAGGTAATTCAGGATTTTTTTGGGTCTTTGTATTTTCTTGAACTGGATAGTGTTTATATAAGTCATACCCATCCTCGACATGAGCCGTCTTAACTGCATGTTTGGTGTCGTCAGATTTCTTTTGAAAATTTGAATGTCTGTTTTTGATGGTTCTTTGGGATAATGCGAGGGATGGACCGGAATGTCCGTTTCCTCCTCGTTTGTTTCCGTGTTTTCTTGTTTTGGATTTTTTTAACGCTATTTTTCGTGTTTTTGGCATATCTATAGTATATAATATGATATTATTATATATTACTAAATGTTGTATTTTTTCCGGCATACTCTACCATTCGATTTGGTCCCGTGTAACAACCGTCGTATTCATTAACTGCCAGGTAAGCGCAGTGAATTTATCATAATTTGCCAACAATAAATTCTTTGCGGTCTCATACGCATCATTCACCAATTCCAATGACTCTTTATCACTAATCGTTTTTGTATGTTCCGAATATTTATCCCCCATTGCTAAACTGCGACCTAAAAACGGGTTCGAATCGTCTCCTACATCTTCATTGAAAAACACTTCTAATTCTTTACCCATTCCAAAATTCCCAATCATTTGCTTTGCCAGTTTATTGGCTTGTCTCAAATCTTCAATTGCTCCCAACGAGACATTTTCACTCCCATAAAAAATGGTTTCCGCCGCTTTCCCTCCCATCATAATTACCAGTCTCTTTTTTAATAATGCCTTGGTATACAAGCCGCCCTCTCGAACCTCCGGTTTCTCCGTGAAAATCGTGTATCCACCAGCACCATTATATGTTGGCTGCACAGATGCCTTTTTAAATTCAAAATCTTCTGGAAATAAGAGCGCTAATACAGAATGACCACTTTCATGCACTGACACACGCATTCGCGTAGCCTCTGGAACAGAACTATTCTGTTTGACCAATCCAACAATGAGTTTTTCTAGTGCATCGAATACAAATCTCTCCTGAATCTCCGTGTAATTTTGTCTTACAGATAATATTGCCGCCTCATTTACCAGATTTTTCAATTCAGCGCCCGAGAACCCATCCGTCATTTCGGCGATGACCGAAATATTCAGATTCTGAGCGGTTCGTTTGGTCTGAACGTAATATTCCAAAATCTTGTTCCTGGAGTCTTTATCGGGTAATGGAATGCGAACCACTCGGTCAAATCTACCTGGACGTAGTAATGCCTGGTCCAACACATCGCGTCTGTTTGTAGCGGCTAACACCACAATTCCCGTGTTGTTATTAAATCCATCCATTTCATACAACAATTGATTGAGTGTTTGTTCGCGCTCATCGTTTGCCATATTTACCCCGGTTCCACGTTGGCGTCCTACAGCATCGATTTCATCAATGAATATAATACATGGACTGTTCTCACGTGCCTCGTCAAACAACTCGCGCACACGTGCCGCTCCCATTCCTACAAATAATTCCACGAATTCAGAACCGGACATAGAAATAAATGTTGAATTGGTTTCGGTCGCAATGGCTTTTGCAAGGAGTGTCTTACCTGTTCCCGGCGGACCTTCTAACAGAATCCCTCGCGGCATTTCTGCTCCGATTTTTGCATACAGCTCCTGTTGTTCAATGTAGGAAATGACTTCTTTGCATTCTTCGATGACTTCGGGCGACCCCGCCCAACTGGATAGAGACACATTGGGTTTTGCAAATAAATCGTCGTCTCTGTCTCCTCTTCTTTGTGTCATTGGTGGAAACCCAAAAGGATTCGGGTTCTTATTACCTCTGCCACTGCCACTGCCGCTGCCACCACTGCCACTACCGCTACCGCCACGTCTACCTCTCATTTGAGACATATTCACACTGTTTGATGCCATATTCATAACACCCAAGAAGGTAATGAGAGCAGCAACCGGAAATGCATAATTGATTAACGCCCCCAATGTATTTAATATATTATCAAAAATGTGTAGATATGAAAAATCGACGAAATACACGGGCACATTATGTTCGGCGGACTTTTCAACGATTCCTTGAACCACCATTGGTTGAATGTCTACCAAATGATAATGTGAATATATATCGCCGGTATTTTGCATTTGGTTACCATTTTGAACATAATACTGGTCATTCATTATCATTTCATTGAATCTTTCTTGGAAATTATCTATACCGACGGCTTGTTTATAACCTTTGTCAATAAAGACGCTTTTCATATTATCGTTGAGAACATCCTGTATGAAATTATTGTAGGGTTCTTTGTCAAAAAATGGTTTATATTTTTGTATAAAAGAAATTTGGTCAATGTTTGCGTTTCCGTTCTCGTTCAACATATGCAAGGACATCAAAGGTCCATAGACATGCACGGTTCGCACAAGTGGAAACGACATTACGAAGGTAGGCAATGCCATGACAGCTGCCACAATATAACTGTAATATAAAGATATATACATATACGAAATATAGCTCTTACCAGTTTAAATTGTTTTGTCGAAATATATATTTTATATATGTATATTTCAGTTTATATTAAAAAAATACATAAAAACAGGCTGATTTATTATATAGTTATATTCGCATCACATTATGCAAATTTATTCTGTAAAACTTATTTTGGGATGGTGTATATTTTCATTGTATTCACAGTATGCTGTTTCTTTTTCTTTTTCTGCTCCTTCAAAGCGGTATGGTATGTCACGAATCACATCCATTCGAATGCAGACACCTGAGACCGAAGAACCTGAAGAAATATCCTGTAATGCATGTTCAAAAAGAAAAACCTGTCCAACATTCAATGAAGCGAATATGGACGATGCAACTGCAACCACTACCGCAACCACTGCCTCAACCACTACCGCAACCACTACATTCTATAAATACGGAACAAACCCACGGTTAGAGCATCCAAATGACAAAGGTCAGCTCACATGGTATCCCATTGGGTTCTCGCACAACTTCGGTATCAAACCGCGTCGTATTACCATTCGCAACATAAATTACATTGTATGGAAAGACAAAACAACTTACTATGCACTTCATGATTGTTGTAGTCACCAGGGGTCATCCTTCATGCTCGGAAATACAGTAAAAAACACGATTTCGTGCCCATATCATGGATATGTGTTTGACGGAACCAATGGCGAGTTGGTGCAAATTCCCAAATTCCCGCATATCGACTCTCATTTGCATAACATCGATTATTTTAAGGTGGTGGAGAAGGGCGACGTCGTTTATTTAAATACCATTCCACTGAAAGACGATGAAACCCGCAAACAAATTGATGAAAGCCTTATTTTTACTGAACCCGAATATTTTGACAAAAACCAAAAACCAGTTTTATTACAGGAGAATTTTGAGCATTATGCAAAATTTGTCAGCGTAAATAGTTTGGATATTTGTCATATCGGGTTTGTGCATACCTTTGGAAACAAACGAAATCCCAATCCGCTTCATAATTCTAGAGTCGAAAAGTTAGAAGACAATGAACACCATTATAGAATCACCTATGAATATATTGCAGGAGAGAATTCGCTCGTTAATAAAATCTATCGTTTCAATAATATCAAGGTAGAAAACGAATATGTTTTACCGCATACGACGGTTGCACGCGTGCATTTTGGCAATATGTCTTCTACCATTATTACCCATGCACTACCTGTTTCCGCATTCAAAACCATTCTGTTTGTAAAAGCCTACAGAAATTACTGGTATCATGATTTGAACAAACAGAATCCATTATTCATACCGGGGTGTTATTTAATCAACCGATTCGGAGATGCCATTACCCAGAATACCATGTTTACTACATTGAAACAAGACAAGAGCATCGTGGATTACATTGATAAAACGAGTTATGAGAACATGCATGGCAAATTCAGTATTATTTTTGACATGTTTTCGAATCATTATAAATCCAATTACAAGAAATATTATGAAGAAGGAAATCATCATCTATAAGGTGAACAACACGCAAATGCATATAGAAATAGTTTGTATGTTATAATATAATTTACATAAGATTATATTATGGAGGTGGTTACAGATACGTTGGTAAGTCGAGTTATTTCACTCGCTATTCCTCATTATAACAATGCTCAATATATCATGGATGCGATTGGTATGTGTATCCGAGACAATCGTGTCAATGAAATCGTGATTTGCGATGATTGTTCTGCTGATATAGCTGAACTGGAAAAAATCGTGAAACTTTTTTCATGTATGTCTAACAAAATACGTCTATACAAGAACGAACGAAATCTGGGGTGTTTTCATAATAAACTGAATGCCTTATCCAAATGCACCAATGAGTGGGCGATTTTATTAGATGCAGACAATATCATTCAAAAAGATTATATTGACCGATTGTTTGAGTTTCATGAATGGAATCACGGTGTTATATATCATCCGTGTTGGGCAAAAATGTTTCCAACGAAAGCAGGTGTTCCAACAGACAACATGAATTTTCGCCTGTATGAAAACCAATATATTACACCGAGTGTTTTTTTAGCAGAATTTGAAAAAAGTCAGAATGCAAAATTCCATTGTTTATTAAACAACTGCAATTATTTTTTACATGTCGCTCATTTTTTGAAATGTATGCGAGAACAGGAAGACCAATTTGTGTTTGTTCGTGAAAAAATGGACATATTAGATTCCACCACTCTATTTGTGAATTGGTTATGCAGTGGAAATCAGGTATATGTAGTGAAAAATCTTACGTATCAGCACCGTATTCATAATAGTTCGAATTGTGTGGTTTCGCCTTCGATAACATATAGAAATGAAGTCATCCGTCAACTATACGACCGCATAGTAAGGTATGTGGAAACTGAAAAATAACCGACAAATATTGATGAGTATAATATAACAGAAATTTATTTATCAAGTGGTGTCATTATTTTACTATAATTGAATAGTATAAAATCAAAATCATAAAAGTCGTTTATAATTCGAATGGATTCATTGTTCAAATAGTCATAACAATTTATTTTATTTGGATTATAATTTTCAATTATATTAAAATCGGTATACCCTAAATCATGCATATCTTTTATTAAATTTTCAGTTTTTAACACATGTATATTTTCGATGAGTTCTTTATTCGAATTTGTTATAAAAATATGTTGAGGTAAGTTATGATTATCATACGAATCGGATAATAAATATTCATGTATTATATTCAAAACTTCATCGGTTGTTGTATCGACCTTTATTTTTTTATACCAAAATAAGTCACTAATAATACGTTCATATGGATTTCTAACAATTGTAACTATTGTAATGTTATTAAAATCAATATTGAAAAATTTATTATATGTAAGAATTTGATTATAGGTTACATGTTGTAAGGATGAATGGATGCATATGTTCTCATTTAACTTTTGTTGGTCGTCCATATACGCATACAAAGATGTATTATTTAATGGAATATTAAACTTGGAAGAAAAATAAGATACAACAGAAGTGCCTCCTGTTTTGGGTATATGTATAAATAATATATTTACGTTTTTATTTTTGAAATAAGGCATTATATACTACAATACGATTATTGAATATACCATCGAACGCATGGAATATAATGTATTTTCATAAAAAATATATTATGTATGAACTGTATGGACTGAATGAACCGTATGAACCGAAAGAACCGACCCCCTACATTGGGTCATCAATTTCATCCATGTCAATATCGCCGCCGTCACCATTATCCGGAATATCGTATATAATCTTGACACCACGCCATCCACTATTGACTTGGGGACCAAACATTCTGTCCAAATATGCAAACACATCTTTGGGAGGTGGTCCTTTTGTTCCCAAATTGGATTCGTGCCAAATAATAAACTCGTTCTTTACCTGTGTCTTCTTCAAGACTCCATTGTATCCAGGTTCTTTCACAACCTTTTCATTGATAAACTGAGCAATAATATCCTGTTTCTGTTTGTATTCATTGCTCGCCTTCAATACAGTCTCACAATCGACTACAAGACCTCCGGTTTTCAATACACGGTCCACCATCATCGCCAAATACACTGTCTTCCATACATCGAATTTTTCATTGATGGTGCTGTCCAACTTATATTGATATGGCTTATCTGGGTCATCTGTTACCGGATTCGTCGTAAACAATGACAAGAAAGGGTCCGCGCGAATACGACGCCATGTTCCATGGTCCCGTGCCCTTATTTCCGGCAACACATTCGAACACACAACCAATTTGAATTGCGGAATGAAACGTATCGGTTCTGTTTGATAAGGAATACGAGCTTGTATCGTATCAAATCCACTTGTGAGTTCTTTCAAAATACCTTCATTCAACACATTACCTTCTGTTGGTTCTTGCATGACTGCATAACGAACCCCGCGCAATCCCGCAATTTCCGGAGCCAATCCTCCTACACCTACACGTTTGGGTGTCACCACCGCTGTAATAGGCAATTCCGTCTTATATTCTCCCAACATCATTGACATGAGAGTTACCAAAACCGATTTCCCGTTTTGCCCACCACCAATATAAATATTGAATGTCTGATTCAGGGCGGTTCCCACCAGCGTCGATGATAAATGGTCCCACATATACTCTCGGAGTTCTTCAATCGGGAATAATTTATTCATAAAATCATTGATTTCGTCAACGGTTTCTGCATGTTCCTTAGTAATCGGTATATAATCAATACCGGTGCATTTTGATAGATAATCCTCTGGCTTGCCATCTCGAAAACGTTTTTCATTGAAATCCCATACTCCATTTGTGCAGCAGAGTAAATATGGGTTCGTATCCATTACATTCATAAACATGGGGTCATAGAACATGTCACGTGCTTCTATCATGATGTTTTTCTTTTCATTTGTTTTACCTAATTTCGTGAAGATTTCAAATGCCTTTTCCAGACGCTTTTTCAAGTATTCACTGGTTTTCGTATCGTCCTCGGGTAAATTGGAAATCGCCACACTGAGTTGGTTCGCCTTATTGGAATACAATTTTCGCAGCTCCGTAGAAATGGACAGACGCAATGTGCTGCCAGAATCCACCTCTTTCCATCGATGTTTGTCATAATGATACCATACATTATTTTTAACGCTGGTGCACACATATTGGTCCTTTTTCAAATGGTATAACACGGTTGCAATATCGAAATCACATGACCCACATGGTTTCTTCTCCGAAATATCGCTTACAGACGATTTAATCAAACTGTTGCTGAGTGTATTCTCAATGTAATAATCAATACTGTTATTTCTTACAGCATTGTATTTCTCAGGAGCATCGCGTTTCGACCAATACATAATGGAGCGGATGGTCAATCCATTTGGTTTTCGGGTATCTATTTTCTGCCATTTGTCATACATCTCGCCAATGCTGGAGAAATCAAAGGTGCTGGATTGTGCACTGAATGCAAGCCATATAATAAATAGACAGTTGTGACCATTTCGGAGAGCACATCCTACACCAAACCATTTTGTGTAAGACCCCGAATCGTAATAATCCGCTGGCAAGGTCATCGTGTATTCATATGCCTCGAAAAAGTTGTATTTGTCAGAAGGAATGGAATCTAAAAACGCTTTCACATGTGCCTCCAACTGTTCACGGTTCGTAATCGACAATACATCTGTTTGCATAATATCCGAATTGTATGCTGATAATAAGCTGTCGGAAGCGCCAGCGGAAGCGCCAGTGGCAGTCCCAGAGGCGCCAGACCCAGCACCACGAGGTTTTGAAACTGCATTATATTCATTTATGAATTCGTTTGTCATAAAAGGTTCATAATGTTCTGTGTATCTTGCAGACAGTTTGAATATGTTTTTCTCCATGTTGAATGTCATTGGGTCTTGGTATTCCACTCTAAATTGTCTGTCGCTTGCATCATAAGTTGCATTGAAAATACGTGTTAGACGATACGCTTCATGACCGGGTTTGGATGACCCAATGAGCTGCCAATTCGTGGTTCCCTGGCTGATTCCCTCATCAAACACTGAGTCCCAGTCATTCGTGATTCCCATCTCGTCGCGGTTCCAAATTTCATCCATTCGCTGAATGATTTTCTTACGAAGGATTGTCTGGGTAATATGGTCACACGACATGGAAATCACCATATGAATGCCATCTTTTGTGAGTTTTTTTTCTTCGATTGGATTCACATTGGATTTCTCGAGCACATGAAAGCTAACAACGCGTTCGTCCTCAAATTGAAACATTGATTGAAATGTTTCTAAATAAAGGACGACGAGGTCGCTGATATGGTCGGATGTATATTGTTTTTGTTTTACAGAAAACTCATAGCGTAAGTCAATGTCAACGAGAACAGGACCTTTGTCGAGTTGGCACTCGGTCAAATGGTCGACTCTATTTTTCATAATTACTTCGCGGTAATAAATTTCCATGAATTCGCTGTATTTATCCTGCGGAATATGGTATTTACCGCCGAAAATTTCATTCTTTTCATTGGGAATACGCGTATTCGTGGACTTTTGTTGGCTATCCTTTTTGATAACGTGCGATTTTAGAAAGGAATTTAATGTATTCTGATTGGATTTTATAATGGGTTTCGTAGTCGATTTTGGTTGAACCGACATATTAGATATAATATTCAAATATTTTTAAGCCAGTTAGTTTTAATATAGATAAAATAATATATTGTTTTTGGTTCAATTTTATGTAGTCGTTATGGTGTGCGTTGTATACGTGTGCGCTTACGATAATATACTCCATATACAAAATTGATGATTTTGGTAAACATGATTCTGACAAATAAATATAAGGATATAGTATATTCATAGTCTATTAAAATGAAGTTTTGTTCTCAATGCAATAACATGTTATACTTGGGAATTGATGAAGAAGATACCAACAAATTGAATTATTATTGCCGTAATTGTGGTAATATAGATGCAATGGTCCAAACAGAAGGACACTGTGTGTTAGATACACAATACAAAAAGGGAGAACAAAAATATTACCACATGATAAACAAATACACGAAAATGGACCCCACTCTCCCGCGTATTTACAACATGAAATGTCCGAATTCGACTTGCACTACAAATACCCATTCTGTATCCACAGAAACAACGGCTGAAGCTGGTGCAAATAAAACAGAAATAGTTTATATGCGTTATGATGACAACAACTTAAAATATATTTATATGTGTGTGACATGTGATACTGTTTGGAAAACGAATGATAATAAATAGGGTGGATTCGGTGGATGAATCGGTTGTGTATATATTTTTTATGTATTACTTCTGTTCACAAAATTGAAATAGATTTAGAAAATATAATTCTATATAATATAATTAACTATATTTGAATTAGAATGGCAGAAATTTATGATTATGATATAGAAAACATGAGTGATAATGATAGTGACAATGAAATCTTATCCGGTGGGTCTAAACTCAAAAAAATGAAAAGCAAAATGAGTAGCAGACACGACGAAGGGTCATCTGACGAGGAATATGATACTCGTGGTCCTCAAAAAGGGGGAGTCGACGGGGAAGGATTTGAGGAGGATGACGACGAAGAAGATGATGAAGTAGACGATGATAATAGTCAAAGTGATGGCGATGTAGACATGGATGAAATCGATGATTTGGAAGAAAACAACATCAAAGCACTTCGAGAAGCCAATATTTTGGACTCGATTGAAGTGCAAAATCGACGAAATTTCGATGATACCGACGAAGAAGAGGAGGAAGAAGAGGAAGACGATGACTATTTGCAAAAATTAAGTGAAAGTCATAAAAAGAAAATCATACAGGATTATCACCCGGAATTGAAATCCCTCAATTATGAAGAAATCGACGCACTTTGCACCATTGTGCGAGATGCTGCTGGAAATATCATCGACCCCCTTCATAAAACAGTGCCTATTTTATCTCGATATGAAAGAACGCGTGTGTTAGGTGAACGTGCTGACCAAATCAATTCGGGTGCACAACCGTTTATTGAAGTGGAATCTTCCATCATTGACGGTTATTTGATTGCTCTCAAAGAATTAGAACAAAAGAAAATACCCTTTATTATTCAACGCCCGCTGCCCAATGGCACAAGCGAATACTGGAGATTACGCGATTTAGAGCAATTATAGAGCCATCCTCCTGTGTAAAAACATAAAAAATATATATTTTTTTATGTTTCCTGATGATACAAGTCGTTACCGATATCCGACCGTTGACGAATTAAAATGTCCCATTTTAATTCTTCAAGGGTTTAAATTTTCCAGTGTTTGCCACAATCCAAACAGGTAATAAAGATAGTGGCGGGCTCATCCGCTGAACGTGTCTGCAACTCGTAATATGTGCATTTTTTGGATTTACATTTCTTACATGTAAACATATCCGTAGATGCTTCAATATTGGTATTAAATTTCGATGCATCCCGTTTTATTTTCTGTTGGATTAATTCAGACCATCTCTCTGGGTTCATTTCTTGATGCGTCATGAACACGAAATTCTGCGGGCTCAGCTCACAGGAATATATTTGTCGGATGATTTCTGGATAGTCGATATTTGTAAAAATGGTTCGTAGTCTGTCCAAATACAATTGCACAAAATACGGATTCTCCCATTTTTTAATAATCTTTCTCTGACCAGACTCTTTAATCGCATAGTTGAATATCGCTTTTTCAATATTCATGGAAATCTTTTCTTCGTTTCCATGCACAGGCAAGTCCAATGTATCTAACAATTGAATTATTTTATCAAACAATTTGGTTCTGATATTTGTGCGAAAGTTCTCTGGGTTTTTAATTTGAATAGAAATGGACATGTTTTGTATTCGATAAGGTAGGGTATATTCACGGGTTCTGTCTATATATCTTCTCTATATCTTTCTCTCATTTCATTCAATTTTTTACATCTTTGCACCTTTAAAATGCCGATTATATATGATAATTCTGCCTGAAGGCAGAATTATTTATATATAAAGGTAATTTATCGGTTGCAAAGTAACAGTTACCAAAGGACATTCACAGCTTCGCTGAAGAATGTGCAATGGTGTATACAGTGGATTACACATATTCTTCCTCGACTAGTTCACTTGTAAAATCGAGTGAGCTGGAAGAAGTCGCGGATGGCATGGATAATGGTATAGTGGATTCGATTTTATCAAACACTGTATTTCTTGATTTTTTATTTTTATTGGCAGCCGCAGAAACGGGTTTAGGTGGTGGGAGAGGTTCATCGGCGTCCTCATCGTTCTCATCGTCGTTAGAGTCATTGGTGTCGGCGTCCTCATCAGAGACGTCATCTGCGTCTTCATTGGAGTCGTCCTCATCGGAGTCGTCGTCATCCACAATAAAACCGTCTTTTACATATCCATCTTTTGTTTTAGGAGCATCATCATCTTCGTCATCTTCGTCTTCTTCCGAGTTCTCTGAGTCTTCTTCTCCAATGTCTTCAAACCCACCAAACAGGAATTCATATATTTTTGCCCAATCCGCCTCGCGCAAATCATCATTTGCTGCGACCAAAATACATGAACCAAAAAAGAGGGTCGAATCAACTGGTGGCGGAAAATCATATTTGTTTTCTTGACCGGCGCGACCGGTAGTTTTAGCAAAAACAGAGACGGACCATTTTTTTTGGTCGATTTCTACGTTCCATGTAGTCTGACATTTAAATCCGGTGTCGCTTTTGAACCCCGCCTTTTTATAGAGGTCTTCTTCTACATATTGTTTGACATTTAGCTCTTTGATATTCCCGGATTTTTCAACAATGAGTAAAGTTGGCATTTTGATAAAACACTCATATTGTATTTATATTGTTTTTAGGCGATGTAATTTCAAAGGGTAGGAACGGAAGGAACGGAAGGAACGGAAGGAACGGCAGGGAGTAACAACAATATTATATAACAATAATATATAATGGAAACACCCACCGAATCGACTCAATTACTCCCCGAAATCCAAACACCTACCCCTACACCTGTATCCGGTGGAATCAATGGAGGAGGATTTTTATCAAATCTTTTTGGATCAACAAATACAGAAGACATAAAATTAACATCGCAAAACAAAATTGCAGAACTAAATACTCAAATTCAAACATTACAAGCTGAAATTAAGAGTAAAACAACAGAATTAGCAATTAAACAAAATGAACTAAAACTATATTCAGCACAAAAATTTTCGGGAGGCAAAAAATCCAAGAAATCCCACAAAAAATCACACAAAAAATCCAGCAGAAAAACTCGTTAAATCAAACACGACGTAATCTTAACCACATGTATATAGACCCATATATGTGGTTCAATCTCCTTATCAATATCATTATTTCATGTATTATTATTGTAATAGGTCATCATCTATGGATATATTTTAAAGAAAAATACAGTGTAAAAAAGACAAAAGACATGGTTGGTTCTCAAATTCAAAAATACAAAAACCTTTTAGAAACAATCCAACAGACGAATCATGTTCAACTGGAGTCTGCCGATTCTTCCTGTAATATTACGATTTTAGACAATCCATATTCACCGGATGTTGGGGTGGATACATTTGACGACATCAAACAAGATTTAGAATTGTTCTTACAGGAAATTCCGCAAAATTGATATAAAAGCAACCTGTCTATTTATACGCATATACCCATACACATCACCATGACCATAACAAAAACTCTGTTGAATCCCTCTGAAATGCACGAATTGATGCAACGATTCCCAAATATAGAACTTTCCTATGAGACCATTCCTCATAAGAAAGTTTCCACTCAATATAATGTGTGTGTTGCTATCCCGGTTGGAATGAAATGCTATGCCTGGTTTACGTTTGATATTACTGAGACCGTATGTTTCATTTTAGAAATCAATAAAAATCACAAGGTTGCCAATATATTTTCCATTCCATGCAATATTTCGAAAGAACGTCTTCGTAATTTTCCTATTCTCGGAACCGTATTGTATGGCACCTACATAGAAGACAAACAGGCGTTTGTTGTAGAGGATGTATGTCAATTCAAGGGAGTTCCCATGAAAAATATGTTTTTCGGAGAAAGACTTGCATTCCTGGAAAAGATGTATAGAAAACAGGATATTCCTTCGGATTTTCAAATAGGTATCTATTTACCGTCGATTTGGTGGGTATACAAAGACCATGATTATGAGTGTATGTATGATATTCCCAAACAGTATGCGAATAAATATGCCGTGCATCATATTCAGTATCGATGTTTGTCTGCCATCGCTCCATATCTCAATGTTTATCCTGCGAAAAAAGGGTTTTTGAGCAATAGCGGAACTGGCTCCGGAGGTGGTTCTGGTTCTACTCCAGGGTGTAACCAAACAGATAGCATACCCATGGAAATATATACTCCTTATCATGGTAATCATACAAAACCACAATATCGACTGTCTACGATATTCAAGGTAACTGCGGACTTACAATTTGATATTTATCGGTTGTTTGCATATGGTCGTAACAAATCATCTGTGTATTACAATGTTGCGTATATACCGGATTATACAACCAGTGTTTTCATGAACAATCTATTTAGAAAAATTAAGGAAAACAAGAATTTAGACGCCATTGAAGAAAGTGACGATGATGAAGACTTTGAGAACATGGATATTGATAAATATGTGGATTTAAAGAAATACGTTCTCATGGAATGTCGATTTCATTTCAAATTTAAAAAATGGGTTCCAATGAAAGTAGTGAGTCACCGTGAAAAGGTCGTTCATATTAGTTCCTTGTAGGTAGGGGAACTACGGCTTCCGCTTCGCATGCCCCCTACGACCGTCTGCTTCGCTTGCCCCTTCCTTATATAGCTGATTCCGGTTTTTATCCTCATAAAAGGAGGGGGGCGTAGGGGGAAACTACGTTTCCCCCACTTATTTTATCACACTATTCTATACACACTCTATTTTTTATGGATATTAATGCAAAAAACACAATTCTTCCAGTCACATCCGTTTCCAGCACCAGCGGTGAAGCCGCTAAATACGAAAGTAACCATGTAGGTGGTGCTAAAAAAAATAAGAAATCCAAGAAAACTGCCAAAAAGGCGACTGCAAAGAGAACCAAACGAACAAGAACTACACGAAAATCGTGCGGTTGGTTTTGGTAAATGTATCTAAAGTCGTATCAAACACTTGAATACTTTTTTATCGTTGTCGCTACCGCTACCGCAATCGTCGTCCAATGTTTCGTTTTTTTGAGATGATGATGTATTTGAAATCGTCCTCCATTGTGTGGTATCCGGTGTATATTCCGTATTACTGATTCCAATAATACGGTAATTTTGTTTTTTATAATAAGCCCTGCGTTTCGCCCACTGTTTTTTGAAGCAATCGTGTGTATCCACCACATCATACACAATCGGGTGTGAATATGCATGTTTCGCTCTTAGGATTCGTCCTACAGATTGTATTATATCTGTTTTCGGTGTAATCAAAAACTCCGCATTGAGTGTCGGTATATCCAGTCCCTCTGAGGACATTTGATAACTCGCTAACACTATCTGTTTTTTCTCGGTTAGTTTCAATTCAGATTCACTCATCCCCCCAATATAATACCCAATGCTTGCCAAATTCTTACAGACGAATTTCTTATAAATATAATGCAAGATATTCAGATTGTGTGCCATAACAATCGTATGGGTTTGTTCCAGCGGTTTCACGTATTTGTTCTCCACATAATTTTGTTCGTATTTCAGAACTTTCTTACAATTCGGACATTTGGGACGCACTGTTTTTCCAGTTGTCGCCGACTTTTTCTGTTCCAGCACATCTTCCATACACGGCATACAATAGAGAACGGTATCGCAGCATGTATTCCGAACTAAATAATTGCCGGTTTTATTGCACATCAAACACTTGAATACGCGTCGGTCCATTTCTTCTTTGTATTTCGTGCGGGTTTCCTTATCGACACTGGTGTCGGCGATGAAATCACAGAGCACCTGTATGATAAATTCTGTGCGACGATTATACTCGCATATCTTCGAAATCATGGAACTGTTTTGGGGGTTCCCGCGGAAATCATAAATGGTTTCATTGAACTCCGCGTCGTCCACTTCGTATGTAATGGCACGGACTTCTACAGGATGGTCCGTTTTCTTTTCTGCCTTGTAAATGACGTCTCCCAAAAACATCTTGAATACAAACGTCGTGCCGTCTTTACGTTCCATTGTCGCAGACAATCCGAGCATATATTTCGTGACGAGTTTGAAGAGGGAATTGGAAAAGGATTGACTGGAAATGTGATGCACCTCATCGATAATGGTGAGTCCGAATTCTTTGAAGATGGCGGGGTCGTAGTCTTTTGAAATGAGACTTTGTAACATACAGAGAACAATATCTTTGTTTTCAACATCTACAACAGATGCCTGGATTTTCCCGATTCGGGCATTCGGCACGAATTGTTGGATTCTTTCGACCCATTGGTTCATGAGAAACTCTTTATGAACAATCACAATGGTTTTCTTTTTGAGTTTTGAGAAAATGTAGAGAGAACCGGATGTTTTCCCCCAGGCACATGGCAGCTCTAGTAACCCCCCGCCGCAGGGCTGACTCTTACAATGGTCGATGAATTTATGCACAACCGGGTCTTGGTAATCACGAAGAGTGCCTATGAAATTCACGTCGATATCGTTGCCTTCTGCAACCTTATATTGTTTGGGAGGTCCAAATGTTGCCACACCATAATAGTGTGGAACATAGATTTTGTCAGGAGATTCTCTGTATACCGGAAATACTTTGGCGTCCGATGAAATCGACCCGATAACAAATGGTTTCACTGTCAAATCATTTCTTATTTTGGTTTGTTGGTCTTCTGTTAGCTGACTTTTTGAAAGGGTATATCCTTTTTGACCGAGATAAGTATTTAATGTGTTCATAGTATTCATGGTTCAGGGTTCAGGGTTCAGGGTTCAGAGTTCAAAGCACTTTATATTGTTTAGAGTGGGATAACTAACAGAATCAATTTTACGGCGATTTTCACCCCTCCCCCTTTAACGAGCAGTTTGATTGTGAACGACAGTAAAGTCTCCCAATAAGAACCGGCGATTTCCATCTGTTTCTATTCCATAATATTCGTCTTTTTTTCGTTCTTCTGTTCGAATCTTGTAAATCATGTTTTTCAAAGAGAATACCATGGGACATCCTACAGATATCGGTTTATCCAATGCATATCCAAGAGAACATATTATGAAAATGATATCACTTCGTAAATGACTGCATTTTATATATGGTATTTGGACCCATTTATTTTGCGGTATGTTTTTCATGCGAGTCTGTATATTGCCAATTTGATAGGGCACGATAAATTCAAATCCATTTATTTGACCGACCCCTTTGATGAATTCTATACGATACTGCTGGGAATTATATTTATATTCTGCGGGAATACCATGCGGATATGTGTTTTCAAAATCAATGGTCCTACCATAACTGTATGGGAAATCATCAAACTCCTTCTCTTGAAATTCAACGGGAACACGATATCCCACAATTTCGTCAGAAGGAGGGTCGGCTTCTACTTGTTCTTCCTGTATGTTCTCAAACATATGAAATTCTCTCGTTGTCATATGAATCACTTGTTTTTCATCTCCGCGGATGCGTAAACATAGAGGATGATTGGAACTGGTTGTATAATATTCTCCGGTATCTCCTGTATATACACGAAACATAATATCACTTCCAGTATGGATGTTGAGAACATTTCGCGGGGTTGAATCGTCGCCCATTAATTGGTCGTTTATTTTGATGTCATATGCCAACTTGATGCTACCGTCATACATTAGCACCGATGTGTTTTTACCTAAACATTTATATGCAGATTTGCTCGTGATCATTGCAGATGTATTAACTGTTTTTTCTGATTCGGTTTGATACATGATGGTCCAACAGATATTATCTTATAGTAGCTTGATATATTTAGCGGACCATCTACATGTTGTAAAAAAATAATATACTATAATATATTAAATGAAACTCAGCGATTTAACCAAAAATTTTTCATCTGTATCCTCGTTACCCCCTTTAGAAATGGCTATCTTAGTTATTTTCATCATCTACCTTATTTTACCCATTAAAACACCTGTATTTTTAGCAGGAACCGTAAATACTCCTCTTGGATTAGTGGTGATTTTAATCGTTACCCTCTATTTGTTCTTTTACGTGAATCCTATTTTAGGTGTTATTTACATTTTCGTCGCATATGAATTATTACGCAGAACATCTTTAGTGAAAACCGGAATCGTAAAAGCCGATAATTACATGATTGAATATACTCCAAGTGAAGAAAAACGAGAACACCAAATGATGGCAATGAATCCACGTGTTGAACTTACATTGGAAGAGGAAGTGATTGCCACCATGGCACCTGCCCAAAAATTCAATTTAAACGGCGATATTTCAACTGAATACAAACCCGTCGTTGAGAAAGTCACTGGTGCTTCGTTATATGTATAGAGACTAAGTCGCTGTCTGGTGTAACAGAATTCGTTTGTTTTTTATTTTTTTGAGAACATAAATGATTCGATGTTCTCAAATTATCTGTTTTTGTAGTTCTACGTATTTTGTGATTCTGGGTCGATAATTTCGAAACCACCTTCATCCAACAGTTGAATTTTAGTTTCTGACGTGCGTGCGGTCATCGCATTGATTTGTCGTTGTTTCTGGATTTTTTTCATTTCCATCGGGTCAATATCATTGAACTGAACCTTTGTATTCAGGTAAGCAGATAAAAATACGTTTTTCTTCGTGCGAATAATCACAATAATCGTCGATAATTTCGACAACATAAACAATATATTTGTAATAAAATTAAACAATGTCTGATTACCCAGGCTGTGTTCATATATGATAAACCAACTATAAATGGCATTTACAACAAACATACACATTACGAGATAACTGGTATTTTTGTATTGGTTATCAATACTAAACAATAGTTTGCGTTTTTCTTCTGAAAACATTTCGAGGCGTTTTCCAACAGATTCATTGTCTGAAGAAATTCGATTATTCACTTCTAATAATTTGATGAGTTTCTCTTCGCGTCGTGTTTCACACATATATAATACTACAAAACAGCTCATGGTGATGTAGTTGATGATGAGACCAATTCTGTAATTGCCGTCTTTGTTTGTAACATTCTGTATAATTGTGCACATGTTGCTATTTTCACATCTCTGAGGAATAAAAATGAGTAAAAGAGAGGATACCATTACACGATATAACTCAACCGACACACTAAATATCATGTTCATTTTTTGTCGAAAATCCTGACTTGTAAGCACTGTATATAAATAATCATACATAGATACTGGAACACGGTTTAGTTGACTGAGTTGTCGAGACAATTTCATCAATATTTTGTCGTTTGTTTTTTTTGTGTTCTCGTCGGGTGTGTTCTCGTGAGTTGGAATTACAATTGAAAATATATAATTTTGGTCAACCATTAGATAGTTCTACGTATTTGCATTATAACTACATATATTTTTTTACAAATTTTTACGGTTTATCATCAAAGAAAGAGAACCGACCTTTTACAAAAAATATCTTTCATGGGTCCTCTCCCTTTCAGGGTCCCCATTCACACCCAAACTGATTCCGTAAATAGTTGACAAGTTAGACTGCATTTTCAGTAACAGTTATATAGAGAACATTGAATGTTTTATCGTATGAATCGGGGGGGGACCCGGTCATGTCCGTTCTCGTTGTAGGTTCTCTAAATATTCTTTTGTAATATTTCCTGTAATATAATTGCCATCAAAACAAGAACATTCAAATTGTGTTGGACCAGTTAAAACACTGGATTCCCGACATGCATCTACTACATCTTCTAATGTGTTGTAGATAACACGAGTTACTCCCAATATTTCCGCAATCTCATCGGGGGTTTTATTATTCGCAATCAGTTCTTGAGTGGTTGGTATATTGATTCCATATATGTTTTGATATTTTACGGGCGGAGCAGCACTTGAGAAATAAATGTTCTTTGCACCCGCTGTTTTTGCCAGTTGCACGAGTTGTAAGGAGGTGGTTCCACGAACAATAGAATCGTCTACAATGAGAACATTATTGTTTTCAAAGATAGATTTTACAGTATTTATTTTCAATTTCAATGATTTTTCACGGACTTCTTGTCCGGGCAATATAAATGTTCTCGCAATATAACGATTTTTAATGAATCCTTCTTTATAGGGGATACCTAATATACTGGATATCTCTAATGCAGTAATTCGAGATGTTTCTGGAACAGGGATGACTACGTCAATTTCATTCAAAAGGTTCTCTGACAGGATTCTGTTTGCCAACTTTTCGCCCATGTTCACTCGTGATTCATACACAGAAATTCCGTCGATAACCGAATCCGGACGGGCAAAGTAAATATATTCAAATAAACAGGGACGGAGAACTGAGGTAGACGCAACGATTCGTGTTTGTATTTTACAATTCATATCAATGAATATACATTCTCCTGGAGCAACATCTCTCTGTAATACAAATTCCGGGGAATGTATATCCATAGCAATACTTTCAGAGGCAAACATGTAATCTTCTGAGAACCGCGTTTTTCCGAAACACAGAGGACGTATTCCATAAGGGTCTCTAAAGGCAACGAGACCCACGCGTTGTATCATGAAAATCCCGGAGAACCCACCTTGACATATTTCCATAATATCACTGACGGATTGAAATATTCTTGTGCTCATTTCGGTAGTATTATCCAGTGTTTTATATGTTTGTTCAAATTGGTCTGCAAATACATTGAGTAGGAGTTCACTGTCAGACACTGAATTGATGTGTCGATATCGTTGGGACATGCGTTTCGATAGTTCACTGGTGTTTGTTAGATTCCCATTGTGAACCAATGATATCCCGTAAGGAACGTTTGTATACAAAGGTTGCGCTTCTAAAATAGTAGAGGTTTCCAAGGTAGAATATCTTACATGACCGATTCCAATGTGCCCCATCAATTCATAAATGATAGAATCATCAAAGACTTCCGATACCATACCTTTGTTTTTATACGCGTGATAATGGTTTTCATGTATGGTAGCTATTCCAGCTGAATCTTGACCACGATGTTGTAATATGGTGAGACCGTCTACTAAATACTGATTTACAAACTTATTCTTGTTTGAATGGATAATACCAATAATTCCACACATGTTCTCAATATGAAAATAAAACAAATCGGTTTATTTCGTTTCATACAAAATCATTTGAAGGAAGTTTGTATGAAACGAAAGGGTGATGGTCGTGGTATGAAATTATCGTGGTATGAAATTATCGTGGTATGAAATTATCGTGGTATGAAATTATCGTGGTATGAAATTATCGTGGTATGAAATTATCGTGGTATGAAATTATCGTGGTATGAAATTATCGTGGTATGAAATTATCGTGGTATGAAATTATCGTGGTATGAAATTATCGTGGTATGAAATTATCGTGGTATGAAATTATGGACTATTCTTTTTGTATTCTTCTTCAATACGACGGTCACGTTGATATTTGATAAAAATGCAAATATATAATGCAAACAAAAATAAATAAAAGGGCAGAGACAACAACACAGAGGATGCTCCTACACTTTTATTCATTCCTGCATAGTTGGCAATGATATATAAAACATAATAAACACCTCCTAGCAAGAATAAATTCACAAATCCAAATTCTTTCACATATCCTTCTTTTCCATCTGGTTCGAGAACCATTTTTGTTTGAACAAATCCTTTATCATTGGGAGGTTGTTCTTCTTGTTTGGTTTTAAAATTCATAACCAGTATTTTCAAATTGTCTATTATAAGATTACTTATATCATTTTTTACATTATCAAATGATGCTAATGGTTCGCCAAATTTTTTTAGAAATTTGTTTACAAAGTCCGTATTCATTGTGCGATTGTATTGAAAATATAAAAAGGAAGCCAAGTAAAAGATGAGAACATAAAATCCAACACTGGTGAAAACAGGGACATTATTGGCAATTCCATAATTGATAAAAGAAAAGGCAAATCCTAATAAAATAATGGAGACATAAATATCAATACTACATAAACGATCCAGTTTCTGTTGGGGTTTAAAATCTTTGTTATCTAACACGAGGTCTACAATAAACATATTATATACAATAGGAACAAGCACAACCGCTGCAAGAATCATGACAAAAAATGCAAAGAAATTTAAAATGGTTTTCATGCTGTTATTGGTGGCATCATTTACAGATAATCTACTGTTTAATGGAATAACTACATCAGCATTTTCAGAAATACTGGGGTCGGTTTCATCAATGGGTTGACAATAGGCAGCAGCAACAACGTCTTCGTTCATACCTTCTTTGAATCCTTCGACCTCCACATGATTTATTCCTAAAAGCGGCTTAACAGAGAGAACTGAATAGTTTGAACTGTAAGACGGAAACAGCTCTACGCTGCTAATAGATTCAAAGGATGAATTCACTAAAATGGGTTGAGTAAAAACAAGGACTTTTGTATAATTTGTATCATACAAAATAGCTTCTTTGATGGATTCCATCATGAAAAAATCATTTAGGTCAATGGTTACTGCGGAGGTCGCGGTTGTCGCCGACTCCTTTGAAATTAAATCATCGATTTTTGTAAAAGATGATGTAGGAGAACTTTTTAAAAGGAGACAGGTATATAAACGTTGGTTACTGTTTGTTGTAGAAATATGTTCAATGACCAGTTCCCCATCATAGTTTATTCCATGTATAGAATGGATTTTTTTCAAGATATATAAGTGTGTAGTAACATAATGGTCCGGAAATACAGATGATACGATATTTGGTTTGTTGGGATGGGATGGATAAGGTAATTTGATGTAGCCACCGTGCTGAATGGTTTTTTCGTATTGATTTTTATAAAAAGTGGTGGAGTAATAATTGTAATTTATATTTTCTGTCGTATCTTTGTTTTTTGTTAAATCAAATTCAAATTCCATATAATGAACTCCTATATACTATTATACTGGAAAATAATCCAATCCATGTAGATAATGTCGTTCGGTTTCATGATTTATTCACATCGATGCGTTCCATCGTTGCAATGGTGTTTCCACTAGGATCTCTCAAAATGATTTCCTCTTCTCCTTTTTTATATTGAAGGGGAGCCTGGTTTTCAAATAATGGCTGGTCTTTGTCTTTGTCTTTGTCTTTGTCTTTGTCTTTGTCTTGGTCTTTGTCTTTGTCTTTGTCTTGGTCTTTGTCTTGGTCTTTGTCTTTGTCTTTGTCTTGGTCTTGGTCTTGGTTCGTTTTCTGTTCCTCTTTAGAATCAATCACTGTATCAGTTTCTGGAATTACCTCTCGGTTGACATATTCACTTTGAGAATCCTCTCCAGACTGCTGTATAATTTTCAATAAACCAGCATTATATTCACGTATATTTTTTAACATATTAGCAAAATCAATAATCATAGTAGACCGATATAATAACTACAGAGAAAACAAATGCAAATAAAACAAATTCCATTATGACATATATAGGATTCAATCATGGATGAATCAACCACTAAAATTATTCGTGTGATAGAGACGTCGTCATCCTCTCGTGAAGCAACCAAAAAAATAAAGGACAAACCAAAACAAAAGAGAAAAGTGACAACTACCCACAAATGGACCTTTTCTGAAAAAGACCTCACAGAAGGTTCTCAATACAATTTATTGTATGATGAATCCGAATCCCATTCAACTAAACTACCATTTATACACCAACAAATCAAAAATAAAATCGCCAGTTATCGTTCACAAGATATAGAAAAGAAAATATTGTGTGAACCAAGTTTCGTAAACATTGCCTATGTTCTCTCGAAAATGAAAGACTGTAAACTCCACTGTTTTTATTGCACCAACACGGTTCTCCTTTTGTATGAAAATGTAAGGGAACCCAAACAGTGGACTCTTGACCGTATAGATAATGCCCATGGACATAATATAGGAAATGTTGAAATTGCCTGTTTGTCTTGTAATTTACGTAGGAGAACCATGTATCATGAACGATATGTTCTCACACAAAAAATTAAAAGATGTGTAAAAGTGCAGGAATCTCCATCCTCTCTTATCGAAAACCCTGAACGTCTAACTACATCCTCACACTAAATTTCAATGGTTTCATCAAACAAATGGTATACGTCGCGGTCATGAGTAATAATCATGATGGTTTTCTTGTGTTTCTTGAAATTTTTCAACATTTGGAGAACCTCGCTCTTTAATTCGGCATCTAAACCATTGGTGGGTTCATCCAAAATCAATATTTTTGTAGGATTAATGAGACCGCTGATAATATTTGTAACCTGACGTTGTCCGCCGGACAAATTTTCGCCGAGAGGACCCGCAGAAGCTTTGTCGATGTCCATATTTCTATACAAGTATTGAATCTTCTTGTAAGACAATATATCCCGAAGACTCTCATTGCATTTTTCCATGTCTTGGCATCCGTAGTAAATATTTTCAATGATTTTTCTATCAAAGAGACGCGAAGATTGGTTCACATAAGTGATATTTTTACGGATGTAATATGGGTCGATTGTGTTGAGGTCTACATCATCAATCCATATAGACCCTTCATTCGGTCTATGCAACCGAATCAGCAATTTCACAAAGGACGATTTGCCCTTCCCGGAGGTTCCAGTAATTCCAATGATTTTGTTAGACAAATGGACTTCTTGGTTGTAATTTTTGAATACATAAGAACCAGCATCCATTCCACTGTATTTAAACGACACATTACGGAAGGCAATCTTATCAAAAGGTAAATCGTGTGTTTTATATACCTGATGAATGCGCGAATTGACTTCGTCCATATCCATGGATTTTTCAAACATATCATTGAATTTATGAATCATTAAATCGACGCGTCCAACCGTTTCGATATTATAGGGAATATTCTGTATGGTTCCCAATAAATTATCACGATACATGAGAAGCATTGTCAATATGGTAATAAACGTAAATACGGATATTTTTTTGTTGTGATGTAAAGTGATAATGTATCGAAGAGAACCCAACAGTATAATAAAGACAAATCCATTCATGACAAAGGTATGGTCAGTAATGTATTTCATGAGTTCAACTGTCATGTCAATGCACTCGTCGGTCTTTTTTTCGAAAATTTCGGATTCATGGTTCACTTCTCCACGGTAAATAATTTTGTCAATGTTGGTAAATGCGTCCATAATATATTTTTCGTTCTCAACCGTTTTATGTTCCTGTTTTTGTTTGTAGAGAAACATGTCTTTCCAGAAATATGCCAGGTATACCCAAATCAAGACGTTTCCGATAAGGAACCCAGTCGCAAGAGGTATATCCGTGTAAAAGAAATACATGGAAATCACTATCAATACCCCTACGGTTGGCACAATATTTGTAATAATATCGTTGAGCAACATGGAACATGAACTTGAAATACGGGCGATGGGTGTAATAAATTCAACAAAGTTCATATTTCGCATGTTCTCATTGTTGGATTTTAAAATGAATTGAAATATTTCGGATTTGGTCCAATGGTTTAAAACAGTTAATAAGTAGTTTTGAATAATTTTATAGAAATAGTAAATGACCAAATAGAGAACAGAAATGGCTATAAAATACTTATAGTTTAATAAAAGGTCCATGTATGCATTTTTCTGAACCGAAGTCACCAGATTTGCAGTTATCATGGAAGATAAGTTTGTGTATAAAAAAGACAAAACCAATGAAAAAAGAAACACCGCGAGGATATTTAATTTTTGTTGGCTTATGAATTTTTCAAACAAATAAAGGATAATATTCATATAATAATATACAATGGTATGATATTATAATTACAGTCAAAATATTTCATTCACATGTCACTAAATACAGAAGAAATGTAGGAAATTGGTTCTAAGAATAATCTTCTTCATCGGAATCAATTAGCCATTCGATTTCGTCTTCTTCATGTTGTTGCTGTTCGACCGCTTCTTCTTCCTGATCCTCTTCACAGTCATCGTTGTCATCTTCTTCAGAATCATCGTCGTCGTCTTCTTCTTCTTCTGAGTCTTCAGAGTCGTCATCGTGTTCGGGTTCTACTGCTTGGACAAACGCATTGTTTATGTAAACAACCGTATCTCCAGATTCTGTGTCCGGGTCTGAAGTATATTCTTCTACCGGAATTTGTCTATGAGCGGGTGTTGGAATCGTTATTCTCGGAATCCCAGGAAACACATTTTGAATACGTTTATACAAATGGGATTTCATGAATTCTTCTCCAAGATGTGGTTGTTCATTAAAAGATATATGCGAATCATTAAAGGCGAATTCCTTGTCAGATTGTGGTATAAACGGGTTTTTACGCACCATCAACACTCGTTTTCGCCCAAAATTTGGGTTGTGTTTACAGAATTCACTCAATTTATATCTCAGATATCTTTCACTGTATTCTTTCTTACAGGTATTCATAGAATACTGTGATACGTAATACAACTCCAAATAGGGTTTCATGATGTTGAATAAACGGTCTTTTGGAAACTCATTGTGAACACGAATGGTTTTAATGCCAAAATCTACAAACATTTCTCGCACAATATGCAATACGTCTCGCTGACAATTATTTTCAACAAATTTTTCCAAGTATTCATCGTTTACTAGATATTCATTGTTTAACGAAAAACATATCAAGTCAAAATCACACAGAAAATATTTATGAAATAGAACCGGCAGAATGAACGAGGATGATTTCAATGAAAAATAAATGTTATAGAGAGATGACTTGTTAAACGGTATATTGGTGTATGGATTTTTACAAACAGTTGGTTCTGCGAAAAAATGCGTGGAATTCGTAAGCGAAGTTTGTATCGTATTCATCAATTCCCTCAAATGAAACACATATTTCGTATTGTTTTGTAGGAGAACCATTACATTTCGGTCTGTCGTATGAATCGGATTCATGAATAAATCCTCTGTATTATACACCTTTGTTTTTTTCATTAACCAGAGATGTCGCAAACGAATCATTGCATGAATAAAACGCTGCATCTTACAAAAGATATCCAGAATATCCGATTTTTGTTCGGGAGTTAAAAAAATATTTGAGAGAACATTATCGAGCTGTTGGAATTTATTGATGGATTCATTTTTTTTACATATTTCGAAGAGAGATGCAAAATTATATATACTGGAATCAAATATATTGACATAGGGTTCTATTACAAAATGACGTTTCAATATAACATACATGATATGATGTGCTTTTATTCTAATCATATAATATTGTGATATTACTTCTATATTGTTTTGTGGGATGTTTTTACGGATTGTTTACCGAATTCCGATATCCATCGCAGAATCGCAGAATCGCAGAAACATAGAACAAATGAATAGAGAATAGAAAAAATATAAGAACATAGTGTGTTATGAATAGATAGAATGAATGAACTTGAATTTTAATACTATTAAAACATGGTTCTCCCCAAAACCAGCAAACATTCGTGTAGGATTTGAAGATGTAAAATATGCTATTTGTCATACAGAATATTTTATAATCAATACATTATCCATAAGAGAACAAGATTGTTTAATACGCGGAACAATACCATCTGACAAAGAAGAACAACTTTTGAATGAGTGGATTGATAAAGGCGATATAGGCAAACATCGGTTTATTGTGTATGGTAAAAATGCTTCGGATGAAACAGCTAAAACCAAATACGACGAATTGAAATCATTCGGGTTCAATGGTTATATTTATGGAGGTGGGTTGTTTGAATGGTTGCTATTACAGGATATTTATGGGTTCACGGAATTTCCAACAACCGGTGTATGCAAAGATTTATTGAAATATCGAGAACCGCGATGTAGCGATACAGCACCTGTGGTCGGTCTAATCAAATGGTGAATTCTATCGGTTGTCATATGTCATCATAAAATCGTTTGTTATAAATCGTGTATTTTAAATTTAACTTGTCATCGGTGATTTCAAATTCTGGCAGTCCAAATAAGTGATTATATAATGTTGGGTATTTATTTGCATGTTGTATTAACCCCGATTCACCAAAGACGGTTCTTTGCTCCATTGGTTCGTTGTTAAAGTTGTACTTTTTATCAATGGTTAACTCTTTATTAAAGTTTAAACCCATAAAATGTGTTATTTTTTTGTCGTTGTCAGCTGGGTTCTCCGTTTCTTTTAATATAATAAATGCTTCCAATGATGAAACCATATGTTTAATTTTACGTGTAATCACCTTACCAATAATTTCGTAATCATACAGAAAAAAATCTGAATTTATAATCTTATTATAAGACGTGTCAATATTATCGATGATATATTGCGCACTGATATCATCTTGTTCGGTTTCCTTTGGTTTCATTTTATAATAATATTGAACAGACATATTGGATAACTTAGTTGCATTGGATTCATCTTTTTTTGAAGATTCACCGACTATTCCTTTTGTTGCTACTTGTTCTTCTGCACTCATAGTATATTATATATTTACAATATAATATGTTATTTATACTGCGATGCACCACTAAATATACAGAAATGAATCATAACATAATTTGTAGTCTACAAATCGATTTTCAATATCGCTATAAGAAGGTCTCTGATATCCCAATGTATTTTTTATAATGAACCATTTTTGTCGGGTGCGGTTCTCGTTCCAATAAAAATCGTAAGGTCCTGATGCACCGTGAATATTTCTACGAATATTATCTAATTGTGTCTGATAAAACGACCGATGAATTGCATAAGCCCCGGCTGATTGCGACCATACATTTTGATACAATCCAGGAACATTTGTTTTCACAGATACTGGAGGACCATATTCACTAAATCCAAATAATAAGACATCCCATGGAATATCACTCATCAAAAATCGCGTTAAAGAGATATTTAATATATCAATGTTCTCAAAACAACAATCGTCTTCTAAAATGAGAACACTCGATAAATTATGTTCCATGGCATACTGAATACATTTTTCATGGCTCATAATACAACCCAATGCACCATCTTCTGGGTTGTATACAGCATCAATAAATACCACCTTGTTTTTTTCTAAAACAAATTGATTCAATTCATTCTCTATTTCTGCTCGCCGGTCAATTCGATGTGCCAAATGAATCACCAAGATTTTATCAAACATATTAAATGCAGAATGAAAATACAGGGATTTGTTGTAATTGGTAGTATAATGGTCGTTTTTGGTGCTTGTATACATATCCTGATAGTATCCAATATATTTCACTTGCAACATAGTTTGATTGCTGTGTGAATATATACAGTAGGACTCAAACTCATTCGGCTGCACATGAGTGTCCGTTCTTATGATTTTATTTTCTAGAATGTTCGGACACAACATATCATCCTGTGTCTCATCCTGTGTCTCATCATGTGTCTCATCCTGTGTCTCATCATGTGTCTCATCATGTGTCTCATCCTGTATCTCATCCTGTATTTCGGGTTGCTGTCGCTGCTGCTGCCGCTGTTGACAGATATCTTCATACACCCTATATAAAGTGTTGGGTCCATAAAAAAAGGAGTGCAATGACGGCTGTTTGTCATACAAAAAGGATTTACTGTCGTTCTCATGGGCAGATTCGTTAAATACACCCGACAATACTTCTAATAAGAATTTTTTACACAACATACTTTGGCGTTGCTGTAAATACAAAATACCGGGCTGAAATCCATCGTGGGTGTTTTGTTCTTTTGACGTCATAAAATCGTGTCGGCTCATCAAATCAAAGAAATCCGTCGATAGGACTTTCACACTGATATCCAAATAAGACCCACCGTGTTTAAACAATAACATATGTCGTATTAAATCCGTGCGAGACGTTACAGAATAAATCAAAGAATAGCAGTAATATAAAAACACATGGAAATTATCCTGTATGTATTTCTCACAAAGAGGTTGGTCCAATCGGATTTCCCAGCATCGGTCTGAATATGTGTTCTCGATATGTGACAATAATCTCGCCGGCAATACCGAGAACGATGGAATACAAATGCGAAATAACAGACAGCGTTTTCTTAGAAAATCCGACATTTTTTCCGTGTTTTCTTCAGGTGTCCCATACAGAATATACTCGACATTATCAATGGATACAGCGATAGATGTAGCGATAGATGTAGCGATAGATGCAGGGATAGATACATCGGAAGTAGGAATTTTATATTTGTAATCTATTGCAGGGGAATCGGTTACAATCGTATAATTGGTATTGAGAACAATTTCATCCAATGGGGTTGTCACCGACTCATGCACCCAAATATGGTTTTTGAATTGTGCTGTTGGATTGTGACGTATGTAGACGGCGTCGTAATCGGCGTAACGTAATTGCTTCGTCAAAAAATCTTCTTGGAAAATATGGTCGCGAAAGGGGTGAACCGGAAAATGCACGATGCTGCGATGACTGGAAAAATAATTCTGTAAGATAGTGTTGGTATTGGATATTTTGATGCGGTCGTCCACATTTTTACATGCGTATTCTGTTAAAAGATTCTGCAGTTGGCGGTCCATCGAATGGAATGGTCCGTCACTTATATTCGTAAGGGATGTATCCATATAATAACTATGTAAGAATAGATAGATATTATAAGAAAATATGTATAAATCGTTTTTTTGGGATGGGGTTTTTTGGTCTTACATCGACTCATTCAAAAGTATACAATAACGGGAGTTCATCCACATTCACGGTGATGAGCTCGGGGTCCCTATCAAAATTCGAAATCCAAAAATGATATACGTTATTATACACCATAAACCCGATACAAAACTCAATGGTAATGTCATTAAAATAAAAATATTCGGAATATTTCAGAGGCAACCCAGTGACCTTGTCTAACAGAACTAACATGTGATAGTAATTCCGCGGATGACCTTCGTAGCTGAAATGCACCACCCCGAGTCTGCCTTCTTCACATTCCATGAAAATAGATGAACCACGAACATGTGCAAACATCGGTGTATGATGTTCCCATCGTTGGACGATTTCCAACTGGTTATTCTCCGGACGTATAACACCGATTTCAAAGGGAAACCATTTGTATATGAAGAATTCGTCGCCGGGATTCTCGGCGGAACCAATGGGTTGTATGGGTATCCAGTTTTTCTCATACCAATCATTGCCTTCTGGTGGAACTAATACGCGGAAATCTGAATATTCGCCTCGTTGTTCATCCGACCACGGAATATTGTATTTTCCGATGACGATGCGGCTCTTTCCAACACCCGAATAATTGACACTGGTTGCCACAAACCGAAGTTCTCCACGTAACTCATACAGACGAATATCTTCGAGTCCGTATATGTTGCCGCCGTGAGAAACGAGTGCAGAGGCATCGGGGTCATGCATTTCTCGGAAGAAGTCGGGCATACATGTGGTGTCTTCATTAGATAAAACGGAACAGAAATTGCGTGTGCGAAGATAGCTATTGTCGTCACGTATGAGATAGGACCCATCCGGTTGTATAAAATAATTGACAAACCGAGTATTGAGAACACCGCGACCATGATGAACAATAAATGACGTAGAAGTGGGTATATAGGATTCAATCTGTGGATAGGTGTATTTTATATGGCGGCAACTGGGAGCATCCGAAAGCCGTTTGGACATGTGCCGGGCATTGATGTCCAAGATGGATTCGTTGTGGTCGCCTTTATACCAATGAAATTGCAATCCATAAGTGTTTTCATAATATGACCACATATTCACTTCCCAGACTAGATGACGTTTTTCGCGGAGAAACGTCGGGAAGTTCTCTTTATGACATTGATAGAAACCTAGGATTCTGTCGGCGGACCCTACAAAGAAACCACCACAAAAACGCCACTGTATGTCGTTTAATAAATAGGGTTCATGGTAGTATTCTCTGCCCCAGCAACCGGGAAGGGTGAGAAAAGACGGAGCGAGCGTGCGTTTCGCGAGGGTGCTGAGAAAGAGCTTTACATAGGCTTCTTTTTTGAAAACATGGAAAATATTGAAATCTATCCATGCGAAATGTGTCGAGCCCCAGGGGTTTTTATCGATAGCGATTTTCAGAAATTCGGCTTTGGAATTCATGAGGAGGATGTATTCGCGCGTGTCTTTGTCGGGGTTTCGTGTAGCAGGTAATTTCATGGGTTCTCCGATTTCTTTTTCGATTTCATCGCAGACCCTGAATGTCCATGTGTCCTGTAGATATATATACTGTATGACACGCACATTGGGGTATTGAATGAGAATGTTTTCGAAATAGACGCTGTCGTCTGGAGAACAAATGACGGCGAGTTGGATACCGGTTTCTGCCAACTTGCGGAAATGTTGGAATCGCCATTCGACGTCACGATTATGCACTGGATTCGCATATATATTAAAAAATGCAGTTACGAATGTAATGGTCATCGACGTCGGTCGTATATGTATTTCAAACAGTGTATTTTTTATATGATTTTGTATACGACTCTTTAAGGGGGGTAGAGTGTAAATATAATTATACTACATCAATGTCAAGTTATAAATTTCTTTCATGGATAGATATAGACAAACTGGATATGAATATTATTTCAACACATCATCAAGCAATTAAATATTTAGAAGAGAACCCCCATAAAATAAACTTTCTATTTTTTCAAATGACTTTCTATCTAATAAAAATAATTAGGACATACATTTTGAATTTTAATATGTAATTCATTCAAATAATTAATAGTATTATTATCATATTGAATATTATTATTGATAATTTCTATATTTTTATTTAATTGTTCTATTGTAGAAACACCGATAATGATTTTATCTTTATCTGGACGTAGTTTTGAATATTTATATAGCCAATTTAATGAATATTCTAAACAATTAGGGGATTGAAAAAAATCATACAACGGTTCGGTTATTTCGGGTTTCCAAAAAATATTTTGATAAATTGTATTTGAAGAAAATCGTGTGTTTGATATTGGAATACCACTTTTATATTTACCACTTAAAAGACCTCCTGCTAATGGATTATACGACCAAAAATAAATATTGTAATCATTTAGTATTGGAAAAATTTCTTCAACTTTACGACAAATAATATTATACATTCCTTGATAATAACGAGGTATATTGAAATTATTTTTTTCACACACATCTAGAATTTCCAGCAATTGAATATTAGAAAAATTAGAAATACCTAAATAATCAAATTTTTCTTTTCTCCATAATTGGTCACATATTTCCAAAGTTTCTTGAATAGGCGTTTCATAATCAGGACAATGTAAATAAAACACATCTACTTTTTCTTTACCTAAATTTTTTAATGAAGTATTTAGTTGTTTTGTTAATTCTTTGCTAGATAATTGTCCGAGTTTACCGTTTGTAAAATCATTTTTAAACCATGGATTTGCTTTTGTAGCAATTTTACACGACAAGTTTGGAATAATTTTACCTAATATTTGTTCAGTTTTAGTATTTCCATAATAATAAGCACTATCTAAAATAGGATTATCTGTTTGATTAATATATTTTTCTATTATAGATTTATAATATTCTAAAGAAGTATTTGAATTTGAACTATGTGGATATTCAATATTCATAGTTCCTAAAATTGTTCGATTCATACTATATTGATTGTATGTAATATATTATAATTAAATATGCGCACTTCCATCATGAGTAAAAAACCACCATACGTCATATATATGAAAAATCGATACGAAAATCACCATTCCTTTTAAAATAGAATGTATATTATTTACACGAAGAGCAATAAATAATAATAAAAGTGCCGCAAATAAATGATAGAGCGATTTTATTATTTGATTTTGTGTCATATAATATTAATTATAAATAATTAAATGTTTTATTTTTTCATAAATAAATTGTATAATATTTTTTTTTTCTTGACAAATATCACAAAATGTCATAGATAATAAAATACGTCTTTCATCTTCATCTATGCCAGTAGATTTATGAAAAACTTCTGAACCTTTGAAAATAACAATTGAATTTTCTTTTAATTTGATTGGATAATTACGTCCTTCATATGTATAAATAAATTCATTTTGTGATAATCCATTTTTATCTTTATTTTCATTAACAATTGTTAATAACACAACATATCTGTCACCATAATATAAAGACAAGTCTTTATGCCAATCTATAAAATCACCTTTGTTTGTATATATTAATAAAGAACATGCGTCTGCATCATTTAATGAAGGTTTTTGTATTGGTTTTTTAAATATATTGCTTAGTAATTCTAATAAATGGTTAGAATAATACAGTTCTAAAAGTCCGTTATAATTATCATTGTTATGTAAATCAATAAAATCAATACCACTTCCTTTACGAAAAAAATATATATTTTTTGAAGTAAAATTTTTATTATTAAATTGATATTTTAAATATTGGAAAAAATCAGGTTTTAATATATTATTAATAATATAAATA
>Ga0209135_1000015_pt1 | contig 61164 bp, 62 predicted proteins | sample LauGreSBDMM110SD_4_FD_187570 | JGI IMG/M metagenome (GOLD analysis project Ga0209135, IMG submission 187570) | Freshwater lake microbial communities from Lake Michigan, USA - Su13.BD.MM110.SD (SPAdes) (version 3) | ecosystem: Environmental > Aquatic > Freshwater > Lake | place: Lake Michigan... | reverse complement strand
ATCGCTTTATTGCAGCCATGACAGCTATCCACGGTGAAATCACCGAGATTATGGAAGGCAAGATTTCGGTGGAGGAGTCGGCTTTGCGTCATGCTCCACACACCATTGAAAACGTTTTATCGGCTAACTGGGAGCGCACTTACTCCAGAGAAGCGGGCGGACTTCCATCAGTGCGCAGTGGTCTTGTCAGCGGAGAAATCATCGGATTGCGTGGTAAGTACTGGCCACCAGTGGGCCGTGTCGATGGCGCCCACGGGGACAGGAACCTGATTTGCTCCTGTCCGCCCATCTCTGAGTTCGTATAACTTTACATAATGTCACTTATCGGCGGTATATATACGCTCCACGGGCAGCTATCAGCAGCCAGATCAACGTCATAACCAGGGCCCAATCCCCATATCTATCCCTTGGCGATGTGCTGGAAATCAGATCAACTTCGGCATAAAGGTGCTCGGCCGTTCCCATGGCAGTCTTTTGAGTAACTTCACCGTTGTAATCAATAATTGCGGAGTATCCAGTTGTCGACACTGAAAGAATATTTCGAGAATGTTCAATAGCTCGAATTCGCGTTATTTGCAGTTGCTGGGCACTCTCTGCTGAATCTCCAAAGGTTGCACTGTTGGTTTGCACCGCTAAAAGATTCGATGACTTCGCACCATCCTGCAGAATCTGGTCATCAAGTAATTCATAGCAAATAATTGGTGCGATTTTAGCAGCTTCAATGGTGAATATTGTCGACTCATCTCCGGGGCTGAAATCACGCACATCATCAACTAATGGCGAGATTTTTGAGGCAAGTGAGCGCAAAGGTATGTATTCACCAAAAGGTGTCAGATGTTGTTTTACATAGACATTCTGTTGCTCTTTTGTCCACAATATTGATGTATTGAGAATTTCCTTATCTCTATTAACAATCGCACCAACGATTAAGGGTGTTGTGAAAGTATTGAGCGCCTCGTATATCTCTGGATCTCTAAATGGATCAACATCAACGGCATTTTCAGGCCAAAGGATAAAATCGACTTTCTTATCGCTCTTTAATGCAACATTGGTTTCTTTGACATGATTATTGAAAACTTGTTTAGCTCGTGAATTAAAATCTAAACCTAATTCTGGAACATTTCCCTGAATAAGCAAAGCTTTCGTTGACCCGGCTGTCTGAACATTTATAGGAACCAGAATCAATACAATCGGCAAGAGAATCAAAACCTTCAAGTTTTTTTGTGACAAATGATAGATTGATAGTCCTATTAAGACAGTAATGGCTGAAAGCGCCACCGCTCCCCCATGAGCTGCAATCTTTGCATAAGGCGCATCGGCTTGAGAGTAGGCAATCCTTGCCCAACCAAAACCTTGAAATGGAAAATGATTGCGTATCTCCTCCAGGACAATGAAAATCAATGGAAAGTACGAGATGCCCAGGCGTTTAACTGCTACTAACGGCAGATAAAACAGGGTTAAACCAGTTGCCAAGATGATCCATGGCAGAGAACCGACATAAGTACTGGTCCAATGCAGTAAGACGAGATTGAATGTAAGTGCAAAGGCTAGGACACTAAAATATTTGCGCTCACTACGTGCAAGTGAAAACATCGCCAGGGCAAGTGCAATGGGTGCTAACCACCACAGTGCTATCGGTTCAAAAGCTGCGCTGAGTAGTAATCCGCTTATGGCGGAAAGAAGAAGATTTACCAACCTAATGCACTGATCAAACGATCAACGCTGGCGCCTAATCCATAGCGTTCCTTGAATTGGTAAATCTCGGATAGATCTTTAGGTGCTTTAGGCATCGCTAAATCGACTTGCGGTAATGGCGCATTTCGAGCAACTTGAACAACTGTTGGTGCAATCTTGAGGTAATCAGCGCCAGCGATAATCTTCTTCGCTAAAGCTGGTGGCAGGAAATCATGCGCTGAGTGCGCTCCGGCAAGTGCGTCATCCACGTTGGCAAAGGCGTTAGCAATCAAAGCTGCTCCCTTTTCACCAATTCCTCTCACCCCTGGTAGGCCATCGGATGGATCTCCTCGAAACATCGCAAATAGTGCGTAGCGATCTCCCGGAATTGAGTACTTGTTTGCAACGTATGCGTAATCAACAAGATCGTGTTGGGAAATTCCCTTAGCTAGATACACGACTTTGATATCTCGCTTATCGTCAACCATTTGGAATAGATCTCTGTCGCCTGTAACAATGCGAATAGGGCCCTTTTCAATTTCGGCATACGTTGCCATCACATCATCGGCCTCATAATCATCAACGCCAACAACCGGAATTCCAAAGAGATCGAGCAGATCTAGAAGAATAGGAATTTGAGGTGTGAGAGTTTCTGGCTCTTCTTCCTCATCGCCCTCTTCTTCTAATCTATTGACCTTGTAATCTGGAAAAAGTTCCACTCTCCAACTTGGACGCCAGTCCCCATCTAAACATGCAACCAAACGATTAGGTTTATAGACAGATAACAACCTTGCAGTCATATCAACATAACCACGAATTGCATTAACCGGTGTTCCATCAGGTGCTGTGAGAGTGTCCGGCATTCCGTAGTAGGCGCGATACCAAAGCGATGCGCTATCCAGGAGCATTAATGTCATAGATCTCCCATAAGGAAAGCAACCACTCCCCTGTCGATGCGCTTAACGGCATCCTTGCATACTGGTCGTAGTTTTTCACTTGCAGCAGCTATTTGATTGAGAAGATCAGAGAGCTGTTTAGTAGATCGCACGAAATCGCCAACTGACATATCAGTTCCCTTGAGAACGTTTTGTAAAGAGTTTCCATTTGCCCAGCGATATGAAACCCAACAGAAACCGGCATCTGGTTGGCGCTGAGTCTTGACTCCGTATTCGGTTTCAAGTTCTTCCAGCTCAGCCCAGATTGAAATGACATCTGCAAGAGCGCTGGAGACACGTGGGCTTGGCATCTTTGGAGCTACGTTGTCACCATTGCGTGACTCAAAGATCATCGTGGAAACAACTGAAAGTAGTTCGGGAGCATTGAGCTCATCGAGGATGCCTCGACGTATCGCTTCAGTTAACAGCAAATCAGATTCGGCATAAATCTTGGTGAGAATCTTTCCCTGGGTAGTTGGTTTCTCTCCTTCGATATAGCCAAGATGCGTCAAAACTTCGCAGATTTGGTCGAAAGTCTTTGCAATGACATGCGTACGACTTTGCACTCGTGTGTGCAGCCCATCATTTTCGCGATTGAGCCTTCCTGCTTTTTCGGCAAACCGTGAATGATCTTCGCGTTGAGCGCATGAATGACAGCTGTGATTGCGCAGGCCTTTACGCAAATCTGTTAGATCACCCTCTAAACGGGCGCGTTGTCTATTATCAAAAGTCTTCTTGTGATCACGCTTAGAGAGAAGCATTTCAACTTCTTTGATCTCCCTGCGAATACCCGCGTATTCAAGAAAATCTCCTAGATGGCACACCGCTTGAGAGAGTAATTCTTCAATCGCAGATTCATTTTTTGCAATCTGTCTGGACAAACCAACCACTGCGCGGTCTGCTTGGAACTGTGCAAAGGAAGACTCGAGAGAACGTCTCGCTCTTTCACGACCAAATCGTGCAATCAGATTAATGGACATGTTGTATGTCGGTGCGAAAGAGGAACGCAAAGGATATGTACGCGTTGAAGCTAGGCCGGCAGCGGAGGCCGAATCAACTGTTGGAGACCATTGGATAACAGCGTTTCCTTCGATATCTATTCCGCGACGCCCTGCTCGACCTGTGAGCTGTGTGTACTCCCCTGGAGTAATTGGAACGTGGGATTCACCGTTGTACTTAATCAGTTTTTCTAAAACAACTGTCCTGGCCGGCATATTGATTCCAAGTGCAAGAGTCTCCGTGGCAAATACTGCCTTGATGAGGCCTTTTTGAAACAGTTCTTCAACGGCAGATTTAAAGCTGGGTAAAAGTCCAGCATGGTGAGCTGCGATTCCGCGTTCTAATGCGGTGAGCCAATCATCGAAACCCAAAACTTCTAGATCTTCTTCTGCAATGTTTTGGGTGTATTTGAGAGCTGTTGCTCGGATTTCTTCACGCTCGGCTGTGGAGGTCAAACGCAGACCAGCATGAAGACACTGCTTTACTGCGGCATCGCATCCGATTCTCGAAAAAATAAAGGTAATTGCCGGCAACAGGTTCTGATGTGCAAGCTTTTCAATAATGTCAGCACGAGATAGCCGGTCTTGAGCTTCATTGAATCTTCCGCGACGATGTCTAGTTATTGCAGCCTTTCGAACAGCTTCACGCTCGCGCTGCAATATCTCAGGATTAATCTGCCCAGGCTTATCAAAGAGATCTAGAAGTCGGTTTCCGATAAGAACATGTTGATAAAGAGGTATGGGGCGAATTTCACTGACGATTACTTGTGTATTGCCTCGTACTTCACCCAACCACTCACCGAACTCTTCGGCATTTGAAACTGTTGCGGAAAGAGAAATAACTTGAACGCTTTCCATTAAATGGATTAAAACTTCTTCCCAAACCGCACCACGGAATTTATCTGCCAAGTAGTGAACCTCATCCATCACTACATAACCCAAATTGGTTAGGGTATTGGAGCCGGCGTAGAGCATGTTACGTAAGACTTCGGTAGTCATAACCAAAACATCTGCTTCACCATTTATGCTGGTATCTCCAGTGAGTAAACCGACTCGATCTTCACCAAACATGGCAACAAACTCCGAGTATTTCTGATTTGAAAGAGCCTTGATTGGCGTGGTGTAGAAACATTTCTTACCCAGTTTGAGTGCAAGGTGTGCAGCAAATTCTCCAACGACAGTTTTTCCAGCTCCAGTTGGGGCGGCAACTAGGACACCACTCCCCTCTTCAACGGCGTGACAAGCAGCGACCTGGAAGGGATCAAATTCGAAATCAAAACTTTGGACAAACGCTGTTGTCTCTTTGTATTGATTGCGCACTTTAGCTGCGGCGAACTTCTCTGCAGGAGTTGTCATGGCAGCCACGTCATAAGAGCACCCGGGATACATTGAGCGTTGACCGGAAGTTGGCCTATGCGTTCGCCATCTGCGTATGCAACAGCATCAGCAGTGATCTTCACACTCTTGCTGCGCACGATTTCAACTGCGGGATGTGTGATGTGAGTTCCCTTGAAGACCCTTGGAAAGACCTTTATGAACTCCAACTTTGAGACGGGATGCAAAACCATTACATCGAAGTATCCATCAGAAACATCGGCTTGAGGACAAACCAACATTCCGCCCCCATAGGAACGCCCATTTGAAACAGCAATGAGCATTGCTTGTGTGGAGATCGTTCGATCATCGAGAACGATTTCGTAGTGGTGTGGCTTAAATCGTGGAAGCTCGATTGCGATAGCCGCGTTGTACTTCATGGGACCTTTTGGCCAAGACATCGCGTTTGCCTTTTCATTGACGATGGAGTCAAAGCCGGTAGACAAAATCGCTCCAAACCATTCACCATCTACTAAACCTAGATCAACCGAGGCTGGTTTCTTAGACAAGACCGATTCAAGGATTGCATCAACATCATCGAGTGACCAACCCAAGGTGCGAACAAAATCATTTCCTGTGCCCGCAGGAATCAAAGCTAATGGCACTTGTGCTGGAGTAATTTTCTGCAGAACGAGATGTAATAGGCCATCTCCGCCTACTGCAATGACACCACTGCAATCTGGATTGCGATCAAGAAATCTTTGAAGCGCATCTGCCTGGTCTATGCCATTGCGGCCAAAGATGATTTCATATTTGATTCCACGGCTATTGAGATAACCAGCCACATGAGTTCCAACGCTGGCTCCTTTACCCTGACCTGCTACAGGGTTGATCACTAGAGCCCACATGGGACGACCCTATCGGCTATTCCTTAATGGATGTCGGTGCTGCAATCCCAGAGCTACCTGTTTCGACAGAATCCGCTTTCTTGTCTCGTCGCCTATCGACTAATACCGCTAGCAATCCGGCCATAAAGTAGAAAAGAATCAAGGGTCCAGATAAGAGGACCATGCTTAAGGGATCTGCTGTCGGTGAGAGTGCTGCGACAAAGAAGAAAATCGTAAAAATCCAAATTCGCCATGGTTTCAAAATTGTTTTACCACGAAGAAATCCAATGAGATTAAATGTCAAAAGAAATATAGGTAATTCGAAAGCCAGCCCTACAAACAAGATGAGTCTAAGAACAAAATCCAAATAATCATCGAATCTCACCAAGTTGCTAATTGAATTTGGCGTAAAGCCGAAGAGAGCTTTGATTGCAACAGGAAGAATGAAATAACCAAGAGTGGCACCCATCGCAAAGAATGGAGTGGCCGAAGCAACGAAGAGAACACTCGTTCGTTTTTCTTTTCTATGGAGCGCAGGGGCTATGAATGCCCAGAGTTGGTAGAGCCAAAATGGTGCCGAGACAATGATGCCTGTCAGTAACGCAACTTTAATTTGTAAATCTAGTGGACCAAGAACACCGCTGATATAGAGAGCACCGCAACTAGCTGCACCTGATTGCTGGGCAGCTTTCAAATCGCATACTGGTTTAGCTAGGGTGACAATAATTGAATCGTAGAAATACCACCCTCCAGTAAATGCAACCAACACTGCAATCGCGGAACGAAGTACTCGTTTCCGCAGTTCGCGTAAGTGGTCTAGAAGGGGCATCCGTGCTTGATTAACAGATGCCATGTGTCTACTTCTCGGTTTTGCCGTCTTCTTCGATCACGGTGTCGTCGGCTTTCATTTCCTTCATTTCGCTCTTGAAAATGCGCATAGAGCGACCAAGTGAGCGGGCTGAATCCGGCAAGCGCTTCGCGCCGAACAAAACAAGTACAACAATGAGAAGGATGACGATTTCTCTTGGACCCAAATTCATAACATAAACTCCTTGGCTAATGTTTAGGCCTAGGCTACATCAGATCCCTTTGAATAGGTAGGCGATTTCAGCTCGCTTTGTAACAATCCAGCATCGATTGAGCCATTACTGCGATTGATTTTCTAACTTCAGGGGGTGACTGCAAGCACACCGCTCTTCCAGAGGCCATGATGGATCTCTCCATCCACTGGAGTGAGTAAGTTTCAAAATCAAAGGTCGCGTTAACTGCAAGTTCACTTTGTTTGAAGCGTTCAGCTATCGCACGGGTCGGAGTCAGAACCTTGATGGTGGCGGTGTAACTGGATTGCTCAATAGTGCTTTTCGGAATCTCTTTTTGTACCGCCTGGACCATTGCTCCTTGAATCCGATCGACTCGGAACTCCCTAAAGTCCAAGGCGCTGTAACAGTAGGAACTAAGATAAAAATGGCCATCTTTTTCAACCATTTCAATTGGAAAAATTATTCGGGTACTGAGTTCATCCCGATAGAGAGAATGATAGATAATCTGCAGTCCCATTCCTGATCTCAACGCCTCAGAAACTGCGCTCGAAACTTCTTGATTAACGGGTGTAGTTGCAGATAAGGCAGATGGAAGTTTTATCAGACCAGCAAGACGTTGTGACAATAAATCGATTCTTCCCAAGAGATCGTTTCTGTCAGGAGAAATCGCTGAACGTAGTAAATCTAAGCCAAGAACAAGTGCGACTCCCTCATCGAAGGAAATCGCGCGAGGCTTCGATAAAGTTTCTGCATTGTGAATAGTTACAAAACCAGATTCAAAATCTAAATCCATCAGTTCTAGAGGGGTGTAGCCAGGTAATCCACACATCCACAGGGTCGTTAAATCACTCGTCATCTGTCCTTGATCTACTTTAAAGGTTTGAGCAAGCTCTTTTAGCGAAATCCCCTGATGAGAACTGATGTAGGGAACAAGATCTAGAAGTCGCGCGGTGCGCTCAAGTGGAGCTGAAATCTTCTTAGCCATGATTTTCCACCAAGGCTTCAAGATGATCAATAACAAGCTCTCTTAGCTCAGCTGGTTCCTGAACAAAAGCATCAGGGCCATGCCATAACACCAATAAACAGAGCGAATCTAGATTCAAGATGGGAATCTTGACTTGATCCCACTCTCCCAATGACTGAGTCGAGATCGCCAATGCGCGAAGGGAGGGTGCTTTTCCAACGCGTACATCAATCAAAGCAAAACTATTTGTTGGGGATTCTGAGGGAGCTTTGCTTGAATCAAATCCCGTTGGAGTTTGAAAATCTTTTGGTCCTGCACTGGCGGCAATTGGGCCATTTATTCGATCTACTCGGAACGTACGAATCTCTTGAAATTCTTGATCCACACCTGACAAGTACCAAAACCCATTGCGAGTCGATAGGGCAATCGGAACAACGCTTCTCATTTTGATCTTCAAACTCGAATCAAGATAAGCAAAAGCTAGACGCTGACTTTGCGCTATCGCTTGTGTAATCAGAGATAAGTCCTGTCCCCCGTCGTTGAGTTTTTGAACAGTGGCTGGAATAGATAGTTCATCACTGGGGATACCAATCGAGCGCAGTTTCAAAAGCGCTCGTTGTGCAACATCACCAAATGATGCTTCCTGCCACGCTTCGGCTGCAAGAGATAGAAGTGAAACTTCTGTGGATGAGATATCACCGAGTTCAAATTGATACTTTTCCTGTTTGATCTTGTAGCCGGCTTCATCATTAAATAGTGGATCAAAGCTACCCACTTCGATTTCAATTCCTAGTGAACGCAGATCATCTTTATCTCGTTCAAACATTCTCTCTTTTGTTTCAGCGGTGCCCTCATACCCATCAACTGAGTTGAAAATCTCGCTTTTAGTGAGGTACCTCTTCGTAGCAAGCAGGGCGATTGTTAGATTTACTAAGCGCTCACTCTTCCGCGACACCGTATGCACCTTTTGATGGTCTGCGACGACGAGCTAACACTTCAACGCCAGGTGCCATACGACGACTTTGAATCAAGAACCCTGTATGCCCAATCATTCTCTGCTGAGGACGAACAGCTAAACCTTCATGATGCCATCCTCGAACAAGTGTTTCACTGCTCTCGGGCTCGGTGAAGCGACCGTCTTCCTTTATTGCTTCAGCTGTGGCAGATAACTGTGTGGTCGTTGCAACATATGACATGAAAACACCACCTGGGCGCAAAGCGCGGGCAGCAATATCGACACATTCCCACGGTGCCAGCATGTCCAAAATAACTCGATCAAATTCACTCTCAAAGTTTTGATCCTGCAGGTCGCCAACATCTAACTTCCAGTTGCTGGGTGCGTTTTCAAAGTACGCGTCCACATTGGAACGAGCATTCTCGGCAAAATCAGCACGGCGTTCAACCGAGTGCACGTAGCCTTTCTCCCCAGCAGCTCGCAATAGTGAAATTGTTAAGGCACCGCTACCAACACCGGCTTCAAGTACTCGAGCGCCTGGATATATATCGGCTAGTCCAACAATCATTGCGGCATCTTTTGGATAAACAATCGTCGCACCGCGTGGCATTGTTAAAACATAGTCAGCCAAAAGAGGCTTAAAGGCTGTGAATTTCAAACCAGCAGTCGTACTCACAACAGAACCTTCAGGCATCCCTATGAGATCATCATGAGTGATCCAGCCTTTGTGGGTGTGCCATTCCTTACCTGGAACTATCGTGAAGCTATAGAGCTTTCCTTTGGGGTCGGTGAGTTGAACACGATCACCCGCAGCAAAGAAACCCTGATTCGACACGGGAGCATCTTAGGTCAAATAATCCAAGCAAGTGCGGGTATGTTGCCGTACGTGAGTAACCAACCACTGCGCCTATCCCCTAGCCGGGTGAGCGAGTTTGAGAACTGCCCTCAACTCTATAAATACCGTGTCATTGACCAACTTCCGCAACCTCTTTCGCTGGATGCAGAGCGCGGAACATTAGTTCACACAGTTTTGCACGACCTTTTTGAAAATGCTCCCACCGAAAGAACACCACAGAGTGCAATCGAACTTCTTCCATCTCGTTGGCAGGCACAAATGGCCGAAAAGCCAGAGCTTATGGAGATGGTGACAAATGAAAAGGAGTGGTTTGATCGCGCAGAGTCTCTCCTGCGCACCTACTTCACACTCGAAGACCCACAAAACTTTGAAGCAACGCACCGTGAACTACACCTAGAGAACGATTTTTCAGAAGAGATTTATCTTCATGGCTATGTAGATCGCCTAGATGTTGCACCAACTGGCGAGGTTCGCATTGTCGATTACAAGACTGGAAAAGCACCTAAACCAGGATGGGAAGAAAAAGCCCTGTTCCAACTGCGTGTGTATGCCCTCCTTTATTTCAAAACTCACAATGTCCTGCCGCGACTATTGCAACTCATTTACTTGGGCGATGGGAAAGTCGTAAAGAGCACTCCTACCTTGAGTGATTTGGCTGCAACTGAGAAAGTTCTAAAACGCGTTGCTAGCGATATCTTTGCCTCGATTGAAAAGGACTATTGGCCACCAAAACCAAGTCGATTGTGTGATTGGTGCTATTTCAAAACAATTTGTCCTGCACACAACAGCTAAATTACGATTGAGAAGTCCTTAAAGAGTTTTTGAACTTTTGTAAAATTAAGCTGTTCTAAGGATTTAATCACGCGTACACGTTCAGATTCATCTACATGAACCAAATGCGGCACGGCAACCAACCATGCTCCACTGCTCGTGGCAGCTCCAATACCAGTTAATGAATCTTCAAAAACGAGGCAGTTTTCAATAGCACTATTGGTTAACTGCGCCGCTTTTAGATAGGCATCTGGGTGTGGTTTGGTGCGCTCAACATCATCACTAGAAATGGAAAAAGGAAAAAGTTCAGCTCCAACATTGTCCAAAACGGCATCAACGATGATTCGTGGACTGGCAGAAACCAATCCTGTCTTAACGCCATTTTTCTGCAAATCCTTAACTAACTCATATGCTCCTGGCATAAATGGGGTGTGAGAGCGCATCTTCTCTGATTGCACTTCTACAATTTTTCTCGTGAAAAAATCTGGTGTTTCGGCCTGATTGCACTTCTCGTGCATGTATTGACCAACGCGAGATAGAGGTCCACCTAAGCAAGCTACCTGATCCTGGGATGTCCATTGATATCCATATGCAGCGGAAATTTCACTCTCAGATTTGAGCCATTCAGGTTCAGAATCAACCAATAAGCCATCCATATCGAAGAAGACTGCGTCAAAAAAACTTCTCACCCGTCTCCTTCATGATTTCTATCTAGCAGAACTCTGCAAGATTACCCTAAGGTTTAGTCCTATGGAGATACACCACATCCCAGCCCTTCGTAATCCAATAATGGTGATGGCCTTTTCTGGATGGAACGACGCAGGCGAAGCTGCAACAGGTGCTGTTGAGCATCTGCTGTCTGCTTGGCAAAATGAACCCAACGATATTGTCCCAGAGCTCATCGCCGATATTGAATCTGAAGAGTTTTATGATTTTCAAGTAAATCGTCCACACATCTATGTTGATGAGTCTCAGATACGCAACATCACCTGGCCAACTACTGAAATCTTTGGATTTGCTCTGCCTGAATTTGATCGTGATTTAGTCATTGTTAAAGGCACAGAACCATCAATGCGGTGGAAGAGTTTCACACGCGAACTTCTAGATTTAGCAGATGATCTCGAAGTCTCTCTAGTCATCACTTTAGGATCTATGTTGGCCGATGTTCCACATTCACGACCTATCACAGTAAGTGGAAGTAGTGCCCACCCAGATTTAGCAACACGTCTTGGTGTTGAAGTATCTAGCTATGAAGGACCAACTGGAATTATTGGAATCATTGGTGATGGTTGTATGCGACGTGGGATTGATGCAGTCTCCCTTTGGGCCGCTATTCCCCACTACGCATCAAACTCCCCTTCGCCCAAGGCGACCCTCTCACTTGTTAATGCTATTGAAGACTTCTTGGACGTAACTATTCCACCTGCTGACCTTGCCGAGGCCGCTGATGAGTGGGAAAAAGATGTAACAGAAATGGCCAAGGAAGATAGCGATGTTGCGGAGTATGTAAAGGCGCTAGAGGATTCTAAAGATGCCGCTGAACTTCCAGATGTCTCTGGGGACTCGATTGCAAAAGAGTTTGAGCGCTACTTAAGACGAAGAGCAAAAGACTAAAGCGCTAAGCCAAGCAGCGCATCTAGCGCTGCGCTCAGCTCCTCGGGATCGCCACCATCAACTCCATTGGCAGAATCTAACGCCCACATATCTAGTTCAGCTAGAGCTGTAGGTGTGTCCAAATCATTGGCCAAGGCTACGATTATTCTATCAATCAGTGGAGTTGTTGGCGCAGAGTTAGATGATGCAATAGCTTGGCGGATTTTTGCGACTCTCGAAGTCGCATCTGCGAGTAGTGCATCTGTCCACATACGGTCCAAGCGGTAGTGCTGTGACATCAAAGCAAAGCGAATAACCATGGGGTCTGTACCAGAGTTGATGAGTTTTGATACAAAAACTAGATTGCCTTTGCTCTTGCTCATCTTTTCGCCATCAAGACCAATCATCGCTGCATGCACATAAGTTGTTGCTAGCTCTTTACCGGTTAACACCTGAGCTTGTGCGGCACACATTTCATGGTGAGGGAATATTAGATCACTTCCACCACCTTGAAGATCAATACATGTTTCATCAGATTCAACTGGAGCGAGATACTTCAAAGCGATAGCTGTGCACTCGATGTGCCAACCTGGTCGACCTACTCCATGAACCGAGGGCCATCCAGGCTCGCCTTCACGCTTGGCCATCCACACTAAACAATCTAATGGATCAATCTTTCCTGCAAGGATTGGATTTCCTCCACGTTGAGAAAAGATATTTTTCATCGTTTCTTTATCAAGATGTGACAGTGATCCAAAATCTGATGACGAATAATTCTTGAAGAAAAGATCCGCTTCAATTGCATAGATCGAACCGGCGGCTTGCAGGGCTGTGACTGCTTCACTCACTAGATCTATTGCTTCCACTGCCCCGATGTATTGAGTGGGTGGAATAACTCGCAAATTCTCCATGTCGCCTCTGAAGAGATCAATCTGAGATGCTGCTAGTTCTTCCCAAATCACATTATCACGTATGGCTCGCTCAAGTAATGGGTCGTCAATATCTGTGATGTTTTGAACGTAGAGAACTTGGGAACCACTAGCGCGCAAATAGCGGTTAATGAGATCAAAAGTTAGATATGTAGCCGCGTGACCAAGATGTGTCGAATCGTATGGAGTAATTCCACAGACATACATTCTGTAAACATCCTTCTTGGCAACAACTTCCTTCTTGAGCGTCTTTGAATTAGTGAGCGAAAGCGGAGGAAGATTGAGCGATTTATTCAGTTTCGGAATTTCAACTGATGCCCAGGATTTCATTAGTGGATTCTAGTAACTTTGGAGCTAGAAAGCAGGCCAAGGAATAGCGGGCCATTCCGGATTAGGCAGAGGCATTACCCCATTTTCTAACAGCCTCACAACACGATCATGCAAGGCGTCAATCTCAACTTCGGTTAAATGCTCGGTTAAATCAAACTCGTTGCCGAGGCTATCTCTTAGGGTTTCAAGTGATTTCACTTCAGGACTGCTCAGTTCATCGCCTGCCCATTGCCATAGCACTGTTCGTAGTTTGTCCTCTTCGTGAAAAGTTACCCCATGATCGCAACCATAAAGATGGCCCGCCTCATCTGGAAGTAGATGACCTATCTTGCGATCTGTGTTATTGATTATTGCGTCAAAGAAAGCCATCGAACGCAACTGAGGTAAGTCTTGTGAAAAATAGCCGGCTAAATCAATTGATTGATCAATGTCAATCCACTGCTGAACCATTCCAATACCGTATGGACCTTCTCGCAAAATCGTTAATGGGACGAGATCAAGTCCAAGAAACTCACTCACGCGAAAAGCTGCAAACTCTCGATCTGCCAACGTTCCATCTGGAAAATCCCATAGCGGGCGCTCCCCCGCAACAGGTTTGTAAATGCAAGCGACTTCTTCGCCTTCATATGTTGCAGTTGCAAAGAGCGTCGCATTAGATGCATCAACTAATCGACCAGTAACCGACATCTCACCTAACGTTAGTACCTGGCGCTTATCGTCTGTAGCCATTTGCCCTAGGACATAAGTGACCTCGTGGATCAATTGGAATGGCGCAGAAAGGACATGGAACTCGTCCTGCATTGACCACTGCTGTAGTTCGCGTGATAAACGCTTTGGCTTGTCCCAATGTTAGATTCAAAGTGATATCGGCAACTTCGTCCTCAACTTCAATCTCTTTGATAGAGAAGAGTTCGACGCTTACTTTTTTCGATTCATCATCCCAGGCAATAGAAATTGCTCCGATCACAAAATCCTTATCAACGGGTGATTCAAGCGGTGCATCATCACGATCAAGACGCTCAACTACCAGCGTCACATCCTCTTTGCTTACTTGTTTGCACAAAATCGATAAACGCTCGGCCAACGTTGAGGCTTGAGATTTTTCAAGAGAAGCGCTCACTAATGCTGATCCAGCGCGAATCTGGAGATAGAACTCCCGCTCACCCGGCTCACCCACAGTTCCACAAATAAAGCGATCTACGCTCTTGAACTCGTAGCTCATTTTCCTGCGCCACCACCGAGTAGGTTTTTACTTCGCTTAGGACCTGACAAAACATCATGGAGAGTGGAACGAGAGTCGTTCATCAGAGTGAGGCGTGCTTGCCCATGTGAAAAATCCAAAATCGTTACCGAGGCCGGATCGATGACAATTCTTTGGAAATCATCTAGATGCATTCCAAGAGCACTAGCAACGATCGCTTTTATGACATCTCCATGGCTTACCAATACAGCTGCACCACTGCGTTTTGAATTCACAGACTCATGAACGGCTTTCATGGCCCTTTGCTGCATATGAGCTAAGCCTTCACCTTCGGGAAAATACATTGCAGAGGGATTACCTTGGACTGTCTTCCACAATTTGTGGCGTGAGAGAACAGATAACTTCTTTCCACTCCAACTGCCGTAGTCAACTTCAGTGAGATTCTCATCCTTAACAAGCAGCTTCTGACTTGCCTGCGGAAGAGCTTTAAGCCAAGGCGTAATTGTTTCGTGGCACCTTTGCATGGGACTCATGCGAATTTGTGAGATTGGGAAAACGCCTAATCTGACAGCAAGTTCTTCGGACTGCTTGATTCCCTTTTCGGAAAGAGAGATATTGGGAAGACGGCCAGATAAGACCCCTCGAGCATTTGCTTGAGAATGGGCATGTCTAATCAAAACTATCTGCATAACGCAAAGGCTATCGCAGGTTTTACTCTCATGACTTGCTAGGGTCTCTCCATGCAGATGCGAAAAGCGGGAAATAGCGGGCTCTTGCTCTCGCGTTTAGCGCTAGGAACGATGACGTGGGGTCGCGATACCGACGAACACGAAGCAGCAGACCAGTGCCGCGCATTTATTGACGCTGGTGGAAACTTCATCGACACCGCTGCAACCTACGGCGACGGAGATAGTGAACGAGTTATCGGTGGACTTATCGGAACTCTTTTTCAACGCGACGAAGTTGTTATTGCCACTAAGGCGGGTCTCACCTTTCCTGAAGGCGTGCGCACAGTTGATAATTCGCGTCATGCGCTCATCGCCGAGTTAGATCGTTCTTTAGCAAGACTGGGAACTGATTTCGTAGATATCTGGCAGGTTCATTCGTGGGATCCCATTGCGCCCATCGATGACACGCTCTCAGCTCTGGATTATGCATACAGCACCGGTCGTGCTCGCTATGTTGGTGTTTCAAATTTTACAGGATGGCAGCTTGCACAATCGGCGACCAAACAAATCAGCAACTCAGCAAAAGCCCCAATCACTTCTATTCAAAATGAGTATTCACTACTTAATCGCGATGCTGAAATAGAGATCCTAGATAGTGCGCAAGCGTGTGGTGTGGGTTTTCTCGCCTGGGCTCCCCTTGGACGTGGTGTTCTCACCGGTAAGTATCGCAACGGGATTCCAAGTGATTCCCGTGGAGCTGCTCCTCACTTTGCAAAAGACATCGCACCGTATTTGGATTCAAGAAGTAGCAGCATTGTTGAATCAGTCTGTGTCGCAGCAAGTGGCTTAGGTTATTCACCACTAGAGATCGCACTTGCGTGGGTAAGAGATGCACCCGGCGTAACAAGCACAATAATCGGCGCCAGAACTGGTGCTCAACTACGTGGCGTTCTAAAAAGTGAAGAAATCTCTCTTCCTGACATCGTGCGCAATGCTTTAGATGACATCAGTCTTTAGGCGTGTTCTAAGAAATCCTTCAGTACTCGCACGCCGAACGTAAGTCCCTCAATAGGGACTCGTTCATCAACTCCATGAAACAGTGCCATGAAGTCAAAGTCTGCATCGAGTTTGAGTGGTGAGAACCCATAACCAATAATTCCAAGTTCAGCTAAGGCTTTGTTATCAGTTCCACCACTCATGACATATGGAACTGGAACTCCATCTGGATCTTCAACCAAAATCGCTGCGCACATTGCATCGACGAGATCTCCCTCAAAAGGAACCTCCAATGCTTTATCCGTAGTAATTGTTTCGATCGTGATATCTGGCCCAATGAGAGATTTGATTGTTTCATTCAGCTCATCTTCAAAGCCAGGAATGAAGCGTCCATCAACTACTGCGCTAGCAGAACCTGGAATCACGTTTGCCTTATAGCCAGCTTCAAGCATCGTTGGGTTTGCTGTGTTTTGTAGTGTGGCACCAACCATGCGCGCAGCAAAACCAAGTTCACTGAGAAGTGGCGTTAAGTCCTTCTCGTTGTATTCCTTACCGGTTTCTGCTGCTACCTTTTTGAAAAATGCCTTCACAGTTGCGCTATAGCGCTGTGGCCATTGGTGATTACCAATCTTTGCAACCGCTTCACTTAAACGAGTGAGGGCGTTTTCATTATTAGTAACTGAGCCATGTCCTGCGCGACCGTGTGCCGTGAGGCGCATCCAGTGAATACCCTTTTCGGCAGTTTCAATGAGATAGAGGCGCTTTCCACCGGCAACTGTTACTGAGAACCCACCAACTTCTGAGACTGCTTCAGTACACCCAGCAAAAACTTCTGGGTGCTTATCAACCATCCAATGTGAACCGTAAATGCTTCCTGCTTCTTCATCAGCAAAGAAAGCTAAAACAATATCTCGCTTTGGCTTGTACCCAGTTCTAGCCCAATCTCGCACAGTTGCTAAAATCATTGCATCCATGTTTTTCATATCTACTGCCCCGCGGCCCCAGATCATTCCATCTCGAATTTCTCCACTGAAAGGATCTACCGACCAATCATCGGCATTAGCTGGAACAACATCTATATGACCATGGAGAACTAAACCAGGTCGTGATGCATCGGTTCCTTTAATACGTGCAATGACATTGCAGCGACCAGGAGCTGCTTCATACATCCTCGCTTCAATTCCAACTTCGGTCAGCAACTTCATCACATGTGCTGCGACTGCCTTCTCATCGCCTTTTCCATCTCCATAGTTGACTGAAGGAATCTTGATTAACTCCTGGCAAATACGGATAGCTTCATTTTCAAGTTCGGTGCGTGATGATGTAGTCATTTCGCCATTCTCGCACCAAATTGCTATCCTTGCCCAGCACTTAGTCCGGGTGGCGGAATTGGCAGACGCGCTAGCTTGAGGTGTTAGTTCCCGTAAGGGATTAGGGGTTCAAGTCCCCTCTCGGACACATTCGTTAGGATGAGCACATGAACATTGATGAGGCTGTCTCACTCATCAGAGCAATCCCTGATTACCCGAAACCTGGAATCCTCTTTCAAGATATCACCCCGCTTCTTGCAAATGGCCAGGCGTTTGCCAGTGTCACCGATCACTTTTCACAATTTGCACGTCCAACAACTTCCATCGCAGGCATCGAAGCAAGAGGTTTCATATTCGCATCTGCTCTAGCGAACAAAATGAAAACTGGATTTGTTCCAATTCGAAAAGCAGGCAAACTCCCCCATACTGTTTTCTCGCAGAGCTATGGGCTTGAATATGGAACTGATGTATTAGAAATTCACGTTGACGCAATTCCCTTTGCAGGTGAAGTTCTTTTAATCGATGATGTTTTGGCAACTGGTGGAACACTCGATGCAGCAATTCAACTCGTTAACCGTGCCGGCGGTAGCGTTTATCAGGTCTTGGCCCTCTTAGAGATTCAAGCGTTAGAAGGTCGTGCTCTTTTGGCTAAGAAATATCCGCAGATTCCGGTTCATTCGCTGGTAGTTTCTTAACAATGCGCATTACTCAGATACAGGGCCTTCGCGCGCTTGCAGCGATTTTAGTAACTATTTTTCACGCACGTCTTATGCCTGGCGGATTCATTGGTGTGGACATCTTCTATGTCATCTCGGGCTATCTAATAACTGGCCTTATTCTGCGAGAGATAGAAAAGACTGGAACTCTTGATTTAAGAAGCTTCTACCAGCGTCGTATCAAGCGCCTCCTACCAACATCAGTGTTTGTATTACTCGTCACGGCCATATTTGCCTGGATTCTCTTTCCACCCATCACGAGAGATGCACTGGGTAGGGATCTATTTGCTGCGGCGACTTACATCTCTAACTATCTCTTTGCCTGGTGGCAAAACGATTATCAGAACTTGAATGCAACGCCTTCACCATTTATTCACTACTGGTCACTAGCCGTAGAGGAGCAGTTCTATCTCGTATGGCCGGTTTTCATACTTTTCCTAGCACGTCATGGCAAGAAGATGATCTTTACTGGAATCGTAATTACAACCCTAGCTTCTCTACTTTTCTCTATTTATCTCACACAATCTGCGCCAATCTGGGCCTTCTACTCACTCCCAACACGAGCATGGGAGTTAGGTTTTGGAGCACTCCTGCTTTTCATTCCAGAGACAAAAAAGAAGATACGAATTCTTCCTTGGTTGGGTTTCTTTGGGATTGCTTTCGCATCTCTTAATTTCAATGAGAACACAGCCTTCCCAGGCAAGAACGCGTTGATTCCAGTTATAGCCACAGTTTTACTGATTGCTTCCATTAAATACTGGCCCCCACTTTTTAATGATCTTGCCAATTCGCGCTTAAGTCAGTGGTTGGGTGCTATCTCTTACCCGCTGTATCTCTGGCATTGGCCAGCGCTAGTGCTGCCTAGCAGCGCCCTTGGAAGGCCTTTGCGTTTGTATGAACGCTTTTTATGCATTTTGCTCACAATCGTTCTCGCTCACTTCACAAGTAAATATGTAGAAGAGCCCTTAAGACATAAAAAGCTTTCTCCAAGAGCTATTTATAAAGGTGCCTCAATGACAACTGCTGTGTCACTTGTGGCAGGAGTATTGATCGCATTTACTTCCTCCTCAATCATCACAACAAAGGGTGAACCTTCCTATCAATTCGACTTAATCAAGGTCATGGCAAAACCAGCAGTGTATGGAGATAGCTGCCATGTTAACTATGGCGAAACCAAATCGGGAGCTTGCACTTACGGAGATAAAAAATCCTCTCAGACGATTGTTCTTTATGGCGATTCGCACGCTGCCCAATGGTTTCCAACCCTTGAAAAACTAGCCAATGAGCGCGGCTTTAAACTCATTTCTCTAACGAAGTCTGCATGCCCTGCGGTAGAGGCTAAGCGACGAAATCAAGGCGCCTTTAGACAAGCGGACTGCACACAGTGGCGAAAAAACTCCATCGAGAGAATTACCGAAATTAAACCTTTGGCAGTGATTACTGGAAACTTCCACTATTACACACCAGAAAACGAAAAACTCAGCCGCACTGCCTGGTGGAGAGAAGGCCAGAGACAGCTGCTCAATAATCTAAGGGGCACAAGCAAGCATCTGATCTATATCAGCGATACTCCGCGTCCTTTGCGCGATATTCCTAACTGCTTAGCTTCTCGCAACTCCAAGGTGTGTGACTCCACGGAAAGATCTCGCGTAACGGTTATTCCAGGTTTTGAGGTAATCAATCCGACGCCGTGGTTATGCTCTTCGTACTGTCCAGCAATTCTTGATGGGAGCGTTGCCTATCGCGATGCATCTCACATTTCCGTTGAAATGTCATTGAAATTACTGCCCAAATTTGAACAAGCCCTAATTGCTAAAGGGCTCTTTGCCTAACTCTGTGGCAAGATGCAGTCCATGGCCGAACTGATCTACTACTGCGGGACGATGGATAGTGGAAAATCCACCCTCGCCCTGCAGACCGCGCATAATCATCAAAGTCGTGGCAGAACAGGTCTGATTTTCACTAATAAAGATCGCGCTGGTCGTGGAATCATCTCTTCTCGTCTAGGTCTTTCCAGTCCAGCTATCGAGGTAATCCCAACGTTAGATATTCATAAATTTGTTGTTGATGCACTATCTGCTGGCGATCGCATCGATTACATCATTTGTGATGAAGCGCAGTTTTATGAGCGTGTGCAAATAGAACAGTTAGCTCGCATTGTTGATGGTCTAGGAATCGATGTTTTTGCTTTTGGAATTTTAAGTGATTTTCGAACAATGCTTTTCCCTGGTTCAGCACGCCTAGTCGAGTTAGCAGATCGAGTAAATACCTTGCAGGTGGAGGCGCTGTGCTGGTGTGGATCACGTGCTACCCATAATGCTAGAACTGTCGGCGGAGTGATGGTTATTGAGGGTGAACAAGTAGTAGTTGGAGATGTCTCACCTGGAAGTGAAGTCGGTTATGAAGTTCTTTGTCGCAGGCACCATATGCGCCAAGTTACAGCGCGCGCCTCTCGCGCAGGTCATGTATCTTCGCAACCTCTACCATTTAATCAATAATCATCTCAGGGAGCACAATGAAGGCACGTGGTTTAGCAGCGCTAACAGCAAGAGCAGAACTCACACCCTATGAATTTGAACGACGTGAGCTTGGTGCTCACGATGTTGCTCTAGATATCGCTTACGCCGGCATTTGTCATTCAGATATCCATCAAGTTCGCGAAGAGTGGGGTCAAGCTATTTTCCCGATGGTTCCTGGCCATGAAATCGCAGGAACAGTCAGTGCTATTGGAAGTTCCGTGACCAAGTTTGCAGTTGGTGATCGCATAGGCGTCGGCGTCTTTATTGATTCATGTAGAAAGTGCGCAAGCTGTCTTGCTGGGTTGCAGCAGTACTGCGAAGAAGGAATGACTGGCACTTACAACGCGATGGAGCGCGATGGGAAGACTGTGGCCCTCGGTGGCTATTCAAACCTTTTTGTAATCAATGAAGACTACGCAGTTCACATTCCAGCTAATCTCCCACTAGATGGTGTTGCACCACTTCTGTGCGCAGGAATCACTTTGTATTCTCCGATTCGCAAATGGGGCGTCACATCCAGTAGCAAAGTTGCTGTTATGGGACTTGGTGGTCTTGGGCATATGGGCGTTAAGTTTGCGGCGGCTATGGGAGCTGAAGTTACCGTGCTCTCCCACTCACCTTCAAAGAAAGCTGATGCGTTGGCTATGGGAGCTAAGCATTTTGTTGACACCAGCGTTGCCGGTTCGCTTAAGCCTCTGACTAAGAAATTTGATTTAGTTCTCAACACCGTCAGCGCCTTTTTGGATATTAATGAGTATCTCGATCTCCTCAAGCTTGATGGCACCCTTGTGGTCATCGGTTTACCAGGAAAGCCATATGAAGTTAACGCAGCAGCCTTGCTCAATGGACGCAGACGCCTGGCTGGCTCAATGATTGGTGGTATTCCCGAGATGCAGGAGATGTTGGATTTCTGTGGAAAGCATTCCATCGTCAGCGATGTTGAAGTTATTGAAGCCTCTTATGCGAACACTGCTTATGAGCGCACCATTGCAAGTGATGTGAAATACCGCTTCGTTATTGATGGGTCGACGTTTTAAGTAAAAGAATGAACGAGCATCGCTAGTAGCGGTGCTATTGCTAAGGCTGGAAGTAAATTGCCAACGGCCACGTGCTTAATGTTTAGTAGACGTAATCCAATACCGATAAGCAGAACTCCACCAACGATGGTCATTGCATCGACTTGGTATCCAGCAAGAATCTCCCCAAGGCCAAGACCGATAACTGTCCAGAATCCTTGATACAAAGCCACAGGAATTGCAGCAACTGCCACTCCCCAACCAAGGGAGGAAGCAAATGCCATAGCGGCGAAAAAGTCGAGAGTGCTTTTGAGTAGGAGTTGATCAATTCCATTAGTCATTCCATCGCTAATACTTCCCAAAATAGCGAGTGGTCCTATTGCAAAAAGAAGAGATGCGGTAACAAAACCTTCAACAAATGAACTCTCCTTTGATGCTTTGAACTTCTTTCGCAAAGTCTCACCCAACTTATCTAAGCGATCTTCTAAGCCAAGTGCAGAACCGATTAGTCCGCCAAAAATGAGTGAGCCTAGAACTACCAATAACGGCCATAAAGTCGGTAATGAATCGATGTAACGTGATGACCACAGGGGTATTAACGCTGACGCTGCACCTAGAAGAGTTGCTAAACCCAAGACATCTGTCAGTAAAGTTCTAGTCTTTGAACTCAACCTATGTCCAACAAAAATACCGAGCCCTGCTCCTCCAATGATTGCTACAACATTGATGAGGGTGCCAATACCTGGAAACATTGATGAAGAATAGCCTGATATGAGATGTGCAGTTGCACTAGACTCTCATAATGTCCTCAAATGCATTCATGGAGTTTCTTCGTCCACACCGCACAGTTCCAGTAACACCTTGGACGGCACAATCTAAGTGGGATCTCGGCTTCACTCGTGTATTGATTTTGTGGGTAGGACTTTTCATCTTTGGTATTGGTGATGCTTTCGTTATTCAGAGCAATATCGGTAACGGACCGTGGTCCGTGTTGGCTCAGGGGGTTTCTAGAAATTTAGATATCACAATGGGCTGGTCAACGTTTGGCATTAGTGCTCTTGTGCTTTTAGGTTGGATCCCACTCCGTGAAAAACCAGGGTTTGGAACTATTTCCAACATAGTCATCATTGCTTTGGCTATTGAAATTGGCGTGACATACATTCCACTACAAGAGAACTATTTCCTTGGCATTCTCTACACATTGCTAGGCATCGCCATGGTTGGAGTTGCATCAGCTCTCTACATCACCTGCGGTCTAGGACCTGGACCACGAGATGGCCTGATGACGGGTATCCACTTCAAGACTGGTATTCGAGTCGGTAGAGTGCGTTTAGCTATTGAAGGCAGCGTATTGGCCCTTGGCTGGGTGCTAGGTGGCACCGTTGGGCTCGGAACACTCCTCTTTGCGCTCTTAATCGGTCAATCCATAGCCATTTCCCTAGGTGTCGTTTCAAGAGTTACGAGCAAGTAACTACTACCCTCAAAGTATTCCCTCGGCGTGCGTTGGCCGTTTTCTGCGCACGGGGTCGCAAACACCCCCGTTAACAAAATTAGAAAGGCGCTATCCATGCTTGATTCCTATTTTAAAATCTCAGAACGTGGCTCATCAATTGGCCAAGAGGTCCGAGGCGGACTCGTAACCTTCTTCACAATGGCCTATATCGTTGCACTTAACCCGTTGATCCTTGCGACAACAGATGGAGCCGGTCAATTCATTGGTGGCGGCGATAGAACTAATGCCATCATCATTGTTGCTGCAGGTACAGCACTTGTTGCTGGAATTCTTACAATGCTTATGGGTGCAGTCGCTAATTTCCCTCTAGCGCTAGCTACTGGATTGGGATTAAACACTTTCGTAGCGGTGTCCATAGCTAAAAATTCAACCTGGGAACAGGCAATGGGATTGGTGTTAATCGAGGGAATCTTGATTCTCATACTGGTTCTCACTGGTTTTCGCATTGCGGTCTTTAAGGCCATACCAACATCTCTTAAAGTTGCCATCTCTGTAGGTATCGGCCTCTTTATCGCATTGATCGGTCTAGTCGATGCAGGATTCGTGCGTAGAACTCCGAATGTTGTCTGGGGTAGCACAAATTCAAAGCCATCAGCGGTTCCACTTGAACTCGGTGATGGTGGTCAACTCGTCGGATGGCCAATCGTAGTTTTCGGTTTTGGCCTCTTTCTCACAATTGTTCTCATGGTTAAGAAGATAAAGGGCTCCATTCTCATTGGAATCGTAACGTCAACCCTTCTAGCCATCTTGGTTGAGGCACAGTTCAAGGTTGGAAACAGCTTCATGAGCCCAACAGAATCTAACTCTCGCGGATGGGCATTGAATAATCCCACCTTGCCTAAAGATGCCGATGGTAATCTCAATCTTACCGACTCTCCACGATTCGACACTCTCGGTCTTGGTTTCAACGATATTTTCGGGGCATTCACCAATCCGAAAACTGGTTTTCTAGCTGCGTTGCTACTGGTCTTTACATTACTTCTAGCCGATTTCTTCGACACGATGGGAACGATGACCGCTATCGGTAACCAAGCTGGACTTGTTGATCGAGACGGTAATGTTCAAGGCGCAAACAAGATCCTCATCGTGGATTCCATTGCTGCAGCTGCCGGAGGTGCTGCTGGTGTTTCTTCAAACACAAGCTATATCGAATCAGCAACCGGTGTAGGTGAAGGTGCACGCACAGGTCTTGCATCGATCGTAACTGGACTCGCATTCCTACTCACAACATTTCTAGCACCACTTGTTGCGATCATTCCTTACGAGGCTGCTACCCCAGCACTTCTTGTGGTTGGATTCTTAATGATGAGTCAGGTCAAGAACATTGATTGGGATGATCTTGGAATTGGTATCCCAGCATTCTTGACAATCATCTTGATGCCATTTTCCTACAATATCTCAGTGGGAATTGGTGCCGGATTTGTAACTCACGTCGTAATCCGGGTAGTTCAGGGCCGAGGCAAAGAGGTGCACCCACTGCTCCTACTTGTTTCAGGTCTCTTCATGGTTTATTTCCTATCCTCACCAATTAACTCTTGGATTGGCTAAACCTGCACTGAGTTTGAACCTAAGGCCCCGTAGAGAAATCTGCGGGGCCTTAGTATTTCTACCAAGAAATATCGCTTTTACCCTGTGCGCGTAACATTGCATTGGCTTTTGAAAATGGAGAAGAACCAAAGAACCCTCGATAAGCCGACAACGGACTTGGATGGGGCGAAAATATTGAAAGAGCGGGATCAAAATATTGAGAAAACTGTTGCGCCTTTGCGCCCCAGAAAATTCCAATAGCTCCAGATTCTCCAACTACTCTCGCCGTGGCTTGTGTGAACTCCTGCCACCCAAAATCTTCATGGGCAAGTGATTGTTTGGGCTTCGTGGTGAGAATCTGATTGAGAAGAAAAACCCCTTGATTAGCCCAACGATGCAAATCTCCGTTGCTGGCAGCTTTCACACCACAATCACTCTCTAACTCCTTGAAAATATTTCTCAATGACGCAGGCAGTGGTTGAGTCTCAGGTGCTACTGAAAATGCTAAACCTTGGGCATGTCCAGGTGTCGGATATGGGTCTTGCCCAAATATTGCGACCTTAATTTCACTTGGTGGCAGTTGATACGCCGCAAAAATACTTTCATAAGCTGGAGTGACATCATTTTTATTGATAAGTGAATCAATTGTGGTTACGAGGGGGCGAAGCTCGGCCAGAGTTTTTTGCCAATCAGGGTGCAGTTGGTCAAATAGAGCCATAGCTATTGATACGAACGCGCGAAGAAACGACCAGAATCTTGCGAAACAGAGATTTTTTCATTAAATATCGCAGAAATATGTTCAGATGTAATTACCGCATCGACGGGACCAGAAACAGCTATTTGACCATCTTTGAGCAGTAAGGCGTGTGTTGTTCCCATGGGGATCTCTTCGATGTGGTGAGTGACCAATATCGTTGCTGGCGCTGTTGGGTCGGCAGCAAAATTGGCAAAGCGACGAAGAAGATCTTCGCGACCGCCTACATCTAATCCTCCAGCCGGTTCATCAAGAAGTAGAAGCTCGGGATCTGCCATCAGCGCTCGTGCAATCTGTGTGCGCTTCTTTTCACCCTCACTGAGTGATCCATAGAGACGATCTCCCAGTTCGCGCACACCAAAAGTAGTAAGTAAAGCAATCGCTCTTGATTCATCCCACAAATCGTAATCTTCATTCCATCTGCCTAAAATTGCATAAGCTGCCGTCAATACAACGTCCTTCACTTTCTCATCCCCTGGAATATCTTCTGCGATAGGTGCACCGCAAATTCCAATGCGTGTGCGCAATTCAAAGAGATCAACTCTTCCCATCTGCTTACCTAAAACACTGACAGTTCCATGTGTTGGGAAAATCTTTGTTGCCAAAATCTGCAGGAGAGTTGACTTACCAGCACCATTGGGGCCAAGAATGACCCAACGCTCTCCCTGGGCTATTTGAAAATTTAACGGTCCAAGAATGATCTTCTCACCACGACGTACTGAAACATCGCTCAACTCGAGTACAGGTGATGTGGTCATAGAGCAAAAAGATACTGGTTAAAGAGGTTGAAACTTCGAAATAATGGCGATTACGCGATGTGATTTTAAGATAATCTTGGGCTCATCATGAGTACTAGCGCAGATGACGAGCTATACACCGGTCTTATCCTTCTCAGTGGCGTGGACAAGCCTGGGATTGCAGCATCCCTCTTTGAGGTCCTTTCACCCTTTGCTATTACAGTTGTGGACATTGAACAGGTAGTTGTTAAGGATCGACTCATTCTTACCGTTTTAATCGCGCTGAACCCCGCACATGAGAGCGCAATAGCCGCTGACTTAGAAAGCTGTGCAATTACTTTGGATGTTGATATTGCAACTCTATTCTCATACGAAGACAAGTCAGCTTTGTCAACCAAATCAAATCTTCTTCGCGTACAAATCTCCTCGAAGAAACTAAATCCAACGGCCATTTTTGAGCTGGCTGCATCGGTTAGTCAGAGCGGAGCCAACATTGAACGTGTGACTCGCTTGGCTTCCAGTCCTTTAACAGTCATAGAGTTCGTGCTCTCTGGGGCTACGAAGGAGACTCTCAGTCAGGCGCTTTCTCCGATTGCATTAAACAATGGCGCAGAGATAACCGTTCAATAATCAACTAAAGGCGACAAGCGTGGATATCGGTAACCAAGATTCCACGTGCGCCAATAGCCCATAGCTCATCCATAACATCATTAGTCTCTTTGCGCTTAACCATGGCGCGCACAGCCACCCAATCAGCATTTTGCAATGGTGAAATTGTTGGTGACTCTAACCCAGGAGTTATTGCGCATGCTTTATCAACAAGAGATTTGGGAATGTCATAGTCCAAAAGAACATACATGCGAGCTGTAACGACACCTTGCAGGCGTCGGATTAGGATCTCCAGCTCAGCAGGTATCGCAACACCTTTTCTAGAGATTACAACCGCTTCACTAGTTAGAATTGCCTCACCAAATATTTTCAAACCTGCTTGTCGAAGCGTGTTACCTGTACTGACGACATCAGCGATCAGATCGGCAACACCTAAGCGAACACTACTCTCAACTGCGCCATCTAATCGCACAACATCAGCCTCTATTTTTAGCTGAGCTAAGTGGTGACTAACTAAGCCTGGGTAGGCCGTTGCAACTCGTTTGCCCGCGATATCAGAGACTTTCCACTCACGATCTGCAGGTGCTGCAAATCTAAACGTGGATGCTCCAAAATTAAGTGAAAGAAGTTCCTGTGCACTAGCAGCTGAATCTATTAAAAGATCACGGCCAGTAATTCCAGCTTCTAACTCCCCCGAACCAACATAAATTGCAATATCACGTGGTCGCAAATAGTAGAACTCAACGCTATTGTCATTATCAATAAGAACCAAGTCACGACTATCTGTGCGCTGGCGGTATCCGGCTTCTTTTAGAATCGCAATAGATTCCTCAGCAAGTGAACCTTTATTTGGGACTGCTATGCGCAACATGTTTGGTCTCAATTCACTTATAGGTAGGTGTAAACATCATCAAGGCTCAAACCGCGAGCCAACATCAATGTTTGCACATGATAAATCAACTGACTAATCTCTTCAGCTAAAGCCTGATCACTTTCGTGCTCAGCAGCCAACCAGACTTCACCTGCCTCTTCCAAAATCTTCTTGCCTATCTCGTGAATACCGGCATCGAGTGCAGCAACAGTTCCTGAACCATCTGGGCGCAGTAGGGCTTTATCACTTAGCTCGGCCCAAAGAGATTCAAAGGTTTTCATAGCTTTAGTTTACTAGAGTGCTTTGCTCGAGTGTTGCCTATTTTTCCCGCATTACTAGTGACTATGAACTCGCAGCCTGCGCAAGGGAACGTAGAGCACTGACCATGTGCGCTGGGTCTTCAGATTTGAATACTGCACTCCCGGCAACAAAAGTGTCAGCACCGGCCTCGACCGCAATTTCAATTGTCTCTAGCGAGATGCCGCCATCAACTTGGAGCCAAATCGGCCTATCACCAATGATTTTGCGGGTGGCCCGCACCTTCTCCATCATCTGACTCATAAATTTCTGGCCACCAAAACCTGGTTCAACGGTCATAATCAAGAACATATCTATGAGATCGCTGAATTGTTCGTACTCATCTATCGATGTATCTGGCTTAATGGCCAAACCAGTACGAGATCCCTCACTACGGATGGCTCCCAACGTCTTAGCAATATTTTCACTTGCTTCTGCATGAATCGTCACGCTTGCACATCCAGCTTGTGCGTACTGTGGCCCTATCTCATCAGCGTTTGCGACCATGAGGTGTGCATCTACGCCAATCGGACAACCCTTTATGATCGCACTTGCACTTTCAAAATCAAAAGTGAAGTTAGGAACAAAAATATTATCCATAACATCTAGATGTATAAGATCAGAAACATCTGCAATCTTTGCAATCTCTTTGTCCAGGTGGTCGAAATCAGCGTTGAGAATGCTTGGCGTTATCCGAATCTCACGGGTCATATCTCTAGCCTAACTGGCATGAGGTTACTTCTTTCGTAGCAGAGCTAGAAACATCGCATCTGTGCCGTGCTTATGGGTCCACAGAGACATTGCTTTGCCTCTGGTGGCATCGTGTAAGTTCGCTGGTAAGAACTCACTGATTTCCAACTGCTCCAAATCCGGATATTTCTTTAAGATATCTAGGACTTGAACTGTCGTTTCGGCTAGGTGGGGTGAACAAGTTGCATAACCCAAAATTGCCCCAGGATTCATTACCGCTACCGCTCCATCAATCAAATCTCTCTGCAGAGAAGTTAGTTCGCGTAGATCACTTAAGGTTCTGCGCCATCTAACCTCAGGACGACGGCGCAGAGCACCTAATCCAGTGCAAGGTGCATCGACAATTACTGCATCAAATCTGTGTCCATGGTTTGCGACTTCGCGACCATCACCGCACCAAACAGTTGCACCATGAACAACCTTCCTGACCAATTCTGCCCGAGGCTCTGAGAATTCATTGGCTGTGAAATCAATTCCACGCTCCTTTGCGATACTAGAGAGAAGCGCAGCTTTACCTCCAGGGCCAGCACACAAATCCAACCAAGAACTACCCGAAGCTGCAGCAGCAAAAACAGTTGCAACTAATTGCGATCCCTCATCCTGAACACCGGCAAGACGATGCTTAATCACATCTAGATTTCCAGGATTACCCTTCAACCGAGCGCCCAACTGTGAATACATAGTTGGATCTGCGCCAAGTTCAACTAACTCTGCCTGAGTCGAATAACCAGGCCAAGAAACTAACGTCGGAAGGGCCGGAACATTATTGGTGGCAAGTTCGGCTTCTACCGCATCCCAATCCTTCAACAAATCAAAGTAGGCCGAAATTATCCAGTGTGGGTGAGAATATTGAATAGAAAGCTTTTCAACTTTATCTGTGATCTCAGCAAGTGGGGCAAACCATTCATCATAGGATGTTCGAGTAACAGAGCGCAGCAAAGCGTTAACAAAGCTGGCCTTAGACTCCCCTAGGCGTTTACGTGCTACTTCAACCGTTGCCGAAACTGCAGCGTGGTCAGGGATACGTAGTTCGTGAATCTGATGAACACCCATTCGGGCAATATCAATAATTCCTGGATCCACTTCATTCCACGGTCTATCTGAAATTTGGGCAAGAACCCAGTCATGTTTTCCCTGCATACGCAATGTTCCATAAACAAGCTCGGTAACTAAGTTGCGATCTCGAGCCTCTAATGAAGAAGCGTTTAGTGCTGCCGGCAATAGAAGATTCGAATAACCCTCATTACGGTTAACTTCAGTGATGAGATCAAATGCAAGTAGTCGGACGGCTTCTGGCTTGGGTGCTTTGAACGTATTACGTCTGGCCTCAACCACAGCGTTCCGAGCTCTCAAAACGTGCTCCACGAGACCAATCCAACGCTGACATTTCCTTTTTACCCGCAGGAGTCAATTTTTCCAGCACAAGACAAGCATCACCAGTTCCGATCAGACAATCATTACCTTCAACTTTTAACTCACCTGGTTCCAACTTGATATCAGTGACTGCAATCTTTGCTGACGATATTTTAAGAGGCTGTCCGCGAAAATTAGTCCATGCCTGTGGTTGTGGATAGAACGCACGAATCTTATTATGAAGTGCTCTAGAAGATGCATTCCAATCCAAAGCCGCCTCTTCTCGGGTTATCTTGGCAGCAACCGAAGCTTGTCCTGTTTGTGGAACCGGAGCTACCCTGCTCTCAATCGCTATCAATGCATTCTCGAGTGCAGTAACTCCAATTACTGAAAGTTTTTCAAGTAATTCATAACTACGCATTGTTGGTTCGATTGGAACAGTGATTGATGTGTAGATGGGACCCGTATCCATGCCAGGATCGAGTGAGAAGACAGTAACTCCGCTTTCTCTTTCTCCTGCCTCAATCGCTCTTTGGACAGGAGCCGCGCCACGAAACTTGGGCAAGAGCGAGAAGTGGAGATTAATACACCCATGCTTTGGAATCGACAGGGTTTGCGCTGGAAGAATGCGACCATATCCAATCGTGATTAATAGATCCAAATCCGACAGAGCTGTATCTATTTCAGCAACTGTTGCAGGGTTAATCAAATCTATGGAGTTCGCTTTTGCCCATTGACTCACAGGTGAGGAATGCATTTCCTGTCCACGACCAGAGGGTTTATCGGGTTGGCTAATGACTCGAACCAAGGCGTGACCACTGGCTTGTAACCACTTAAGGGTGGGCAATGCGACTTCGGGAGTAGCGGCTACCCCTAAACGCATTAAATATTCCGTCCGAAAAGTGAATGGGGTGAAGTCTTAATATTTGGAGTATTGCCACCTTCGCTCTGCGCGTTAAACCATTCGGACTCGCGGATCTCGCGCATAGCCAATTTACGATCCTCTGGAGACAAACGATCAATAAAGAGAACCCCATCTAAGTGATCTGTCTCGTGCTGCAGGGCGCGTGCTAGAAACTCTGTTCCCTCAATTATTACAGGTTCACCAAACATATTGAAGCCCTTTGCTACCGCGTTCATCGCCCGCTTTGCGTCATAGCGCAGCTCTGGAAAAGAAAGACATCCTTCTTCCCCATCTTGAATCTCCTCACCCAATGTCAGAGTTGGGTTGATTAAATGGCCAAGAACATCGTCAACGTGCCATGTAAAAACTCGTAAAGGAACCCCAATTTGTGGCGCAGCAAGACCCGCTCCAGGAGCTTCTAGCATTGTGTCGGTGAGGTCAGCAACCAATTTGCGCAGCTCTTTATCAAAGTCGACCACAGGTGAGGCCGGGGTTAGTAACACCGGATCACCGAATAAACGAATCTCTTGAATCGACATGGCTGAAGTCTATCAAAAATACTAAAGTGAATATGGATCGATTCGAAGGCTTGAATCTGATTTTCTAGCAATACTTCTACGGCGCATCAACTCATGCAAGAAAGTGGTTAAAGCCCCCCTTGAATCCGAGGAGGAGAGAATCACGACTTTACTTGATTGGCTATCAATTTTAGTTGGGCCCAATACCCGTGTATTGCTAGCTAAACGAGCATCGGCAATTGCGCGATTTATTCCAGCAACTAGTGGGCTTGCCTGAGTAGTGGGCAGAATCATCACAGCACTATTGACTGATGGTGGGAAAGAAATCTCAGCACGCTGTGCTAGTTCGCGCTTCAAAATAGTCGAAGGGTTCCAGCGAATCAAACTAGAAACAATCGGGTGAGAATCATCAATTGCAAGAAGGACAACTCCCCCTTTTTTAACTGCGCCTGATACCTCAAAGAAAAGTTCATGAGCTCGCTCACTAGCTCTTAAATCATCATGACTAAAATATGATAATCCTTCAAGCACCACTACTGCGCTATATCCCCCACTAACTTGAGGTATTGCGCCCGGAGTTGCTAACACGATGCACGGCTTAGCTTCAACACGATCCTTGATGACATCACCGAAGGAAAGAACTATAGGAGTATTAGGAAAAGCTCTGGCTATCTCCTCTTGAGCGCGTTCGATTCCGCGGGAGACAACAAACTTCTTATCTCTGGTGCAAAAACTACACTTCCAATCCTTAGTCGTAGTGCCGCAGATACGACAAGCCGGATCGGCATTCTTACTCGTTAGATGTAATCGTCCACCGCATGCACATACCGCGACATTCTTACAATGTGCACACAAAATTCCATTTGCGTAACCCTTGCGAGGCAGGAGAAAAAGAACCGGCCCTTGAGAAATATTCGAGCGAATATCGGCAAAAATCCGGCCAGGGAGAAGTGAAGAATCAACTGGCGTAAATGCCTTGACCGATATTTTTGCATTGGAGTTGAAGTAATTGATTCTTTTTGTGTCAATCAGCGCCGCAACATCTAATGAAGGAACATAGCCCGTGAGAACAACTCGGACAGAGTCGATTGACCTTCGCATCAGAGAAATATCTCGAGCATTCCAGGCAGGTGATCGCACTTCATAGAGATCTGGCGAAGACTCCTTGAAAACAATAATCATTGAACCTGGTGCCAGAGGAGTAAATATTGCATTCCTTGACCCGATTACAATCTGATTCGTTGCCTCCATTGCACTCAAGAAGTTCTGATATCTCTCATAACGCGAAACTCCACTATCAATGCGCAAGATCGGTGAAGTTACCCCATCCATCTCCGAAATAATCGCCAGGATGTCACGCTCATCAGGAGCAACAATTAATACTGTTCCCTTTCTGCTTGCCTCACGTGCAATGAGAGCAACTTGGGCATATGGAGATTCATGCGGTTCAAATGCTCTAAAGGATGAATCAGCTTGGTTATTGAATCGAGATGGATTTGGTTGACTTGGGATAAAAGCTTTGTCAACGGCTGCAACGCGCGCAGGTATCGCACTTCGTATCACATCCCAAGGATTTGTTGCCCAACGCGCAGCGCATTGAACTATAAGTTCTAAGGATTTAGTTGTAGCAACTGGATGCGGTGAGAGGACTTTGGTTATTGCTTTCAAAGCATTCGTAACACTGGGCGCAGCAATGCGCTCGATTACTAAGCCCTCAACTTCGCGGCTTCCAAAGGGCACTTGTACACGTATACCAGTTGTGACGATATCGGAAAATTTTTCTGGAACTTCGTAGTCATACGGTGTATCTAGATGAAAAACACCGGTATCAACCCAGATTCGCGCAAACGGTAACTCTGTTGCAACAGGACCACTAGCGGCAGGTGCAACCTGGGACTTGAGTCTAAATAGCCGTGGCGCTGCCACAGTGACTACTTAATTGCGTTTTGTAGCTCTGAAACGCGATTAGTGCGTTCCCAAGCAAACTCAGGAAGTTCGCGGCCGAAGTGTCCATATGCACTTGTGAGTGAATAGATCGGACGCAAAAGATCCAAATCACGAATGATGGCTGCTGGACGTAGATCAAAGACAGTAGTTACCGCGTTTTGAATCTTAGACACCGGAACTGTCTCTGTTCCAAAGGTCTCAACAAATACTCCAACAGGTTGGGCTTTACCAATTGCATAAGCAACCTGAACTTCACAGCGTCTAGCCAATCCAGCTGCAACTACATTCTTTGCTACCCATCGCATCGCATACGCTGCAGAACGATCCACCTTAGATGGATCTTTTCCACTAAATGCTCCGCCGCCGTGGCGCGCCATTCCACCGTATGTATCAACAATAATCTTTCGCCCAGTTAATCCAGCATCACCCATAGGTCCGCCAATAACAAAGCGACCTGTCGGATTGATTAATGTGCGTAGATCTTTACGAGGCAAATCAATAGTTGCCAATATTGGGTCAATAACATGCTCAATGATTTCTGGCGTTAGCTTCTTGGCAACATCTACCTCTTCAGCGTGCTGGCTTGAGATAACCACAGTGTTAAGTGCAACTGCGCGATCGCCGTCGTATTCAATAGTGACTTGAGTTTTTCCATCTGGGCGAAGGTATGGCAAAAGACCAGATTTGCGGACCTTTGTTAGCTGTTGAGCTAGAGCGTGTGCCAACCAAATAGGAAGTGGCATCAACTCTTTTGTGTCATCGCAGGCATAGCCAAACATGAGGCCTTGATCTCCAGCGCCCTGTAGATCTAGTGGATCTACTTGTGAACCAACGCGATGCTCGTATGCATCATCAACACCTTGCGCAATATCTTGTGACTGTTGCCCGATAGAGATTGAAACTCCACAACTATTGCCATCGAATCCCTTATCTGATGAGTCGTAGCCAATATTTAAAACAGTATCGCGAACAATTCCCATAACATCGGCGTAACCATCAGTTGTTACTTCACCAGCAACGTGGACTTGGCCAGTTGTTATCAGTGTTTCAACTGCTACGCGGGATTTTTTGTCTTGTGAGAGTAATGAATCTAAAACGGCATCTGAGATAGCATCTGCAATCTTGTCCGGATGGCCCTCAGTTACTGACTCTGATGTAAATAGACGTTGTGACATTGTCCTAACCTAACTGCTCAAGAGCATAATCGAGTAGATGATGGGCAAGCGTGTCTTTAGATTGACGGGATATAGGGATTAAATCGCCATTACGAAGCACAATCGTACCCTCAGTCTCGTCCTGACCAAAAATAGCTCCCCCTGTGACGTCATTAACGTAGATCAAGTCCAAGCCCTTAGAGATGAGTTTAGATTGTGCAGATGCAATCAATTCGCTGGTTTGAGCAGCAAACCCAACCATCACTTGGTTAGCCTTCTTTGCAGACAATGTAGCTAATAGATCAGGGTTAACTTGCAATTCAATTGATGTGAAATCACTCTTATCAATTTTTTGGACAGAACTATTTTTAGGTTTAGCGTCGGCAACTGCTGCGCTCATCACCAAAATATCACTGTCCGCAAAGCTCTTCTCTAACTCAGAAAGCATTTGCTGCGCGCTTTCAACATGGGTTGTTACAACCCCATCGCACTCGGCCATATCAACATTGGCTGCGATCAAATGAACAGTGGCTCCACGTGCAGCTGCAGCTTTGGCAACCGCAATTCCCTGCTTGCCAGATGATCGATTTCCTATAAAGCGCACTGGATCAATGGCCTCACGTGTTCCACCAGCTGTCACCAATACTTTCTTGCCAACGAGATCACGCTTGAGTCCACTAACCACAAAAAACTGATCAATGATTGCTTGTGTCTGCGGGAAACGTCCTTGACCAGAATCAGATCCCGTGAGGCGTCCGACTTCAGGTTCCATGACGATAAAGCCACGAGAGCGCAGAGTTGCAACATTTGCAACTGTTGCTGGATCTAGCCACATGGATGGATGCATTGCTGGAACTACTAACTTTGGAACTGGGCTAGCTAACACGAGATTGGTAAGAAGATCATCGGCTCGGCCCATTGCTAAACGCGCGATTAAATCCGCTGTTGCTGGTGCGATAATAAAGAAATCCGCAAGCTTTGCTAAAGAGATATGTCGGACTTGATCTACGTCTTCCCACACCTGTGTTGTTACCGGGCGACCAGAAAGAGCTTGCCATGTTGCCGCCCCAACAAAGTTGAGCGAATTAGGGGTGGGAACGACAGTTACAGCAAAACCATTATCTTGAAGGCGTCGCAGTAGGTCAGCCGATTTATATGCAGCAATTCCACCACCGATACCGAGGATAACCTCGCGGTTAGTGGCGCTCATAGACCTGGTACTTAAGCTGTTGGTTCTAGATTTTCAATCGTGAGCAAGCCTTCATTGATCTCGCGAAGTGCGATAGATAATGGCTTCTCATGAACGTGTGTCTCAACTAGTGGTCCCACGTATTCAAGAAGACCTTCACCAAGTTGTGAGTAATAAGCATTGATCTGACGAGCGCGCTTAGCTGCATACAAAACTAAACTGTACTTAGAACCGCTCTTATCTAGAAGTTCATCGATAGGTGGATTTGTAATGCCATCCATGCTTATACCCCGCTCAGATCTAGTGTGCTGTGAGAATCCGTATGCGGACTCAAGAGGCCAATGCTACCAGTTGTGCAACGACCCGCTCAACAGCGTCATTTACGATGACATGATCAAAAAATGAGGCTGCTGCAAGCTCTTCTTGGGCCAATTGCAACCTGTGAGCCCTTCGCTCAGGATCATCGGTTCCTCGCCCTTCAAGACGAGCTACCAACTCTTCCCATGATGGTGGCTCCAAGAAAACAAGAATTGCTTGTGGCAGATGAGCCTTCACTTGCTTTGCCCCGTCTATCTCAATTTCAAGTAAAACATTTTCGCCACGTAAAAGTGCATCCTGCACTTCAACACTTGGCGTCCCATAACGATTACCAGCAAACTCTGCCCACTCTAAAAACTCATCCTCTTTGATTTTGCGATCAAATTCATCATTAGAGATAAAAAAGTAGTCAATTCCATTGAGTTCATTGTTTCGAGGTTGTCTAGTAGTTGCTGAAACGCTCACCCAGAAATCCCCTGATTTTCGAAGAAGGGCTGCGATTGTGCTTTTACCTACTCCCCCTGGACCGGAGAGAACAATTAGCTTCCCCGGGCGAACTGCATGTGTGGTTTTCATAAATTCGCTACGCAGTTCCTTAATTTGATGGCGACCAAGTCCTGCAATTCTACGTGTTGGCGAGATATTTAATCGCTCCATGAGGCTCTGTGCTCGCACTTTTCCAACGCCTGAGAGTGCTTCCAGTAGTTCTCGCACTCGCATTTTCGCAACAGCATCATCATTTTGCGCTAGTTCTAGAACCGTATCGATTGTGTAGTCGCCCGATTTAATCTTTAACTTAACCTCTGCGCGCCGTTTTCTGGAAGCTGCAGCCTTTGCTAACGCATCGGCGCGCTGCTGCGCTGTTAATACTGGAGGTGCTCCCATGCGCTAACCCTAACTGCATGTGAAGTTAATTGAGGATCTGCTCAGCCAGCTCCATAGCTCGCTCACGCATGGCTTGGGCTCCATCTGCAAAACTTTGTGTGATTGGACGTCCAATAACAACGAGATTTGCTCCACGATCGATTGCCTCACGCGGTGTCATGGTTCTAGCCTGGTCATCACCGCCAGCTGAATCGCTTGGTCTCACACCCGGAGTAATGATGGTTATATCATCGCCAAGATTTTCGCGAATGGCCAAGATTTCAAGTGGTGAACAGACAATTGCTCTGGCCCCTCCGGCTACGGCAACTTTTGCCAAGCCGACTGCAGAATCAAGGGCGTGAGATCTAAATCCGACATCTGCAACATCCTTCTCAGATAGTGAAGTCAAAATAGTCACGCCGGTAATGTGAGTTGCAGGCATTGCATCTGCAGCTGCCTGAACCATCGCACTTCCACCTGCTGCATGCACAGTTAAAAACTTAGGACGCAACGTTGAAACAGCACGGGCAGCCCCGGCAACTGTGTGTGGAATATCGTGAAGCTTTAGATCCAGGAAGATATCAGTAGAACAACTATCTGCAATCGTTTTAATGCCATCGTTTCCAAAAGTTGTATAAAACTCTAAGCCCAACTTAACAACTGAGATAACTCCATCAGTTGCGCTAACCCATTGTTTAGCAACATCCAAATCACTTGTGTCGACGGCAAGAACTATGGGAGCTGGCTTATTCATTTCCTACTCGCTCTCTGGTCTGTGTGCATAGCCAATTGCTTGGCGCAATGACGTGAAGCCTTTAGCAACCAATAGCTCTTTGAGTTCATTTTGAATCGACATAATCGCAGTTGGATTTCCAAAACTAGCTGTTCCAATTGAGACTCCACTAGCGCCAGCGGCGATCATTTCAAGAGCATCGCGTCCGCTTGAAACTCCACCCATGCCAAGAATAGGAACTTGTGGCATCTCTGCGTGAACTTGGTAAACCGCTCTGACGGCAATTGGCTTAATAGCTGGGCCTGATAGACCGCCAGTTTTGCCACCAAGATGGGGACGCATGGTCTCTAGATTTATAACCATTCCTAAAACTGTGTTGATTAACGCCAATCCATCAGCGCCAGCATCAACAACTCCGCGAGCAATGGATACAAGATCGGTTACATCAGGTGATAGCTTCGCAATTATCGGTAGCTCTCCGCCAATAGTTCTGCGGACTCCATCAATAACACGTCTCGACGCCTCAGGATCACACGCAAAGACCAATCCCCTGTTCTCGACATTAGGACAAGAGATATTGACTTCAATGGCGCTAATGCCTGAAACCGAACGCAGCTTACGGGCTAAAGTTGAATACTCTTCAACTGTTTCACCTGCAATGGAGATAATAATTCGTGCCTTTTGTTCAACAAGAAAGGGAACATCTTTTGCTAAGAAGGCATCAATACCTGGACCTTGTAATCCAATTGAATTGAGCATTCCACTCGGAGTTTCAGCCATGCGCGGAGTAGCTCGCCCATTTCGAGCCTTAAGCATGACTGACTTTGTTACAACTCCACCCATGGTGCTGATGTCAAAAAACTGTGATAACTCACGCCCTGAACTAGCGCAACCACTTGCAGTAAAAATTGGTGCTGGAAACCAAGCGTTTCCTAGAACCGTTGAGAAATCTAAAGCCGTCATAGAGCTTTACCAACTTTGTCCCACTGCACAAAAGATCCATCCATTACCGGCCCATCAACACATGAGCGAAGCATCGCGATATTTCCATCTTTATCAGCGACCGGTAAAACACATGTCATACATATTCCAATGCCGCAGGCCATTGACTCTTCTACTGCGCATTGGTGGACTACATCAGTACCGCGGGTAATCTCATCGATAGCCGAGAGCATTGCCATAGGACCACAGGAGTAAATAACTGCAATATTGAGATCTTGAATAAGGCCAGCAATTGGTTCTGTTACACGACCACTCTGACCCATAGAACCATCTTCGGTATAAATACGCAGTGAGTTGACGGCACGCTTACCCTCCATTGGCGCATAAATCTTTGAGGCAGTACTTGCGCCAAGCAACATATCAACGCGACATCCCTTGGCGTTTAGAACCTCGGCTAAACCAAATAGCGGTGCTGAGCCATAGCCGCCACCAACTAATAGAACTTGAACAGGTTCGGTAGGAATGCCAAAGGCCGTTCCAAGTGGAACAACCATATCTAATATTGCACCCTCACCTTGTGAACACAACCACTTACTCCCCTGGCCATGTGGGGCAACAATTAACTCCATCGTTCCACCAGAGATTGAATTGACTGAAACTCTAGATATTGCGAACGCTCTGCGCAGAATCATCCGCGAATTCTCACCACCAACACTAATTGCCACAAAATTTCCTGGCCTACATGATTGAGCTAAATCCCCAATATTGATAATGAGTTGATGGTATTGACCTACTCGCTTATTGCTAACAACATTTGCGCGAATCTGCGCAGCGTTTTTGTTTATGCCAGCCATTTCAACCCAACCACTTTTGCAGAGAATTAATGGACAGGTTATTGCTTTGTAAGAATCGAATACCTTCCACTGCTGCGCTAAAACCGGCCGTGGTGGTGATAATTGGAATCGAGCGCTGCACTGAGGCGGTACGAATCGCCCAACCATCTTGTCTAGTTCCACGCCCGACAGGTGTGTTAATCACAAGATCAATATCTCCCGAGTTGATGATTTCGACAATGGTTCGCTCGCCCATCGGTCCTGTCCCCTCGGAGTTCTTTCGCACAGTCACGCACGTTACGCCATGAGTATTTAAAAAGGCTGCAGTTCCCTCCGTGGCTAGGATTCTAAATCCGCATTCTTGCAAACCTAGCGCTGCATCGATGCCTGAATCCTTATCTTTATCAGCCAGAGAGATGAAAACAGTCCCTGACTTTGGAAGAGGCCCAAAAGCTGCGATCTGACTCTTGGCATAACTCTCACCAAATGTTGGTGAGATGCCCATTACTTCTCCAGTTGAGCGCATCTCCGGTCCGAGCACAGCATCAACACCACGACCATCACTTCTGCGGAATCGGTTCCATGGAAGAACTGCTTCTTTGACTGAAATACCTTTTGCAATTCCATCGCCTGTTGATGGAAGGAGATTCTCTTCACGTAGCTGGGCGATAGTTGAACCAACTGAAATACGTGCCGCGGCTTTAGCCAAGGCGACTCCAGTTGCTTTGGAAACAAATGGAACTGTTCGAGAAGCACGAGGATTAGCTTCCAGCACATACAAGGTATTGTCCGCAATCGCGAACTGAATATTTATCAAGCCTCGTACGTCCACGCCACGTGCAATCTTCTCGGTCGCTTCACGAATTTCAACAAGTTGCTTTGCCGTAACAGTCATAGATGGCAGAACGCACGCACTATCACCACTGTGAATTCCAGCTTCTTCGATGTGCTCCATCACGCCACCTAAAAATAACTCATCCCCATCAAATAAGGCATCAACATCTATCTCAATGGCGCTATCAAGGAACCGATCTACTAAGACAGGATGGTCTGGCGTTATATCCGTGGCCCTTGTGATGAAACCACCCAAGGCAGCATCATCGTAGACGATCTCCATTCCACGCCCACCTAGAACAAAAGAGGGGCGAACAAGTACTGGATAACCAATTCGTTGGGCAATTGTGGTCGCTTCTAGTTGAGAAGCAGCCATCCCGAACTCTGGCGCAGTTAATCCCTGCTCTTTAAGAATATTTCCGAATGCTCCGCGTTCTTCAGCCAAGTTGATTGCATCTGGTGATGTTCCAAGAATCGTTATCCCAGCGGCCTTTAACCCTGCAGCAAGTCCTAGTGGAGTTTGTCCACCTAACTGCGTGATAACTCCAAGGACAGGTCCAGCAAGAGATTCGGCATGCACTACTTCAATCACATCTTCTAATGTTAATGGTTCAAAGTAGAGACGATTACTCGTGTCATAGTCAGTTGAAACAGTTTCAGGGTTGCAGTTCACCATAATCGTTTCATACCCAGCTTCACGCAAAACAAATGATGCATGTACACATGAGTAATCGAACTCAATGCCTTGTCCAATACGGTTTGGCCCACTACCTAAAATAATTACTGCAGGTATTATTCGAGGCTTAACTTCGCTCTCTTCTTCATAACTTGAATAGTGATACGGCGTAAAGGCTTCAAACTCTGCTGCACACGTATCCACTGTCTTATAGACGGGGCGAATTCCCAAGTGATGACGTTCACGTCGAACATCCTCTTCGGATACCCCACGTAAGCTAGCAATTTGATTATCGGAAAAGCCATCTCCCTTTGCCTCGCGAAGTTTTTCCGCCGTTAATTCGCCTAACTGGGTAAGTGCAAAGGCCTGCTCATTGATAATTTGAATCTGACGCAAGTACCAAGGATCAATCATGGTGGCAGCAAAGACATCATCGATTGATGCTCCCGCCCACATCGCCTTCTGCACCTGTTGCAAGCGATATTCCGTAGGAATCTTCATTGAAACCAAGAGATTAGCTTTCTCCTGCTCACTTATCTGTGGCCAACTAAAGATAGCTTCCTTACGCTCTAGAGAACGAAGCGCCTTCATTAACGCCTCGGAAAATGAACGACCGATAGCCATGGCTTCGCCAACACTTTTCATGGTCGTTGTTAAGCGTGGATCAGCATCAGCGAATTTCTCGAAAGCAAAGCGGGGCACTTTTACAACAACATAATCCAGCGTTGGCTCAAAGGAAGCTGGAGTGGTCTTAGTGATGTCATTCGTAATTTCATCAAGTGTATAGCCGATGGCAAGCTTTGTTGCAATCTTTGCAATAGGAAATCCAGTTGCCTTTGAAGCTAAAGCACTTGATCTTGAGACTCTAGGGTTCATTTCAATGACAATAATGCGACCATTCTCAGGGTTTACCGCGAATTGGATATTGCAACCACCTGTAGCAACTCCTACTTCTCGAATAATATCGATAGATAGATCACGAAGCTTTTGATACTCAACATCGGTCAAAGTCATCGCAGGGGCAACGGTGATCGAATCTCCCGTGTGAACACCCATAGGATCGAGATTTTCAATAGTACACACAATTACTACGTTGTCTTTGTGATCGCGCATTACTTCTAGTTCATACTCTTTCCAGCCCAAAATTGATTCCTCGAGTAGAACCTCAGATGTTGGGCTATGGCGAAGACCAGCTCCTGCAATCTGTGAAAGTTCTTCTTCGTTGAAAGCTATACCTGAACCAAGACCACCCATAGTAAAAGATGGGCGCACAACAACTGGATAGTTCAGTTGAATAACCGCAGCAAAAATCTCTTCTAAAGTGTGACAGATAATAGATTTGGCTGACTCTCCCCCAACCTTTTCAACAATGCCTCTAAATAGTTCACGGTTCTCACCACGTTGAATTGCATCAACATCAGCACCAATGAGTTTGACTCCATACTTAGCTAAAGTGCCACGTTCGAAAAGACCGATTGCAGCGTTGAGCGCTGTTTGACCACCTAAAGTTGCTAAAACCGCATCAGGCTTTTCTAGCGCAATAATCTGTTCGATAATCTCTGAAGTAATAGGTTCGATATATGTTGCATCTGCAAACTCCGGGTCGGTCATGATTGTTGCAGGATTTGAGTTGACCAGAATCACTCGAATACCTTCAGCACGAAGCACGCGACAAGCCTGCGTTCCGGAATAATCAAATTCACATGCTTGCCCAATAACAATGGGTCCACTACCAATAACTAAAACACTTTTAATCGAAGGATCCAGCGGCATTAGGCCTTCACCTTCTTGCCCATCAAATCAATGAAGCGATCAAAGAGATAAGCAGCATCATGAGGTCCAGCTGCAGCTTCAGGGTGGTACTGAACTGAAAATGCTGCGCCTTCAAGTAATTGCAAACCTTCAACAACACCATCATTCAAACAAACATGCGTAACTTCCCCAGGTCCATACACAGTTGTGAACTGAGCATCTGTTGGCGCTTTCAAGGCAAAACCATGGTTATGAGCAGTAATCTCAACTTTCTGCGTGTTCTTATCAATGACTGGTTGATTAATTCCTCTGTGGCCAAACTGCAACTTATATGTTTCAAAACCAAGAGCGCGACCCAAGATCTGGTGACCGAAACAAATACCAAAGATAGGAATATGTGCTGCTAAGACTGTTCGAACGAGTTCGATTGTCTCTGTCATAGTCGCTGGATCACCAGGTCCATTAGATAAGAAAACGCCATCAGGGTTGATAGCTTGTATGTCATCAAAAGTGGAATCGTGAGGCATAACATGCACTTCAACTCCGCGCTGCGCCAACATTCTTGGCGTTGCAGCTTTGATTCCTAAATCCAATGCTGCAACAACATACTTTTTCTTGCCAATGGCTTGAACAACGTAGGTTTTGGGAGTCGAAACATCCTTCACAAGATAGGCACCTGCCATTTGAGGGGATTTGCGCACTTCAACAACCATCTCTTCACGTGTGAGCTCTAGACCAGAGAAGATGCCGACTCGCATTGCTCCGCGATCTCGCAGATGGCGAGTAATTGCTCGAGTATCAACGCCTTGAATTCCGACAATATTTTGCGTGATCAACTCTGCCTCTAAATCATTTTCAGAGCGCCAGTTAGAAGTCAGCGACGAGGGATTACGAACAACGAATCCAGCAACCCAAATTTTTGAAGATTCATTATCTTGTGTGTTCATTCCGGTGTTGCCGATATGTGGCGCAGTCATAACAACAACCTGCTTGTGATAAGAAGGATCAGTTAGTGTCTCCTGATACCCAGTCATGCCAGTTTGAAATACTGCTTCACCAAATGTGCGACCAGTAGCACCCCAAGAACGGCCTTCAAAGATTCTGCCGTCATCTAGCACAAGGAATGCTTGTGCCATTACTGCACCACCTTGTCTATAACTTTTGAATCAATCATCGTTGCACGACCACCAAAGAATGTGTGAGTGACTAAGCCTGGCAATTCGCAACCATGAAATGGAGTATTACGGCTCTTAGATACAACCAAATCGCGATCTACAATCCAACTCTTGCTTGGATTAATCACGGTGATATGTGCGGCAGAACCAACAGTTAGGTTTTGTCCGTGATTTGAATAGCGACCGATACGTGCAGGTGCCGTTGACATGCGATCTGCCACTGCAGCCCAATCCAATAAACCGCTCTCCACCATAGTTTTGTTAACGATTGAGAAAGCTGTTTCTAAGCCGATCATTCCAAATGATGCTTCTGCCCATTCACAATCTTTGGTCTCACTTGTGTGAGGGGCATGATCGGTTGCGACGATATCTATGGTGCCATCGGCTAGCGCTTCGCGAAGGGCCATCACATCTTTGCTGGTACGAAGTGGAGGATTAACCTTAAACACAGGGTCATACGAACTAGCCAAATCATCTGTCAACAACAGATGGTGAGGAGTAACTTCTGCCGTAACTTGAATTCCACGAGCCTTAGCCCAGCGAATAATTTCAACACCCCCGGCTGTTGTGACGTGACAGATGTGCAAACGTGATTGCACATGATCGGCCAGCAAAACATCTCTTGCAATAATTGCTTCTTCAGCAATAGCTGGCCAACCCTTTAAGCCCAGCTTCGAGCTAACAATTCCCTCATTCATTTGAGAACCAACTGTTAAGCGAGGCTCCTGTGCATGTTGTGCAATAACGCCATCAAACTTCTTAATGTATTCCAGCGCTCTGCGCATCACTAGAGGATCAAAGACACAATTGCCATCATCACTAAATACTCGAACACGGGCAACTGAATCAGCCATAGCACCAATCTCAGAGAGTTGTTCACCGTGAAGTCCTTGTGTCACAGCTCCGATAGGAAACACATCAACAAATCCAGCTTCTTGTCCTAAGCGAAACACCTGTTCAACAACACCTGCAGTATCTGCCACTGGTGAAGTGTTGGCCATCGCAGAAAGTGCAGTGAAACCACCCTTTGCACCAGCCCGACTTGCACTTGCAACGGTCTCACTATCTTCTCTTCCTGGTTCACGCAGGTGAGTATGTAGATCAACAAGTCCTGGTAAAACGATGCTGCCTTTGAGGTCAATGACAGTTGCTTCCTTATCAGAAATCGATGCTGAGATTTTTTCAATGCGACCATCGGCTATAAGAAGATCCAACGCCTTATCACCGAGAATTTGGCCGCCTTTTAGTAAGAAACGTTGCGCACTCATTAGTTGCTCCCTACTTCTAGAGGTCCACCGGCAAGTAAGACATACAAAATCGCCATTCGCACATTTACTCCATTAGTTACCTGTTCAACAATGACCGAACGTGCACTATCTGCAACATCTGCAGCAATTTCCAACCCGCGATTCATAGGGCCTGGATGCATAACAATCGCGTGCTTTGCCATTGCTGACATACGTTCTGAATTTAGCCCGAAGTAGCGCGAGTATTCACGTGAGTTAGGAAAGAAGAGATCAGTCATCCTCTCCTGCTGCACGCGCAACATCATGATCGCATCGACAGAGGGGATAACTGAATCAAAGTCATAAGAGATTGTTGCTGGCCAACTCTCCACTCCTACTGGAAGCAATGTTGGTGGAGCTACGAGAACAACATCTGCGCCAAGCATTGAGAGTAGTAACACATTTGAACGCGCAACACGTGAGTGCAAGACATCTCCAACTATTGCAATGCGTAGACCCTTGAGATCACTTGCTCCCTTGCCAAGATGTTTGCGAATCGTGAAGGCATCAAGGAGAGCTTGGCTTGGGTGTTCATGTGTGCCATCGCCGGCATTAATAACACTTCCTGACATCCATTCAAGATCTGCTAAGCGCTGGGCAGCACCGGATGCAGAGTGTCGAATAACTACAGCATCTGCCCCCATGGCCTGCAAAGTTTGTGCAGTGTCTTTGAGTGATTCACCTTTACTTGCACTTGAACCCTTAGCGCTGAAGTTAATTACATCGGCTGAGAGGCGCTTGGCTGCTGCTTCAAAAGAGATTCGTGTGCGGGTGGAATCCTCTGCAAAAAGATTGACGATCGTGCGCCCACGAAGTGTTGGAAGCTTCTTTATCTGTCCATCATTAATGCGGGCTAATTCAGTTGCTGTGTCGAGAATTCCAATCGCATCTGCTGCGCTGAGATCATTTATCGAGAGAAGGTGTCGCATTAGTTTGCCTCCCCCTCAATCACAACTTCATCGACGCTATCGATTTCAGTTAGAGACACTCTTACTGATTGCTTCTCTGAAGTTGGAAGATTCTTGCCTACAAAATCTGCGCGAATAGGTAGTTGGCGGTGCCCTCGATCGACCAGCACAGCCAGCTGCACTGTGCGTGGGCGTCCAACTTCGCCAAGTGCATCAAGTGCTGCTCGAATTGTTCGACCTGAATAGAGCACATCGTCAATCAAGATGACATCGCGTCCCTGAATTCCAATAGGTGGAATCGATGTAGGCATGATTGTGCGCGGTGGACGAAGACGAAGATCATCTCTATATAAAGTGATATCTAAGGTTCCATGGGCGATCTCTTTGCCTTCAATGGAACTCATAATCGCTGCAATGCGTGCAGCTAGATGGGCACCCCGAGTTGGAATACCTAAGACAGTGATGTCAGATGAGCCATGATTTCTTTCTAAAATCTCATGGGAAATGCGGGTCAACGCACGTGAAATATCCTGTGCGGACAGGGCTACGCTCATGTAAAACTCCTTCCCCACCTCGCAGGATGGGTCGTTAAAGGATGCGTGGGCGACTATATCAGCAACTTCTGGCCTCTGTGGATATCCAAAAATGGGTGTGGCATCACATCTCTAGCCTGTCCCCATGAACATAGAAATGGAAGAAATAGCCGCACGACTTCGATCATTACGCCTCTCCCGCAATCTGACCTTGGCCGATGTTGAAAGCAAAAGCCACAAGAAATTACGAGCAGTCGCCCTTGGCTCCTATGAACGGGGCGATCGAACTTTGAGTGTGAAGAAAGCTTCCGAGCTTTCGCATTTCTATGAAGTTCCTCTTTCATACCTCTTGACTGGGCATTCACCCACTCAAGCTACTTCTCACAAGATTGTGATGGACTTGCGAAGAGTCCGAGAGCTCTCAGACCTATCCACTAACCACAGCCTGACCCAAAAGATCCTAATTTCATTTCTCTTTGGGATCATAAAAGAGCGCCAGGACTTTAATGGCGAAATCTTGTCTTTGCGCAAAAGCGACATCGATTTTCTAACCACCACAATTGGTTGCAGTGATGACGATTTTCAGATCTATCTAAGTCAGAACAGCCTGTTATTTGAAACTAAAGGGATAGATTCTCTTTAAGTGATGATATTCGGCCTAAAACACCATGGATAAAACCAGAGGAATCATCGGTGGATAGCTCCTTGGCCAGACTCAACGCTTCATCGATTGCCACACTATCTGGAATGTCTGCAGCCCATAAAATTTCATAGATAGCTAAACGCAAGATATTGCGATCAACGTTTGGGAGTCGATCCATATCCCAGCCTTGGGCATAAGTCGTGATGAGTTCATCAATCTTTCGTGTGTTCTCATTAACGCCAACTACAAGTGAGCGAGTGTATTCACGGATTGGTCTGGCATCAGGGCCCTCTTCAATACTGTCTCTGGCATTGAGAGTCTCTAAAGAGTTGGTGCCACGGATATCCGCCTCGAAAAGCAGGTCTAAAGCTTGCTTTCTAGCTTTACTTCGAGCAGACACTAGTTAGCGCGGCCTTGGTATGACCCATCTCGTGTATCAACCATGACGATCTCGTCCTGCTTGATAAAGAGTGGGACCTGAATTTCAATTCCAGTTTCAACAGTTGCAGGCTTAGTTCCGCCAGAAGAGCGATCTCCTTGGATTCCTGGCTCTGTGTATGTGATACGCAAAGGAACTGATGCAGCTAATTCAATATAAAGAGGATTTCCCTCGTTGACTGCAACTACTGCATCTGTGTTTTCTAGCATGTAGTTAGCCATATCCCCAACAACGGCCATAGGAATCGTCATCTGATCAAAAGTCTTACTATCCATAAATACGAAGTCATCGCCCTCTTTATACAAATACTGCATATCGCGTTTTTCCAAGATTGCGATATCAATCTTCACGCCAGAGTTAAATGTGCGATCAATAACTTTTCCAGTCAAAACTGACTTCAGCTTTGTGCGAACGAAAGCTGGGCCTTTACCTGGCTTAACATGCTGGAACTCAACAACTGTCCAAAGCTGGGTTTCAATTTCAAGAGTAATTCCATTTTTTAGATCAGCTGTTGTTGCCACGGTTCAAGCTCCACTCATATCTGTAGGTGATTATCAACGGCCATTGATTGTCAATGACAAGGAGTTAAGGATACCCGTATTTGTTGGGCGATTTTTCAACTTAGCCAAGCAAGGATTTAAGGGCGTTAATAGCTAAAACATAGGAATTGGGACCAAAACCGGCGATTGTCCCTGTTGCCACACCAGAGATTACTGAGGTGTGACGAAACTCTTCACGTGCCATTGGATTTGATAAATGCACTTCAATAAGTGGTGCTTTCAAAAGCTCTGCTGCATCACGGATTGCATATGAATAATGTGTGAACGCTGCTGGATTAAAGATAACCGGCAACTTTGCATCAGCGGCCTCATGTAACCAACCGATAATTGTTGCCTCATCATTACTCTGTCGAACATCTGCTTGCATCCCAGCAGAGGCTGCTGTGGACTCGATTAAAGATGTGAGTTGCGAATAGTTGAGATCTCCGTAGATTGAAGAGTCACGGATGTCTAGACGGGCCAAATTTGGGCCATTGATGACCATTATCTTCATGAACTAATTCTCTCATATGCCGTACGGAGTTCGCTTTCATTTGCATCCTCAATGCGCAAGGTCTTACCTATGCCACTCAGGGCAACAAATCGCAGTTGATGCCCTCGCGATTTTTTGTCTAAAGCAAGCAGCGGATAGAGATGTTGCCAAGAATCACTTGGATATTTAGTTGGTAAGCCGATTCCATTCAAAATCTCCTCATGAGCTGTAATGCTCTCAGAATCCAGCAATCCCTTAACCCCAGCTAGTTGCGCAGCAAAGACTAGACCGATAGATACTGCTTCACCATGACGCAGCGAGTATTTGCTATGGATTTCAACAGCGTGACCTAATGTGTGTCCATAATTGAGAACTTCTCGTCCAAATGATTCCTTGAAATCACTTGCTACGACATGGGCTTTTACTGCAACAGATCGAGTTATCAAGTCTTGCACCAAAGTCGCGTCACTTCGAATCGCACTCAGGTTTTTTCCCCTTAGCAATTCAAGAATCTGCGCATCCACGATAAAGCCACACTTGACTACTTCAGCTAATCCCGCCGCAAAATCTCTATCACTCAGAGTTTTCAACCAAGCTGTGTCTATGAGGACTTTGCGCGGTGAGTGAAAAGCACCAATCAAATTCTTTCCATAATCACTATTAATTCCAGTCTTTCCACCGATTGCAGCATCAACCATTCCGGCCACTGTCGTTGGAACGGCAATCCAGTCGATACCACGTAGCCACGATGCTGCAGCAAAGCCCGCTAAATCAGTGATTGTTCCACCACCAATTCCAACAACGGCATCAGAGCGGGTAAAGCCAGCAGCACCTAACCAGTTCCATAACGATTGCAGAGACGAAGAGGTCTTTGCGCCTTCACCATCTGAAACTTCGAAATAATGAATCTCTGTGTTCTCTGGTTGAAATCCCTTGATTTGATCACGCATAGCTGATGAATAAACAAGGGCTACACGCGTATAGGCGGCCAGTGATTCCTTGAGAGTAGATTGCCAATCGCAACCAATGACGACTTCATACTCGTGTTCTGCATTGACTCGGATTGTGTGAATCATAATTTCGAAACAATCGCGTCAACAACTTCTTCAACTGACATGGCATCAACTTTAATGACAAAGCTCGCTAAAGATTCATAGATTGGTCTACGTGTCTCTGCAAGTGATTGCCATTGTGCTCGTGGGTTGCCAAGCAATAGTGGTCGATCTCGGTTAAATCCCACTCTTGGCGCGGCAACAGCTAATGAAACGTCTAAAAAGAAAATTGGGGCATTTGCGCTTTTAAGCAAGTCTTGGGCTCTTTGTGCAATCGGTGCTCCCCCGCCAAGGGATAGAACACAATTCTCTATCATCAAAGATTGGCCAAGAACGTTGAACTCTAAATCACGAAAGAACTCTTCACCTTTATCAACGAAGATATCTGAAATTTTATGGCCATACGAAGATTCAATTGCCACATCGGTGTCGATGAAATCAATGGTGAGCTTTTGAGCTAGCGCTGCTCCCACAGTTGATTTACCGCAACCTGGAGGCCCAATCAATATGAGATGAGGCATCTCTATGAAAAGTTCAGGTTCTGCATGTAGCTAGTGAAGTTGCGGCGTGTTTCGGTTACTGAATCACCACCGAATTTTTCAAGTACTGCTTCGGCTAAAACAAGTGCAACCATCGCTTCTGCAACCACACCTGCCGCAGGAACCGCACACACATCAGAGCGCTGATTAATTGCCTTAGCGCTCTCCCCCGTAGCAACATCGATAGTGTCTAAAGCTTTCGGAACTGTGGAGATGGGCTTCATCGCTGCTCGAACGCGTAGAACTTCTCCATTAGACATGCCACCCTCTGTTCCACCAGCGCGATCAGTTCGGCGAACAATCTTGCCTTGCTTATTCTTTTCAATCTCATCATGTGCAACTGATCCACGCCTTGTTGCAGTCAAAAAACCATCTCCAACTTCAACGCCTTTAATGGCTTGAATCCCCATCAACGCTCCTGCCAAACGCGCATCAAGTCTGCGATCGGAATGAACATATGATCCCAAACCTGGTGGCATATTAAATGCTAAAACTTCTACTACCCCGCCTAAAGTGTCACCATCTGCGTGAGCAGCTTCAATCTCTTTAATCATTTGGGCACTTGTTACCTCATCAGCGCAACGAACAGGATCCTTATCTATTCTTGCCATATCTTTCGCATTAGGTAGCTCGTAATCATCGCCGACGCGCACTTTTCCAATAGATAAAACGTGAGACAAGATAGTAATTCCAACGCTCTGTTCAAGAAAACTACGGGCAACTGCACCTAGTGCAACTCGGGAGGCCGTTTCACGGGCGCTTGCTCGTTCTAGGATTGGTCGGGCATCACTAAAATTATATTTTTGCATTCCAACTAGATCTGCATGGCCAGGACGTGGTCTAGTTAATGGTGCATTGCGTGCTAAATCTTTGATTTCCTCTTCAGGGACGGGATCTGCAGACATAACTCTTTCCCATTTAGGCCACTCTGAGTTGCCAACCTGAATTGCAATTGGCCCTCCTTGTGTTAGACCCAAGCGGATTCCACCAAGAATAGTTACTTTGTCCGCTTCAAAATTTTGACGAGCTCCACGCCCATAGCCCAGACGTCGTCGCTCTAGATGGCGATCGATATCTGCAGTTGTGATTTGGACTGAGGCAGGGATTCCTTCAATGATGGCACTGAGTGCTTGACCATGTGATTCACCTGCAGTTAACCAACGCATGTGCCTATTCTTGCAGAAGTTAGCTCCTGCTCGTTGCCAAATAAAGGCTTGTTCCAAGAAATATTGCTGGAGCCATGGCAATGGTTCGCGGAAATACCTTGGAAAGTGCCCATCTGAGCACAATTTCAATAAGCGCAGCCAGAAGAATTTCTAGTAGAAGAAGCTCGAACTCTTGAATATCTGAGAGCTTTAACATCAAAACAATTAATGCTAGTAACTTGCAGTCGCCCATCCCGACTCCAAAAAATGAGAATATGGAAAGACTTAAACACACAAGAATTATGAATTGTGGAGCTGGAATTCCCTTCACAACCAACAGCGCTCCAACATAATACGTGTATAGCTGTAGATAAATGTTAGGGATTTTGCGCTGTGATAAGTCGGCTATACAAATGGGAAGGGACAGAAGAAGGTAGAACACTTATGAAGCGTAGAGTTTTGTACAAACTTTGAATCGAGCGTGTGGATTACTTAAGAGCCGCTAACCCCACGCTGCGCAGTTGCGCATACATGGAGGGACTATCAACAGTTTTGCCTGTGAAAATCTCAATTTGGGCTATAGCTTGATGAATTAAGAGATCTAAACCATCAATGACAACTCCACCGCGTGATGCCCACAGAGCTGATGCAGGCGTTGGCCATGGCTTATAGAGCGCTTCAAAAAATGGTGCAGAAGTCTTTGCAGGTAGTTCAATTGAATCGGTCACTCCGGCTGGCGCTGTGCTAATTACCAAGTCTGCCTCAGAGAGAACACTGAGATTGTCCCAATCGAGGAAACTCAGTTCAGACTCAATAACTGAACCTGACATCCCTTGAATTCTAGATAAAGATCGATTAATGACAGTTATATGGGTTGCAAAGCCATCGCAAGCTGCCGCTGCAGCACGCGCTGTTGCCCCAGCACCAAGAATTACGACATGACCCTTGATATCGATCTTGTTGAACTTAAGTGCCTGCGAAAAACCGATTACATCCGTGGAGGTGGCGCGCCACACTCCCCCATCTTTGTACAAAGTATTTGCACTATTGATTCGCTTTGCTAAATCATCAACGTGTTTGGCATATGCAATTGCCTCTTCTTTTAGTGGCATCGTTAAAGAGAAACCAGTCCACAACTCATCTCGATCATCAATGAACTTAGCCAAGCCTCCGGCACTTACTTCGATTGCTTCATAACTACCCTGTATACCAAGCTGTGCGTATGCGGTGTTATGTAGCAGTGGGCTGAGGGAATGGGAAATCGGCGATCCTAAGACAGCAGCCTTTATCATTTGAATGCTCCTGCCTTTCTGTTTTTTACAAAGAGAGCTTTCCAAGTAAGAAATTCATCATGAGAAACAGTGAACCGAGTGTCGCCAGGGGCAACTGTAATGAAATACAGCCAATCCCCGTCGGCAGGTTTTAACGCCGCAGCTATAGCATCGGCTCCAGGATTTCCGATTGGTGTTGGCGGAAGACCATAATTTCTATACGTGTTATAGGGCGATCTTATAAGCGTAGAATTTGTGCTTAAGAAGATGTCCCCACGAAGTTTTTTAACATAGTGAACCGTGGCATCTAATTGCAGAGGCATAGAAATTTTGAGTCGATTCATGATGACTCTAGAAACTTTATCAAAATCCTCCGTGCCTCCCTCTGCCTGGATCAGTGATGCGATGGTCAATAGTTGTGCTGGCGAAAATCTTCCTTTTGCAGCTAAGAGTTTTTGGCCCATATCCTCATCTGAAAAGCGATCAATCATCGCTTGCACAGCCTCGAGCGCAGTTGTCCCAGCGGGGAATGAATACTGTGCTGGAAAAAGCAAACCTTCTGCATTTGAAAATCCCGTAGGCAAAATGATTTTCTTGAAGGCAGTATCTATATCTTTTCTTGTGAAGCCATACTTAATAAGCGAATCAATGACTTCACTCTTCCAGCCACCTTCGAAAACTTTGATCAAATTTGGTATCCGAGTGGGATCGAGTAATTGAGCTAACGCCTGACGTGCAGAGATACCAACATTTAACTCATGTGCACCAGGTGCCACTTGGGCAGAACGGGGGTCAGCAACTGCTGCTCGAAAGTATGCCAAAGCAGATTTAGTTACCTTGTTTTCATAAAGTATTTGCCCGACCGCTGATCCACTAGCACCAGCCGGAATTTCAACGACTACAACAGGTGAATTAGCTCCGATACTGGCTGTTGGAAAATCCGGCGCAGATGACACGCTGGATCTAACTGTGTGAATAGAGAGGCTAAGGACAGCGACAAAGAGAAATGCTGAAACAACACGGATGAGAGCGTTATTGAATATTTTCATCCCTTGTTCTTTTCAATTTCAAGAGCAAAGTTAAGAATTTCGACTGCCGCTGCTTGATCAATGGATGCACGCGCATCCTTGCTGTTAACGCCAGAATCGCGCATATTACGCGTGGCAGTAACCGTACTCAATCGCTCATCTATCAGCGTCACCGGACAAGTCGCTAATTCACTCAACATCTTCGCAAACGTGGAAGCTTTGGCTGCCGAATCACTCTCGCGCCCATCCATATGTGAAGGTTTGCCCACATAGATTTGAATAGGTTCATACTCGTCTAAGATTTGTGAAATTTGAGACTGAAGTTTGTTGTCAGTGGCCTTTAACGTTGTGAGTGGTGTGGCCAAAACTCCGTCAGGATCACAGACTGCCACACCGATTCTGACATCGCCATAATCAAAGGCGATTCGGCGACCTCTTTGCATGGGATTATTATCCAACGAGTGCTTGTGAAATTGCGGCTAATGCATCAACTGACTTAGCTGCATCGGTTCCTCCGCCTTGAGCGAAGTCATCTTTGCCGCCTCCGCCGCCACCCAACACTGTTGAACCAATCTTTACTAGCGCTCCAGCCTTAACACCTGCCGCACGTGCAGCATCACTGGCTGCAACAACTAACACAGGCTTTGAGTCATTCACACTTATGAGTGCAACAACGCTGTTTGCAGCTTTTGAACGTAGTTCCAACGCAATCTTCCGTAAATCGTCGCCAGAGATACCATCACCTAGAACAGATGTAATGACTGTTGTTCCATTTATAACCTTTGCACCCTTGGCGATTTCTCCCACTTGAGCCAGAGCCTGAGCAGAGCGCAAAACACTGAGCTCCTTTTCAATCTCTTTCATTGAGTTAATCAACCCATTAATTCGCTCAGGGAGTTCCTCAACTCGTGCGCCTTTAATAATTTCTGTTAAAGAGTTGAGCAAGATGTGTTCGCGAGCAAGAAACTTATACGCATCAACACCAACGAGGGCTTCAACCCGGCGAACTCCAGCACCAATTGATGACTCACTCAAAAGTTTGACGACGCCTAGCTGGCCAGAGCGCGAAACGTGTGTTCCACCGCAAAGCTCACGTGCCCAGTCTCCAACGCTTACTACTCGAACTTGATCTCCATACTTTTCGCCAAAGAGGGCCATAGCGCCAATTTTCTTAGCTGCCTCTTGAGACATCGTTTCTGCACTTACTTCTAAGTTATCTAGCAATAATGTGTTCACACGTGACTCAACATCGTTGAGAACCGATGCCGGAACTGCTCCGGTTGCCGGGAAATCGAAACGGAATCTTCCTGGTGAGTTCTCAGAACCTGCTTGTGTTGCGGTTTCGCCGAGCAGTTCGCGGAATGCTTTGTGCACCATGTGTGTTGCAGTGTGAGCGCGAGAGATGGCATGTCGACGTTCAACATCGATAGCGGCTTGTCCTTGCGACCCACTCTCAAGTGAGCCAGAGAGGACACGACCGCGGTGAACAAAGACACCAGGAACTGGAGTCTGCACATCGTCAATTTCAACAACAGCACCGTTGGCCAAAGTGATCGTTCCACCATCTGCGAGCTGTCCGCCGCCTTCTGCATAGAAAGGTGTGCGATCTAGAACAATCTCAACTTCCTCATCAGCGCCCGCTGAGCCAACTAAATTTCCATCAACTAAAACCGCAGTTACCTTTGCTTCACTTGTTAGGTGTGCATATCCGACAAACTCTGACTTCCCATTCTTATCTGCCACCTGGCGGTAAACGGATAGATCTGTGTGACCACTCTTTTTCGCCTTTGAGTCGGCTTTAGCGCGATCTTTTTGCTCCTTCATCAAGCGGCGGAAACCATCTTCATCTACTTCGAGGCCCTCTTCGCGCGCCATTTCAAGAGTCAAATCAAAAGGGAATCCATAGGTATCGTGGAGTTTAAATGCATCTTCTCCAGGAAGTACTGAACTCTTGCTCTTCTTTAGCGCAGCACTTGCCACATCAAAAATTTGTGTTCCACTCTTGAGTGTTTGCAAGAAACTTTCTTCTTCTGAAACGCTCACTGAGAGAATTCGCTTCGAGTCTGTAACTAGCTCTGGATACTGAGGTCCCATCGCGCCAATTGCTGCCACAGTGAGCTCGGACATGATGGGATCCATGGAACCCAAAAGGCGCATGTTACGAATCGTGCGGCGCATCATGCGGCGCAAAACATAACCGCGGCCTTCATTTCCAGGTGTGACGCCATCACCAATAAGCATGGCTGAAGTTCTGGCGTGGTCAGCAATAATGCGCAGTGAAATATCTGATTTCTCAGATGACCCATACTTAACGCCGGTGAGTTGTGATGCCTTTGTCAAAATCTGCATCGTTGTATCAATTTCATAGATATTCTCAACACCCTGCAGCAGAGCAGCCATGCGCTCAAGGCCTAAACCAGTATCAATACTCTTAGCTGGAAGTTCGCCAAGAATTGGGTAATCATTTTTGCCTGAACCAACTCCGCGCTCATTTTGCATGAACACCAAGTTCCACACTTCCATGTAACGATTTTCATCAGCAATCGGCCCACCTTCAGCGCCATATGCCGGACCACGGTCATAATAAATCTCAGAACATGGACCGCATGGCCCAGGAACACCCATTGACCAAAAGTTATCGTCCATATCCCGGCGTTGAATGCGCTCCTTAGGAACACCAATCTTGGTGTGCCAAATGTCTGCGGCTTCATCATCATCCAAATAGACGGTTACCCAAAGACGATCTTCTGGGAAACCATAGCCACCGTCATCAATGGGACGCGTCAGCAGTTCCCATGCGAGTGCAATAGCACCTTCTTTGAAGTAATCGCCAAAGGAAAAGTTTCCACACATCTGAAAAAAAGAGGCGTGACGAGTTGTTTTACCAACTTCATCTATATCTAATGTGCGAACACACTTTTGCACTGAAGTTGCACGTTCATATGGCGGGGTAATTTCACCAAGGAAATAGGGCTTAAAAGGAACCATGCCTGCATTAACAAGCAAAAGATTTGGGTCATCAGCAATTAGTGATGCTGAAGGGACAACAGTGTGGGTTAAGCCTTGACGGTTATCTGATTCAAAGAAGCGCAGCCAGCGCGAACGGATCTCGGCGGATTCCACTTGAGGGGATCACTCAGCCTTCTTCTTAGAGCGAGTTTTCTTTTTCGATGCAGCAGAAATCAATGCACCAGCAACTTTGACCGCAGAGCCATTCTTGTTGATAAAGGAAGTTGTTGCCTCATTGACCTTGTCAGATAGATCTTCGGCATTCTTAGTGATGCGATTGATGCTCTTGAGAGGACCGTTGACCAAAGTTACGGTTGTGTGAACCTCATCGATTAAGGGTGCGGTTTCCTCAGTAAGAACCTTAAGTGAGGCTTTGGCTTCATCAATGAGACGACCAACTCGGATAATTACGTAAGCAACTGCGATGGCGATAACCATCAGCGCGCAACTTGCGATTATTGTTGCAATTCCACCTGGACCCATGTTGTTAGCCTACCTGAGGCGTTGCTTTAGGAGGGCCATCAATACCGCTCTCCTTGCGTTGCGCCGGAGTAATCGGAGTTGGAGCACCTGTTAATGGGTCCCCACCGCTTGCCGTCTTAGGGAAAGCAATAACTTCACGGATTGAATCTGAACCAGTGAGCAAAGCACACACACGATCAAGACCTAGAGCAATTCCACCATGTGGAGGTGGTCCGTAGTTAAAGGCCTCTAGTAAGAAACCAAATTTGCTTTGTGCTTCTTCATCACTTAAACCAATAACGCTGAATACATCTTTCTGAACTTGGCGATCATGGATACGAATTGATCCACCTCCGAGTTCAGTTCCATTTAAAACAATATCGTATGCATAGGCAAGTGCTGAGGCTGGATCTTTTGCAAAGGTCTTCGCAAACTCTGGTTTAGGTCCAGTAAATGGATGGTGCACAGCTGTCCAACCACCATTATCGGTTGGCTCAAACATTGGTGCGTCAACTACCCATAAAAACTCCCACTTATCTGCAGGGATCAAATTGCAACGCTTCCCGATTTCTAAACGAACCGCACCCAACAAACTCAACGACGCAGAGCGCTCACCTGCTGCAAAAAAGATTGCATCTCCAGTTTTTGCGCCAGCTGCTGCTGCAATTCCAGCGGATTCTTGCTCTGAGAGATTCTTAGCAACTGGTCCGCCAAGCGTTCCATCTTCATTTACCAAGATGTATGCAAGTCCCTTAGCACCACGTGCTTTAGCCCAGTCCTGCCAGGCATCTAGTTCGCGCCTGGGTGAAGTTGCTCCCCCTGGCATAACAACGCTTCCAACATACGGTGCTTGAAAAACTCTAAATGTTGTCTGTGCAAAGTAATCAGTCTGCTCAGTTAATTCATATCCAAAACGAAGGTCTGGCTTATCTGAACCATATCGAGACATAGCATCGGCATATGTCATGCGTTGTAGTGGAAGTGGAATTGTGTAGCCAACTGCTTCTTTCCAAATCTTGGCAACAATCTTTTCTGCAACAGCCAAAATGTCCTCTTGGTCAATAAATGACATTTCGATATCGAGCTGTGTGAACTCTGGCTGGCGATCTGCTCTAAAGTCTTCATCGCGAAAACAACGTGCGATTTGGTAATACTTTTCCATTCCAGCCACCATCAACAGCTGCTTAAAGAGCTGGGGCGATTGAGGCAGTGCATACCAACTACCTGGTTGCAGACGCACTGGAACCAAGAAGTCACGAGCACCTTCTGGTGTTGAGCGCGTTAGATATGGCGTTTCAATCTCAAGGAAGGCTTCATCTTCCATCACGCGACGAATTACTGAAGTCACCTTCGAGCGCAAACGCATATTTGCAGCTGGCTTCTCACGCCGCAAATCTAAGTAACGATACTTCAAGCGCACTTCTTCGCTGATATCTGAATCATTTCCTGAATCAACTGGAAATGGCAAAGGCGCTGATTCACTTAAAACAACAACGGTGTCACCCATAATCTCGATTTCACCAGTTGGAATATTTGTATTTTCATTTCCAGCAGGTCTAGCTAAAACTTCACCAGTAATCATGAGGCACCACTCGGCGCGAAGTGATCCCGCCATCTTTTCATCACGGATAACTACCTGAACTGAACCAGATGCATCACGAAGATCAATGAAGGCAACCCCACCATGATCGCGACGGCGTGAAACCCAACCAGCCAATGTAACGGTGGTTCCGGCATGGGATTTGCGCAATGAGCCTGCATCGTGAGTTCTTAACATGGTTGCGTTCTACATCCCTATAGTTAAATTGCGTTGATTAATGAGGCAATCTTAACTGATGAAGTGGTGCCAGTTTTCATCTCTTTTAGCTCCACAGTTGCGCTAGAAATCTCTGACTCCCCCAAAACGATGACATAGCGCGCACCGCTTTTGTCCGCGCCTTTCATAGCACCCTTGAGGGCTCGATCTCCGAAAGCAATCTCAATGCTCTTTCCCGCTGCTCGCAGTTCACCAGCGATCTTCATCGCTATCTCTTTTGCGGCATCACCCAGTGGAATAATGAATAGATCTGATACAAAAGCATTCTCATTAATTACGCCTTCAGCCTCTGCAGCAAGTAGCGCTCTATCAACGCCTAATCCGAATCCAATTCCAGAAAGTGATTGTCCACCGAGTTCTGCCATAAGTCCGTCATAGCGGCCTCCCCCACCAATTCCAGATTGAGCACCTAGAAGTTCGTGGACGAATTCAAAAGTAGTTCCGGTGTAGTAATCCAGACCGCGAACCATACGTGGATTAAGTGTGTAAGAAATACTTAATACATCCAGATACTTTTTCACTTGCTCAAAATGAGCACGGGAACCTTCACTTAAATAATCAACAAGCAATGGCGCTTTCGCCATTGCATCCTTGATTTCAGGACGTTTATCATCAAAAAGACGTAATGGATTAAGTGCTGCGCGGGCACTTGTTGCCTCATCCAGTTTCATTCCAGCGATAAACTTCACTAGATCCACTCGGTGAGCAGCTCGAGATTGTGCATCACCTAGTGAAGTGATTTCTAATCGGTATTTAGTTAAACCAATCGCCTTGAAGCCCGCATCTGCAATGGCAATCACTTCAGCGTCAATGGCTGCATCATCTAATCCAATAGCTTCAATACCCACTTGATAAAACTGGCGATAACGACCGGCTTGTGGACGCTCTGCCCGAAAGAACTGACCCGAATACCAAAGTTTTGCCGGCAGTTGTCCGCGATCTAATCCATGTTCGATTACCGCGCGCATCACACCGGCGGTACCTTCTGGGCGCAATGTAATGGAGCGATCTCCACGATCTTGAAATGTGTACATCTCTTTTGAGACAACGTCTGTTGATTCACCCACACCGCGTGTGAAGAGTTCCGTATCTTCAAAGACTGGTAGTTCAATTAACTGATAACCCGCCTTACGTGCTGGCTCAATTAATGATTCACGCACAAATTCAAATGCGGCAGAGCGAGGTGGAACATACTCACTAACACCTTTAGGGGCTTGAATCTTTTGGCCGGCCATTAGTAGCGACCTTTGAGAGCAGTTAAGTAGGGATTGCTCTTTTTCTCAGCGGCCATGGTGGTCTCTGCATAATGGCCAGGTAGCACTCGTAAATGATCGCCCAACGGCATAATCTTTTTACGCAAAGTAGTCTCCATAGCTTCAGCTGATCCACCTGGCAGATCAGTGCGACCTATCGAACCAGCAAAGAGAACATCGCCGCTGACTAATAATTCATCGTCTACTACAAAGACTAAAGAGCCTGCTGTGTGACCAGGTGCGTGGATAGCTTTGAACTTCATGCCCACAATCTCCACAACTTCCTCATTGCGCAATTCTCTTACATCCGCAGGTTCGACAAAGTCCATAGCCGATAATGTCGCTGCAAATTCTGGGCTCACGTAGCGCTCAGGATGGGTCAATGCCATTCGATCCAGTGAATGAATATAGGCAGGGATGGAATATCCATCAGCAATAGGTTGAATAGAGAAGGTATGGTCAAGATGTCCATGAGTTGCAATCACTGCAACAGGCTTGAGCGAATGCTTTTTTAAAATCTCTTCCAGCATCTGTGAAACATCAGGCATACCTGGATCAATGACAACGCATTCACTACCTGCCTTGGGAGCGATGATCCAGCAGTTGGTGGCATACATAGGAGCTGCAAAAGAGTCGACCAGCATCGATTTCACCCTTTCGTCCACGCTCAAAATTGGAGCGATTGACGCTCACACACCCGGACAGGGTACCTTTTACCTCCGCACGATTCACGCTCATCCAAGGTGCGCCTTGAGTGAGCACGCACACTGATAGCGACGTTCTACATCAGAACAACGCGCTGAAAGGGAACACACCATGAGCGAAT
>Ga0209135_1000014_pt1 | contig 62964 bp, 83 predicted proteins | sample LauGreSBDMM110SD_4_FD_187570 | JGI IMG/M metagenome (GOLD analysis project Ga0209135, IMG submission 187570) | Freshwater lake microbial communities from Lake Michigan, USA - Su13.BD.MM110.SD (SPAdes) (version 3) | ecosystem: Environmental > Aquatic > Freshwater > Lake | place: Lake Michigan... | reverse complement strand
TATTGAGACGACGGCGACGACATCACATGAATTTATAGACAGTTTAACCACACAGTCCGCGCATCTCCGCGTAGCTCATCTTTCCATCTGCAAACTTAGCCATCGCATCCGTCTGAACGGGGTCGTCTACGATCGCTGCACACTGTGCCAGAAGTGGATTGAACTTTGCAATCTTGGCGAGCTTGGAGTCCACCTCTTCACCCTCATCCTTCTGTTCTGTAATTTCAGCATACTGGGGAACTACACATGATCCGATTCGTCGATTACCCGCAGGAGGATCGTCTGTGCGGCTATGATAGCGCAGACCACACTTCTTGGGCATGAACCCAACCTGAGTCACTCGGTAGAAGAATTCTGTGCCACTTTCGATGAGCTCCCAGCCGATCGGCTGTTCCGGATCGTAAACTGACTGGATAGACCCATCCTTGCACACGACGTACAGCTCGTTCAGCTTGGGTTGGCACTCGAGACGATCGCCCATCCCGTATGTTGAGACTGTCCGGTAGAGACCGGGACCGGGTGGGTACAGGGGCTCTACCGCTTCAGCGAAAAACTTGAGTCCGGGAGTATTCATGAGGCGCGTTTGTTTTACTTACTGCCAACCTTGCCCTTAACCTTGACAGCACACGAAATATTCTCTTTTGCTCTCACAGCCTTTTTAGAGTAGATGGAATAATCTTTCGACTTTTTAGAAGACTCGCGCTTTTTCTCGCGTTTTGTAGGTCCATCCATTTATCTTACCATAAGCGAGTTTTTTATCTTTGACAATTTTAGAATGGAATTCTCCTTTCTCAAGAAACAAACTCGGTCCCACCGTTTTTTGACATTACTTTCTCAACCTGAAATCAACGCTATTCTTGACAAGTATGTCCCCCGGTTGCGTTCAATTCAGATATTAAATATTAAAAAATACCCAGAGGTGATTGATGAGTACCACGAAAAAATGGAAAAAATAGTTGAAGAAGCCCGTGAGTCTCTCAAGGATCAATTAAGAACTAAAATTAAAAAAAATGTGAAGGACCCTGTGATTGTTGCTGGTGCCGTCTCTCAGATTTCAGGATCTTCGTTGGAATTTTTAAAAAGATCTCGCTCCTGCTGACGAGCAAGAATCGAAACTGCGAGATATAGTTAGAGAGCAGAACTTTTAAATAGGAAATGGCAAGCCGTGTGGTTCTCAAAGCTTCAAATGTCGCCGCCATGGTTGGTCGGCACAGGTACAAGCCCCGGTCTGAGGTACTGGATGAACTCATGAAAAAATACGCACCAGACAAGTTCATGGGAAAGACCAAGGAGGACAAAGCTGAAGAGGCGCTCGCAGTCTCCAGTATTGCCAAGGAGGTTCTCAAGTCAGCCCTGAATATCAAGGCTCAGAATTCTACCCAAGTTCAGCAGGTTTTTAATGAAGCTCGGGATCGTATCAATTTTGATTCAAAATTAAATAATGAACAGAAGGCTGAGGTGATTGAGCACATTCGGTCCAAGGTGTATACTACCCATGGAACCCGCTCAGAGGACAAGACGAGCGACAAGGTACAAGTAGATGAGGGTGTTCACCTGGTTCGCGATGACTCGTTCTATCAGATTGAGGTGTGCAGGCTAGGTGATACCCGTTATGTCATCGTGGGTAAGATCGACCGGATCGAGGAACGCCCGGATGGTTCCAGGGTCCTCGTCGAAATCAAGAATCGGACAAACCGTCTGTTCAATTCTGTACCAGAATATGAGTTTATTCAGATTCAGGTTTATCTGCAGATGCTGGGTCTTGTTCATGCTCGACTTGTGGAGCAGTACAACAACCAGGTGAAGAGTCACGAAGTGAATCGTGACGAAGAGACGTGGGTAAACGAAATCCTCCCTGAACTTCAAAAGTTTTGCGAGGAACTTCATTTGAAAATTACTTGAGCATCATACGAAGGACAAGTTCGGCGACAACAATCAACGCGGTCTGGGAAAGATTACGCGTGATAAAGTAAATAATAACTGCCAGGAGAGCAGCCACCATGAAAGATGGGGTAGCAATTGGGTTCATTTCGCGGCGAATTTCAATATCAGCAACACTGTCAACGTTCATTTATTTATTATCAATATTTTTTACGCAAGCTGAACCTTTCCCTTTACAAAGTCATCGAATGTTATAATATAAACCTCGCTGTCCTCAGTTGATGTCAGCTCCCACCCATCAGCACCGTGAAACTCAGTCACTGTGCACTCCACGAAACGCTTGTGGCTCTTGCGTCCGAGAGTGATGATCACTGTCTCACCGACCAGAGATGCAAGCATATCCTCATAAGTCTCAATAGTGCTTGCCAGCTCGTCGCGCTCCTTGGTCAGATTCAGAACAGCCTCAATTGCCTCCATTACTGAATAACCTACGTTCGTGCTTTTTATCTGCGGAATGAGTAGATGCTACACCTTCGCTTAGCAGCAACATTTGCAGTTTTGGGATTTGTCTTTACAAGTAAACAATGGCTCCACTTTCTCAATAGATATAATCCAGAGATGGGTCTTATAATTAAACACTCTGTAATTTTACTATCAATTTATATACTCGCATGGTCCGATCCATATATTAAATTTGTCCATCATCACCAGGCTTTGGGGGTTCTTTTATTATACATGACATTTGTCCTGATTTTTAATTATCAATCTGAATGGATTGAAGATGTAAAAGCGGATAATGTAGGAGAACAAACCTTTGATGGAGTTATATATCATAGATCCAAACAAATTCCTAATATTGAACCACAAATGGCTCGTATAGTGAGCTTTGTAATAATTCCATTCATTTTGGTTATTATTGGATCTCAACTTGTTCATCACAAACAGAAAGTAAATTTATAATTGAAAAACGTAAAACCAAGAACGCTCGAGGTAATAAGCCACCTCTGGTTTGAGCGTCATCAGTTGGTCCCTGAGTCTTTCGTAGTACTCACGAGTTCGGCACTTTACCTGTCCTCGCGAGCATCCAAGGCATGCGCCTATATACCACAGGAGTGGATATCCAAATTTCTTACCAGTATTCTTCTCGAGCCAATCACCAAATGTATATGGACTTTGTTCTGTACCAGACTCGTGGAAATCGTTCGCATGAACGTCCCAATTAATATTCTGAGAAAATCCCTTGTTTGCAATTTGATAATTCCAGCGCTCGAACCACTTTTGAACCATTTCGAAAGTGGCTTCAATTTCAAGGTGCGGAAATGGATCAGCCTGGAGGAAATAGATGTGTTTTGGGAGGTTGTCCCACTGATCAATTATATGAGTGAGATATGTATGAGCCTCGCGACCGACATTTTGAAGAGTCTTTATTTGCGACTCTGGGACGCCATCTACGCTAATGTGGTCTGGACCTTTATTATAGATCCAGACTGAGCGGCGCTGGTCAGGGGTCAGACAAGTATCTAACCAGTCGAGGGACTCATTGTAGCGAGAAATAACTATGTTCATATTAGAATGTAGAAAGACATTTCTGCCCACGGATCTTCGCGGGCTCTTGAGCGCTTCCCCCCTCTTGTGCCCACCGCCTTGCTCGGGTACTTGGTGGCAAACTCCTTCTTTGGTTCGTCGTACCAGACCCACTTGTCAATACCGCGATCGCTATAGTATTCGTCCGAATACAAGAGCACCTCTTCAACATCATCTGAAGAGAGGTTCTCACTCTTCAGAAAGCGGTACGTACGCTCAAGCATGAGCACCTCGCGCATGAGGTGCTTGAAGCGGTACTTGCGGTACAGATCTACCACCTCGAGCTTACTGAGGTCCTCCGCCTCATCCAGAAACTTCATATAGATTTCTGGTTCCATGTCAAGTTCCAAGAATTCGAGAGCAAGCCACGTGACACTTTCACTGTCCTCCTCGTTTTCCAACGCTTCACAATCTTCATCAATAAGCTCGGTCAGTTCAGTGACGCGCTGGCTAAGTGCATCGCTGTAAATATCAGCGCATCGCCCTTCCCAGGCATCCTCGTTCCACTTATTCTGCAACTTGTGAAACCCTCGGAAATACATCGGGCGACGGCACATAGGACACCCTGTCCCTGTTCCCTTGAGGTACCACGTCTTGATGCATCCAGCGCAAAATTCATGAGAGCAGCAAAGTTTCACAAAAGGTCCAGACTCGCCATAGCACACAGAGCATTCACGGTCGCAAGACATTTTGGAAGACTTGATTCTTACTAGAGGCTGAGAGTTTAGCCAAAGACATCACACGAAATTTTTTCACGCGGCACTTAAGAAACTAATTCTTAACTAAAATTAAGAATGAGTATTGTGCTCTCACCCCCCATCGTAAAACTCTCAACACTTCGGAGAGATAAAAAATACTTTACTATTCAGTCAAGTCCAAACCATGTTTTTACCCTGAATATTGAAAAAGAATCACGTAAATCTATCGTAGGATTTAAAAAAATGGACGACGCTTTACTCATTGGACAAATGATTGAGACTTATTACATTCAAGAAAATGAATGGCCGGATACAAGTATTGTCGGTCAACTAATTTTGCCTAAATCTCGTGTTGATATTCTTAGACATTTATACGTTGAAGAATGGAATTTCGAAGATTTGAAATATGAATGTACAAAAAATATTCTTGATCTTGTTTCTGTAGAACGACTTATTAACAAGAAAACTGGTTATACATTCAATGGAGATCAGTACAAGTTTAATACTTCAACTGATTTTTACATAAATAGATTTAATGAGCTTTACAAAACTGATTAGAATATTCCCATAGGGTCAAAACCCTCTGGAAGTTGAATATTCGAGTAATCAAAAGCAGGCTGTGGTGGAGGTGGTGGCTCAACAGGAGGAGGGGGAGGGGGATCGTACATCCTATCGTCTTTACCACGTCCTGGACCTCCTCCACCAATGTTACACGACGCTCCTGTACCCGTACATCCCTGCATTTGAGTCAGATCTTGTGGACAAGAAGCTCCGCCATATTGGGGTTGTTCTAATATGGATCTAGAACGCGTTTGAAACCCAGCTCCACACTCGACTGAACAAGAACCCCATTCACCCCAATTACTAATAGAACATCCAATGGGCGCCGGTGGGGCAGGTAGGGGAGGTGGGAGAGATGGTGGAAGTGCGGGAATAGCCACTGGAATCCTTGCGGGAATAGTTGCGGGGATAGCTGCGGGAATCACCACGGGAATAGCTGCGGGAATCACCGCGGGAATAGCTGCGGGAATCACCGCGGGAATCACCGCGGGAATAGCTGCGGGAATAGCTGCGGGAATCACCGCGGGAATAGCTGAGGGAATAGGAGCCATAGAAAGACCAGATGAGACTGGTGAAGGACCTGGTGAAGGACCTGGTGAAGGACCTGGTGAAGGTCCCGGTGAAGGACCTGGTGAAGGACCTGGTGAAGGACCTGGCGAAGGACCTGGTGAAAAACTTGGACCACTTATACACTTCGACCAATTGTTGAAAGACTTTAAAACCATCGCATTTGACATTAACATTGTAGGATTGCACACTGTGAATCCTCCTCTCGCGGGACCTGCTGAAGTAGTTCCTGATGGGCACGACCCTGAGCTAATAGATAAAGACCCATTCTGATCGGATAAGTACGCAAGGTTTGCTGTTAATGGGAGACAGCTTACATTTGAAACAGTATTCGAATAATAACTATATATATTTTGAGCGTTTGAATTAAAGGTTGCGACTACAATCTTAGCTTGAACATCTGGGTTTTTAGCGACGTAAAACCCACCTGCTAAAAACACTACAAGGGTTATAAACCCTCCCAAAACAGATAAGACTAATAAAACTGAAAGTCCTTTTTTCCAACCTTCCATCTACTGTATAAGTTGGAAAATAATCTGGTACCCGTGCCCTAGGATTTTCAATTTGTCTTTATTTTCTTCGTACAAATCGTCTATACACTTTTTGATAGAGCCGTCACCCCATAAATAATCATCAAACGCAAGAAAACCACCTAGTTCAAGTATCTTTAAACACTCGTTAAAATCAACCTTTACGTCATCTATCAGATGACTCCCATCTACATATATGAAATTGAACTTTTTAGTATTTTTGTTATAAAATTCAGAAGAATACATTCTATGAAACATAATCTTTTGAAAATTCTTACTTTTTGATATATTATTTATAAATAAATGCATCGTATCATTTCCTTCCATAGAAAATGGCGTAGTTGGGTCATTTGATTCGAAAGGATCTACGCACGTCAATTCTGCTTCTGGACTATCCAGCATATTATCTGAAAAATAAACTGCAGACGAACCCTCAAATGACCCAATTTCTAATATTTTCCATTTTGCAGATTTACTGGCATTTTCATCAAGTGATACCTTAATTTCAGATGTTCCGAAATAATCGTGTGTGAATACGTAACTCATCCTGTTTTAAAAGTTGAATTTTTTAGGCTGGGATAAACGCCTTTTTTCTCAGAACCGCCTTGGAATAGACTCCGCACAAACAAAAGTGAATATGCGCCCAGTCAAGAGCATCGCGTTGCTCTATCACAATCTTCATGGGGTTCATATTAATCTCATTCACGAGCTTAATATGAGCTGCCGGGTCGTTCAATGACTCAGCCAGGTCAATCATATGAGACAGCCATTCGACATGCTCCTTGTTCATAGAATCAAACGCCTGGATAAATTTACTGGTTATGGACATTTATTAATATATACCTTTAGTTTTTAAGTCAGGCAATAGACCCGCCGCACGCACCACAATAATCTGATTTTTTGCGGAAAAACATGAACCAAATGACTAAGAGGACAAGAATCCAAAGAGCGATGTTCTGTTGCATTTACTATTCATCAAGAGAATCTTCTGACTCTGACCCATCCTCATTCTCTTCATCATCACAATCGTCTTCAAAGTCATCCTCATCGGTTTCATCGTCTTCCTCATCCGACTCTTCGTCCTCTTCATCAGAGTCTGGGACGTAATCATCGTCCGACTCCATCTTTACAAAACCATCATCGACGAGTTTAAATCCTATATTTTCCTCATTATCAGTCTTGAGATATTCGGCAATAGACTCGGGGCAATCCTCCACCTCATACGTCTCATCCTCGTAACGCCAAATACCATCAATTTTGTTTTCTGAGAGGTATTTAATAATCAAAATAACTCCATCCTTTTCAACAATTTTAGCCAGAAGTGGGAGTGGTTTGCGAGCACCCACGTCTGTCCAAACACGGACAAGTGACCCTGCTGAAGTCATATGTCTTGGACAGTTCAAATGTTTTTAAGTATATTTACGCACCTAAGCAAGTGGGGACTTTGCCTTGCGGGGACCGCGCTTGCTGCCCTTGTTCTTGCGAACCTTGCGCAAGTAAGGGTTGGGAAGGAAGTTTGGTGAAGGGCGCACCTTGCGGGGACGACCAACACCGCGCTTGGCTGGGTATCCCTCGAACAGCTCAGTCAGATAGCCTGAGCGCTTAACGGGCAGCACGCGCACACCGCGAACGCGGGGAGCGTATGTACCGCGCTTCTTCATGATGTTTGAACGCTCCTTGCGGTCAAACTTGGGGCGGATAGCCAGGGGAATGTCCATGAGGTTCTTCAAGTACTTGGTAGAACGCTCAGTGCCACCTGGGCTCTTGTGGAACTTTGCCTTGGGGTTGTACACGGCACCGCCCTTGGAAGTCTTGGAAACAAACTTGCCCTGATTGGTCAACAGAATAACGCGACGCTTGGTGTTCAGGAATCCAGTGGGTACAGCAGCCTTCATTTTTATTATTTACCAACAATTTACTTCAGGGATGCAATCAGCTGAGCAAGTGGGGACTTTGCCTTGCGGGGACCGCGCTTACCGCCCTTGTTCTTGCGCACCTTGCGCAGGTAAGGGTTGGGAAGGAAGTTTGGTGAAGGGCTCGCCTTGCGGCGCTTGCCAGCGTCGGCGCGGCGCTTGCGGGCAGGCATGATCTTCATGGCAGCCAGACCGATGCTGCCACCTGGGGTGACCAGGCGACGCACCACCTTGGGGGCACGACCGCGACGCATCACGATCTTCATGCCAGCCAGACCCATCATAGAGCCTGGGCTCACCTTGCGGCTCTTGCCGGCATCGGAGCGGCGCTTGCGGGCAGGCATGATCTTCATGGCAGCCAGACCGATGCTGCCGCCTGGGGTGACCAGGCGACGCACCACCTTGGGGGCGCGACCACGGCGCATCATGATCTTCATGCCAGCCAGACCAATGGGGCTGGAGCGGGCACGGGGACCGCGCTTACCGCCCTTGTTCTTGCGAACCTTGCGGATCTTCTTCTCCAGCTCAGCCACCATGACTGGGGTAGAGGATGGCTTGAAGGTGCGGGTAACATACTTGCCACCCTTGGCGCGCAGCTTGTAGTGCATGACACCTGGCTCAACCATGTGGAGGGTCTTCACCTCGCTGGAGGTCAGTGCGTGACCGAGGACATTCTTCTGACCGACGTAACGGGAAAGGGACATTTGTAATATTGCTAAATATTTTTTTTTACAATTAGCATTTCCAGCGATTGTTGCATCCGAGGCAAGTGACGTATGTAGTCATGGGTTCGTCCGCGCTCCTTGTCTGCAGCTGATAGTAGGTCGTCTTGATCGACTTGCATTTACCGCACTTGAACATACCCACATAGTCCTCGTCCATCTGAGCCTTTGCAGCCTCCATCTGATTTTCTTTTTGTTTTAGTTTGAAAATTGCGTTCGAGTAAAGACCGTTTGGGTCAAGTACATCAGAGGTGTACCACGCCAACTTGCTGGACTCGAGTTCCTTAGACTTGAGGCGATCAACAAGCTGATTTCCTCGCTTGAACTCTGCAATCAGTTGCTGAGCCTTTTGCTTGTATACTTTCCTGAAAATCTTGTTGTCCCACGCCGCCTCCTCACTTACGAATTTTTTGCAAGTCCAGTTGAGAACTGACCGTTCACAATTGCGCGTGAGACCTCCCTCGCCCAAAAACTCGGAAAACTTGGTACGCAAGTAATCGCGGTACACGTGCTGCATTGTGGGAGGTTGTTAATTTGCAACAGGAGGCTCAACCTCAGTCCTTGACATGACACGAAATTCACTTTTTCGTAGACCAACTCCAAACTGGGCGAGTATTTTTAAGACTCAATGGAGTTTTTTCTACTTTCAAATAGTGGGAATTTTTATGAAGAATTGAATTAATCCAACACTTTTTAAATCCAGTTTTTTTCTTCAAATTTACGACACTTACAGGACCATATTTCTGAACAAATTCCTTTACAAGAGTCTCTACAAGATTAGGGTTCGCCATTCTATTTTATATAGACATCTTCGTCTTAAGTGCACTCACGCTTAAAAGGAACGAGTGTATAGATTGTAGACCAAATGTATCCGGTCGTGGTTTGCACCACGACCCGGTGTCCCGTATGGGCCCTACGTGAAAAGTGATTGCCATTGCTGCGCTGAGCGCAAACTTATTAAGGAATTATCATTCGAATGTTCGCGTCAGGGTGTTTCGCGTTCGAAATTTGCTCACTGGATTCATCGCAAATATGGAGACGTCATCGTTCAAAGAAATATACACGGCGGTGTGTTAGGTACTTCGTTTCCATGTGTTATATGTCGCAAAGCTCTCGATAAAATGTCTATTCAGTGGCGCGCTCATATAGGTGAAATATGGCATCGCAGTAATGATATTTCTCCACCAAAATCCAGGCCGACACAAAAACAAAGACATAAATTAAATTTTCGCGACTAACAGTAATGATGTGGCTATTGTCACTATTTATGGGGCTGATTATAGCCTGGATTATAGTCTTAAATGTAAATAAGATGAAGCGCGTTTCGTATTATCAGGCAGCCTTAATTCCTGGAGATTTGTCAAAAATTGACGACTCTCTCGTCGCTGTAGGACTTGCACAGTTTGCACAGGTACCGAGCATCATGGACTCTATCAACAAGCCTGTAGATTACACAGTCCCTCCCCCCGTTGTTATCGAAGGGTCGCTTCCAGATCCAAATTTCACACCACTTCCAGGTAGTATGACCCCAGGACCCGCTTCAGCCCGCCCAGTGTCAAGTCCCATGACAGGTGTTTCGAGCCCCGCAGGTTTTTCGTCTCCAGCACAAGTCCCTGGACCAGCTTCTGCAATGACGCAGATGCCACCATCTCCATCATCTACTACCACCTCAACAATGAGTAAATACGGCTCACAAGCTCCCCAGCCTATGACCATGCCACCTTCAACTACAGGACCTTCACCTGCACCTGGTACTCTTAGCTCGTCGGGGGGGTCTCCTTTCCTTTCCTCGTAATTCCCAAAATGTTTTCAAGTTTAGAGTCTGATCTTTGAAGAGGTTTATTACGTTTGATTTTTAGTGTACTCGTTTCAGTAGTGGAAGTTTCAATTGCTTGCATTTTCTTTTTAGAGCCTTCGTTGTTTGAAAAATTAAAACTTTGACCAGACGTTTCTACCGACCCGCCAATAAAAGGCACGTATAGTTTTTCGTTAGGCCAGTGTACGATAGGAGGTTCGACGAATCCCCCATATTTGCGGAATTCCTCAATACTCATTGTTCCACCAAAACACTTGAGCGCCCATCGCTTAGGAGCTGGCCAACATGGTACACTCTTACCATAAGCCTTTTTCCTCATCAGTGCCAGGTACATTTGCATCTCGCCAGAGCGGGATGTGTTCATGTCGAGCGCAAACGCCTTGGCGCACGGCCACGAGCAGAAGTTGCCCATGCACGTAAATCTATCGAGCTTATCGTCATATCTGATAGGAAGGTGAATACACGGTCTCTGTGGCAAACCGTGCATACACCACCAGCAGAGGAGATCCGTAGATTCTTCTACTTGTTCGCTCATTTACTTAAAAACCTAATAAATCTTTAATAATAGATGAGCCTGCTCTCAATTGACTGTGGAATTAAGAATTTAGCAATGTGTCTCATAGATCAAAAGACGAAACGGATCCAGCGGTGGGACGTATCTGGAGTGCCGCCCATGCACGCAGATGGTATTTTCGCATGCATGATTCGTCACTTGAACGAAAAACCATGGATCCTCGAGGCTCAAACAGTTCTGATCGAGAAGCAACCCGATCGCAACCGTGGGATGAAGGGAATTGAAAACCTTTTACACACCTATTTTTTAGTGAAAGAAAAGCAAGTTGTTATCTGGGATGCCAGACACAAGATTCCTGACGTGGCGGGCGCGGGAAAAGCAAAGTACGCTCAAAGAAAGAAGGCGAGTATAGAAAGGGCGCGCAAGTTTATTGAAGGTGAAATAAATGAAGATTGGATAAAGTTTTTTGATGCACACAAAAAGAAGGATGACTTGGCAGATACGGTCATGCAAGCGCTTTCGTATATTGACAAGCGCCCGGTGGAGCCTGAAGTTCCTGCAAAGCCTAAAAAGCAGATGCCACGAAAACCTACAGAAAATCAGACGCGAACAAAGTACAGCAAGGCAAATTTAGCATATTTGGTGAAGACGGGTGCAAAGCAGGATGCACGCTTTAAAAAGGATCTCGCTCGGTACTACCGCGACTTGGATGAACTCGTGACCGAGTTTGGGCTTTGAAAAGTCCTTTGGACTTTACAAAATCATTCGCTTCTGATTACCGATGCGAATTGATGTGTCGATGTAAATAGGCTCACCGACCATCTTGCAAAAATTCACCTCCTCACTGTCCATCTGAGTAGACCAGATGTAAGGGTAAGGAATCTTCTCGAAAACACCCTTGCGAACCAGCATCCAGTTCATTCCAGTATATTCAACTTGCAGGTACTGGGAGCCTCCAACGATGTCATCAGGTCGCAGGTACTTGCCCATAGGAAAATCTGGAGAAAATTTGAGAATCACATCAAAGTTCTGAAGCGTCTCAGTCATGTAGATACCTGCCGTTATGTTGTGCGGACTCTCCAGAATTTTGAAAAAATTATCACTATTGAAAATTACATCCTGACCAATCCACATAACGGCATCATAATCTTGACCGTGAAAAGGACCCTTCTCAGGTGCGCCTGCTACGCACATCCGACGATCCACGTTTTGAGCAACCATAATCTGGTGTTCCTTGGCACTCACTTGCATCATCAAATCAGTCCATGCCAGGAGAAAATCACGGGAATACGTATGACCGGGGAGGCAGAAGAGAATCTTCATTTGTACTGAAACCACGTTTAAAGTCTCTATTTAGCACACATAACCTCACCAATCTTGGTCCAGGATGAATCTGGGCAATTGTCACCCTGCTTGATGATCGTGGTCGCCTTCCACTGGGGTGCTGGGGCGCCAGCAGCTGGTGCTGGTGCTGGGGACTGACCTGGGGTAAAGTAACTTCTGCCCTTGTAAAGCATGAGGATAACGACGAGAGCAATGAGACCGTAAATGATGAGGTTGTTCATTTTATAATCTTACAAGATATAAATGGAGGACTTTATAATCGCGGCTCTCGTTCTCGTGCTATTTACCGTATTTCTTTTCAAGCGTCAGAGCTTTGCTGATGAGCTGTCCCCAGGATCTTGCACTCCCACCCCAGTACCAGAGGGGCGTACATGTTTTGTCCGCCCTAAAACAACTGTTGCAATGATGTTTCCAGATAATCTGACTTGTCAACAGACGGCTTCGAAGTACCCAAATGCCGTGAGTGCTGGTGCCGGGTGTGAAAAGCACTATTGTTGCCAGTAATTTTTTACTGTTTATATATTAATAATGTGCGACGTGTTGTGGCCATGCGACCAGAGTGCAGCAGCAACAACAAGTTTTAACACGACTTTTAATTCTTTAGTATCATCGACCTCGAACTTTATTACGAGAAATAGTACAAGCGCGAGTTCCTCGGTCCTAGCTTTCCAGTCAGCTGAGGTAGATATCGGCGGTGATATGAAACCTGGGTGTAGTATCAATCTCTCTCAAGTAATTGACATCTCTTCTCAGGTGGGTGTAAATCTTAGCAGATCTACAGTTTCTGATCTTCGCAGCCATATAACAAATGATCTCACAAATGCCGCAAATCAGTCTGCAACAGCAACTGCGACGACTATGGGTGGATCATCATCGACAGCTACAGACACGAGCGTGACCCAAAATATTCAGAATATTGTAAACCAGAACCTCACGGACGAGACTTACTCATCCATGACATCAGAGGTTATGGGTCAGCAGAATGGTCTTGTAAAGATTAAAGGAAGCTGTTACGGTCCTATCCGTATAGATCAGAATTTCTGCGCAAATGTACTTGCGACCAATATTGTTACTCAAATTGCCGAGCAACTTGGAGGTATGGATAGCGAAACAACAACCAGTACCACAGTCGATCAAGACGCTGAGTCCAAGAGTCTCAACCCTATTGCAAGCCTTACAGATATGTTTTCATCTTTCGGAGCCGTTGGAGCCGTCATTTGCTTGATTTGTGTACTCATGTGTTTTGGAGGTGCAGCTTTTCTCGCTTACATGATGTTCGGACCCAAATCAGCTTCCAGTTAAAGCCCGTAAGCAGTCAATGGGACGACGCGCGGAGCCGCCGGTTTGTTACCCCCTCCAAAAATCATTATTCCAATTATAAAACAAAATACGATAAATAAACAACTGCACAAAAGTCCCAAAAGACCACCGCCAGCAGCTAATACGTATCTCCTTTGCGTATCATCTATTGGCACAGACACAGACGCAGGTGTGGGCGCGGTCGCAGGCGCGGGTGAAGTGTAAGACACGGGTCCGCCAGATGACCCTATTCCCACAGGTGTGTTACTCGTAACAGTCTGCTGAAGACCTCCCCCAGGAGTTCCAGTAGTAGCTACTTGAGTACTCGACGCTCCGGGGGATGACACTACAGCAAGGGTCCCTCCTCCAGGTGCATTTGCGTTTGCCTGAACAGCCTGTGCATTCTGGAAACCTTGGTTTGTTGATGGAGCATTTGCTGACGGAACCGTTCCACCGATTCCGATGGTCGTTGAGCAATTTTGGTTAATAGTTGCGCCGGGTGCAACGCTTCCACCCACTTTGACGCTCTGAAGGCACAGAGATATGGATGAATCGCATCTAAGTTGAGTGAGTGGGCTTGGTGGAAGATATGTTGACGTAGCACTTGTCGCTGCGCTCACACACGCCCCGACCGCACAGTTAGGGGTGATGTATGATTTTAGTGTAGCAATTTGGGGTGCAAATAAGGGAGGTGCCACTGCAAAAGATTTAGCAAGGTTGTTAATATCTGTGCATGCACCCGTTGTGTTTCCTTGACACGCGGTGAATATATTTGTACCGAATTGTGTAGCATTATAGCAATCACAGTGGGAAGATGAAGATGTAGGGTTTGTTCTACAAAATTGACTAACAATTCCCGTAGCAAGCAATTGACAATCATTTCCTATGTTTGCCGCATTCTGGAGAGCCCAACTGTTTATAATAGCCCGGATCGTAGTATTGTCCGCCCACCCACTTGGATTTTGTGTCATACAGTAAGCCGCAATCATACCTTGAGCAGATTGTTTAGCCACATTTGTAGTTCCACCCGTAGCGACTTGTTGAACAATCGCCAGATATTGACTGTTATTTACCCAGCCTCCGGTTGGATTTTCACTTTGAATTCTAATAACTTGTTGAAGGTCATAATCTCCTCTGGATGTATAAAATCCTACACATGGACCGTTTGCCATATCTGCATAAGTCTTTGGGGAGCACCATGCATCTTTTATGGTTGCCAAATCAGATGCACCGGGTCCAGTGAATGCACTTGTAGCTTGTTGATCAAAAGGATTTGTGACGGTTGAATAAGTGCACTGGAGACGAACACCGCTCACATTGTCAATACCTTGAGCTGCTCCTCCGGTTGCAGACGTATATTTTCCACTTGCAACACGTCCGATATTTGTTGGACATTTACTTGCGGGGTTTGGCTCGGCACAAACCTTCCCGGCAGCGCTAATTCGGGGTTTGCTAATTGTTTGTTTTCGCTCATAGCATACTGAATTATATGTACCGACATCTTGGTACCCATCATCGCATGTACTCTTTTGATTGCACGTCTCTTTGACAGTAAATGAAACTCCAGGTCCCGATGCCATATATGTGGTTGTATAAGTCCCGGTTATGGTTCCTGCGGGTGGTTTGCATGTACCACCCTGATTTGTCAAGCCTTCGCAACACACTGGAGCTGCACAGCCGCTTGCCGGTGACGGTAAAGGCTGATTTTCACCGATGCACCCGTACGTAGGACATTCACAGTAAGACCCTATAATACCGCCTTCGATGGTCTGATCGTAACTATCTACATATGAGTCACCGTACTGATATACTGTAACTTTTCCATCATCCTCACAACTGCGTCCAGGTCGATCAACACACTCACCATAAGCTGCCCTAGTTTCCTCGTATCTTCCATCGTCATACATACCCTCAGCAGGGTAATACACGTAATTTTTTCCCTGAGCAGCACAAATGGCATCTGATGCGGCGGGCGGCGGCGCAACAGATGCTGCCTGCTGAGCTGCGAGGGCATTCGAAGCATCGATTTCTTCTTGTGTATAAACATCCTCGCATACCTGTACATCCTGCTCATAGTCGTAATTATATTCGTAGCGACATTGTTGAGTCGGCATTCTATAATATAAAAAGATTTTTAGTTTAATATAAAATGCAAACGAAAATCCAAAGAGCCATGTACGACTGGGAGGGGCGCAAATACATGGAACTTGAGGGACTCGGTCGAGTCAAGGTTCCATTTAGATACGGGCGAATCATGTGTAAAGTTCTTGGGGACAAGACGGTTCAAGAGATGGGGGTGGGGCTGAATGTCGAAGTTCACATAGATATTAAAACTTGGGAGGGTGTTCAACACCAAGTGCTTTTTTCCATAAAAGAAATTTAAGGTTGTTTTTTAAGTGCCATATACACTATAAATCCTATCAAACATACGAAACCTATGCTTGACATGCATGAAAGGCACCAGCAAATAAAACCTAAAATACCTCCTGATGAACTTTGTTGAGTGGTGGAACTTGTTTCGTTCACAGCTTCCTCGATAGGAATTGCTTGTGAACCCCCAGGAACAAGCTTAATAATTCCTTGAGGATCATTTTTAAATGCAAAACTGGAGTTTCCATTTGCATCAGTATACACAGTTGCACTTGCGTTCATATATGGAAAACTCCAATTTTGAATTGCAGGTACATTCGAAGTTACTGCAGTTATGGGACTATTTAATCTACCTCTGATCATTATACTCCCAACTGACTTAATATATCCAGACTTCTCAGCTTCACCCAGAACATTAGAATAATTTGGATCCAATGGACAGACAGTACCCTGACTCGAAGAAAGAATACACCCGTTTGAAGGGTTAAAGGTTGACATCTTATATTGAGTAAGAAAATGTTCAGTGCTATCACTCGTCAGGGATTTTCAATTTTAGTTCAAAATTCATCTGATATTAAAAAGGAACTCACTGTAAGACCTATAGAGAATGCATTGGGGATTCAATCCCCCTCCTTCAAAGTCTTTAGGGTCGGTAAAGATGGGTCAATTCTTGTCCCGAGGTATTATGGCTGCGAGCGGTTCGGGGTGCCCACCACAGATTCCAGAAAAGATCCTTCTGTTGCTCACGGCATCAATTTTGTTGGAAAATTACGAGAGGCGACACGTCAACCAGAAGCTCTCGATGCAGGAGTTCAAGCCTTTCGTGAAAAAGGCGGGGGTGTCCTCTCGCTACCGTGCGGCTATGGCAAGACTACAGTCGCCTTGGCTCTTTCGGCACAACTAAAAGTCAGAACCATGATTGTGGTTCACAAGGAGTTTTTGGCAAATCAGTGGGTCGATAAAATCAAGGAGTTTTGTCCAGCGGCTACCATCGGGCGAGTTCAGGGCGACACGTTCGATATTGAAAAGGATTTCGTCATTGCTTTGATTCAAACCATGTGCATGAGGGAATTTGAACCTAAAGTTTTTGATTCAGTCGGTCTTCTCATTGTAGATGAGGCGCACCATATCGGCGCTCCAGCTTTTTCTCAATTTATGTTTAAAATTTGTCCACGGTTTACGCTCGGTCTCACAGCCACACCAGAACGGAAGGATGGACTTACACGACTCCTGTACTGGTTCCTCGGTGCCGAGTTCTTCCGTGTTGAGCGGGTCAATCAGGGGACGACGAAGGTTCGGACACTGAAATATGCGTGTGATGCCTTCAAGGAGGCTCCACCCGTAACGCGCTTTGGGAAGATTAACATGGCTGGCATGACTACCCTCCTGACTGAACTCGATAATCGGAACGTGCTCATCATCAACACGGTTCACGAAGCGCTGAACGAGAATAGGCGCGTACTTGTACTGTCTGATCGGCGTGAACATTGCTTTGATTTACTCAACAAAATTGGCTCTAAGGCTGGCTTGTACATCGGAGGCATGAAAGAGTCTGAATTGAATGAATCTGCTAAAAAGCAAGTGGTCATTGCAACGTTTCAGCTTGCTCACGAGGGACTGGACATTCCTGTGCTCGACACGGTCATCTTAGCAACCCCACGGTCTGATATTAAACAATCTATAGGACGAATTATGAGAGAAACCAAAGGAAAATTGAACGATCCTTTGATTTTTGATATTGCTGACCAATGGTCTGTATTTTTTAGCATGTACAACAAGCGACTCAAGATTTATAGGGAAGGTGGATTTGAAATAGTCGGTGAAGAAAAGCCAATTGTTAAAACTGGGAAATGCTTGTTCTTGTAGGTCCCCTCCTACTTGCGAATTGAATCAACAAAACCCATTAAAAATACCCCAGCTACGAAAAACATGACGATGTAATTACACTCCGTGTTATCCATAACTGGTTTTTGAATGGACGGGATTTCCCGTTTATAGACTGGTGGTCTGTGTGACAACTCATCATTAATTGGCGCGTAAGCCAATCCCATTACTTAATACAAATAATTTATTTAGATAGAAACCTCCTTCTTCTTCGCCTTGGGTCCACGCTTCCTCTTGTCTGTGCTGAGGTTAACCTCACGAGTATCGGGGTCGCCGCCTGCGTCGATAGACACAATGTCAGACACGGACTCGTTGTCACCTCCGTGATTTCCTGGACGCGTCATCATAGCTGGGGGAGGACCCATCATGCTCATCAAAGAGCCGAAATCCATACCCGGTCCCTTCATGTCACGGCGCCCACCGTCATTCACAGGGGAACCAAAGCCGGACTGCTGCTGTGGCTGGCTACGCTGAACCGCATCAACCATGTTGCGCATCAGGTCTGGGTTTTGCCTCACAACTTGAGAAACGTTCGGCACAGCCGCCTTGAACATCGAGTTGGTCAGGTGGAACATCATTGCTGATCCTCCAACCATCAGCATGAGCTTCACCTCTGGTGCGACATTCACCTTGGTCTTGTATTTGTTGTAAAGGTCCTCGAATACTCCGTCATAATCATCAACATTCTCCATCATATTCTGAGACCAACCGTTCAGCTCCAGGTCGAATGGGTCAAATTTGTCATTCAGAAACTCCAGACCCGTCACGCAAGCCACCAGCATGCGACGCTGAAACTTGACCGAGCGATCAACCTCGATGCCGTACGTCATCCGCTTGTACTCTGTGCGAATCTCATCAATGTCTGAATAAATAGTCAGACGGGCACTGGTTGCAACCCCCTTCTTGGAAAGTCTGGAAATCTTGTTCAGCAGGTCAGCCTTCTCGTCCTCGATCGTCTTGTATCCCTCAGAAGGAACCTGTGGTCCATAACTGCCACCCCCCTCCTGCTGCTGATCATCCTCGTACTCCTCCTCGCCGCCATCATACTCCTCAACAATTGGAGCTGCAGGCGCCGTACGCTTACCAGGATTCATGAACATATCCAGCCCCTCGTCTTGGGAAATACCTTGATTTACTCCAGCTGCACGCTTTGCAAAAGGGCTTGGGCGTGAAGGTCTGGCTTTAAGAGGAATTCTCCTCTCAGCAGGCTGAATAGAAATTTCATCCAGCAGAGCAGTCTCCTCATCATTTAAATTCATAGTTTGTCCCCCGTTAGTTTCAAAAGATACATCAGCCATCCTAATACTTTTAGAGAAATGATGTCAGATGCCTTTAACGCGCCCGAAAATAATATTCATAAAATACAAATGAAGATCAAGTTTGGAAAAATGCTCATCCACGCCATCATCGTTGGTCTGCTCGTGGCTATCCTGGTTCTGGTTGTCCAGGGGAGCAAGAGCGGCTACGAGCCCTCCCCCCTGCTGGTGAATGCCGGTCCAGCCGCTCGCCAGACGAACGGTGACATCTTCTCCCTGAAGGATCGTGTAGACTGTGTGCCAGGTCCCTCGGAGTCTTCTGACTATTACACCGTGGGTCTGACCCCAGGTGGTCTGTGCGGCGGCTCCTCCATGGTCCGTGACCAGATGCGCGACTATACCATTGCCGGCGGCGTCGGCGGTTCCCTGCTGGAGAAGTAGACTCTAAAAAAATAGAAGATTAAAGTAATATGTGCGACACTGAGGTGTACACGATCCGTGTTGATTCAGTCGGTGCCAGCTCAAATGCGAGCTTCGTCGGCTACATGAACATCCCTTTGCGAAACGTCATCAAAGCTGAGATCCTGTCACTTTCATTCCATGGGAATGCCAACACTCCCGTGACTTCATCAGGCGGATATTATCTGAATATTGAGGAACTCAAGTCCAAGTTTAATGACAGAACAAATATTCAATACGGACTTCAGGTTGCAGGAAATATATCGACGGAAGGTGCAGCATCTCTGATCACAGCAAATAACGTGGGACAGCTCGCAACCTCCGTCTTGTTTATTCCAACCCAAGAAGGTTCCATAACGAGTCACCGAACGATATTTACGATAAATGACTTTTTCCCAGCCGAGACTCCGTTTATAGAGCCAATTCGTCAAATTGAGAAATTCACCGTCAACATCTACACGGCGATCGGGAACCTGAATGACTTTGTCGGTGGTCCGACCTACATGACTCTCCGGATTACCTGCTCCAAGCCCAACGTGTGCCTGTACCCTGATCGTGTGGGTTTACCAATCATGTAAATAAATACTAATCAAGTATTAAATGGACTACACAGTCTATGTCGATTCCGATAACAGGAATCAAACCCTTTTTCCAAATTCAAATTCATATACTCTGTACCTGACGACCCCCATCCAGAATATCATCAAGGTTGAGGTTCTTTCGGCAATGTTGCCGAACGTGTACAGTTCGCAGTATCTGACTTTGGATATAACAGAACTCAGGACCCCAAGAAATCTCATCGCCGATGCGCTCGTGAAAACCGTCCCGACTGCCAACGCTTTTTATGGCTCATTTGCCACAATTCCAGTGAAGACGTCTACCAATGCATTCGGAAACATTTACTCATCGTCAAATGTGGTGAATAATGGTGAATTTTACAACGCAAATTACCGAATCCTCCAAGATTTTCCTTCACGCATCGACAAACTGGACCGTCTGACAATCACATGGCGCCAGCCAAACAACGGGAACGTTTTTGTTGATAATAATTTCAGTCCACCTATTGATCTTGGGAGGAACATGTTCATCCTACGTTTCAAAACTGTCCATGTACCAGATGAGGACCCTAGTAGACCACTCAGTCTCCCCCAGCCAGTCCCGTGGGACTCAGGGAACGACCAAAAGATGCAAATAATTTTAATAGCCGGTGCTGCTCTTCTTGGTTTACTCATAATAATCTCGGTAAAAGCTAGATAACCATGGGTGGAGACAGCATCACGAATGGATGCAGTGGAGGTGGAGGAGGATCTACCGTAACTGTCGCTTCCCCAGTCACAGTTACTGTGTATACTGGAAATGTATCAGGAAGTAATGGTGGAGCTGTTTTTGGAAACATTCTCTATGTAAACACAGTAGAAGCTATTACTCTCTCAAGCAATTTACTTGCAAATTTCACTTATGCAAATGCTCTTTATTTTTCAGGAGATGGATCAAATATTTTCAATATTAATGCATCTAGTATAAACATAGGAACATTGAGTAATACAGTTCTTCCAATAACGGGAGTTGTTGCTGGTATATATGGTGGTGCGTCAAACGTTCCTCAACTTATAATTGATCAGTATGGAACTGTTACAAACGCCGTCAATGTTCAGACCCAGTGGATACCCACCAGTCTCTTTAACATTGCCACGGCGAACGGAGTCTCTATCGGAACCTTGAATGACCCCCCAACAGGCTCGAACCTTTTCGTGGTTGGGACGGCAAATGTCACAACCATGAATGTTAATAACCTCTTTGCCAACACAGTCACTATTTTTGGTCTAAATACCCTGAACGTCTATGGAACTTCAAATATGAACTCTGTTTATGCTTCAAATATTTTTGGAAACGCTTCCGGACTTTCCAATATCAGTGGATCAAGTCTTAGCGGAAACGTGGCAAACTCAACCGTTGCCCTGGTGGTTTCACAGGCTTCTCAGCCTAACATCACCAGCGTGGGAACTCTCACCGGTCTGAATATTCAGGGACGTTTGATAGTCTCCAACGGTTCAGGAATTTCAAACATTAACGGGTCGAACGTGACTGGAAACGTGGCAAACTCGACCGTTGCTCTGGTCGTCTCGGGAGCTTCCCAGCCCAACATCACCAGTGTGGGAACCCTCACAGGTCTCAATGTTCAGGGACTTCTGATAGTCTCCAACGGTTCAGGAATTTCAAACATTAACGGGTCGAACGTGTCTGGAAACGTAGCAAGGGCGAACGTTGCTCTGGTGGTTTCACAGGCTTCTCAATCCAACATCACCAGTGTGGGAACCCTCACAGGTCTCAATATTCAGGGACTTCTGATAGTCTCCAACGGTTCAGGAATTTCAAACATTAACGGGTCGAACGTGACTGGAAACGTGGCAAACTCGACCGTTGCACTGACAGTTTCAGGGAATACCCAGTCCAACATCACAAGTCTGGGAACTCTCGTCAAACTGGATGTTTCAGGAGAAATTTCGGGCGACGGGTACGCTATCACAAACCTAAACTCTCAAAACATAAATGGGACCGTGAGAACTGCGGCGTCAGTCACGGTTGCCGGTCAACCCAACATAACCTCCGTGGGGGTTCTCTCAAACCTCAACGTCCAGGGTCTGGCAACCATCTCAAATGGGTCTGGAATTTCAAACATAAATTCATCAAATATTTTTGGGACTGTTTATGCGGCTCAGGTGGTTACCCAGAACGCCCAGCCCAACATCACCAGTGTGGGAATCCTCTCTAACCTAAACGTCCAGGGTTTAGTCATAGTCTCCAACGGTTCAGGAATTTCAAACATAAATTCATCCAACCTGGTGGGTAACGTAGCACGGGCGAACGTGGCTCTTGTAGTCTCAGGAGATGCTCAGCCCAACATCACCAGCGTGGGAACGCTTACTGGTCTGAATGTCCAAGGACTTTTAATAACCTCTGACGGATCGGGAATTGCGAATCTTCGCGCTGCAAATGTGACGGGAACTGTCGCTACAGCTGGTGTGGTTACCAATCCTGCTCAGGTGAACATCACCAGTGTGGGAACCCTAACAAGCCTTTCAGTATCTGGGATACTCACCGCAGGGCTCTTTTCTGGAAATGCATCTGGTCTTTCCAATATCAATTCTTCCAGTATAGTCGGCGCTGTTCCTTTAGCAGATTCAGTTGTAAATGCAGCTCAACCCAATATCACAAGTGTAGGTCTCTTGAGTAATCTGGCGGTGAGTAACTCGGTAACAACGGGTAACGTCTCGGCAAACTCTTTAAGTGTAACAGCCCTGACCGGTAAAAATCCAGTAAATTTTGTGAGTGATTCAGGGTCTCTCCTGATGACCAATACCGGTCGGATAGGTCTCAACATGACAACTCCAACAAGTCAACTCGAGATTGGGGCAACCGGCGCAACTTCTGTCGCAATTAACCTTTCAGATACTTCGATAGGTGCTGGAAATGGCGTGAGTCTCACCAAGGATGCAAGTGAAAATATGATTCTTGCAAATCAAAGTCTTGCCAATTCTTTGATAGTGAATTATGGAACGACGCGTTTCCAAATGTATTCTACGTCGGGGCAGTCACTTCTGGCACCAGTCTACATGGGTCCAACAATTACAACAACTCCAAGCCTCACAACAACTTTATATGTTCTTGGAAATGCATATATCTCAAACACAGTTACAACCACTAATATTTACGCAGATCAGGCGTATTTTTCAGGAATTACTCTCGGTGGTTCGATGTCGGCAACTGGATTTAGCGGAGGCGCCTTCACGGGAGGGACTTTCCAGGGTTCCACACTAAGTGGGACAACAATCACCGCCTCCACGGGATTCACAGGAACCGCCTTTACGGGAGGGACTTTCCAGGGTTCCACACTAAGTGGTACAACCATCACCGCCTCCACGGGATTCACGGGAGCCGCCTTCACAGGAGGGACTTTCAGGGGAACGACCATCACAGCCTCCACGGGATTCACAGGAACCGCCTTTACGGGAGGAACCTTCCAGGGAACGACCATCACAGCCTCCACGGGATTCACGGGAGCTGCTTTCTCAGGAGGAACCTTTCAGGGGTTATCAGGCAATTTACAGACACTGAATACCGCCTCAGCTAATGTCACTTCAGGAAACGTGGGATCACTCAACGTATTCACGGGAGCGAACGTGACTCAAATCACAGTTTCGGGACTTTCTAACCTTTTCAGTGCCAACGCAGTAACCCTGAACACCGCCTCAGCGAATATCATTTCAGGAAACGTGGGATCACTCAACGTATTCACGGGAGCGAATGTCACTCAACTCACAGTTTCGGGACTTTCAAACCTTTTCAGTGCCAACGCAGTGACCCTGAATACCGCCTCAGCGAACATCACTTCAGGAAACGTGGAGTCACTCAACGTGTTTACGGGAGCGAACGTGACCCAACTCACAGTTTCGGGACTTTCGAACCTTTTCAGTGCCAACGCAGTGACCCTGAATACCGCCTCGGCAAACATCACATCAGGAAACGTGGGGTCACTCAATGTCTTCACAGGAGCGAACGTGACCCAACTCACAGTTTCGGGACTTTCAAACCTTTTCAGTGCCAACGCAGTGACCCTGAATACCGCCTCGGCAAATGTCACATCAGGAAACGTGGGGTCACTCAACGTGTTTACGGGAGCGAACGTGACCCAACTCACAGTTTCGGGACTTTCAAACCTTTTCAGCGCGAACGTAGTGACCCTGAACACCGAGTCGGCTAATGTCACTTCAGGAAACGTGGGATCACTCAACGTCTTCACAGGAGCGAACGTGACCCAACTCACAGTTTCGGGACTTTCAAACCTTTTCAGTGCCAACGCAGTGACCCTGAATACCGCCTCGGCAAATGTCACATCAGGAAACGTGGGGTCACTCAATGTCTTCACAGGAGCGAACGTGACCCAACTCACAGTTTCGGGACTTTCAAACCTTTTCAGTGCCAACGCAGTGACCCTGAATACCGCCTCGGCAAATGTCACATCAGGAAACGTGGGGTCACTCAACGTGTTTACGGGAGCGAATGTCACTCAACTCACAGTTTCGGGACTTTCGAACCTTTTCAGCGCGAACGTAGTGACCCTGAACACCGAGTCGGCTAATGTCACTTCAGGAAACGTGGGATCACTCAACGTCTTCACGGGAGCGAACGTGACCCAACTCACAGTTTCGGGACTTTCGAACCTTTTCAGTGCCAACGCAGTGTCACTGAACACCGCCTCAGCGAACATCACATCAGGAAACGTGGGGTCACTCAACGTGTTCACGGGAGCGAACGTGACCCAACTCGCAGTTTCGGGACTTTCTAACCTTTTCAGCGCCAACGCAGTGTCCCTGAATACCGCCTCGGCAAATGTCACTTCAGGAAACGTGGGGTCACTCAATGTCTTCACGGGAGCGAACGTGACCCAACTCACAGTTTCGGGACTTTCGAACATTTTCAGTGCGAACGTAGTGACCCTGAACACCGCCTCAGCGAACATCACTTCAGGAAACGTGGGATCGCTCAACGTCTTTACCGGGGCGAACATTACCCAGCTTTCAGTCACCACACTCGCCAACATTCTGAGTGCGAACATCATTACAGCAAACGTGAGTTTCCTAAATGTCTCAACGACTGCCAACGTAACAAACCTATCGGTCTCATCGAATATAGTTCCTGCAAACTCGAGTGGAAACACCTACCTCACAGGCAACATCATCGTTTCCGGCAACGTATTCTCGAGCATAGGCGCGCCCCTCGGTGCAGGTGGTGGGTACTATTTCAGTTTGCCCGGTGACATTGCGACCCAGACCCCATACACGGGCGCAGTGTACGGCACAACTTACCCCTTGAGTGTCGGAGCCAGCAACGGCTTTACAATCAGCGGCACAAGCACACTCATCAGAGTCTCCACAAATGGCAACTTTCAATTCGTAGTTAATGGAGTTTATAAAATTGGAGCAGTCTTTGCAGGTTCGGACAATATAACTGGTCTCGCACTTGGCTCGAACGTAGCGGACATTCACGGAACGGACCAGGGGTACATGTACCGCTACACGACCCAGATTACCCAAAACCCCACGGAACTCATAGAAATTCCTTTTTATATTTCAGATGTATCAAAATACTATTATCTCGATTTATTTATGATTGCAAGCGGTACTATCAAAGCTACTACAACTTCAACTGGAGGTACATATTTAACAATCACGCCTTTTTAGACGCGTCTTTCTACTATTTTTTAATTTTAAACTAAAATTAGTATGAATTACCTTGAGACTATTGAAAATGAGTTGCACATTTTATGCAAAGAGGAAATTATACATGTTTTTGAGCGAGGAAGAGGGACTTTAGGTCCCGACGGGGAGGCGAAGCCTCCCCTCTCGAGAGCCGCCTACAAACACATGTGTGCTTGGGTCCAGACTAATTTTAGTTTAAAATTGAGTGCCGAAGAGCTATGGGTACAGGCTGAAAAATCATGGGACTCCCTGACTCAAGAACAACAGATGATCATATGGGCTGTGATTATTCAGGAGGAGCAAAATGCATATGATATTTCCCAGGGTCTCCTCGCGACCCTGAATGGGTACCAGTGTTTATCAGGTGTAAAGGCTGCGTTCAGTGATGGAATTAAACGCGTACGCGACCAGTTTATTTCTCAGTAATTAACAGATGGGGTACAGCAACGTCACTGCTGATCTCAATGTATATGGGACGACGTCCCTGAGTGACCTGAATGTTAGGGGAAGTTCTATTCATTATGGAACCCTTATAAATTATGGAAATACGTCACTTGCAAATCTTACAGTAGCAAATTTGTCAGTTACTGGAAATTTCACAGTATCGACAGTGAATCAATCTAACTCACTTTCAGCTAACGCACTTTCAGTGATTAATCATGGAACAGCGACAGCACTTTACGTGAGCCAGGATGCAGGTAATGTCGCTGAGTTCTTGCATAGTGGTAATATTGCTATGGTTATCGACGGAAACGGGAATGTGGCTATTCACACAACGAGCAGTCCGGGGTACGCGCTGACGGTTCTGCAAGGTTCTTTGTTCGATTCAGTGGTTGCTACATCTTTATCAGGAACCACGATCACAGCCACCTCTATCAGCGGGACCAACTTTACGGGGAGCACATTTCACGGAGCCACGTCAATTGCTTCGCTTGCCTTTACGGGAGCCGCCTTCACAGGAGGGACTTTCCAGGGAACAACCATCACCGGTACGACAATTGCGGCAAGTACGGGATTCACAGGAGCTGCCTTTACGGGAGGGACTTTCCAGGGTTCCACACTAAGTGGGACAACAATCACCGCCTCCACGGGATTCACGGGAGCTGCCTTTACGGGAGGGACTTTCCAGGGTTCCACACTAAGTGGGACAACAATCACCGCCTCCACGGGATTCACGGGAGCTGCCTTTACGGGAGGGACTTTCCAGGGTTCCACACTAAGTGGGACAACCATCACCGCCTCCACGGGATTCACAGGAACCGCCTTTACGGGAGGGACTTTCCAGGGTTCCACACTAAGTGGGACAACAATCACCGCCTCCACGGGATTCACAGGAACCGCCTTTACAGGAGGGACTTTCCAGGGTTCCACACTAAGTGGGACAACAATCACCGCCTCCACGGGATTCACGGGAGCTGCCTTTACGGGAGGGACTTTCCAGGGTTCCACACTAAGTGGGACAACCATCACAGCCTCCACGGGATTCACAGGAACCGCCTTTACGGGAGGGACTTTCCAGGGTTCCACACTAAGTGGGACAACAATCACCGCCTCCACGGGATTCACGGGAGCTGCCTTTACGGGAGGGACTTTCCAGGGAACAACTCTGTCAGTCTCAGGAGTCTCAAATCTGAACACTATCAACGTGAGTTACCTGACACTAGGCGTCCTTCCTACCACTACTACTTTCACAGTTACTATCGCTAACATTTCTGGTGGAAATAGATATCAGATTGATGGAGTTGACCGTCCCACTCTAAATTTTGTTCGTAATGGAACTTATATATTTGACCAATCTAATGCCACTAACGGTAGCCACCCACTTAGATTTTCTATAACATCTAACGGTACTCATGGTGGAGGTGTTGAGTATACAAGTGGAGTAACATATACCGGAACACCAGGTTCACCTGGCGCATATACACAAATTGTTGTTGATGGTAACACACCAGCCACGTTGTATTACTACTGCTCTGTACATTCTGCAATGGGTCCATTGGGTCCAGGAGCAATTATTGCTGCCCAACCGACCATGAACGTGTTGGGCCTGGCGAATCTGATGACCGCCAATATCCTAACCCTGAACGCCACAACAGCATACCTCTCAACGGCTAACATCGCCTTTGGCAACCTCGTGAGCGCCAATATCATAACCCTGAACGCCACATCTATCACAGCTACAACCTTCACGGGAACTAATTTTAATGGAGGAACCCACAGAGGAGAATTCTCAGGATCCGCCTTTACGGGAGGAACTTTTTACGGAACAACAGCAAATGCGACAATCACTTCGAATATCGCAACTGCTAATATTCTCAATTTGAATGTCTTCACGGGAGCGAACGTGACCCAACTCACAGTTTCGGGACTTTCGAACATTTTCAGTGCGAACGTAGTGACCCTGAACACCGAGTCGGCTAATGTCACTTCAGGAAACGTGGGATCACTCAACGTCTTCACGGGAGCGAACGTGACCCAACTCACAGTTTCGGGACTTTCGAACCTTTTCAGTGCCAACGCAGTGACACTGAACACCGCCTCAGCTAATGTCACTTCAGTAAACGTGGGATCACTCAATGTCTTCACGGGAGCGAACGTCACCCAACTCACAGTTTCGGGACTTTCGAACCTTTTCAGCGCGAACGTAGTGACCCTGAATACCGAGTCGGCAAACGTCACTTCAGGAAACGTCGGATCGCTCAATGTCTTCACGGGAGCGAACGTCACTCAGCTCACAGTTTCGGGACTTTCTAACCTTTTCAGTGCCAACGCAGTGACCCTGAACACCGCCTCAGCGAACATCACTTCAGGAAACGTGGGAACACTCAATGTTTACACATCTGCTAATATTTTTACTGCTAATTTGGTGACTGCCAATATTGCCAACATTTTTACAACAAATATCGTTGGTTTTGTGGGTTCACAATGGACGAGCATCGGAGCGACCTCAATTTACTATGTTCCTCAGGTTGGGATAGGGTCATCCAGCGCACCAACAGCCAATCTTGTGGTGACGGGGAACTTGTATGTAACGAGTAACATAACGACGCCAGTGGCTAATTTGACAACTACAGCCAATATAGCAACTGCTAATATTCTCGATTTGAATGTTTACACAAGTGCTAATATTTTTACTGCTAATTTGGTGACTGCAAATATTGCCAACATTTTTACAACAAATATCGTTGGTTTTGTGGGTTCACAATGGACGAGCATCGGGGCGACCTCAATTTACTATGTTCCTCAGGTTGGGATAGGGTCATCGAGCGCACCGACTGCAAACCTTGACGTGACGGGGAATTTGTATGTAACGAGTAACATAACGACGCCAGTGGCTAATTTGACAACTACAGCCAATATCGCAACTGCTAATATTCTATTCGCAAACGTTGTTACAGGTATTTATTCAGCCGCATTTAGCGGAGGAACTTTCCAAGGATCAACCGTGAGCGGAACAACCATCACAGCCTCGACGGGATTCACGGGAGCTGCCTTCACTGGTGGGACTTTCCAGGGAACGACTATCACCGGTACGACAATTGCGGCAAGTACGGGATTCACAGGAGCTGCTTTCACGGGTGGAACTTTCCAGGGAACAACCATCACCGGTACGACAATTGCGGCAAGTACGGGATTCACGGGAGCTGCTTTCACGGGTGGGACATTCCAGGGAACAACCATCACCGGTACGACAATTGCGGCAAGTACGGGATTCACGGGAGCCGCCTTCACAGGAGGGACTTTTGCGGGAACCACATTTGCAGCCTCCACGGGATTCACAGGAGCTGCTTTCACCGGTGGAACTTTCCAAGGGTCGACTATCACCGGTACGACGATTGCAGCAAGTACGGGATTTACGGGAGCCGCCTTTAACGGCGGGACTTTTGCAGGAACCACCGTAAGTGGCACAACATTCACAGCAAGTACGGGATTCACAGGAGCCGCCTTCACAGGAGGGACTTTCAGGGGAACGACCATCACAGCCTCCACGGGATTCACGGGAGCTGCCTTTACGGGAGGGACTTTCCAGGGATCAACTATCACTGGTACGACAATTGCGGCAAGTACGGGATTTACAGGAGCCGCCTTTACGGGAGGGACTTTCCAGGGATCAACTATCACTGGTACGACAATTGCAGCAAGTACGGGATTCACGGGAGCCGCCTTTACGGGAGGGACTTTCCAGGGATCAACCGTGAGCGGAACAACCATCACAGCCTCGACGGGATTCACGGGAGCCGCCTTCACAGGAGGGACTTTCAGGGGAACGACCATCACCGCCTCCACGGGATTCACGGGAGCTGCCTTCACAGGAGGCACCTTTTATGGCTCATCCGTCACTTCAACTGGTGACGTGGTTGCTTATGCATCAGATGATCGTCTCAAGACCAGACTCGGAAACATCCCGAGCGCTATTGAGAAGGTCAAATCCCTGAACGGATTTATATTTACGTGGAATTATGTGGCGAATTCGTACGGGTACAGCGACCTCGAGCAACATGTGGGGCTCAGCGCTCAAGAAATTCAGGCGGTCCTGCCCCAAGTGATTCGCCCTGCGCCTTTCGACAACGGGACCACTGGAAACAATTACATGACTGTCCAGTACGAAAAGGTGGTTCCTTTGCTTGTGGAGGCGATCAAGGAGCAGGCAAAGCAGATTGAGGAACTCAAGGAACTGTGTGCCACTGTGCTATCCCGCCAATAGGCGAGCCAGCTACGTACTCGGCAAGGACTGAGGTTCCATCCTTTTTGTGGTGACTTCTTCCATTGAAATGAACAAACCAGGCTTGACACGTATCCAGGACTGACCAGCGAATACCCGTTCCAGTCTGGAACATAACTTGACCATTATCCAGACCAATTTTCAAATCTTTGCACCGCAGGAAAAAATCGTGAACATACCCTTGATCGTCGTGATTCAGGCGATACTGGTCCCATTCAAGCATCCTCTTGATTGCCCATGCGTATCCTGCAAATGTTCCCGAATTAGGGAATCGGTAGGGACACTCAGGAACTGCGGGAGGAAACTGGTAGGCGATCCAGGGGTTCGGCCAACAGTACACCTCAGCACTAAAAATTATATCAGCCGCAGTTTCTTTGAATTTTGTTTCAAAATTAGTAAGGTCTGTCCGTCTCTGTACAACGTCGTACCCATCCACGAATATCAAAACTTCTTGGGGGTCAGCTGTTTCCACATATTCCTTGAAAGCTTCAAACTTTGAAAAAAGATCAATGTACTTTTTTCCAAGTCCGATATTTACGTATTCGCTTTTTAGACCAATAATTTGAGAGGGGTCATCTCCAAATGTAATCAACTTCATTACTTTTGAAAACGTCCACTGTCTTCAAGCCATTTTATAAAGTGACCAACAAATGGTTTGGGACCTGTGTGGACGCAACACATCCTGGGATCGATCCACAATTCAAAACCTAATTTGGAAAGTTTATTGGACATGACGTAATCTTCTGAGAACAGAATTTGATTTTCAATTTGAAGATCAAAAACCATACGTTCGTTTTTAACCATACCGTTTGTATAGGGTTCAGAGGATGCCCAGAGTGACACGAATGCTTTACGTGACAGGCGTAGAAATCCCGTGGCAAGTCCCTCAACTTTCATGAGTCCAGTACGCGAGTCCCCCTGGATGGGTTCTACGAGTCTCACGGCATAAACCTCGGCATCGTCAATCTTTTTGCGATAGACACCGCCCACGACATCAACAGGGTAATCAAGCATCTTAAAAATCCATTCGGGATCCCACTCGATGTCATCGTCTATGAATATGAGATCGTCGCACCCGTTGTTAAGAGCACACGTCAACAGATAGTTGCGACTCTTTTGAACGAGGGCATCGCCTGCAGTGTAACACACCTGTAAATCAAATCCACGCAGCATAGCTTGGCGCATGGTATTCAAAAGGGCTATCGTGTATTTCATGTTTACATCCCCAGTATAAGTTGGTGTGGCTATAAGTACCTTTCTCATTGAATAATAATGTGAGTATTCTTTTAAGATGCCAACAGTCACCAATTTTGGTGATTTAGTTGTCACAGGAAATGTTTTCGTATCTGGAACAGGAATAAGTACCTTTGTGAGCGGTCTCACATTGAGTGGAACGGTCACGGCTCCAACATTTACCGGAACTGCATTCAACGGGTCTTCGTTTGTGGGAGGGACTTTCGCAGGATCTACTGTGAGTGGAACGACAATCACGGCAAGCACAGGGTTCACGGGAGCTTCCTTTACAGGGGGGACTTTTGCGGGAACCACATTTGCAGCCTCCACGGGATTCACAGGTGCCGCCTTTAACGGAGGGACATTTGCAGGATCTACTGTGAGTGGAACGACCATCACAGCCTCTACAGGATTCACGGGAGCTGCATTCACTGGCGGGACCTTCCAGGGATCAACTATCACAGCCTCCACGGGATTCACGGGAGCAGCCTTTACCGGTGGAACCTTCCTGGGAACAACTATAAGCGGCACAACAATCACAGCCTCCACGGGATTCACGGGAGCTGCCTTCACGGGTGGGACGTTCCAAGGGTCGACTATCACCGCTACGACAATTGCAGCAACTACTGGATTCACAGGAGCTGCCTTTACGGGAGGGACTTTCCTGGGAACAACTATTACAGGTACGACAATTGCAGCCTCTACGGGATTCACGGGAGCTGCTTTCACCGGTGGAACTTTCCAAGGGTCGACTATCACCGGTACGACGATTGCAGCAAGTACGGGATTCACGGGAGCTGCCTTTACGGGAGGAACCTTTGCAGGAACCACCGTAAGTGGCACAACATTCACAGCAAGTACGGGATTCACGGGAGCTGCCTTCACTGGTGGGACCTTCCTGGGAACAACTATCACCGGTACTACAATTGCGGCAAGCACTGGATTCACGGGAGCTGCCTTCACTGGAGGGACTTTCCTGGGAACAACTATTACAGGTACGACAATTGCAGCCTCTACGGGATTCACGGGAGCTGCCTTTACGGGAGGGACTTTCAAGGGATCAACTATCACTGGTACGACAATTGCAGCCTCCACGGGATTCACGGGAGCTGCCTTTACGGGAGGGACTTTCCTGGGAACAACTATTACAGGTACGACAATTGCAGCCTCCACGGGATTCACGGGAGCTGCTTTCACGGGTGGGACCTTTTCAGGTACTACGATAACTTCAAGTGGAACTATTTCAGGACTTTTTCTATCTGCTGGATCGAGTGGCGTAAGTTCCGTAGGGGACGTGGTTGCGTTTGCGTCTGATGATCGTCTCAAGACAAAACTTGGAAACATCCAAGGTGCTCTTGAGAAGGTCAAGGCGCTGAACGGGTTCCAGTACAAGTGGAACGATTTAGCACAAGGCATGGGTATGGACGATAATATACACGTAGGTCTGAGTGCTCAAGAGGTTCAGAAGATTCTACCGGAAGTTATCCGCCAAGCCCCTGTGAATAACGAATACCTTACAATTCAATATGACAAATTGGTCCCTCTATTAATTGAGGCTATCAAAGAGCTGAGTAACCTTGTTTAATTTCTAATATAAAATTAGATGGAATCAACTCGGCTGATCTTTGCAGATTCAAGAAGCAGAAATGCCATTTTGTATCCTTCCGGAAATTCATACACCTTACACTTAACAACTCCCATAAAGAATGTGACTCGGGTCGATCTTGTCAGTACACGAGTGCCAAATACCATGTACAATCTCACAAACGGTTCAAACGTACTAACAGTAGGATCGTCAAATATCTCTTTAAATCAAGGATTTTACTCAGCTGGCTGTCTCACGGCTGCTATAACTGCTGCTGTGAATAATGCATTTTCTATGAGTTATCTCTCGAGTGAAGGACATTTCTTACTTTCAAATACTAATATTTTCCAATTTAGAATCAATTCATCCGAACTATCTAATCTCATGGGAATTCCTCAGACTACATTATTTACTTCAAAACCGGCAACTTCACTGGATCCGTGCCTACTAGGTCAGTCCATATTCAAGTCGAATACTTTGATTCACATGAATTCAAATGAATACATCTTTCTCGACATTGATGAACTCAAGACACCTAGTCACATCGATGCAAAGGCTTTGACAGGAACGACGGGGACAGTCAGTGGTTCAAACATTAACAGAGCTTTTGCACCAATTATGATGGATGTTTCGTCTGGCGGTATGAAAATTTATCATGAAAATTCAGATTATACGGTATCTGTGGCGTATCCAGAACCCATTAACAGTCTCCAGCGCTTGACAGTCAACTGGTACGATACAAATGGAAAACTACTGAATTTCAGAGGGTCTGATAATCATGCATTTATTCTGAGGGCGCATGTTCTGGAAGATGACGTAAGACGCCTACCACCTCCCCCACCCCTCCAGGATGTGGAAATTAAGAGAATCGTGGAGGCAATGACAATGGTGCCTCCACCACCCCCAGAGAAGAAAACAAAAATCCCCTGGTTGATTATAGTTTTAGTTTTAATTTCTGTATTCGCAGCCTGGAAAACGTTTAGCGGGCAGTCACTGCGTACACGGGCTGAGTTGGCTCCTGGATCTTCACGTTGAAAGCCAGGGTCTTGATTGCCATGTACACGACGATTGCCAGGAGGGTGGTGAACAGCGCACTGAGGACATAGTACTGACCGCCGTTCTTGCCGACCTGGACCACCTGGGAGATGATGAAGCGCACAACGTCCATCCATGCGATGGCGCTGGCGAACGAGAAACCGGCGACGATGGAGTTCAGGGACTGTGACTCCAGCTGAAGAGCGACACTTGAGAGAAGACCAGACATTTACTATGTGATACGAAAAAAAATATCGGAAGGATCCCAAGGCTGAACTTCATCCTTATCATTTTCCTCTTCTTCATAATCTTCTTCATAGACTATGAATGAGTATTTAACCTTTGGCTCGAGTTCTTCTTCATAAGAGTCTTCTGGTTCCATCTAATTTTCTCTCTGTTTGTCTACAGCGGATTTCAACGCACTCTCTGCTGGACTCTCGGGTTCCCATGCGTCCCATGTGTCTGCACACTCGTTCATCTTATTTGCCATGTCGTCTGACCCTTCATACTTGACCCACTCTGGGTCCTCCTCGTCCTCCTCGTCCTCCTCGTCCTCCTCGTCCTCCTCGTCCTCCTCGTCCTCCTCGTCCTCCTCGTCCTCTTCCTCGTCCCAAACTTCGGGGTAAATTGGACCAATCTGTTTACCAATTACATTGCGGGCTGAGTACATGAGTCCCATCCGCATATCCTCTGCAAGAATGACGTCACGCCCACACGCCTTGGCATAGTGGGCTGCAAGAACAGTTGCAGACTCGAGAACAGGTATCATAATATCTATGGCAGCCTTCTCCATTTTTAATTTTAAACCAAAATTAGTTTTAACTGAGGACTCTTGAATTAACCAAAATTAGTGGAAGTTTGAGAATACCACACGGGCTGAATAATCTTTCACTTCAAGAAAGTTGTAATTTATCATGTAAATTTTGATATATCTACTGGTTGGGCTGGGGGTCAGGGTAAACTGAAAAATTTGATTCTTAATCTGTGTCATGTTCACGGCTCCTGATGGTTCATCATAAAGTTCAGGGTCGATACTGAACGAATACATGTAAAAAATTCTACTGGGTATACGTGTATGATACTCGAGTGGCTGAATTACACGGAGGAAGACGGGGAGTCCCACGTCCTTGGAGATGCGTTCGGTCGTATTGAAATTGAGAATGAATTGTTCGAGTTGTTCGAAAGTTGTGCCGTTTGATGTGTAAGTCCCATTTGTTGTGTAATCGTACCCAAGGGCTGAATCATTTTGTAAAACGAAAAAAAATTCCTTCACTGGATTTAAAAACTCGCCTAGACACTGAACCTGATTAACACCTTGGGGTGCAAAAAATTCTTGTCGCTGGACCTGTTCTATAGGATATATCTGAGGTTTTGACTTGATGTGCGCTATTTCTGCATCAGATATATACGTATATTCCGTGTCTAAATATGCATAAAATGGAGCTACTATATTCACAGATGGAAAGGTAAAGAGTGTCGAGGGATTCCATACGATGCGAAACGTCACATCCTCTTTGAATGCGCAGAGTGGAAGACCGCGTCTGAATACGTAAAATGGCAGAGGAATTGTATAACTTGCGTTTACAGGAACGGGTTGAATGAGATATTTACCAATAAGATTCTGGAGTGCTCTCTGTTTTCCTGTTGAAACTGTTAAATCAAATTTTAGTTCAAGGTATTCTCCGTAAATTCTCTCGACGAGTTCAGATCCTATATACAACTCTACGTATTGAATCATAAGGGTTCCAACTGAATCAAGAACCTGCACTGCAGCACCCAGTGCGGGCGGGAAAACCTTGAGGTACATGTTTGTGATGAGATCACCGGCTCTTGGAAGCACGAGTTCCTTCTCAGAACCAAAAATAACTGTGTTATCGGCTGGAAATTGCACCCTGATTACTCGGGATGAAAAAAGGGACTGACCAACATATTTTTCGACAAAATATGTCACTTCCGGGTCTGCACTCAGATAAATATCTTCTTGTCCGAGGTAGGACAAACTGGCTCTTCCTGCCATTTCTAGTACATTCTGGGATTAAAAAACCAGTCGCACAGCGACTTCCATAGGAACTGACTAGAAATCGTTCGAGTTGAACATGAGTCCGGCGATGCCATCCTTTATTCTTAGAATATTGTAATTTATTCCTATAACTCTCAATTCTTTTTTAGTTGCGTATGACGCTGTATTAAGTTGAATAAAAATATCACGAATACGACTAAAGTTTACTTGACCATAAGGTCGAGGCGTATTTGTCTGATTTGTAAAGGAGTACATGTAAAAGTTTCTGGTTGGATAATTTGTGTAATGGTCGAACGGTTCAATAGAATTGAGGTACAGTGCATCCGTCACATCTGCAGTGAAAGCCTCGGATGCGTTAAAATTCATAGCCAAACTATTTAGATCTGAATAATCATAAGGTGTGGTTCCATCGAGTTGTAGAATAAAAAAGAGTTCACGGATTGGATTTATAAATTCCAGGTTGAAAATTGCCGATGTAAATTGAGGAGCCAACTGGAATTTTTGATACTGACACTGTTGAATTACATAATCAATTTGGGACTTTTTGAACCAATTAATTTCGGGATCGGCTAAATAAACATATTCTGTAATAATTGTTGCAATCAGGGGTTCAATTATGTTATATGTATTTACGGCTGTCAATTCTTGAAGATTTCTGAATGTAATGTGAACCTCGACGTCTTGTCTACCCAATGAAACGAGTGGCAAATAAAGACCGGGATTTTGATAAAAATAGAACGGAAGGTTTGTGAAATAGGTTCTTCCCGGGGGGTAAATCTGACTTGTTGTATCATATTTTCCAGTAAGCAGCTTGAGTCCAGGTTGATTTTCGTAAGGTACATACAGATCATTGTAAATTTCAATAAATTCTCCTGTGAGCGTCTGAACCGTCTGTCCACCAATGACTAAATCTGCGCGATCTATGAGCCATGTCCCGACCGAGTCGTAATAATTATAACTGACCGTGGGAATCACGTTTGAAGCGACGGGATAAACTGAAATGTAAGTATTCGAAAAAATATTTGTGGTTGAACCCACTTGATCAGTTGTTATAGTGATGGGAACATCCGTAGCAGTCTGAGTCACACGATGAGGCACGGTGACTGTAATTTGAGGAAAAAGACCGCCAATGCTAAAATTGTAAGTGGTGGTACCAAACGTGATACTTTTGACGTTATCAGATGACGAAAGTACAGCTGTTAACATGTACGTGGCAATGTTCGAAAACTGAAGATTTCCGGTCGTTGGATTAACTGATATAATTGCGGAGTTTGTTCCCGCTGGAAGACTGTAATTTGTTGTAAAATTCAGGGGGGTATTAGACCCTATGGATTGAACTTGAGCCGAAGGCTGAAGTAAGATGCCGTTGTTGGAAAGCACAGTCTCGTACCCCGTATATGTTTGAGCCCCTATTTGAGTCACTGTGTAATAGGATGTGTTCAAAATTGTTATAGACGATGTAGAATAAATATTTGTGAAATACTTTAGGGTCGTACTTGTTACCACTATGGGCATGCTGAACGCTATGGTAGGATCACGCCCCTGCAGACTCAAGGTTGTGTAAGCGTAATCTGGGATTTGCGAAGTCACGTTCCATACTGAAACATTTGCTACATAATTTTGAGGAGATTGTGCAAGATAAATAACACCAGAAAGCATCCATGTTCCAGGTGAACTAAATATCATCGAGTGATCAGAACCAAGTGTTACCGTTGTGTTTTGAGGCGTAACTATATTTCCAAAAAATGGAACTATATTACTTGAAACTGGTGTATTTGTATTAAACATGTACAAATCATCGACAGGGGTGACTGTCAAGTAAGTTCCAGGTGTAAATTGAGTTACAATAGACGTTGTATTTGCGTAAAAATAGTACGTATTTGATGTGCTTGCTACGACGAAGGGCATCAAAAGAGGCATAGAAGGGTCTGGCGAAACACGGAAATCACAGGAGTAAGCAAATTGAGGCACGATTGGAATTCCGTTTGGGTAGATACTTTCATTTGGATCGGAACCATAAGAAATATTGAGAACTGAACCTGTACCCAATGAAAATGCTGCGCGGACCATATAAAATCCCGCATTTGTAAACTTGAGTCGACCATTAAATGTTACGGAGTAGGTTGAGACCGTGTCCTGATTTGCCCAATTGGCAAAATTTATAAAACTCTGAGTAGCTCCTGGTATAGAATAACTCACGGGAAGATTCAAAAAAATACTGGTTCTTGTATTCACGAGGGGTAACCCTGTACTTTGAATCCAACCCGCCTGTTGAAGGGTAAAATCAGATTGACGAGTTGAAACTACGTTTGAAATGTAGTTTGCAGCCAGATTTGATGTTGAGATACTATTCGCAAACGCATTTGTTAATGAAGTTCCAGTTCCTACTGTATAAACTAAATTTGAAGAGTTTGTAGGAGAAACGGTACCCACCTTGGGGTCGAGTCCCCAAAATACTCCCCCCTGATCCACCTCGAGCGTCGCGCAATTTGAAAAAATAAATTGATTGAGGGCGTTTGAATAACTCACAAAACTTGCAAGAGTCGAAGAAATCCACGAAGTCTGATTGAATGTTGAATAGTATGTGATTCCCTGATATGGAAGACTAAAGTAGGTTCCATTGATGAGTATGTGAGGGTCATTATTTATCGATGCAATTATGTCCCACGCCCAAAAATTACCAGGGTCAAAGAGTGTCGGTAATTCAACTTTGAGTGTGAGCGCTCGTATAAGATCTCCTTTAGGAGGGATCCTACAAATGTTATTTTGACCATAGACAACTTGCTGATTTTGAAATGAAATATCATAGGCTTCAAGTACAAAGGGGGTATGACGCTTATAAACCCCTGAAAAATACGTCACTTGAGGCGAACCCGTGAGATATGCGTCCTGTTGCCCAATTGCAGCCAGCTGGATATAGCCAGCGGACATCTCTAATAAAGGAAAACATTAGTTTCCGCGCACGCACCCGCGTCTCAGCTCACTCTGAATTTTGATCACACAAATTAGAGGATGAGTCAGTTGCAACTCAGGCGATTTGACCCATCAAAAATAGGTGATGATAAGGTTTGTGTTTTTATAGGGAAACGTGGGACGGGTAAATCGACTCTTGTTACAGACATTCTCTGGCACAAAAAACATATACCAGCGGGAATTGCCATGTCAGGAACTGAAGATGGAAATGGACACTATAAACAATTTATTCCTGATCTGTTCGTTTATGGCGAATACAGAAAGGATGCTGTTGAAAAGCTACTCGAGAGACAGCACAGGCTCGTCAAGAGTCTGGGCAAGGACAAAGCCCCTTCCGTATTTCTGTTGATGGACGATTGCATGTACGATAAAGCCTTCATGAGAGACGACTGCATGCGCCGGCTTTTCATGAACGGTCGCCACTGGAACATCTTCTTCATGCTGACGACCCAGTACTGCATGGACATGCTTCCGTACGTTCGCACCAACGTGGACTATGTGTTTGCTCTCCGTGATAACGTCAGGCAGAACCGTGAAAACCTTTACAAAGCTTTTTTCGGAGTTTTCCCGACATTTGATCAGTTTTGTCAGGTTATGGATTCTTGCACTGAAAACTACGAGTGTATGGTTCTTGATAATACATCCAAGAGTAATAAGATTTCAGACTGTGTATTTTGGTACAAGTCGCCTGTTCGCAAAAACTTCAGGGTGGGTGGAGCATCCTTCTGGCAGTATCACCAGCGCTTCTACAGTCCACATGCTGCGAGTGGACCACAGGGATCTACGAGTGCACCGAAACGACGGGGTGAAACAGTCGTAGTGAAAAAGTCGCGGTAGCATGCTCCACTTAATTTCCATTTAAAATTCAATAATGGCTGGAGTCATGACATATGATCCGAGTGTAGACAGTATAATGTCAGCAATTCCTTCACAGGAAATCAATTTAAATGAAGAATTAGCTCGTGCAGCTTTGGAGCGTCAGCAGACGAGTCTCCCATCTGGACTTTCTCGCAACTCTAAAGAAGGTGAAAACAAGGCGGGACCTCCAACAGGTCTTTTGAGAATGCCTTTAAATGCGCCTGAAAAAGATATTGTTGAATCTCAAATGGCATCTTTCGCAACACCTATTGACGATATTATGCCAGGTCCAGGACAGATGATGCAGGATGAGATGATGGGGTCCCCCTATGTTCAGGCGCCCCCTCAGAACGGGAAGGCTTCGGGTGGTGATGATGCACCCAAGTCCCGTAGCAAGAACCCATTCGGTCTCCAGGATGATCAGTACCAGGCGCTACTGGCTGGCGTTGCCGCGGTCGTCGCATTCTCCAAGCCAGTTCAGGGCAAGCTTGGAGATATGGTTCCTAAATTTCACGGTCCATCCGGTGAGGTGTCTCTGACCGGTCTGGCTGTGACTGCACTCATCGCAGCCATCGTGTTTTACCTGGCAAAGAAGTACTTGGTGGATGGACAGTAAGACAAAGTCCGAAGGACTTTAGATCCCCTCGATCTAAACTAGGGACACTACGTGTCCCACTTTGTCTCTAGTCCTTCACAGTATCCCCGCAATAGGTGCGAGTCCCTGTGGGTGTATAAACTCCCGAATCTATCGCAATCTTTTTAAGTTTATCAAAATGTTTCCAAAATTTATCAGTATGATCATATTCCGGTACTGACATGTGTGCCAACTCATGAATCAAAACGTACATTGCCGAATTTACATCTCCTCCATCCAGACAGATGTAAATTTCGTACCCTTTATTCACATTAGAACCAATTGGACCGTTGTCCTTGTTCCAATCAATCATGCCCGTGATGATGGAGGGTTTGCAAACGGGGTGCCAAAGTGGGTCTCCTGTGCGACGCAGAATTTCAAGCAAAATCCAGTACTTGTATTTGAGTTCGCTGAGCATTGCAGGTTCTTTATTCACTGAGACTATGTAGACGAGGACGACAAATAACATTACGAAAATTGGAACATATTCCATCTACTATTACACACTTAGATTTTCTTCCGAAATACAAACTTGGAGTAAAGGTCCGAGATGAGCCCGTTCGGCTGGTCGAGCATGGGTCCCCAGTAAATGAGTTCAAAGTCGAGTTCCTCAAGGCGGTTCATCAGCATGTTGGCATCAAGGAGGGGTTCATCGCGTGCGCCATCCGCATAGAAAGGACCGTCAGTCAGCTTGACTGAAAGCCGCCGCCCACCCTGGTAGATGTCGAATATGTTTCCGAGTCGGTCGATGTAGTGACCTCGCTCGTCGGCTATTTTATTAGCTTGGTGATTGTCTGGGGTTATGCCGATGAGAAGCCCTCCGGGTTTTACCGCACACTGAATCGCCTTGATTGAATTCTCAAAATTTTCCATGATGTAGTGAATAGAAAAGTTGTAGCAGACCACGTCAAAGGGACCTGCAAAAGCCGCCTGAATAATAGTTCCATTCCCCAAAAAAAATACTCCAAAGTTCATTTCAATTGCTCTGTTCTCCGCCTCGGTAAGTGATTCGTCATCTGGGTCAATTGCGAAAACTCGCGCACCGACCGCCTTCCACTTGTGCCAGTCGCCTCCACGACCGCACCCACAGTCCAGAACGCTATCACCGCGGTTTACCCATTTCTGAATTAGTTCTCGCTTGCAGTTGTTATGAAGACGACGAAGAGCTTCCATGGTTGATTCTTCAACCAACCACAACCTTATAAGGTGACATGACACGAATTTTCAAATTTACTGCGTTTTGAACTTAAAAAAGAAATGTATAGATAGTTCAATATGGGTTCTCTTGAGCAGGATTATCTAACTGTTCCAGGGCAGTACTTTGCTTGCATTTCATTTGTCGGTCCAGAGCAGCCTCAGAAGAATGAGAAGCTGGGTATGAAGATTCGTGGGTGCTTTTCAACTCGTGATGAGGCTGCATCTCACGCCAAGCGTCTCCAGAAGGAGGATGCGCTCGTGGACATTTACGTGGTGGACATGTACAAGTGGCTTCTGATCCCACCCGACCGTGACCAGATTGAGGATGTTCACTATCAGAATGAAAAGCTGGAGGAGATTATGACCAAGTATCGTACTAACCAGAGTGCCGCGGCTTCTATGTTCGAGAAGCGCAAGCGCGACATGATGGCACAGCCTCAGCCAGGTCCATACCCATACATCGACCCCTCCGACGAGAATTCCAAGTTTTACACAAAGCCGGATGTGCCTCCCATCCCTCACCCAGCAGAGCTTATCGATGGTCTCAAGATTGAGTTCCCAGACCTGGATATGCCAGCCCTCGTAAAGATTGCTGATGAGCGCATCGCAAAGATTATGGAGGAGCGCAAGATGCCCGCCGTGTCAGTAATTGCTGAGGGTGACGAGTCAAAGGCTGAGGACGACGAAGTCCCCGAGTCTGTTTAATTTCGCTGCGAATATTAGAAAATGTTTTTTAAAGTTTTAGCTTTGGTGTTGATTGCGTTTCTCATGTATATAGCATACGTGAGGTTCCCACCGGCGCCAGCTAGAATATCTCAACCTGTTGCTGCGTACGACAATCAGTTTGAGGTATTTAGGGATATGGAACCAGCCGATCAGACTCGTGAGAATCCGTGGCTGGGATTTTTACAAGAAGATGTTAGAAAACAGAGAACGGGTCCTATTGGTAATTTTGTGGGCTACGACGATCCTTCGTCTAAAGCTCCTTTATATTCTGTGCAGTAGTCCCAGTTCCGAAGGAACTGTCCTCGCTCCGCGGTCTCAAGTCCTACGGACTTGGTCACTTTGCCTGAAAAACAACGGGACGCATATTTGCAAGCAAAAAACCAATCACCATTCCCAACAGAATAAGACCGATTTGATTCTCCTTAAAAGCTTCAAATGGATCCTTCTTCTGTTGTGGGCGTTCTACAAATGTATCAAACTGATGTGGAGAATCCATATGGGAAGGCCACTCATTTTCTGGGAGCGGTGGGGGTGCGCTTCTTGACTGAGACTCGGTGTTTTTTGTCAGGAACGGAAGATTGTCCATCCTCACTATCAGATTCATCACTCTCGCTTTTATCTGCTACAACAAATCCATCCAAATTTCCATCATCATCTGCATCAGATTCATCCTGCTCCTCGTCGCTCTCAGTCTCAATCTCCTCAGAAACATCATCTGGATCATTTGTGTCGTAATCATCAGCATCGTAGTCGTCCTCAACCTTCTCGACAGGCTCGTAACGCGTAGGGGGCTTGGTAGGGCGTCCGGAACGGGTGCGTGTTGCTGGTGCCGAGTCAGCCTCGGCTGCAACCTGTGCAAGAATTTGAAGGGGGGTCGCGTCTGCGGGAATCTCACTCGCTACGCGAGTGGTCTCAGTCTCGTGAATCTGCCGTGCAGATTCACTGCCCGTGAGTTTTGAGGTGCCCCGGGTCGCCCGCATTTTCTATATAATCATCGAATGTATTGTTTAAGTATCTTGGAAAGAAATAAAGACCTTGTGAAATTGAATTTTGATTCAAAATAAATTCTCCTTCGAGCCCCAAATTTGTGGCTATGAGATTGAGTTCTTCCTGTTTCTGCCCATCGTCTGCACGGCGAATCCCGAGTGAAAGATCTCTGATATTTTCTACAGCTGCGTAAAGTGCAGAGGCTGCAGTGTCAAGCTGTTTTGAAGCCGACTGTTCGAACACGCGGAGATTGTCCAAAAAACGCTGCCAGCTGACTGGGTCCAGGCCCGAGTACGGATGGACCATGAGCTCGTACTTCTTGAACCGGGTTTTTGGTCCCATCGGGAAGGAAATCCATAAGAAAAGTAAGAGAAGGACTACCCACAACAGCAACATCATTGAGCTGCTCTACTATTGATGGAGGAAGAATATGTTCACGACCATGAAACTCATTACAGGTGTCCTTGTCAAAGCATCGTTGCGAAATCCGACCTGAATGTATCGAAAACCACGCATGGTTCGACTTGTGTTCGCGCCTGATATTCTCACAGTACTTGGAGTCCGTCTGAACATACCATCCGTCATGATCGTGTCTGTGAACGCGCTTGATGCGAGCCTTCTCCTGACCTGTGAGATATTTCTGTATATATTCCTCAATTCCTGAAATTTCAATGTCAGTCTGTTGAGAGACCGTATTATCGATATCTGTCCTGATTGAAAACAGTTCAACAATTTCAACACTTGGAATCTTTGAAAATTCCCGTGTACTGTTGAGCTGACGCCAGGGAATATATGGGTCGCCTGCAGGTTTCTTATGAGACCAAAGCATCCTAAGTCCTGAACCTCCATAGACAGAGGCATCTATGACAGTGTCCCAAGGTCCTTCACCCAGAGCTTGAATCAATTTTGATCTTAAATTAATTGCTTCGGTCCGACTGACAATGAGGCGCGGCCAGTGTATATGAACACCCGACTTGATGAGAGTGGATGCCTTGCCATCCTCGCCTGGAGGCGAGCCACTCCCGACTGGGCGAGGTCTTGCCTTGGCAACCAGGCACTCTGAAATGTTGTCACCCCCAAGACTTTCATGAATTATAGAACAAAATTGAAGAAGATCTTCATCACTTAATTTTTCTGGAGCCTTATAATCGAGATCTACGAAAAACTTGAATCGATCTGTCTTTTGCTCAACTACAAACAATTTTGATCCAAAATTAATTGCCTGAACATATGCCTGGTGAAATTCTTGGGTTTCCTCCTGAGGAACCATGAGAATTCCACCATCCATGAGAACATGGGTTCCAGACCCTCGCGGGACCTTCCATTTGTCCATTATGTTTAAGACGAGTTAAAACTCTAAGCTTCGCTACCAGAAGACTTTCATTCTTCGTCCGAATCCATAGTCAAAAATGCCCAAAATGATTTAGGTTTCTTTGTCTTTGGAGTTTCTTTGACAATTTTAATCTTTTCTTCGATTTCCTCGAGGTCAGCCTCCGCCTTTTCAATCTCGTAGTGAAGCTTACGGAGAGTCATTGCATTTGCAAGGTCCTCGGGTTTCATCGTGGTGTCGTTACACAGCTTGAGAAGGTGTGTAGCGAGATCAATTTTACTTCTCGTCATCTCTATTAAATCTAAAATATTTTAACCACGTAAATTGAACGGAGTCTTATTAGTTGCCGTTATTGCTTGAAGAAACTCGGGATTTCTGATAACGTGCTGACGAATCATGGGCCACAAGTTTTGATGTTTAGATATATTTTCTAAACTTTCGAATCTACAGTCGTCATTCTCGTCGTAATTTTTGCGAAAAGGAACCTGATTTCCTTCCATTTTCACCTTTTCTTCTGTGAATCGCTTCACGATGTGTTTGTGCTCTATTGAAGTCATGGGCATGTCAAAGACATATACATGATAATGGTTTATAACATCTACCCCGTCCTCAATGTCACGAGGTTCGGGTGTGTTTGTGATAAATTTAAAATAGGCATATGAGCCACGTTTTAAATTGATCATACCACGGGTTTCTTCTTCGAGTTCTCGAACCGCACATCGAAGTGGGTTATAAATTTCTCGACGGCGGCATCCGCCTGTTACGAAGGTCCATTCCTTGTAGCGCCTGTCATGGACTACAAGAAAGTGAGGTATGTCATTCACGTGAGATACTGGGATTGCTATCGCTTTGTGTCGTTCTCTGGTCATTGTCCTCTACTAATTCTTGTGGAGCAAAAAATTTCTCGAGACTTCCCGTACGTGGATTATAAGTTACCAAAAATACTATACAAATAATGAACGCCCACACGAGCCAATGCATTTTCTAATTTTAGAACAGAGTTTATCTGCGTTTAGTTGGCGTAGAGCAGCGAGCCGAGACCGTTCTGGATGCGGAACACGTTGTAGTTGACTGCGTACAGGTACTGGGTGGGGTAGTTGATGCTGGTGCTTGCCAGACCCTGGATGCCGTTGGGCAGGGTTGAAGGCACAACCAGGCGGAAATTGTCGAGGCGGGAGAAGTTGAGGGTGCCTGTGGGCTGGAGCTTGGAGGTGTCCAGGCAGTAAGAAATGATTGCCACGTTGGCAGTGGCGTTGTTGTGGATGTAGCCCCAAGGGGTGTTGTAGTACTGGGGAAGATCCACCCAGTGGTACATGTGGCGGGAGTCCCCGACATCCACGCCGTTCACCTGCGTCTTGAGCTGGTAGTTGGCAGCGGTCTCCGAGCCTGCACCGTTAGCGAAAATCTGGTTATAGTTCACACAGGGGAAGGCGATGAACTTGACTGGCTGAGCCAGTGCCAGCTCCTGGACGGGGTTGGTGCCCATGACGATGCGCTGCACCTGGGTGATCAGCAGATCCTGCTTCTCCTTGGCGAAAAAGTCACGCTCAGACTGATCCAGATACACGAAGTTGGACCATGCCTGGTACTGCACCTGGGAATAGGAAGTGTTGGTGTTTGAAGTACCTGTGAAGAAGGCGATGGTTGTGCCAGCCAGAACTGGTCCAGTTCGCTGGGAGGGGTAAGTCACGGTCACGTTGCTGTTTGCAATGTTGGATGTGCTTGACACGAACACTGGTCCAGCCCATGGCACACCTGCCACGTACTGACCAACTGCCAGGGAACCGGTGCCGTTGAAGCTTGAAATTTCGGTCAAAGTGATGTCCTTCGTGGTGGATAGTGCGGTACCGGCTGCAATTGCAACAGATAACTCAGCGGAAACCACTGGGGCATAGGCTCTCAGTGCGCCGCCGATAGATGTGCTGAAGATGGAAGTAGCGTTGATAATACCCGTGTTGGAACCGGCGATGATGATGTTTGAAAATGCAATATTAGAAGTGAGAGTGGGTGTTGTATTGGCAGAGAACCCCTGGATGACCACCACATTCGCCTGCAGGTTGGAAGTGGCTGATGTCAGAAGCATACCTGGGAACAGGGGACCAGTGGTCTGGGACACAACCAGGTTGGCTGTGTTGGAAAATGCCAAGGTTCCCTGGCTCACGCTGAAAACATTGATGGATCCGTTGGGGACAGACAGGACTGGGTAACTGGTAGGACCGATGGTGATGTTCTGGGTCAGGTAGGGAGACCAGGTGATGCGCAGCTCCACGTCGTGGAACTGGAGACCGATCAGGGGCAGAGCCACAGACCACTCCTTGCAGAAGAAGAACTTAAGGGGGAAGAAGGAGTTCTTCTGGTTGTTCAGAGTGGTGCTGGTCGAGTTCAGGTAACGCTCGGAATAGGTGCGAGCACCCACAATTGGCTCGATATCGGACATGTACTCAAAGTCATGGGTGTCCACAATCTGACCGCCGATGTAAAGCTCCACCTTGTCAATCACCTTGGACCAGTCCAGACCAACGATGCCTGCACCGTTGTTGTCACGGGCAGTCAGGTACACGTAGCTGAGCAGATCACCCTTCTTCTCGAAACGGATAGTGGAAATACCGTTGGCAATTGGTGCTCCCTGAATAACCTGGCGCTCCACAGAGCTTGAGTAATGAGTATAACGTTTGTAATTCGACCGGTAGAAAGATACCTCAGGCTTGCCTGTCAACCAAGCGTCCTGAGGTCCGACTGCTACGAGTTGAACGACACCTCCAGACATTTACTTTCTGTCTATATTTTTTTAATGGACTTCGCGACGGGATTTAACATTTCGCAGACACTTGAGGAGGAGGACGTGCCAATGAATAAGCCAATGGATTCTTTTCAAGCTGCTGAATAGCTATATCCAAAAAGCTCGAAGATGCACGTGGATTGGGGTTTGATTTTTGCTCGTTGAGTGGATCATCATATTGAGGTGGCTGAGTTCCACGACCCTGGTTTGAGCCAGTTGTACCCATGGATGGCACTGGGAGAATTTCAGCCTCTGGACGAAGCTGAGTTGCTGCGCCCACCTGGTTCACTGGATCGTTGCGAACGTTCATACGACCGCCGTTTCCTGCACGGTCTGGCTTGGAACGATCTCCACTTGTGCGAGTAAGTGTCTTGTCAGTATAAGAAGTTTTACCTCCGGCGTATGGCTGTTGCACGAAATAGCTTGGGGGACCCTCGGAAAGAGTGTCTGTGCGAAGCCCGGTCTCTTGACGCCGAGTCGTTTTACGGGTCTTGAGATTATCAGGGCGCCCTTCTGGGGCAACCATAGCACCCTGGGCGCCGCCACCTCCAAAAGCACCTGGTGCGCGGTACACCGTCTTTGACTGCGAAGCGTTGTGTGTAATCTCGCCCATCCCACCGGCACCACCACTTGGCACGACGGCGCTGGGTGGTCCTGGGCGACCCTCGATTGTTGTAAGTTTCTCCTCATTAATGTTGTTTGGAAGAGCGCGGAAGTAGTCGTGGAAACCACCAGCCGCTTTAACGTTAGGTCCAACACCCAGACCTGGTCCCACTGTATTGGGAGACTCAAGTGGGTTCACATTGTTCATTTTGTTCGTGACGTACTGGCGGTTGTACATGTCATAAACGGGCTGACCAAATGGAAACCGACCATTCGTTTGGGTCATATCCTGAAGATTTGGAACAGCCTCCTTGGGCTGAAGACGCCAGTCTCCGACACGGCGACCGACGTCGGGGGTCGTGTTCATAAAGTCGGTATAATCCTTGGAATGATTACGGCTATTCCCCATCAAATCTATATCCCGGCGAGTAAGAGGTTTCGTGGTTGCAGGGAGAGGTTTACGACCTGACTCTGGGCTTTCACTGCGCCCATCTGCAAGTCGCTTTCCGGCAAACACAAGACCGACCACAGCTGCAATTGCCAGTGGGTCCATTATTATTAATAAGATATCTTTTTTAGCGACTAAAAGTTTTCGTTTTTTTGCTGTTATAACGCTCATCGAATCGCTCATTCTGGATGTCGGCAAAAGTGGTAATTGGATTCCACATCAACACGCGCAGAGGCAAGTTTACGTATGTGTTGGGGAAGTCGTATGGCTTCTCTGACCAACCCTTGGTCCAGGCGGAGGTGCCCCGCGCACGAAGCATGCTCTCGACATCGGTCTTGTCTGCCAGGACAACCTGGGCGGGACCGATCCAAATGCCCTTCTGAAGAATATTTTTGCTATTGTCCAAAGTTGGCATTTTATTAATACTTGCTTACATTTTTATCTATCTACCGTTTCCTGCACGCATTTGAGGTCTTTCTGGGAAGGCAGAGTAGAACCGGTCTGGATCGCAAGCAGCGCCGCCCTGGTCGTGACACTTTGGTGCAAACGGTTTGCCGAATGCTCCATATGCGAAAGCTGTTTGGTCGTTGGGAATGGTACTTGAGGCTACAGTGTAGAAATTGCGCTCGGCATCACGCTGACGCTCAAATGGGTGAATCTGACTCCAGGCAGCCTGTACCTCTGTGCGCATGCTTGGGTACCATGCAGCGGCTGGTCGGTCGGGTGCATCTACATAATCGCTCAGAAGAACGTTGCCCATGGGATTGTCAAGTGTTGGGAGAGTCACAGAGCCGCGAAGAGGACCAGGAACGCGACCGTCGGCAGAGGATGGGCGCAATTTTCCATCAGAAATCATATTCATGGTCATGAGGTAGTACAGGATTGCAAGTGCGAGAATACAAAGGGCAAAAACACGTACATCACGGTTAATCAGGTAAATGAGGCAGGTGGCGTACAGGATGAAACGAGTCGTCGATGCGACGCGCTCGCGCGCCGTCTGGGAGGCGGTCGGCCAGAAATTTAAAAGCTCGCTAGTTTTGAAAATCTCCTTTGGATCCATGCTGTAATTTAGTAAGATTTGTTTTTAGTCCAGACGGGAACTGAAAGTTCCCTGTCCGTCGGAGCCTGGATCTGAGTCCAGGGAACTTTCAGTTCCGTCGACTCGTCTCTAGTCCAGTCCCATATAGTCCTTCTTAATCGCCTTGCGCTGGGGGGGCGCACCTGGAAGTCCTGGGAATCCCCCACCTGACATGAGCTTACTCATCATTCTCTGAGCTGCAGCCATGATGTTTGCCTCGTCGAGCTCACCACCAGACTCCTTGAGTCCCTTGGCGCAATTCTCCGCCTCTGACTCGATCAAATTCATAAACTGAGGTGGAATCATCTGGAGAGTCACTCCAAAACCGTACAGAGAACTCAGGTACTGCCAGATCGCCTGACGCGTCGCATCTGACACGTCATCCTTCTTCCAAATCTCGTGCATATTTAGGTTTGCGACAAACTCATTCTCTTCGCAAAAAAACTTGGAATCCTTCTCCATAATCTGCTGAGCCCATGGACTCAGCTTGTTCATCACCTTTTTGTACGTCTTCTCATCCTTTTGTTTCTTGAGCATCTTTGCAATTGCGGGCTCCTCGGGGAAGGTCTGAGCAAGCTCACCGAGAAACTGGGTGTACATTTCATTAAATGCTGAGTACGACGCCATTAATACTTAAAAGACGTATTATTTTTAAGTATACACTGATCATAATTACTGAAAATTGGTTTTTTAATACGGTTCCTTTGTTACCTGTCCGTTAGAACCCTGTCCCTGGCTCACGATGAAAAACACCAAAAGACCTACGAGAAAAGCCGGCTTGAAATATTCAGAATTCTTAATTTTCGCATCTCCATTCATCTTGGAACGAATGAAAATATAACCCATCGTAATTGCTGCTGCTATGATTGCGGCAGTTGAAGGTTCCTGGAAATACTGTTCCATTTTACTAATAGACTTAAATATTAGATTTGAGGGATTTTCTTCACATCCACATCATCTGGGGCATCGTCAAAGAGATTCTGTTCCTGGGTAGGAACTGGGGTACCGCCTGGAACGGAAGGAGGTGTCAATGAGTTATTGACCGTAACTGTCTCACTCCCCCCTGGAGTTTGACCAAATTGCATGTTGTTCATTGGAAGACCCTCGACGGGGTCGACTGGTTCCTCGTTAAGTGGCGCGTCAAGTTCCTCCTGCTCCTCTTCTTCCTCGTCAAAGTTCATACCCTCGTCGCCTGTTGGCATACTCAGATACGTGTCCAAAATTTCAGACATTGGCACAAGCTGCTCGATGATTTCACATATGTGGTGGACGAAACGCTTGTGAAGCTCCTTCTTTCTGTGCTCATCCGAGTGGTTCTTGTTGACGATGATATCAGGATCCTCGTAAATATCCTTGGCACACGCCTCGTAGACTCGCTGAACAAACACGTCATTTGCTGGGAGCTTGATTGAAATCTTCTTTGACTTTTTATCAGTGCGAATTGCACTCAAAATCTTGACGTGAATTACAAAGACGGCGGCGAGTAGCTTGGGAAACATGGGGTTGCCCTTGATGATAGACTCTGTATTTCGGTTTGAAATTGAAGAATTCCAAGTCTTGACATCACGGAGGAGTTGCTGGAAAACTTGTACGGTGTTTTTACCTTTTGACTCCTTCTGAGCTTCCAGCCAAATTTCCCAAAATGCTTCAATCATGGATGGGGTCATAGAATCACATAGTTTTTTGGTAAAACGACGCTCGGATTCACTGATAAGGTCCATAGTTATTAGATGTAAAGGACTTATTTTCAGCTTAAAAACAGCACCCGTGATTTGTTCAATGGGCTGGGGCGTTTGCTTCGGTCTCGACCAGAACGGTTACGTGTACTGTGCCGACGGGTGCAATTGGCGCTCACACGCAGGGGATTATGCCGATTACCCAGAGTGGCCTTCGGCGCGTCAGGCTGTCCTCGAGTACTTTCAAGGTGATGCGATCCGAGAGCTCGACATGGTCCGAGACGAATGCCCAGGAACTGCTGCGGGGCTGAAGGAGGCGTGCGAGGAGCACATGGTCGATGCCCTGCGTCAATACAGACGTCTGATCGACATGAAAAAGATTCGCCTGCACGAGGCGAAGATGACTGAGCTCGAGGGATATCTTGAGCACAACAAGATTGCGCTCGAGCGGAGCCTTGACGACTACAAGTTGGCAAAGGAGGCGTGGAAAAATTATCAGAAGAGCCCGCCCAAGGCGAAGGCGTCCAAGACGCGAGCTGACGAACTTCGGCAGTTTATGGCTCCGTACCGCATCGAGCTCGAGATGGAGGAGGCGGCGGAGGAGTGCGATCGGCTCAAGACGGCGAAGATTAGGGGGACGCGAATGCTCAACCGCGAGAAGAAGTTTTCACTTCTTTCGTAATTTACTCGCCATCTTCTGCAAATTCACGAGGCTGGGGAGTTCCACCTCCTCCACCTCCTCTGGAAGCATCTGGTGTATGGGAGGTTTCTTCCACCACACCTTTATGTCCAGGGGACCTATGAGATTTATAATGTACCCCAGACGATGAAGCTGTCGACACATGTACCGTACAGTCGTGGGGAGATCGTGTCTTGGAAAACCAATCAAAAATACAGGAACTGTCAGGACACACTCCTTCTGACCGAGCTGTACTGAAGTTTTAATTTTCCTACAAAATTGCTCGAGAAGAGCTTTATAAAACTCCTTTCGGGCACTTTTACGAGAATTCTCCATTTTCGCAATGTCTTGGGCAGACACTGACATCTAATTTTAGTTTAGAATTAGGAACGAGTCCCCAGGCGCATGTCAGTCACCACAGGCGTCTCTGGGCGAGTTGCCAAAAGTGCCTTCAGTTGAGCGGCGGAACTGTTATCGATATCTTTATAGGGTTTGTACTTGTCAGGCTGGTATCCAGTACTCAAGTCTTCTTTTGCAGACTCTGACATGTTTATGATTTCAACATTTCCATCTTCACCGATCTTTGATACGACATCGTACTGGGATCCAAGGAACTTGCGGGTATTGTAAAACATGAATCGGCTCGCATAAGAACCGTCAGCCTGGAGATTAACGAAAAGTGTCTCGAGGGGGTGCTCATCTGGTTTGGTCTGTTGGACCTTTTCGATGATTGCCTGAATCACATCAGGTGAGATGGGAGAATTTCCGTCAGCTGCCATTGGGGCAACGTACCCAGACAGATTGACACGGCTGTTCCATACCAGGAAGACCACAATAATCACAAGCAGTAGGATCATAATGTCTTTCATTATTAATAGACTGCGAAATTCTTCTGTTCAAAAAAAGTCAACTAATTCAAATGGCCTTGCTGGTCTATTCCGACAAGTGTAAATTTTCGAGTCAAATTATAGAATATATTAAGACTCAGCCTTCTCTGAATGAGATTATTCGGTACCATAATATAACAACCCTCGGTGTTCCATCGAAGAAGATTACTATGGTACCCACTATCGTGACCAACGAGGGGGTCATGAAAGTCGGTGGCGACATCAAGCCCTGGCTCGAGTCTATGATTCCGTTCGAGTTTGAATCATGGTATCCTAATTCAATCTCCTGTACAAATATAGACGGCACTGAAACGCCATCCCTTTTTGAATTTGATAAATTTGGGCAGCAGCTTCAACCAGAGATTACCCCTGAACTGGAAGCTAAAATTTCCACAGATATAGCAGATGCTATGCAAAAAATCAGAAGTTCAGCCACTTAGAGGAAAAAAACGCACACTTACTAATGCATCTAAAGACTATCCAAGCTTCGGCTCTCAAGTCAGTTTTTGAAGTGCTGAAGGATATCATCAATGATGTGAATGTGTATTTTACAGAAAAGGGTGTTCACGTTTTGACTCTTGACACTGCCCGAGTTACCCTTGTGCATATGGTCTTAGGGGCTGAGAATTTTGAGGAGTATGAATGTACTGGTGATATCATCGCAGGTTTGAACATGGCAAATGTTTATAAACTTCTCAAGGCTATCACGAGTCAGGACACATTGACCATGTCAATTACTGGTCGAGACTATATGGATATCACCATAGAAAACATAGCCAAGAAATCATTTACTAATTTTAAACTAAAATTGCTTGACATTAACGAGGACATACTGGATCTCCCGGATATTCATATGAACTTGGTGACAACCATGCCATCGATTGACTTTCAGAGATATACCCGGGATATGGGTAATCTTTCAAATGAAATTAAAATTTTCCGTCACGGACACAATCTGGAGTTGAGTTGTGTAGGAGATTTTGCAAATCAAAAAACTGATATCGAGTGCGCGGACAAGGGTCCTGACGAGCGAGTCGGTGGTTGCTTCAGTCTCAAGTACATCAACCTTTTTACAAAGGCGACAAACATGTGTTCCAGTATTCAAATTATGCAGGACTCAACGAACGATAATATGCCAATCGTTTTCAGGTATACAATAGCAAATCTCGGTGATTTGAAATTTTATTTGGCTCCAAAAATTGATTAGTTAAGAATTATTATAGTTTTTGATTTAATGGAAGCAAGGTACGATGAAAGGATACGAAATTGTAAAACCCAAGATGAGTTGGCAGAGTATTTACTCATGTGCGTTCCCGTTATCCGTGAATACACAGAGTCGAGCGTTATATCATTCACTACCAGGACTGTCGCAAACATGCAGATTGCGTCGAGAAAAGGTATACAGAGAAATGATATTTACAAGAAATATTTAAAGGAGGTTGAGGATCAAGATCAATGTCATGCGAAAAAGTGCGAGATAGACGTGGACCCGTGTAAAAACTGCGGAAAGACGTTTACAAAGATGCACGATGAACAACTAAGCGACATGATATGTACAGAGTGTGGATACACGGAATACTATCTATCAGAAGAGCTTGGGTTCAAGGAGGAACAGGAGATTGAGAAGAATGTCGTGTATTCCTACAAACGTGAGAATCATTTTAACGAATGGATTTCACAGTTTCAGGCGAAGGAATCTACGAGTGTTCCCGAGGATGTCATAGGGCAACTCAGGACTGAATTTAGGAAGATGAAGATTAAGAATTTAGATGAGATTACTCACGAAAAGGTGCGAGTCTTGTTGAAGAAGATTGACAAGAACAAGTACTATGAACACGCACCCTATATTGCAACAATCCTAGGCGGTATCACTCCTCCAACGATGGACCAACCACTTGAAGACAAGCTCCGTCTCATGTTTCACAAGATTCAAGCACCGTTCGAGAAGCATAAACCTGCGGCACGTAAAAACTTTTTGAGTTATTCATATGTTCTTTATAAAATGTGTGAATTGCTCGAGGAAGACAAATATCTTCCATGTTTCCCCTTGCTCAAGTCAAAGGAGAAACTGTATATTCAGGATCAGATATGGAAGAAAATATGCGATGAACTCGAGTGGGAGTTTATTAAGACAATTTAATTTAATTTTGGATCAAAATTGATTCAATTTCGGGAGTGCGCGCCAGCCCCAAGGGGAAGTTGATGAGTATCCCTTTTTGGATACCCAGGAGTTTCATGTAATTTTGAATTTGAGTTCGAAATTGATCAGTAAGGCGTGAGACTGACTTGAGTTCTATGACAGTGTCACCCACTATGAGGTCAGCCCTGACGTGACCCACATTTTGACCCTCATAAGATACGGGAATGATTCTTTCCGTCTCGTATGAAATGCCGCGCTTTCTCAGAGCCACCTCAAAGGCTGAGTGATACACAGACTCGCTGTACCCTGGACCAAGGGAAGACCATATGTCCTGGGCTGCAGAAAACACGATACGTCGTTGCTCCACAGATTCCATTAATAAATATAAAAATAATCTTTCTAAGTATTAAGGATGTCGGCAAGTCTCGGGAGGGCTTTACGATCGGTAACCAGAAGAACTGGATCAGCATCCGTACCTCGAACCTCTCTTAATAATGCCGAACGCGAAAAAATCAATGCAATCTTGTTGGCTATGATTCCAGAAAATGTGAAGAGGTATGGTATTGCAAATAGCCGTGGAGGTACTATTGGAAAGCGTAAAATTGTTAGATCTCGTCTTTCAAATATTTCCAATGAAGAAAAGAAACGTATATTGAATACTTACTATACACTTTCGCCTCTTAGACCTTCTAAAATTGCTCGAGCAGTCACCTATACTTTGAATAAGTTTAAAGTTTCTGCAGCTGCACCCGGACAAATGCTGAATGTGAAGCAGTTGGCTCAAATATTTTTGACAGAAGAACAAAAACCCGCCATCAAGAGACTTCTCGTTCAATCCGGGTACAGTAAGAATGAAGGAGAGGCAATAGCAAATGCAGCAAATAAAGTAATTTCAAATAAAGCTGGTAATAATAGACGTCAAGCTGCGACAAAACTTTCACATGTAGTTTTTGATTATTTGATGTTGCCCGGAAATTCAACTGCTCGAGGTGAAAATATTAAGGGGGGACTTTGGAATTTTGCAGTAGAAAAACTTGGAAATGAGAGATGGTTTAAAGTAGGTGTTAAATTTGCAAATGTGGCAAAGATGCATCCACGCAAGACAAAAGCAGGGGCGGCGTTGGCTGTGGCATATATAGGTCACGCAGTTGGAACAAAAGCCGTCGGGAATACGGTGCGTGTTGTCAAGGGTACAGCGCGCGCAACGAAACATGTTGTAACTCAACATCCACGAAAGATTGGTGCCGCAGTTGTACTTCTTATAGCACAAAAATTATGGAGTAAATTTAGAGGTCAACGCCGAAACAAAACCCCAAGCCCTGCACGTCCCAAGACCCCAAGCCCTACACGTCCCAAGACCCCAAGCCCTACACGTCCCAAGACCCCAAGCCCGAGCCCCCGGAGACTTTCACCTGTTCAATCATACTCATCTAATTCAAACTCTGGAAATTTGTTCCTTGCTCGCGCTCATTAGAGCATCAGCCTCAAAGTCGTAGCTCCGTAATTCACGAGCTTAGCAGGGGTCGAACGCTCGAGACCACGTACCCGCAGTTCCTCCCGGACAATACCAGCTACATTTTCAGCCGCGAAATAATTCAAGCTCGAAACGAGCCATGCAATCATGGTGATGATACCAGTCCTGACCATCTCTGCATTCGCCGAAGTTCTTCCAGATATACGTCCGAAACGAGAGTTGTTATATTTATGAATTTTGTTTATAAAATTAGAAGTGCGTGCCCCTCCTCGATAACTCACAGTGAATGCTACAGTTCCAACTGCCAGGTTTGCAACATTGGGACGCAAGGTGCCCGTCTGAAACTTACGGTGAAGAACAGCTACGATAGAGGAGGCTCCCGCCTCTATGACATCCTCATATCCTGCAAAGGATGACTGGACTATATTTTTGAATTTTAAAAAGGAATTAAGGGTCATCCGGCGCACCTTGAGTGCATCCCCGGCAGACATTCCCATGACATAGTTATTAAGATACAACAAAACCACAAGCGTGATAATCAGAGCAACAATACGGCGGACCTGCCCCTCACGAAGGCGAGGGCGCCCGTTGTTGTTCCGGTTGGGAGACCGGTTGGGGGACCGGTTCGGGGACCTATTCGGAGACCTCCGAGTGAGAGGTAGGGTGTTCATATACTATATACTTTGAAAAATTTTGGGACAGACCAATCATAAACATTTTCAGTTTATTCTCATTTGATGCATTAAAATCATATATGTCATCATCGGGAATATCTATGTCATGGGTTGGGACTGCATAGACGTGCCGCATTTTCATAGTAGAAAATAAAACACTGAGTGCGTAGCTCTTGAGATCCTTCACATCGGAGAGACGTCCCCACGCAATTCTGAGAGCTAACGTGTCTCTTCGGTCCACGAATGGACTTGCGGCAGTAGTTTCTACCGTCGCACCATCCACGTAATTATATCCATCACCGAGTTTTACGGGTGCGAATAAAAATGGAACAGCTATTGTGGCTGAAACAGCGTCGAGAACACTCATATTAGGTGTAGAATCTATATTAAAGTAAATGGTCTTCATGAAATCCACACAATATGCCGATATGTGAAGTTTCACTGGATTCAATTCGTAAAGTTCCTTGAATGTGAGGTCATCCTTTCCTGTAAATTTTTTACACATTTCTGCCAGAGCTTTTCGAATTTTTTTAGATGAAACAAGTCCGTAATTATTCAAAAGACTTTTAATATTTGGTTTCATTATGTCTCCGACTGGAACAGACAGTGAATAGTCGAGAATAGCTGGAATATTTCCATTTGAGAGTACGTAGGTAAAGGCTACCATACCACCTGCACTTGATCCTGAAATTTCCTCGAGACCCTCAAGTTGACCATCTTGTTTGAGTTTGGACAAGACTCCGAGGTACATGAAATACCCCATAGCCCCGGGACCTATAACGAGGTTTTTCACCATCTTCTATGAGTTCCGTTTAATAATATTCTGGAAACTGTCCGCGAAGTAATGCATAAAAAAGAGAAAATACAACGGCATGAATACCGACTGCGGTTTGTCCCGAAGTAATGCTTAAAATAACCCCTGGGGTCAGTGCCACAAACAGCACTCCTGGGACGATGATATCAGCGGTTGTCATATTGAATTTAAACACAAACTTGATAATCAGGTAATTAAATATGCAAAGAAGGAGGGCGTGCATGCACACCTGAACCAAAAGACCTGAACCGGGTGGGATTCCCACCAAGAGTCCAGGGCTTAAGATTGCAAACAAAAGTGCTGGTGTAAACACCTTTGGAGATGTAATATCAATCATTTATTATAGGTTTACATTAATATCGAACCACTTGTAGAAACTTTCAGGATCGACTCGTTCTTTTACAATTCGAACCCTCCTGAGTGATACCCATGCACGGATAGCATGTGGAGACGGATCTGCCGAGTAATAATGTTCTGGTTTCATCAAAAGTTCAACAAACTTTGTATAGTTGCAACTACTTTTGAGCATCAAATAGTTGTCAGCAACGTACTCGTTGAAGATGCTCCAACCGTCGTGAATCTCCTCTGAATACAAAGCTTCCCAATCTTCAGGGTCAAGTTCGTTGTCAAAATCATCTAAATCATCCGAATCCCACGACTGTTCAAAATTGTACGCATCGCGTGAGTATTCATCGTTGATACCCATTTCGTCTTATTGTAGTTACGTTCAGTCTCTCTAAGACAGGAGCTTACTGATACCAGATACGTTAACACCCGCAACTTCCTTGACGTCGACTGCGTCCTGGATGGCGTTGAAAGCTCCCTCGACCTGAACCTCGTTTCCACTAAAAAAGGTGGTCAAACCCCTCTTGATAACGTCTTTTGTGATACTACCCTTGACAGTTTTAAGCTTGAAATTAACCTTAACTTTGTCCTGGACATTCACGGTGTCAATTTTGTTCTCCCCCATGTGTTTAGTCACAAACTCGCGAAGCTCCTTTTCACGCTGATTGAGCGTTGAGAGATCTTTGCGAGCTGCGGCGAGCTGGGTCTTTATAGAGATCCACTCAGTCGTAGCATTTTTAAAGTCCATTTCTAATTAAAATGGTCTATTTTTTAAGCCTCTCGAAATTTACTGATATTCGCGCTCAATCTCAAACTTGGGGCGCATCACATCTGGGGGAATGGTGCTGAGGTTGAAGATGCTGACTGGGGTGCGGGGGTTCAGGGGCTCGCTGCGGAAGTCGCGGTTGGCGTTGCGCAGGACGCCGCCGATGGTCTCTGGGTAGCCGATCTGGCTGCGGGGGTCCAGGTAGTTCTGGTTACCCAGGATCTTGTCTGGGCTGAACTGACCAAAGTCCTCGGTGGCGACCACGTCGCGGGGGATCAGGCTGGCAGAGGACACTGAGCTGCCGCCGGCCGCACCTCCTGAGTAGGGAGAACCCATGCCGGTTTTAGATTGATTCTGAGCGGTGCCATCATTTATAGTGTTAAAGCCAAGTGGCTGAGCTGATGCATATGAGCTGGTGCGGCAAGTGGGGGCAAAAAGAAGCAGGAGGATGACTGCCGCCAGAACCATGATTGCCAGTCCCTTGCGATTCATTATTATAAGTTGGTGATATTTTTTTGGCTGGACTCAAAGTCTTTCAGTCCAGGTAGTCAGCTGGGTCCTCATCCTCCTCCTCGGCATCGTCGGCGAACAGGTACTCTTTGGGGAAAGTCGGCTTCGCGGCACCGCTGCGCACGCGCACCTGAACCACACGCCAGATGGGACCAAAGGACTTTTTCAGGAACCACAGACCTGAGAGCTCAAGAAGTACATCGCACTTTGAACCTGTCGCAACCTCCTGGAGATCGACCGAGTTCTTCTGGGTGTCGAAAGCCATGGTGACCACCTCACCCTTGACGGTTGCCAGTGATGCACTGAGGACGCCGTCCGTGACGCTCTCCTGGAAGGCGTTGGCGATCGTCTCGTCACTGAGCTCCTTGCCGAACCACTCAACCCGAGACTCCTTCGCCTGAGAGAGTAGCTCGTTATCAATAGTAGCAAACAATTTAGAGTCATCAATCTTGAAGTTGACTGACTTGGATGTCAGCAAGTCTTGTAGAATCACGCCATTCACCTGATGACGAGATCCATTAATCTTCAAAAAATAACGACCATCTGGAAGTTTTTGGGGCTTTCCGTACTCCATTGTATTATAAACAAAAATATTCTTTAATGTTAGATGAGCGCATGCAGTGCAGAATTTGTAAATTCAGGGTGTCAGTGTTTGACCGATCCCCTGGATATAACAACTTCAATTTGTGGGTACATAAACAGACAGAACGGTCTGGTGTATCCATGCAATCTCGGGTGCTGCATTCCCGCCTGTCAAAATGTCGGTCCGTACCCAATTTTCGGTGAAGACTTTCGTCCATCTGGGGGCGGCTCGTTGCCTCCAGGTTTCAATGTGAATTTACCACAGAGTGACAAACCTTCAGAAATAAAGGGGTCTGCGCCGTTTTTTAACCCACAGCCCGAAGACGAGAAGGTTTGGCAAATTTTTTTCAAAGGTTTCGTGATTTTGGTCATGATTCTACTCGCAGCAATAGCACTTAAAGCCCTGTCTCGTGTGTAGAGTATAAGATGGCTACCACCACCGATGCCCCCGTAACTCTCGACGCCCTGATGAAGGAGCTCAAGGCTGTGCGCAAGGAGATTCGCAAGATTCGCCAGCACATTGAGGACCCTACCGGTGAGAAGCAGGAGGCTCGCACCAAGAACAACGGTTTCAATAAGCCCCAGAAGGTGACGGATGCTCTGCGCACCTTCCTGAGCCTGGGTCCCGAGGATATGATCTCTCGCTCCCAGGTATCTAACCACATGAACAAGTACTTTGAGACGAACGGTCTGAAGGCGGGGCAGAAGATTAGCCTCGATGATAAGCTGAAGTCTCTGCTGGAGGTTCCAGAGGGTGTTCAGCTGACGTTCCTGAACCTGCAGCACTATCTGAGCAAGCACTACATCAAGGAGGAGATGGAGAAGAAGCCTCGTGCCAAGAAGGTTCCAGACACCCCAATCGTGGCAGCAACCTCAACCGATGCTGCCGCCCCAAAGGAGAAGAAGGTTCGCCCAAAGGTGGCAAAGCCGACGACTGCCTGAATCCGTTTGGCTTAAAACTAAACCTTGTGTGTAATATAACATAAACATGGAAACTATTCCCGGCTTGTCGCGTGAGATGCTAAATTCGCTCGTCGGAACAAAAATCAAAAATATGGAACTGTATCAACGGGCTTTCACTCACAAAAGCGCGTTGAAGCGGTACGCGGGTCTTACAGGTTCTTATGAAACTCTTGAATTTATGGGTGATTCTGTACTTGGATTCATCATAACAAAACACTTATTTGATCTTCACGAAAAGGAACAGGAGGGGTTCCTTACCAAGGCGCGAACCAAGATGGTCCGTGGTAAAACTCTTTGTGAAATTTCCAAAGTGCTTGGTCTTGATAAGCTTATTCTGATGGATGAAAAGGGTGAGCGAAATGGCTGGAACACGAATGAACACATCATGGAGGATGCATTTGAGGCAGTCGTGGGAGCCATCTACCTGGACCTCGGGATGATTCACGCCAAGAATTTCATCCTCAATTCATTCACAAAGGTTCAGACATCACTGGTTGATGATAACTACAAGGATCAACTTATGCGTTGGTGTCAGGCGCTCAAGTACGCCCTGCCTGATTACCGACTCGTGAGTCAGGTGAATGGGCAGTTTTTCATCACGGTGGTGGTGGATGGGATGGATTGTGGTTCTGGTTTCGCAACAACAAAAAAGCAAGCTGAGCAAAATGCTGCAGAGATTGTACTTAAGACTGATCCACGTTTTAAGAATAAGAAGATTCCCGTCAATGGACCGAGTACTGATTCGTGCGCGAGAACTCCTCGCGGCTGAGTACGCAGAACAAAGATCCCAGGAATGGTTAGATCTGCGTGATAATATGATTACGGCGAGTGATGTTGCGAGTGCAATTGGTGAAAACCATTATGAAAGTACTGATGCATTTATCAAAAAGAAAGTGCTTAAAACAAAATGGGCGGGAAATGCAGCCACGCAACACGGGACGCTCCTTGAGCCTTTTGTACGGGATTTGTACGATGAAATGACAGGGCGCAAGTCTCACGAAATTGGTCTCGTACAACACAGAACATATCCATGGCTTGGCGCATCACCTGACGGAGTCACAGAGGATGGTCTTCTCATAGAAATCAAGTGTCCTTTGACCCGTAAAATTGAGGCTAAAGTTCCTAAACATTACCTGCCCCAAGTTCAACTCCAACTGGAGATTACGGATCTGGAGGAGTGTGATTTCATTCAATTCAAGCCTCAAGTGGATGATAAACCCCAGGAGTTTGTCATCGTACGAGTCAAAAGGGATCGTGAGTGGTTTGCTACAAACCTCCCAGCAATGCAAAAAGCGTGGGACCGTATAGTTATTGGTCGGACCCACGGTCTGTGCGAGATTCGGGATGATGAACTACCTTCTCCGTGGGTTAGAGAAGAAATCTCCTATGATATTAAGGACGATGCCTTGCAAACACAAGAACAAGTTTCTGACGTGCAGGGATTGTAAGATGCAGTGCTGCGCTGGGTGCATCCGTTCGGAGGCTCACTCGTGTCCGATGTTGGAACAGCGCATTCTGGCTGCTCGGGAGGAACTCGCCAAGAAACTTCCCAAGGTGGAGGCTTTGAAAGTTGTGAAAATTTAATTA
>Ga0209135_1000011_pt1 | contig 67974 bp, 62 predicted proteins | sample LauGreSBDMM110SD_4_FD_187570 | JGI IMG/M metagenome (GOLD analysis project Ga0209135, IMG submission 187570) | Freshwater lake microbial communities from Lake Michigan, USA - Su13.BD.MM110.SD (SPAdes) (version 3) | ecosystem: Environmental > Aquatic > Freshwater > Lake | place: Lake Michigan... | reverse complement strand
TACGGTCAAACTCAAGGCACGCTTTAGTAATGAAACCGATGCCTTGTTTCCCAACCAGTTTGTGAACGTGCGGATGAGGGTCAACACCATAAAGGACGCGTTGACGATTCCGGCGGGGGCCTTGCAGCAGGGCAATCAGGGTGCCTTTGTCTACGTGATTTTGCCCGACGATACCGTGGCGTTACGCATGGTAAAAACAGGTGCACGTAGCGGCGATCGTGTGGCGATCCTCGAAGGCGTGCAAGCCGATGAGCGCGTCGTACTTGAAGGCACCGATCGTTTACGCGCAGGCGCAAAAGTGCGTGTGGTGGGCAGCCCCGACACTGCCGGCAACCGCGTGCCCGCAGCAGGCGGGCGCAACGCGGGGGGCGTGCCAAATAATAATAGTGCCGGTCGGCCAGGCGCGACGACGGCGCCGCCTCGCCCGTGAACCTGTCGCGGCCGTTCATTGTTCGGCCTGTTGCCACCACGCTTGCTATGGTGGCGTTGTTTTTGTCTGGGCTGATTGCCTACCGCTGGCTACCGGTCTCGTCCTTGCCCGAAGTCGATTACCCCACCATTCAAGCGACCACCTTCTACCCTGGCGCCAGCCCTGATGTCATGGCCGCGCTCGTGACCTCGCCGCTCGAACGACAGTTTGGGCAAATGCCGGGGTTAAGGCAGATGTCGTCTAGTAGCGCGTCAGGCACGTCTGTTATCACGCTGCAATTCGCCTTGTCATTGCCCCTCGATGTCGCCGAACAACAGGTGCAGGCTGCGATCAACGCTGCGAGTAATTTATTGCCACGCGAATTACCGGCGCCGCCCGTCTATAACAAAGTCAATCCGGCAGACGCCGCAGTACTGACCTTAGCAGTGACTTCGCCCACCGTGCCTTTGCCTCAAATCCGCGATTTGGTCGACACCCGCATGGCGCAGAAGATCGCCCAGGTGGCTGGCGTGGGCTTGGTGACCGTAGCGGGTGGGCAGCGGCCTTCAATGCGCATACAAGCCAATCCGCAGGCGTTGGCCGCGTACGGTTTGACCTTGGCAGACGTGCGCGCGGCGATCGTGGGCGCCAATGTTAATCAGCCTAAAGGGACCTTGGATGGCACGGTGCGCTCGACCACCATCAATGCCAATGATCAGCTTAAAAATCCACTTGAGTATATGAACTTGGTGGTGTCCTACAACAACGGCGCACCACTACGGCTCTCGGACGTTGCCACCGCTGTGACCGAGGCTGAAGATTCGCGCCTGGCCGCCTGGGCTGGCACCGAGCCCGCCATTTTGCTCAATGTACAGCGCCAACCCGGCGCCAACGTGATCGAGGTCGTCGATCGCATACAAAAACTCTTGCCTCAGTTACGTGTCGCGTTACCGGCCAACCTCGACGTTAAGGTGATGTCGGATCGCACCCAAACGATTCGCGAGTCTGTGCGTGACGTACAGACTGAACTGTTGCTGGCGATCGGCTTGGTGGTATTGGTGACCTTTGTGTTTTTGCGTACGTTGACTGCGACCTTAATCCCCAGCATTGTCGTACCGCTTTCTTTAGTGGGTACTTTTGGCGTGATGTACCTGATGGGCTTTAGCATCAATAACTTGACCTTAATGGCCTTGACGATTGCCACGGGCTTTGTGGTCGATGATGCGATTGTGATGATTGAAAACATCGCGCGCTACCTTGAGCGCGGCGACACGCCGATGCAAGCGGCTCTTAAAGGCGCTGCGCAAATTGGGTTTACGCTTGTCTCGCTGACGGTGTCTTTGATTGCAGTGCTGATCCCTTTGCTCTTCATGACTGAGGTGGTAGGACGACTCTTCAGAGAGTTTGCAATCACGCTGGCAGTCGCGATATTGCTGTCGCTGCTGATCTCGCTCACATTGACCCCAATGATGTGCGCACGTTTCTTGCGCGTGGGAGATCAGCAAAGTGGTGGTTCCGTGGCGCGCTACCTCAGCCAAAAAATTGACGTCATGATCGCAAGCTATGGACGACTATTACAGGTTGTACTGAATCATCAAACGCTCACGTTATTCGTCGCACTCGGTACATTTTTATTAACGGCAGCGCTTTATCTAGCGATTCCAAAAGGATTTTTTCCGGTGCAGGATACGGGGCTGATCCAAATTGTGACGCAGGCGCCGCAAAATCTTTCGTTTGCAGCGATGGCGCAGCGTCAGCAAGAGGCCGTCAAAATACTTCTTGAAGATCCTGCCATTGCCACAGTCGCGTCGTTTGTGGGTGTGGATGCCGTGAATGAGACCGTGAATACGGGTCGGCTGCAGGTGTCCTTGCGCCCCCACAGTCAAAGAGACGATCAGGCCTCTGTGATTATTGAGCGTTTGCAAAAGCGCTTGAGTGCGCTCGCGGGCTTACAGTTTTATTTGCAACCCGTGCAGGACTTAACCGTTGAAGATCGTGTGAGCCGAACGCAATATCAACTGACGCTTGAAAGCGTCGACCCAGCCTTGCTCGCCCATTGGGTGCCTATGCTGGTTGATCACTTACGCAAGCAGAAGCCTCTCATTGATGTCATTGATGATATGCAAAACGAGGGGCTCAATACGTCTATTCAAATCGATCGCGATGCGGCGGCACGCGTGGGCGTCTCTGTCGCAGCGATTGATGACGCGTTATACGATGCGTTTGGACAGCGACAAATCTCAACCATCTTTACCCAGTCAAACCAATATCGTGTGGTGCTTGAGACTGCGCCGCAGTTTCGTCGCGATCCGTCCGCCATTGGATCCGTTTATGTCAAAACGACCGATGGTAAGCCGATTGCCCTGACGAGTTTAGTGACGGTGACCGAAGGGCGCTCTGCGTTGGTGCTCAATCGACTTGATCAGTTTCCGTCGGTGACGATTTCTTTTAATTTAGCGCGCGGGGCCTCGTTGTCTGAGGCCGTGGCCGCGGTGAGCCAGTCGCAGCAAGAGATCGGAATGCCATTGGGTATTCAGGCGCGGTTTCAGGGGGCCGCGCGTGCGTTTGAGGCCTCAATCTCAAGCACGCTATTTTTGATTTTGGCCGCTGTCATCACGATGTACATCGTACTGGGTGTTTTGTACGAGAGCTTTATTCACCCGGTGACGATTTTATCGACCTTACCGTCGGCCGCGATTGGTGCCTTGCTAGCGCTGACGCTGACGGGACGCGATCTGGATATGATCGGAATTATCGGGATCATTTTATTGATCGGTATCGTGAAAAAAAATGCGATCATGATGATTGACTTTGCGCTTGAGGCTGAGCGTAAGCACAAGCTGTCGGCGCGCGAAGCGATTGAACAAGCTGCGCTCTTACGGTTTCGCCCCATCTTGATGACAACCTTGGCAGCGTTATTTGGTGCCGTGCCTTTAATGCTCTCAGCCGGCACCGGCGCCGAGCTTCGACAGCCGCTTGGGCTGGTGATGGTGGGTGGACTGCTTGTGAGCCAGGTGTTGACGCTGTTCACCACGCCCGTCATCTACTTGTTCTTTGATCGGCTCTTTGTCGGTCGTCGCACCGCTGCCAGTGCAAGCGATCGCGCATCATGAGCATGTCTGGGCTCTTTATCGTACGCCCTGTTGCCACAATATTGATTTGGCTTGGAGTGGTCTTGGCGGGTTGGCTGGCGCATAGTCTGCTGCCGATTGCACCCTTGCCGCAGATCGAGTTTCCGGTGATCGGTGTGCGTGCGCAGATGCCTGGCGCAAGCCCTGAAGTGATGGCGGCAACCGTGGCAACGCCCCTTGAGCGCTCACTCGGTACGATTGCTGGGGTCTCTGAAATGACGTCGCGCAGTACCACGGGTCAAACGCGAATTACCTTGCAGTTCGATTTGAGTCGCGATATCAACAGCGCAGCGACTGATGTGCAAGGCGCAATCAATGCCGCGCGCGCGATGATGCCGAGCGGCTTGCGCAGCAATCCGTCATACAACAAGGCGAATCCAGCTTCTGCACCGATCATCACGCTGGCCTTGACCTCTGACTCTTTGTCGCAGGGGCAGCTCTATGACATTGCCTCGACGACGGTGCAGCAAAAGCTTTCGCAAGTTGAGGGTGTGGGCGAAGTGCAGATTGGCGGAAGTACTTTGCCGGCAGTACGCATCGATTTAGATCCCGATGCGCTGGCGCAGGCGGGCGTGTCGCTTGATACCGTACGCACAGCGATTGCCACGGCAAACTCTACCCGACCCAAAGGGGTGCTAGAAAATGAAATGTATCGCTGGCAGATTACCGCCAACGATCAACTTTGGAAGGCCGCAGAGTATCGACCCCTGATTGTGGCTTGGCGCAAGGGTGCACCCGTGCGCTTGTCAGAGATCGCGCAGGTTGAAGATTCAGTTGAGGATACTTTCAATATTGGGTATTTCAATTCTAAGCAAGCAGTCTTGGTCTTGGTACGCAGCCAGGCAAAGGCCAATATCATTCAAACGGTGGATCAGATTCGGGCAGATTTGCCTCTGTTGCGCGCCATGTTGCCAGCCGATGTGACGGTATCGGTTGCGCAAGACCGCACCCCGAGTATTAGAGCCTCTGTGCTTGAGGCCGAAAAAACCTTGTTGATTGCCATCGGTCTGGTGATGATGGTGGTCTTGGTGTTCTTGCGTAATTTACGCGCCGCCTTTATCCCGACGATTGCGGTGCCTGTTTCGCTGATCGGCACCTTTGGCGTGATGTACTTGTGCGGCTACTCTTTAAACACCATGTCGCTGATGGCGCTGATTGTGGCAACAGGGTTTGTGGTTGATGACGCGATTGTTGTAGTTGAAAATATTATGCGGCACGTCGAGCGCGGTGAGTCGATTCAACGGGCGGCTTTGCGCGGTACTAAAGAGGTAGGTTTTACGGTCTTGTCGATGAGCATCTCGTTGATTGCAGTCTTTATCCCGATCTTGTTGATGGGCGGATTGCCAGGCCGGTTGTTTCGTGAGTTTGCGGTGACCTTATCGGCGGCAATATTGATTTCAATGTTCGTGTCGTTAACGCTTACCCCGATGATGGCGGCGCACTTGCTCAAGCGACCTGCCAAAGACACAACCGCGAACCGACGACCCAATATTCTGTCGCGTGGCATTCAAGCGGTTATTGACTTAACGGTGACTGGCTACGGACGATCCTTGCATTGGGCCTTACGTCACGGTCGTTTAATGATGTTGCTGCTGGCGGCAACGGTCGGTTTAAATTTTTATTTGTATGGCGTTGTACCAAAAGGTTTTTTTCCACAGCAAGATACCGGCATGATGTTGGGTTTTTTTTCAACGGATGACGGTACCTCGTTTGAGTCGATGAAGCCCAAGTTAGATCGTTTCAGACAGGTGCTGTTGCGCGACCCCGCAATCAGTACGGTGACGGCCTACGCCAGCGGACGGGGCGGCAGCAATAGTAGTTTTCTGGCCGTGCAGCTTAAGCCTTTTGCTGAGCGAAAAATTTCAGTCAGAGACGTCATCTCACGGCTACGGCCTCAACTTGCGGGGATCCCGGGCGCGCGTTTATTTTTGATGGCGCAACAAGACATCAGGATTGGCGGTCGGCAAAGCAGCTCGGCGTTTCAATATACGTTGATGGCCACCGAGCTGGCTGACTTAAAAGACTGGATGCCCAAGGTACAGCAAGCACTTGCGAGCTTGCCCGAGTTGATCGACGTGGACACCGACGTTGAAGACCGAGGCCGACAAGTCTCGTTGCAGATTGATCGCGATGCGGCGCAACGCTTGGGCGTGCCGATGGCGAGTATCTCTGCAGTATTAAATAACTCTTTTAGTCAGCGACAAATTTCAATCATGTATGGCGAGCGTAATCAATACAGGGTGGTGATGGGGGTGGCGCCACGGCACGCGCAAGATCCTGAGTCGTTACGTGACGTGTATGTCTTAAGTCAAACCGGCCAGCGGGTGCCCTTAATGGCTGTGGCAAAGTTTGAGATCAACAATGCGCCGTTAAGTGTGCGACATCAAGGCTTGTCGGCGGCCGATACGATTTCGTTTGACGTGGCGCCGGGGGTGTCGCTGGGCCAGGCCAATGCCGCGATTGACCAAGCGATTGCGGGCATTAATCTGCCAAGCGATAAAATTCAGGCGGGGTTTCAGGGCACAGCAAAGGCTTTGCAGAGCGCTTTGGCCAATCAACCCTGGCTAATCCTTGGGGCGCTTGTCACCATGTACATCATTTTAGGCATCCTCTACGAGAGCACGATTCATCCGCTGACGATTTTATCGACTCTACCCTCGGCGGGGGTCGGGGCGTTACTAGCGTTGCTGTTGATGAAAACTGAGTTCACCTTAATCGCCTTGATTGGTGTTTTTTTGTTAATCGGGATTGTTAAAAAGAACGCGATCATGATGGTGGATTTTGCGATTGAGGCACAGCGTAAACTGGGCTTACCGCCCAAAGAAGCGATCCATCAAGCCTGTATGACACGCTTTAGACCGATCTTGATGACAACGTGTGCTGCCATTTTTGGTGCCATGCCTTTGGTCTTTGCGTCGGGCGCTGGGGTTGAAATGCGCCAGCCGTTGGGTATCACGATCTTGGGTGGCCTGTTGGTGAGCCAATTGCTGACCTTGTACACCACGCCTGTGGTTTACTTGTACCTTGATCGATTTCGGCTATGGCTGTTAACCAAGCCCTGGTCTGGCGCAAAACCTGTCGTGTTGCCTAAGGGCGCTTAAAGATGATTGACCGCTCTCGCACGTGCAAGGCCTGGTATGTATTGCGCGTGCTGCGTGCCGCGTTGTTGCTTGGCGCGCTCAGCCAATTGGCGTCTTGCACGGTGGGCCCTGATTACGTGCGCCCCCTGGTAGATGTTGGCGTGCAATTTAAAGAGACGCCTGGCTGGAAGCCAGCCCAGCCGCAGCTTGCCGATGCACCTGGTGGCGCCTGGTGGCAGATGTATAACGATGCCACGCTCAATCAGCTCATGCAAGAGCTCAATGTCGCCAACCAAAATATTGCCCAAGCCGAGGCACGCTTCAGGCAGGCAGTAGCCTTGACGCAGGGCGCGCGCGCGCCCTTGTTGCCCACCGTGTCGGCCACGGGCGGTGCCACGCGTGCGGGGGGCTCGGCCACCGGCCCAGGCGGGGTGGTTAACAGCACCTCGATTAGCACCTATAGTGCCAATGCGCTGGCGAGCTGGCAAATCGATATCTGGGGCAGTGTGCGCCGCAATATTGAATCGACTGACGCGACCGAGCTAGCGCTTGCGGCCGAGGTCACTGGGGCGAGGTTGACTGCGCAAACTACGATGAGCCTCGCCTACACACAGGTGCGCGTGTTAGACGAGCAAAAGCGGCTGCTCCAGGCAACGGTGGCGTCTTACGGGCGTGCGTTGAAACTCACTGAAAATCGTTATAACGCTGGGATTTCAGGTCAGGCCGACGTGGCGGTGGCCCGTACGCAACTCGAAAGCACCCGCGCCCAGTTGATTGATCTTGAGCAGCAAAGGGCCATCGCTGAAAATGCAGTTGCCGTGTTGCTGGGTCGTGCGCCCTCAAACTTTTCGATAGCAGTGCAACCTGTGTCACTGATGCCGCCTAAGGTTCCGGCTGGTTTGCCCTCTGAATTGCTTGAGCGTCGTCCTGATATTTCGGCGGCCGAGCGACGAGTTGCTTCAGCGAACGCCTTGATCGGTGTTGCCACGGCGGCGTGGTTTCCAAGCCTGACGTTAAACGCCAATACGGGTTTTCGTAGCAATGACTTTACGCAATGGTTTAGTGCACCTGCTCAGTTCTGGTCGCTAGGCCCTCAATTGGCTGCCTTGATTTTTGACGGGGGTGCGCGGCAAGCGCAGATTTCGCAGGCGCGGGCGCAGTTTGATGTGCAGACAGCGATCTACCGCCAAACCGTTTTAAATGCTTTGCAAGAAGTTGAAAACGCCATGATTCAGATGCGCGTGTTTGAACAAGAAGATGCGGTGCAACGCTTGGCGGTTGAGGCCGCTCGCTTGTCGCTCAGGCTGGCTCGCAATCAATATGATCAAGGCTTGATTGATTATCTGAGTGTGGCGGTGCTTGAAGCAACCGCCTTGAACAACGAACGCACTTACATTACCTTGGTCGGCAATCGCTTTGCTGCAAGTCTGCGCCTCATCGCGGCGCTTGGCGGTGGCTGGTCGACGCAAGAACTTAGGCGCGTCGACGACTCAGGTAACCCAAGCGCGAATCCCAGCAAAACCGTGCCCACCAACCGACCTGACTAGGTCAAGGGTCTCGGCCGATTGGCCACCTAGCGCGTAGACCGGCAGCCCGGCCTGCGCATTGAGTTTGGCAAAGCTCGCCCACCCCATGCCGGGTACACCCGGATGCGAGGGTGTGGGTAAAACGGGGCCTAGCACGGCAAAATCGGCATTGAGTGCCCGCGCGTGCACGAGTTCTGCAAGGTTGTGTGTTGAAACCCCTAGCAGCGCGCCAACGGCCAGATCGGGGCGCGTCGATAGACTGGCGGCATCGCCAGCGCGCAGATGCACGCCATCTGCGAGTGCCCACCACTCGGCTGGATGGGTACTATTGACCAGCACGCGAGCTCCTGCAGCGTGGCAGCGAGCGATGACGGTGACGAGTGCTTGCTGTAAATCTGGGGCTGAAACGCCGCCGGGCCAATTGGGCTCGCGCCACTGCAATAAACGCAAGCCTGCGGCTAAATTTTTGTCTAAGCGTTGTAAAAAACTTGCAAGATGTTCGGGTGCTCCAACCGCTGAGATCGCATAGACCGCAGGCAACTGCAGCCAGCGTAGCGGCGGGTAGGTTGCAGGGAGTAATTGCGGTTGCTCGTGTGCGTAACGCAAATCGACCCAACGCAACTCTTGTCCTTCGAGCCCCTTGGGTTCGCCGCGCCAGCCAGTCACCCGACAAAAGGCGAGCCGTACGGTTGTGGTGGGGTACGCGTGCACGTAGGTGACCCAGGGTGCTGAGGTGGTGACCTCAATGCCAAGCTCTTCGTGAAGCTCGCGCGCAAGTGCCTGCAAAACGCTTTCACCGGGCTCGAGCTTGCCGCCCGGCAGCTCCCACCAACCGGGCCAAGGCTTGTCTGCAGGCCGATTGCCTAAGAGCACTGTGCCATCGGGGCGTAGCAGCACCCCAACCGCGACATCAATGATTTTGTCAGGCATAGCGCGCAGACCAGTCGCGCGCAAAATGCCAGGCGACGCGACCCGAGCGTGAGCCGCGTTCAAGCGCCCACTGCAAGGCCTCGGTACGTGCTTCGGCGATGCTGGCCTCTGAGCAGCCTAGGGTGCGTAACCAGTGCGAGACGATATCCAGATAATCGTCTTGTTTGAAGGGATAGAACGACAGCCAAAGACCAAAGCGCTCAGACAGCGAAATCTTTTCTTCAACGGTTTCGCCCGGGTGGACTTCGCCGTCGGCTTGGTGCTTAGCCTGTAAGTTTTCGCTCATGTACTCGGGCATCAGATGGCGGCGGTTTGAGGTGGCATAGATCAGCACATTGGTCCCGGCCGAGGCGGCCGAGCCATCTAGCACCGATTTCAATGCCTTATAGCCTGACTCGCCCTCTTCAAAGGATAAATCATCGCAAAAGACAATGAATTTTTCGGGGCGCTCAGCCACCAGGTCGACGATGTCTGCCAAATCGGCTAGATCGCTTTTGTCGACTTCGATGAGCCGCAAGCCCTTTGTGCCGTAGCTGGCCAACATGGCCTTGACTAGCGAGCTTTTGCCGGTGCCGCGCGCACCCGTCATGAGTACATTGTTGGCTGGTTTGCCTTCAATAAAGTGACGGGTATTGCGATCGATGATGTCGCGTTGTCTTTCGATGTGTTGCAGGTCACTGGTATTGATGAGAGACACGTGAGTGATCGCATCAAGCCAGCCGTGCGAGGCGCCCCGTTTGCGCCAACGAAAGGCAAGTGCCTTCCAGTCGGTGGGTGGGGGTGTGGGTGGCAGCCAGGCTTCAAGTTGTGCCAGCACGCGCAAGGCGCGTGACAATAGCTCAGTTGTTTCTGGGCCGTTTGATAAATTAATGTTGCTCATTAGGATCTGTAATCTGCGTTGATGCTGACATACTCGTGCGAAAAGTCGCAGGTGTAAACGGTTTGCGCGATCGCACCGCGACCGAGCGCGATGCGAACCAAAATTTCAGGTTCTTTCATAATGCGTTGGCCGTCGGCTTCTTGGTAGTTAGGATTGCGCTCGCCCTTGTCGGCCACCAGCACATCTCCCAGCCATAACTTGACGCCACGTACATCCAAATCAAGGATGCCAGCGTAGCCAATCGCAGCGAGAATACGCCCCAAGTTTGGATCGCTGGCGAAGAAGGCGGTCTTAACCAAAGGTGAGTGTGCCACGGCGTAGGCCACCAGCAACGCTTCATCCACAGTATTGGCTTGTTCGACTTGAATCGTCATGAACTTGGTGGCGCCTTCAGCATCGCGTACGATTTTTTGTGCCAAATCAATTGCTGCAACGGATAAGGCAGCCTTCAGCGCGGCATAGTGCGGGTGCGCCACGCTGTCGACGAGTAGGCCGCTTTTTCCGGTTGCCATGACAATGAATGAATCATTCGTCGAGGTATCGCCATCTACTGTGATCCGGTTAAATGAGACATCGGCCAGTTCGCGCGCCAGTTGAGTCATCAGCGGCTGGGCAATACCGGCGTCGGTGGCCAAGTAGCTCAACATGGTGGCCATGTTGGGCCGGATCATGCCCGCGCCTTTACTGATACCGGTAATCGTGATGGTCTTGTCGCCGATGTTGACACGTTGCGAGTAAATTTTTGGCAAGGTGTCGGTGGTCATGATGCCATGCGCTGCTGACACCCAATTGCTTGCTGCTAAATTTTTAATCGCGCCAGGCAAGCCGACCTTGATGCGATCAACGGGTAAGGGTTCAAGAATCACGCCCGTTGAAAAGGGCAAAATCTGAGTGTTCTTCAAACCGAGTAAGCCGGCGAGCGCGTCGCAGGTCTCGTTGGCTGCTTTGAGGCCGGGTTCGCCGGTGCCCGCATTGGCGTTGCCGGTGTTGATCACCAACGCGCGAATGGCGTGTGCGCCAGCCAGATGCGCTTGACACACAAGCACTGGCGCCGCACAGAACCGATTGCGGGTGAACACGCCACCGACGCTAGTACCCTCGCTTAAGCGAAAGACGGTCAGGTCGCGGCGATCGGCTTTACGAATGCCGGCTTCAGTGACGCCGATTTCAATCCCGGCAACAGGGTAAACAGCGTCGTCAGACGGAATATGCAGATTAACGGCCATGGCGGATTAGGGATAAAAGGGTGGATGATGCATGATTATCGCTTTTTTTTAAAATGGGCAGCGGCCGCCAAGGCTATCAACGATTGGCGGGCTAAGCCAGAGGTGTGCGTGAGTCAGCTGGCGGCCTTCAGCCGCGACTTGTGCGTTTGGCGGTTGACCGATCTAGCTAGGCCAAGCACGTTATTTAGGCGAGCCACCTCAATCTAGCAAGCGCAACAATTTTTGCAAGAGCGGGCTGTCAGGCTGATTCAAATGCAGCACCAAGTCAAAGTGATTGGTGTCAGGCATATCGACGTATTCGCCTTTAAATCCTTTGGCTTTCCAGGTAGCAAGAAAATCTTGAGATTGTTGCTTGAAGGCTGCCGTTTCACTGCTGCCATAGCTCACGATGAGCGGCGGGCCGTTGTCGGGGATGTCAAAGAGCGGGCTGTTGCGCCGAGCGTCTTCGGGGCTCAGGTGCATCCATTCGTTGATGTGGGTGTTCACCAGCGGGGTGATGTCATATAGGCCGCTGAGCAGCACAGCACCAGCGAGCCCGCTTGCGTCAAAGCCATAGGCCTCTTGCCAGCCGCGAGCAAGCACCATGCCCCCTAGATGCCCACCGGCCGAACTGCCAGAAATGATCAGTTTTTGACCATCGCCATGGTAGTGTCCGATATTGCTTTGCACCCAAGCCATCGCCCGACGCGTCTGATCCACGATGTGGTCGAGTGTGACAGCCGGCGCCAGCGAGTAGTTCACGGCCACCACCGTCATTCCCGCTGCGGTCAGGGCGGGCGCCATAAAGCTTGAGTCGTCTTTAGAAAGTAGGCGCCAGTAGCCGCCATGCAGGTAGATAAAAACGGGCGCCCGTGCATTGCCTTGCGCAAAAAAAATATCCAAGGTTTCGTCCGGGTGCTCGCCGTAAGAGACGTTCAGTGCGCAGGGCAGGCTTGACCGGGCCTGAGCACTCAGCGCTGCATAGTCACGCAACATCGGTGCAATATCGGGCACGGTTGCCCGAGCGTTGTACTGCAGGTCTAAGTCTGCTTGCGCGGGCGTAGGTATTGCGCCGTTCATCGCTGTCATTTTGTGCTGTGCACCCTAAAAATTGGACTAAAGCGCTTATTTTGAGGGTAAAAGTTTGTCGTGGCAAAATAATTCTCACCTGCTACTATTTGACGCTAATCATTTCGTGCCCAGGAGGCCTCTCATGCGTCTGTTTAAAAACCTCGTTGTAGCGGCTTTGCTTTTGCCAGCCATTGCACTTGCACAAACCCCGATCAAGGTCGGTATTGCGAACGATTTGTCGGGTCCGTTTGCGGCACTGGGTGCCGAAGCGCGCGATGGCTTTAATCTTGCGATCAAGCAGCTTGGCAATAAGTTAGGCGGGCAGCCCGCTGAGTTTATTCAGACGGATATGGGTGGTAACCCAGATCAGGCGCGGCAGTTGGTCACCCGGTATATCCAGCGCGACAAAATCGATTTTTTCACAGGCCCGATTGGCTCAAACGTGGCGTTAGCGGTTGGCCCAGCGCTGTTCGCGGCCAAAGTCCCTTATCTCTCGAATAATCCCGGCCCTAGCCAGTTTGCTGGCGCGCAGTGTAACGACTACTGGTTTGGCGTGTCATACCAAAATGATGCCTTTCATGAGGCGGCAGGTAAAGTTGCAGCCGACCGTGGCTTTAAAAAAATGGTCATCTTGGCACCTGATTATCCGGCAGGCAAAGATGCCTTAAATGGCTTTAAGCGTGGCTACAAGCTTGCGCCAAACCAAGAGGTTTATACGAAATTAGGTCAGATTGATTACGCTGCAGAGCTCGCGCAAATTCGCGACGCCAAGCCAGATGCGATCTACATCTTCTTGCCAGGTGGGATGGGTATCAATTTTGTGAAGCAGTTTGTCTCGGCGGGCTTGAATAAAAGCGTGAAGCTTGTTGGCCCCGGGTTTTCAGCAGATGAAGACGTGATTCAGGCCGTGGGCGAACCCTTGATCGGGATGTTTAACACCGCGCAGTGGGCACACGACTTAGATAACGCGCAGAACAAAAAATTTGTCGAGGCGTTTCGTAAAGAATATAACAATCGCTACCCCGCTGTGTATGCTGCTCAAGCTTACGACACCATCATGGCGATTGATGCTGCAGTCAAGGCTACGGGTGGCAAAGTGGCCGATCGTGAGGCTGTGATTGCTGCTTTGAAAAAAGCTGACTTTTCATCGGTGCGCGGTCCATTTAAGTATGGCGTCAATAACTTTCCGATTCAGCCCCTGTATGTCCGGGTGGTCGAGAAGGGCGCGGATGGCCGCATCACCAATAAGTTAGTCGGTAAAGTGTTTGATTCGTACCAAGACGTTTACGTGGGCGAATGCAAAAAGTAAGTCGCTTGGCTCGGCAAAAGGTACCTCGATGAGCGGCACACTGATTGCCGAGCAATTGCTCAATGGCTTGCAGTTTGGCTTGATGCTGTTTTTGATTGCGGCAGGCCTGACGCTGGTGTTTGGGATTTTAGATATCTTGAACGTGGCGCATGGCTCGCTGTATATGGCGGGTGCCTATGTCGCCGCACAAACCATGCAAGTGACGGGCTCGTTTGTGGCTGCCGTGTTGATGGCGGCTGTCATCACAGGCTTGGTTGGCCTAGTCCTTGAGTTGCTGTTGGTGCGCAAGTTGGTGGTACGCGATCATCTGGCGCAAGTGCTTGGTACCTTCGCGGTGATTTTGATTGCGAATGACGTTGTCAAAATGATCTGGGGCCCAGCCCCTATCATGATGAATATGCCCTCTTCGCTCGCCGGGCCCGTGAGCCTGTTACCTGATTTTCTTTACCCCGCTTATCGCTTGCTGATTATTGCCGTGGGTTTGGCGGTGGCGCTTGGGTTGTATCTGTTTGTGACCCGAACACGCGCCGGTGTGTTGGTGCGCGCGGGTGCCTCGAATCGACAGATGGCAACTTTAATGGGTGTGCGCGTGCCTGTGCTATTTATGGGCGTGTTTGTATTGGGGGCGGTATTGGCCGCCTTGGCAGGTGCCCTGCTTGGGCCGATCACGGCCATCCAGGCAGGCATGGGCGAGCAAATCCTGATCTTAGTCTTGGTGTGTATTGTGATTGGGGGCATCGGTTCGATGCGCGGCGCATTTGTGGGCGCTTTGCTCGTAGGCTTTGTTGACACCGCCGGTCGGGCTTTTTTGCCCACTTTGCTCAAACTGTTTTTTTCTCCAGCGGTCGCCTCAAGTGTGGGCCCCACGCTCGCAGCGATTTCGATTTATATCTTGATGGCAGTGGTACTGGTGTTTAGGCCGGCAGGTTTGTTTCCGGCGCGCGGTTGATGACTAGACGCTCAAACCCCTCAGTTGCACGCAGCGACGGTACGCCCGCCGCGCCGCGTTGGATTACGGTTTGGTTGCCTCTCGGATGCTTGCTCTTGCTGGTGCTGTTTCCGTTGATTGCACCTTTGTTTGATCTTGGATTTTATGTTTCGTTTGTGCGGCGCGTATTGATCTACGCCTTGGCTGCCAGTAGTTTGAATTTTATTTTGGGTTATGGCGGCATGGTGGCGTTGGGTCATGCGGCTTTTTTTGGTGCCGGCGCCTACGTGGTGGCGATTTTATCTGCGCAGGGCTATAGCCAGGCGATCCTTGTTTGGCCCTTGGCGATGCTTGTCGCTGGAGTGTTGGCTTTTTTGATTGGTGCGATTTCGCTGCGTACCCGCGGTGTGTATTTCATCATGATCACGCTGGCCTTTGCGCAGATGGTCTTTTATCTCTTTATTTCGTTACGTCAGTATGGTGGCGAAGATGGCATCAACCTTTCGGCACCGTCTACCTTACCCACTTTGAACTTGAGCAACGATACGCAGTTTTATTATCTAGTCTTAGGTATCGTCGCCGCATCCCTGTGGCTGATGCACTGTATGGTGAACTCGCGGTTTGGGCGGGCCTTGCAAGGGATTCGCGAAAACGAAACGCGCATGCAAGCGTTGGGTTATCCGGTGTTGCAAATCAAGTTAGTGGCCTTTGTATTTGCTGGCGCGTTGGCAGGTTTGGCGGGTGCCTTGCTGGCCAACCATAATTTATTCGTGTCCCCAAGTTTGATGCACTGGACAGCCTCAGCGAACCTGATCATTATGGTGATTGTGGGTGGTATCGGTTTGCGTTTTGGCGGGGTGGTCGGTGCAGCAGTGATGTTGCTACTTGAAGAGTTTTTGCGGCTCTATACCGAGTATTGGCATTTGCCAATGGGTGTTTTGCTCTTGGTCATTGTGTTGTTCGCTCCACGCGGTGTGGCGGGTGTCTTTTTGCGGCGCACGACATGAACACGCGGTCTGAGATTTCGCCCACGCTTGTCGCGACTCAACTCTCTAAGCGCTACGGCGCTTTGCAGGCCTGCGATCAGGTTTCACTGTCTGTGTTTCCAGGCGAGATTCATGCGTTGATTGGGCCGAACGGTGCGGGTAAATCGACGTTGATCAATGTCTTGTCTGGTGCCGTAGCGGCTGATAGTGGCAGTCTGTTGATCAACGGACACGACGTGACGCGTGCTTCTGAGCAGCAACGTGTGGCCGCGGGTTTGTCGCGCTCGTATCAAATTACAAATATTTTTCAAACAAGCTCGGTGCTGGATAACTTGCTGTTGGCTGTGCAAGCGCAGCAGGGCACTCAGTTTAGTTTTTTGCGCTCACGCGCACGTGACACGGCTTTGCGCCAAGCTGCACAGGACTTAGCACACGAGTGTTCTATTGACATATCTTTATGGGATTTGCCTGCCGGCACGTTGCCGCATGGCGAGCAACGCAAGCTTGAGTTTGCGTTGGCGTGGGCCGCACGCCCTGCGGTCTTACTCTTGGATGAGCCCATGGCAGGCATGGGGCCTGATGAAACCTTGCGCCTGACCCAATTGATTGAGTCATTACGTGGCCGTGCAGCGATGCTTTTGGTTGAACACGATATGCAAGCTGTGTTTCGCCTGGCCGATCGTATTTCAGTGTTGGTGTATGGCCGCGTTATCGCGACCGGTACGCCAGAAGAGATTCGTGCCAATGATGCGGTACGGCAAGCCTATCTGGGCGACGAGGGCGCGCAATGAGTGCGCGGCTAGATGGTTGCGCTGGGGGTTGTTTAACGGCTTGTTCCCAAGAGGGTTACGTAGTGCACGACCTGCAGAAGAGCTGCGAGTTTCACGATGCGCAGGAGGCCTTACGATGCTAAGTATTAAAAATATTCAAAGCGGTTATGGCTTAAGCCAGGTGTTATTTGATGTGTCGTTTGAGATCGCTGCTGGCGAAGTGGTGGCCTTGTTAGGCCGCAACGGTATGGGCAAATCGACCCTGGTGCGTACACTCTTTGGTCAACTTGCCTTGCAAGCAGGGTCGTTGCAAGTCGACGGGCAAGATATTCGCGGTTGGTCAACCGACCGTATCGCGCGCTTAGGGTTGGCGATTGTGCCTGAGGGGCGACAGTGTTTTCCTAATCTGACGGTACGCGAACATTTAACGGCCTTTGCCGCGCAACGCAATGCGGCTTCAGTGCAACAGTGGGATGCTGAGCGGGTGTTCGCGATGTTTCCGCGCTTGCGTGAGCGTGCAGGCAACATGGGTAATCAACTGTCGGGCGGCGAGCAGCAAATGCTGGCGATTGGCCGCGCGCTAGTGACCAACCCGCGTTTGCTGGTGCTCGATGAGGCGACTGAAGGCTTGGCACCTTTGGTGCGCGAAGAGATCTGGCAATGCTTGGCGCGTTTGCGCCAAGAAGGACAAACGATCTTGGTGATTGATAAGTACGTTGAGCGGCTGATTAAACTAGCCGATCGCCACGTCATTCTTGAGCGCGGCAGCGTCGTGTGGCAAGGTAGTTCAGCCGCGTTAAACGCAGACCGTACCCTGTGGACACGGTATCTTGGTGTTTAAACCAGATTCACTTTAAGCGAGCGCTGAAGCAGCGCTTAGTTCAAGTGAAGCTTTTAAAAACAAACACGTAGTGTCTTTATGGCTTGGCCAGCTTCGCAAACACTCGGTCAGCTGCAGCCACTGTGGCGGCGATGACGTCATCGGTGTGGGTGGCTGAGACAAAGCCTGCTTCATACGCTGACGGTGCGAAGTAGACACCTTCATCCAACATCGCATGAAAAAATACTTTGAACATGTCGATGTTGCTGGCTGAGACTTCAGCGAGGGTGGTCGGGACGGTGTTTGAAAAGTACATGCCAAACATGCCGCCTTCGGAGTCGGCGCAAAAGGCAATGTCATGCTTGCGTGCGGCGGCGGTTAAACCCTCTGTCAGCTTGCGCGTGCGTGCTGCAAGGTCTTCATAGAAGCCAGGTTTGCTCAGCAATTTAAGCGTGGTGATACCCGCTGCGACGGCAACCGGGTTGCCCGATAAGGTACCGGCTTGATAGACGCCACCAAGAGGTGCAATGTTTTTCATGATCGCGGCACTGGCACCGAACGCGCCAATGGGCATGCCGCCGCCAATCACCTTAGCCAAGGTGGTGATGTCGGGTTTGATACCCGTTAAGCCTTGCACGCCTTGTGGCCCCACCCGAAAGCCCGTCATGACTTCATCAAAAATCAGCAACGCGCCATGTGCGGTGCATTCGCTGCGCAGGGTTTCAAGAAAGCCTGCAATCGGCTTGATTAAATTCATGTTGCCAGCCATCGGCTCAACGATGATGCAGGCAATCTCTTTGCCATGCGTCGCAAAGGCGGCTTTGACGCCAGCGATATCGTTGTAATCCAACACAATGGTATGGGCGACAAATTCGGGTGGTACCCCGGCAGAAGTCGGATCGCCGCCAGCGGTGAGCAAGCCAGAGCCCGCCTTGACGAGCAGGCTGTCGGCATGGCCGTGGTAACAGCCTTCAAACTTGATGATCTTGCTGCGGCCGGTGGCGCCACGTGCCAGACGAATCGCCGTCATGGTGGCTTCGGTGCCCGAGCTGACTAAACGTACCTGCTCGAAAGAGGGCATGCGAGCAATCAGCATTTCAGCGATTTCAATCTCGGCTTCGGTGGGGGCGCCATACGACAAGCCGTGAACCGCTGCATCTTGTACCGCCTTGACGACTTCAGGATGCGCGTGACCTAGGATGGCTGGCCCCCAGGAGCCGATGTAATCGATGTAACGTTTGTCTTCGGCATCCCAAAAATAAGGGCCTTGGGCGCGCGCGACAAAACGTGGTGTGCCGCCGACCGAGCGAAAAGCGCGCACGGGTGAATTGACGCCGCCAGGGATGCTGCGACAGGCGCGTTCAAAAAGTTCAGCGTTGCGAGACATTGAAATAGATCCGCCTAAACAAGAGAAGAAAAGGGTTGCGAGAGCACGCGGGCCGCGGCTTCGATATCGGGTGCCATAAACAAACTGCCGATGACGGCGATTGAGTCGGCACCGGCCAGCGCTAAGGCTTGCGCGTGTTGCGGGCCGATACCGCCGATAGCGACCACGGCAGGCCGCGGGCTGAGATACTGTGCGCACAGGGTGCGACCCTCGCCCAAGACCGATAGCGGTGCTGGCGGTGCAAGGGGCTTGGTTTGCGAGGCATACATTGCCCCAAAGGCGATATAGGCGACGTCATACTGCAGCAGCTCTTGCGCAAGCTGTGGTTTGGCGTAACACGACACGCCCAACAGCATGTCGGGACCAATCTCGTTGCGCACCATCGCAACGGGGTCGTCGTGCTGCCCAAGGTGGATCCCATCGGTCTTTAACTCAAGCGCTAAGCGCCAGTCATCGTTGATGAAAAAGGTGACGCCGAGTTCGCGGCACAGTGTTGCGAGGCCTTGCGCTAACTCTTTGCGCAGGCCGCGATCGGGCGATTTATGCCGAAATTGCAGAGCACGCATGCCGCCACGGGCAGCGGCACGTACGGCCTGCTCAAGTGTGTGGGCGTCGTTCCATTCGGGCGTTACGCCATACAGACCAGAAGGAAACCGTAGTGCCTTGTTTGTTGTGTGCAGAGCGTTCATGGTTTAAGCCCCAAGAGCAAGACGGCGGGCGATACGGTTGCCCATGCCCGGTTGAAACGATTGCGCGACTGCGCGCTCGGCATGGGTACAGGCCTGTCGGGCAGCCTCGGGCACTTCTAGGCCTTGAGCCAGCAGGGTGGCCAGCGCTGTCGCGATCAGTCCTCCGGTGTCTCGCAGCCGCTCTGGCGGGGCAATCCAAGGCCAGGTAATGGTTTCGTTTTGTGGACCGACCAAAGTATTGACCTGGTGCCCTGGGCGTTGTTGATGACCGATCACCAGCACCCAGCCCGCACCGATTGCTTGCAAGGCTTGTGGCCCTGTAGTTTGCCCCGAGGCCTCGAGCAACTCATCGGTTACCCACTGGGCCAGACGTTTGCCATCCACCACCACGACGTGCGCCTGCGGCACAAGTAGTTCAATCACCGCACCAATCAGGTCTTCGACGTCGTCTTCGTCTTCAGAGACCTCTTCGGTGTCGATTTCTTGTTGCCCGAGGTGCAAGACCAACGGCACTTGACTGTAATCTGCGGCAATCTGTGCGACTGCGCTGGCAGCCTCGACAGACGAAAGTTGTCCTACTTTGATCGCTAGCACGGGGATATCTTCAAGTAGGCAGCGCGCCTGATCGTCAATTTGTTCGGCTGGGCAAGGCAGAACCGCCTCGGTTTCGGCGCTGTCTTGGATCGTCACCGCGGTCAGGGTGGTCAAGGCGTGTCCGCCCAACGCCGCACAGGTAATAGCATCGGCCGGCAGCCCATCTGAGCCGGTGGGGTCAAAAGGGCCAAAGATCAGAACAATCGAGGTCAAATTTGGTGGATTCATGTCAAAAAGTCAGGCAATAAACAGACAGCGAGTGGTTGGTTTCGGTAAGATTGACCCCATTGTAAGAGAACAACCGTGTTTGCCCCCTGTTATTGATGACGAACGGGGCTTAATTTAAAGAGAGAGCTATGCGTACTTGGATGTGTTTAATTTGCGGTTGGATCTATGACGAAGAGTCTGGCTTGCCCGAAGAGGGTATTGCTGCGGGTACCAAGTGGGAGGATGTCCCGCCGAACTGGGTGTGTCCAGAATGTGGCGCGCGTAAAGAAGATTTTGAAATGATGGAAGTCTAAGTATTTTTTAAAAAGGCACGCATTGATGATACAAGACCCAAAAATCACTCAAGAGACACCGCCAGAGTTTGCCATTGACCTGTCCAACCAGTTTTTAATGGCCATGCCGGGCATGGTAACTGGCGAGTTGGCTGGGACCGTGATCTACGTGTGTGAGCATGGTCCTAAGGGGGCTTTGGGCCTAGTCATTAATCGCCCGACCGACCTGTCATTAAGTAGCCTGCTCGAAAAAATCGATCTCAAGCTTGAAATTACTCCGTTTCAGACAAACACGGTTTTTTTTGGTGGTCCAGTCCACACTGATCGAGGGTTTGTCTTGCACACGGCTCAGGGTGACTACAGTTCAAGCATAAAGCTCGGAGCATTAGCCCTCACGACCTCACGCGACGTGTTGCAAGAGGTGGCCGCCGGCAAAGGACCTGAAAAACTGCTGGTAACGCTCGGGTATGCGGGTTGGGGGGCAGGGCAGCTTGAAAACGAATTGGCGCAAAATGCCTGGCTCAACGTTGCGGCTGACATCGATGTTATTTTCTCGACGCCACCCGAACTGCGCTACCCGGCAGCTTTAAAGTTGCTAGGCATTGACCCCATCATGCTCACCGGCGCGGCGGGGCATGCCTGAAGAAACACTTCTGGCGTTTGACTATGGCGCCAAAAAATTAGGCGTCGCACTTGGTAATACGCTGCTCAAGCAGGCTCGACCCTTGGATTTGATTCTCGAACCGACCCGCGACGGGCGTTTTGCCCGAATCGAGGCCTTGCTTAAAACCTGGCAACCCGAGCGCCTGGTGGTGGGCTTGGCCTTGGCGACCGATGGCACTGAGCAGTACGCCTCGCAACACTGTCGACGCTTTGCCCGTCAGCTTGAAGGGCGCTTCGGGATACCTGTTGTGCTGGTCGACGAGCGGGGTTCAAGCGTTGAGGCCCAGAAAATAACTGGCAATGCGCCCGACGACGCCGTTGCAGCGGCTATTATTCTGCAACGCTATTTTGATGCGCATCCCTAAGGCTCGCCCCTATGTCACAACAGCCGCCCGTCTATACCCCTGACACCTTACCAAGCGCCGAGGCGCTTTACGCAACGTTGCTTGCCGAAGTCGGGCGAATCGTGCAAACGCTGCCGACTCAGCAAGTGCATCTGGTCGGGATTCATTCTGGTGGCGCTTGGCTTGCCGCCAGGCTGCACCGCGATCTAAAGTTGGTGCAACCCTTTGGCACGCTAGATATCAGTTTTTATCGCGATGATTTTGACAAAATAGGCTTGCATAGCCAGGTGTTGCCCTCTGACATCTCTTTTCCGGTCACTGACAAACATTTAGTTTTGATTGATGATGTGCTTTACACCGGTCGCACCATTCGAGCGGCCATGCACGAGCTGTTTGACTATGGTCGCCCAGCCTCGATTCGCCTAGCCGTATTAGTTGATCGTGGTGGGCGCGAACTTCCGATTGCAGCAGTCGCCGTCGGTGGTGTGGTGACGCCTGCCCCTGCGGGCACGCTAGTGCTATCGCAAACCGAAGACGGCACGCTAGTGTTGAGCACCGAACCCAAGGAGAACTGATGCGTAATCCTCAACTCAATCGTCATGGCGAACTGACGCATCTGTTGACGACTGAAGGTTTGCCGCGCGCGATATTGACGCATATTCTGAATACAGCGCAAACCTTTGTGCCGCTGGCCGAGCGCGACGTGAAAAAAGTCCCCCTGCTGCGCGGTAAAAGTGTCTTCAATCTGTTTTTTGAAAATTCAACGCGTACTCGTACCACCTTTGAAATTGCTGCTCAGCGGTTATCAGCGGATGTCTTTAATCTAAATATCAATGTGTCGTCTGCGGCCAAGGGCGAGACGTTACTGGATACCATCGCCAACTTAACGGCCATGCAGGCCGACCTGTTCGTGGTGCGTCACCAAGCCAGTGGCGCGCCCTACCTGATCGCGCAACATGTGGCGCCTCATGTCCATGTGATCAATGCCGGAGATGGGCGCCATGCCCACCCGACGCAAGCTTTACTGGATATGTACACCATCCGGCATTTCAAAAAGGATTTTTCAAATCTGACGGTGGCGGTGGTGGGCGATGTGTTGCACTCGCGCGTGGCGCGTTCGAATATTCATGCTCTCACGACACTTGGGGTGGCCGAGGTGCGGGCCATTGCGCCTTTAACCTTGTTGCCAAGCGGTTTAGATCAAATGGGCGTGCGTGTGTTTACCGACATGCGCGAAGGCTTAAAAGATGTCGATGTGATCATCACACTGAGACTGCAAAATGAGCGTATGCGCGGTGCTTTGTTGCCTTCGTCACACGAATACTTCAAACATTACGGGTTGACCGAAGAAAAACTGGCACTCGCCAAGCCCGACTGCATCGTGATGCATCCGGGCCCAATGAATCGTGGCGTTGAAATTGATTCGGGGGTGGCCGATGGCAAGCAGTCTGTGATCTTGAATCAAGTCACCTTCGGCATCGCAGTGCGAATGGCCGTAATGAGTATTGTTGCCGGAGCCTCCGCATGAAGCTACAGATCAAAAATGGGCGAGTGATTGATCCTGCGAACAATGTGGATCGCGTGGCCGATGTGTTTATCAGCGACGGAAAAATCGCAGCACTTGGCGCTGCACCTGCGGGCTTCAAGGCCGAACGTGTGATTGACGCCACCGATAAACTGGTATTGCCGGGGTTGGTGGATTTGTCGGCGCGCCTGCGCGAACCGGGGTTTGAATACCGCGGCACGCTCGAGTGTGAAATGCGTGCCGCGCTCGCCGGTGGCATCACCAGTTTAGTCTTGCCGCCCGACACCGATCCAACGCTCGATGAGCCGGGCCTGGTTGAAATGCTGAAGCATCGCGCTCGGCAACTGGGTCAAGTGAATTTGTATCCGCTAGGGGCGATGACAGTCGGCCTTAAAGGCGAGCTCATCACCGAGATGGCCGAACTGACCGAAGCGGGCTGCGTGGCGTTTTCGCAGGCTGATACGCCGATTTTGGATACCAACGTGTTACTGCGCGCCATGCAGTACGCACGTACTTTTGACTTTATGTTGTGGTTGCGTGCGCAAGATCCCTGGTTGTCAGGTTCGGGTGTTGCAGCGAGTGGCGCGTATGCGTCGCGATTGGGTTTGCCTGGCATACCCGTGCAAGCCGAAACCGTTGCGCTCAATACGCTTTTTGAGTTGCAGCGCACGTGCGGCGTGCGGTTACACATTTGTAGGGTGTCGTCGGCAGCGGGTATTGAATTGGTGCGCGCCGCCAAGCGCGAAGGCTTACCCGTGACCTGCGATGTATCGGCAAACCATGTGCATTTAACCGACGTCGATATTGGCTACTACGACAGCAATTTCCGTCTTGATCCGCCGTTACGCGGGCAACGTGATCGCGAGGCGATTCGTGCGGCGTTGGCGGATGGCACCATCGATGTCGTGTGTTCAGACCATACGCCCGTCGATGATGACGGCAAGATGTTGCCTTTCGCCGAAGCCGAGCCGGGCGCAACAGGGCTTGAACTTTTGCTCTCGTTGACGTTGAAATGGGCAACCGAGGCCAAGGTCGCTTTACCTGAGGCGCTTGCCCGCGTCACGAGTGGCCCGGGTCGCGTGCTTGCAGGCGCCTCGGCTCAAGCCGCGCTAGCTGGGCAAATCGGTGTCGGCGCCCCGGCTGACCTTTGCGTGGTAGACCCGAAGGCGTACTGGCAAGTGAACCGAGAATCCCTGCTCAGCCAAAGTCAGCACACGCCGTTTTTAGGGACGGAGTTGCCCGGTAAAGTTTGCTTGACAGTCGTGCGCGGCCAAGTGGCTTGGGAGCTTGCTGGTTGAAGGTCACGCGGTTCACGCTGCGCGCGAGTCTCGTCACTATTTGGATCCTGTGTGGTCTCTTGATCATTGCGCTCACGTACCCCTGGATTGGTTTGTCTGGACGGCTTTGGGCAAAAAAATACTGGTCGAAGATCTTGCTGGCGTTATGCGGTGTGCGCGTGAGTCAACGGGGTACCCCTGTTTTGCAAGGCGGCGTACTGTGGGTGGTAAACCATATCTCGTGGCTCGATATCTTTGTATTGAATTGCGTACGTGCGACAGCGTTTGTCGCTAAAAGCGAAATCAGACATTGGCCACTTATTGGTTGGTTGGCTGCTGGTGCCGGCACAATTTTTATTGAACGCGCTTCACGTCATGCCGTGCACAAAGTTGGCCATGCGATGCAGGCGCACTTTGCACGCGAGCAGGCTGTGGGCTTGTTTCCTGAGGGCACCACATCATCGGGCTTTGATTTGTTGCCGTTTTACGCCAACTTGTTTGAACCCGCGCGCAAAGCCGCCACGCGCATTCAACCCGTCGCCTTACTCTATTTTCATCAGGGGCGGCGTAGTGAATTAGCCGCTTTCGTAGGCGAGCAGACCTTGCTCGAGAGCTTGTGGCAAGTGTTAAGCAACAGCAGCTTGTCGATCGAGATTCATTTTCTGCCGACCTTACTCGAGGCGGGCGCTGAGAGCCCACCCCCACGCACCGTGCTCAGTCGCTTGGCGCGCGAAGCACTTGCCACTGTCGTGCTGAAACAAACCTGAGGTGCGCTGTTGACCTCAGTGAACTTCGTCGGCTAGCCCCTACAAGAGGGGCGATCTGAGCGTCTAGTGCGTGGCAGCCAGTGTGCGCTGCACACTCAGCTTGCCCTTAGCAGCTTTGGCACCTTGGGTGCGCACGCAAGCGTGGATACACCCCCAGTGCGTTGCTTGAAAATATTTTTTGTTTTTGCGACAAATCTGCCGAGGGCGAGGCGTCAATATAGCGCTTGGTGTCATCAAAATAAAAGTTGGTCAGGGGATCAATCCCTTGCACGGCCCCCACGGTTTCTGAGGCAAACAAAACGTTCTTGGTCGGGATCACTTTTAATAAAAGATCAATACCAGGTTGGTGATACACGCAGGTATCAAAGAACACGTTGTTTAAAACCTTTTGCTCAAGCGGTGGCAGGCCCATGTCTTGCGCAAGGCCGCGATAACGACCCCAGTGGTAAGGCGCTGCGCCACCGCCATGCGGGATAATGAATTTAAGCGTCGGAAAATCTTTAAAAATATCCGAGGTCATAAATTGCACAAACGCCGTGGTGTCACCATTGATGTAATGCGTAGCCACCGCATTGAAATGTGGATTGCATGAGCCGCTGACGTGAATCATCGCAGGTATATCAAGCGCCACCATTTTTTCGTAGAGCGGATACCACCATTTTTTATCCCAAAGCGGCGGGTCGCCCCAGTGTCCGCCCGTGGGGTCGGGGTTGATATTGGCGCCGATAAAACCATACTCGTTGATGCAGCGGTCAAGCTCTTCAAACACACGGGCGCCAGGCGCAACGCCAGGTGCCTGAGGCAACTGGCAGACCCCGATAAAGTTATCGGGATACATCTTACAGACGCGATCAATGAGCGCGTTGTTGTAGCGTGCCCAAACGACATTGGTGTCTTCGTTGCCGCGGTGGTGATCCATCGCCACCGCTTTGGGTGAAAAGATCGTCAGGTCAATGCCACGCTCGCGCATGATGCGCAATTGATTGTTATCAATACCGTCACGAATCTCGGCGTCTGAGACTGCTGGGGGTGGGGTAGTGGGTGCACGGCCCGTTCGGTCAAATTCAGCGATCTGGTCGGCGCGAAACTTAGCAACTTGGGGCGGCGCTGTCGTGAAATGGCCGTGAACATCAATAATCATAGTGTGGTGTATCTCGAGAAAATTATGAGCGATTCTTTCGCCTGTGAGTCCTTTGTTATATTCTAAGTCGGTGAGGGTGGCAACAGGTTTTGAATCGGCCTTTGTGACTGAGGTGTCAACCATCTGCCGACAAAATCGCTTGGCGATACCCCGCCCGCTAGGCTAAAACCGTAGCATATTGATTAAAGAGATAAAGACATGGCGCAATGGAACGACCCCAACACACAATCCTGGATTGACCAGCACGAGAGTCGTGCGGTGCGTCATGCAGTGGACGTGGGTGATCACCAGGTGAGCTGGCGGCAATATGGCGACGCCTCGGGCGAGCCTTTGTTGCTGATACATGGCGGCCACGGTAGCTGGATGCACTGGGCGCACAACATCGATGCGCTTTCTGAAAAATTCTCGCTGTTTGTGGTGGATTTGCCTGGTTATGGCGATTCAAGTGATCCGCTGTTCGGCGAGTTCGGTGATTTGTTGACGGTGACCGAGCAAAGCATTACACAACTGCTTGGCGCCAACACGCCGTTTCAGCTATCGGGGTTTTCGTTTGGTGGTTTGGTGTCAGCCAACCTAGCGGCCCGCGGCATGCCGGTAAAAAGTTTAGCGATACTTGGGCCCGGTGGTCATGGTGGCCCAAGACGCGAACGGGGCAAACTGGTGAACTGGAAGCGCGCTGTTGGCGACGAAGAGCTGCGCGAGGCCATGCGTTTTAATTTATGGGCGCACATGTTGTACGCCGACGAAGCGATTGATCCGTTCGCGCTCGATATCCATACCTATTCGTGTGTGCAAACAAGGTTTCGTAGTCGCGGGATTTCAGGGCGTGATTTACTTGGCCCTGCGCTTGACGATTACAGCGGTCAAGCCCTGATTGTGTGGGGTGCGCATGACATTACCTGTGACCCCGAATATTTGATGGCCAACATGATTGAGCCGCACGCCAATCGCAAAGGCATCATCTTGCCTGAGATTGGTCATTGGGTGCAATACGAAGCGCCTGAGCAAACCAACGCGATCCTGCTTGATTGGTTTACGCAAAAATAATTGCTGAAAGGCTCGAGGCCAACGCAGCTTCAATCTCATCGGCGGCCAATGACGTCAGGTAAAAGCGGACTTGCGCGTTAGTTGCCGCCAGGCGCAAGGCTCTGCGGGCACGCGATGCGCACCGTGCGACGGTCTTGCAGCCGCACTGCCGTGAGTTCTCCGCCCCACACGCAACCGGTATCCAGACAGATTGCGTTATCGCGCAGCATGAGGTTTAACGTTGACCAATGGCCAAATACCACGGTGACGTCTTGTGTCGCACGGCCTTTGACATCAAACCAGGGCATCAAGTCGCCTTGATTGAGTTCTGGTGCGGCTTTAAGGGACAGCGCCATGCGCCCTTTGCTGGTGCACATACGCAGTCGCGTCAACGCGTTAATAATCACACGTAGCCGCTTACTGCCAGCGTGGCCGTCTTTCCAGTGATCGGGCTCGTTGCCATACATTTTTTCTAGGCTCTTGCGCCAATTGGGGCTGCGCAAGACTTGTTCGACTTCATTCGCCAGCGACAGTGTTTTTTGCACATCCCACTTTGGTAATACGCCAGCGTGAACCATTAAATGGCCAAGCTCATAGTGCGCGAGCGGGCGCCAACGCAACCAGTTGATCAGCTCTTCACTGTCAGGCGCCTCGAGAATTTCGTGTAGCGTGTCGTTTTTGCCCGCGCGTCTGACCCCTGCTGCGACGGCGAGCAGGTGCAGATCGTGATTGCCCAAAATGGCCACGCTGCGTTCTTCAAGCGCCATCAAGCGCCTCAAGGTGGCGAGCGATTGCGAGCCGCGATTCACCAGGTCGCCGGCAAACCAAAACCGTGCCAGTGGCTCTTGTGCGATTTCAGGATGCGCCAGCAACTCATCAAGTGATGAGCAGCAGCCTTGAATATCGCCAACCATCCAGACGCTACGCATACTCATGCTGTTGATTTTCGACCTAACCAAACCCCAAAGGTTTTGCTAATGATGGCGTTTCGGTGCTCCATGGCCGTGATGGCGATAAGTGCCAGTGCCATTGCCCCAATATTGGGTAGCAATGCCGTGACAACCGGTGGCCATTTATAGAGCAGCCCAACGTTGAGCGCGAGTTGGTTGATCATAAAAAAGCCTGTGCCTAACAAGATACCCAAAAAGACCTTGGCACCGACCCCACCTCGGCGCGTTTGCATAAAGCCAATGGGCGCCGCGATCGTTAACATCACCACTAGGGTGAAGGGATAGGCAAGTTTGCGCCACACCGCCACCACTTGACGGTCGGATTGCAACTGATTGCGGTCAAGATACTGGATGTAATCATGCAAGGCTTTGAGTGTCATGCGCTCTGGCGTCAGGATACGGGCTACCAAGCGCTCGGCAGTGAGAGTGGTTTCAACTTGACGGGTGGCGAACGTTTCTTTGACCACGACCGGCCGTTCAGACACTTTCGCGTCTGCCAGAACATTTTTGGTTTCGGGTGAGATGCGCGTTTCGATCACATTTTGCATGATCAACTGCCCATCAACAAAGCGCGCGGATTCGGCGGTTGACATCAACGACAGAGAAGTGCCGTCTGGAAATTCGTAAAGACGCAAATTAGCAGCGTTACCCGAGGCGAGCAGGCTGCCAATATTAATGATGCGAGTGCCGCCGCCTTCGGTGGGTTCTTTGAACCAAAAGCCGCTTGCCAGGCGCCCGCCCTCAACGCGGCCTCGCATCAGCAGATTAGCTTCGCTACTTTTGATTTCGGCGATCGGGGTGATGATCTCTGAGAGCACGGTGGCCCCCACCACAATCGGAATCGAAATCAGCCACAGCATTTTAAGTAAGCCCATGCCGCTTACTCCCGAGACGCGCAAAATCACAAGTTCGTTACGTTGCGCCAAGCCAGCGAGCGCCAAAATAGCGCCGATGAGCAAACCGATGGGTAACAGGTCGTAGAGCCGAGTCGGGATCGAAAGTGCCTGCAGGTAAAACAAGGCAACAAGTGGAAATTTGTTGCTGATGCTATCGAGCTCGTCGACCAAGGTGAAAAACATGAACAAACCGAGCAGGGCGAGCAGCACCACAGCGGTGGAGCGATAAATTTCACGGGCGAGATAACGACGAGCGGTGCGCATACGTTTAGTTTAAACCCCAACGCAGCTGGGTACGGCCAGAACCTGACAGTTTATTTTGAGATAGGGATGTTCGTGATTCAGAACGCGGCAGTTGATCTTTTGGCTGGGGCATGCGCGATGATTGAAGGTAGAGACTCAAGGCTTTTTTGAGCGTGAGGCGTCAAGCTCGGCGCGAATCATACGCAATACGCTATCGGTTTCTGGTCGCACGCCGTGCCATAAGTAGAAGCTTTCAGCGGCTTGCCCAACCAACATGCCTAAGCCATCATGCGACTGCTGTGCGCCATCGGCTTGCGCTTGGCGCATAAATGCGGTGGCTTGTGCGCCGTACATCAAGTCGTAGGCGCAGCCGCCCGCCGCGTAAAGCCCCGAGGGCACTGCGGGTGCTGCGTCAGTCAAGCTGCTTGCGCTGGCATTGAGCACCAGATCCCACCCTTGCGCCGAGGTGGCTTGCTCAAGGCTGCCGGCCGACAGGCTGTCGGGCGTTGGCACGTGCGCACGTGGCCAGGCGCCAATGAGCGCGTGCGCACGTTCGGGGGTGCGATTGACGATGCGCAAATGCGCGCAGCCCGCAGCCAGCAACGGGCCAATGACGCCACGCGCTGCACCACCTGCGCCAATCATTAAGATACGCGCGTCTTTGAGGGGGAGCCCCAAGCGTTGTAGATCGGTGACTAAGCCCACGCCATCGGTGTTGCAGCCATGCAAGGCGCCGTCTTGTAGCCAAAGCGTGTTGACGGCCTGCGCTGAGGCGGCCCGTGCACTGAGATGCTCGCGGGCGATCTGCCAAGCTTCAAGCTTGAAGGGGACCGTGACGTTTAAGCCTTTGCCACCTTGCTCAAAAAAGCGCGTCACCGTGGGTACAAACTGATCGAGGTCAGCAGGCAGCCGATCATATTGAAGAGGCAGCTTGGTCTGCAACGCAAATTGCTGGTGAATCGCGGGCGAGCGGCTGTGCGAAACAGGATTGCCAATCACAGCGCAACGTGTCGCTTGAGCAGGGGCTTGGCGGGCGGGCGAGGTGATGATCATGATTAACGTGCCTGTAGGGTTCCGTCGACAAAATGCCAGGTGCGCGTCAGCACAATTTGATCGACTTGTTTGGCCATCTCGCGCGGAAACGGCGCGAAAGGTGATGCGAGTTGCGCGATGCGCCTGACGGCTTGGTTGAGTAGGGCTTGGTCTGAGGGGCGATCGATGCTGATGTCGGTGAGTATGCCGTCTGAACGGATGGTTAGGCTGGCTTGAACCGAGCCATAGGCTTTGCCTTCACTACCCTTCGGGTATTGTTGCGTACCAATTTGCTCGATGCGCTGGCGCCACAGATTGATGTATTCGGCATAAAGCGCTTGTTGTGCCGAGGGGGCGTCAAACAGTTTGCGCGGGCGTTGGTTGTACTGTTGCACTTGCTCTGACAGAGCGGTCAGTGAATTGTTCAGCAGAACTTGCGCTTGATCGCTCTGGTCTTGGCCAGTTTGTTGGGACTCTTGTAAAAATTGTTCGGCGGGTCGATTTTCTGGGGTTGACTGGGCAGACTTCAACTGAGTGAGTAGCTGTTGTTGTTCGGCTTCTAGTTGCAGGCGTTGCTTAATCAAACGCTCTAAGACGACTGCCTCGGGTGCTTCGCCAAGATAGGGAAGCGTGTTCGAGGCTACGCCGCTGGTCGCTTGGCCACCGCCGTCAACATTGACCTGTGCCAGCACTTGGGCGTTTACGGGCACGCTTTCTGTGCCAGCGTTCATCATCACGATTTCAAGCTCTGAAACCGGTGGTCGCACCGGTGCAACAACTTGCCGTTGCCACCCTAGCAGGGCGGCATGACAAAGCAGTGAAAGCAAGATCGCCCAACGCAAAAAATGTGTTGAGGCGAGATCCGGGTCGAGAGGCTCAACTGGATAGCTTGTGTCACGTGAAGTTGCTAAAGTGTTCAAGGCAAGTTTCAGATCAGTGGAGGCGCGAGCCCTGAGCCTGTATTAGAGCTTTCTGCCGCGGGTGTTGCAAGCGCGATGATCGGATCGGGGGAGTCTTTTTCCGATACGGTTTCGATTACTGCGGCTGCGGCGCCGCTGGTGTCAGTCTCATCGACCTCGAGCGATTGGGCTTGAGCAGCCTCAAGTTCAGTTGTGTCGGCCAAGTTTGCGTCTGGTTCATCGGCGACCTCAGAGGCTTCAACGACTGCATCAATTAGACTGACGTAGCGCGCTTCGAGCTCAAGCGCGAGTTCGTCGGCTCCGGTGATCTGCAACTCGATTTGTTGACCGCGACCGAGCTGCGGTAGACCAGCCAGGCGCGCCACCAGGGGCGCATTGTTGAGTCGGATTAAATCTTCTTTTAAAACGGTGGCGGTACACGTCGTGATCTGTTGTTGTTGTAACCAGCGCAGGCACCAGAACCGCTCCATGTTGTTTTGGAAGTCGTTCCAGGCCACGTACTGCGCTTCAAAGCCACCAATAATCGCAAACAGATCGGCATCGCGTGGCTTGAAGGGCGCCACGAGAGGCGCAGATACACCGTGCTCGATCGCGGCAATTAATTGCCACTGATTGACCAGATCGACATAACGCCTTAGCGGCGAGGTGCACCAAGCGTATTGGGGCACGCCAATGGCTTCGTGGGGCAAGGCTTGTGTGCTCATGCGCACGCGTCCCATTTGTTGCGAGCGATAAATCCCAGGCAGACCGCACGAGGCCAGCAAGCCGCCCCAGGTGCTATTGGCCAAGATCATGTACTCAGCCACTAGGCGATCAAGCGGCGCATTACGACGACGAGGCAAGATCCGCACAGGCGTGTTCGGGTCGTTTGGGTCGCCATCGACATAAAAACTGTATTCGACGCGATTGTTGTTTTCTGGTTTACCGCGCACGTGGTCACGTTGTTTGGCCAGCGCAAGTGCCAATTGCCACAGCGGTCGAATCCATTCGTTGTAAGGCAACACGAGTGCGGTATCGGCGAGCGTCTCTTCGGTGAACGCTTCGTCGAGCAGATTGTGGCGCAAGTTTTCGCGCACCACAACACGTTCAAGTCGACTTTCGTGACTTAGGATCTCACCTGTGAGCGGATCCGCCGTGACGTACAGAGATAAGGCCGGCACGGCCCGACCCGCATCCAGCGAAAACGCTTCGATGACCGCATCGGGTTGCATTGGTATTTTTTCGCCGGGCATGTACACCGTCGACATCCGCGCGCGCGCTAAGGTATCGAGTTCGCTGCCGCGTGTGACGGCGAGGCCGGGCGCGGCAATGTGAATCCCCACACGAACAGTGCCCTCAGGCAAGACGCTCACCGAGAGCGCGTCGTCGATCTCGGTGGTGGTGATGTCGTCGACCGAGTAGGCCTCGACCTCGGCTAACGGGAGTTCTTGGCCAACGACCGCGAGTGCAGCCTCGGCAAAGTGCGTCCCTCGCGGAAAATGCGTTGCCAGAAAGCGCCCTTTGTGTAGCGCCAACGCGTGAGGCCAGGCGCCCAGACTGAGCAGCAGCCGTTCAGGCGCTTGACGCGTTGCCGTGCAGGCGGCGTCTAACGCCTTCCAGGCTTGTGAGTTTTTGTCGGGGCGCGTAATCAGACTGACGGCGAGCTCGCCGACCTCGGCAGGTAAGCTGCCGGCCACCATCTGATCGGACCATTCTTTCGTGAGTGCGGCTTGCCGTTGCTTTTTTTCAAGCGCGGCCAACGCGGCCGCCAGGATTTCGGGCGGGGCCGCTTTGTAGCGACCGCGACCACGGCGATGAAAATAAACGGGTGCACTGTGCAAGCGCAGCAGCAAGGTAGTTTTTTCAAGTGTATCTGGCGCGTGGCCAAAATAGTCGGCACCTAAGCCTTCGACATCAAATTCTTCTTGGGGTGCGCACTCCCACAGAAACTGTAGCTCGATCTCTTGGGATAAGGTTTCTGCCTGAGAAAGTAAGGCCTCAGGCGCAGGGGTCGTAAAGGTGTACAGGCAGCTGCTCCGTTTAATTTTGCTACGCTTACCCGTGCTAGATTCAATCTGCAGGGCAGCGTCTGCCTCTGACAGGATGTGGCCTGTTTTAAAAGCGCCATCTTCTTCAAATAAAACGTACATGTAGTGTTCCGGTAAAAACTGAATGCACCCGCTGAGCTTGATGCGAGCTGTCATGAAAATAAATGGGTGACGGGATTCGATGAGAACCGCATCACCGTCGAGGTCGAGCAATACTGCGCGCGAGTTAAGCCTGTGTGTTTGCAAGTGCCTCAAGCAGTTTGGTATGAATGCCGCCAAACCCACCATTACTCATGGCAACGATGTGATCGCCGGGGCGTGCTTGTGAGGCCAGCGCTAATACTAAGACGTCAAGTTGGTGGTACGCCTGCTGGCGCGTGCCCAGTGAAGCTAGTACCTCAGAGGGATCCCAGCCAAGCGCCTGTTTGCCCTCGGTTTGCCCAAAGCAAAAGACCAGGTCGGCCGCCGCAAGTGCGTTGGGTAAACGGGCAGCCATGGTGCCGAGTTTCATGGTGTTTGAGCGTGGCTCAATGATCGCCAGAATGCGTGCAGCGCCTACTTTGGCGCGCAAGCCCTCGAGGGTTGTTTGGATGGCGGTGGGGTGATGGGCAAAGTCGTCATAGACCGTCACACCCTTGACCGTGCCGCGGATTTCCATGCGTCGCTTGACGCCTGCAAACTGATTAAGCGCTTCGATACTTTGGGCGGGTGAGACACCAACGTGTTCGGCGGCGAGCAGGGCCACCAAAGCATTATGTTGGTTGTGCGTGCCCGTCAGTGACCACTGCACGCGCCCGAGTGGCTGCGTATCATTAAACACGTCAAACGCAGTGGCGTCGACGCTTTGGGTATGCCAGCCGGTTGTTGCTCCGGTGGTGATGAGTTTGCTGTAACAACCACGTGCGAGCACGCGCGCTAGGGCTTCGTCGTGTGCTGGCGCAAGCACCAGGCCATTGCGAGGTACGGAGCGCAGCAGATGATGAAATTGCGTTTCGATTGCGGCTAAGTCCGGAAAAATATCCGCATGATCGTACTCAAGATTATTCAGAATTGCGGTGCGCGGCCGGTAATGCACAAATTTTGAACGCTTATCAAAAAACGCGGTGTCGTACTCGTCGGCCTCGATGACAAATAACGAACGTGCAGGGCGGTAGCGTGCCGAAAGCGCGAGGCCGGGTGCCACACCGCCGATTAAAAAGTTTGGCTCAAGCCCCGCCTGTTGCAGGATCCAGGCCAGCATCGCGCTGGTCGTTGTTTTGCCGTGGGTACCTGCTACGGCGAGTACGTGTTGCCCCTGCAATATTTCTTGACCAAGCCATTGCGGGCCCGAGATATACGGTAGGCCGGCGTCGAGAATCGCCTCGATCAGTGGGTTGCCCCGTGATACCACATTACCAACAATGAACAAATCGGGCTTAAGGGCGAGCTGACTGGGGTCAAAGCCTTCGAGCAATTCGATGCCTTGCTCTTGGAGTTGCGTGCTCATGGGAGGATAGACGCCCGTATCGCAGCCCGTGACGCGGTGACCCGCTGAGCGTGCGATCAAGGCGAGCCCGCCCATAAACGTCCCGCAGATTCCTAAAATGTGCAAATGCATGAAAATTCTCCCCTCCACATTGTAGAGTGAGACGGTATGATGCAAGCTATGAAACGACGAACTGTTCTGCTGGGCGCAGGTGGCCTGGCTGCGATCGCGGTAACTGGCTGGGCAGCCTGGCGTGCCTCGTCGCGCTCGGCCCCCGCCGCCAATCGTGCCGTGGGGATGTCAGCTGAGCCCGCGCGCGTCATTGCCAACCCCCTAGCCTTGTATCAAGCGCGATTACCTGGGCTCGATGGCCAAGAGTTTTCACTCAGTGCGCTCAAGGGGCGGCCTCTAGTGGTCAATTTTTGGGCAACTTGGTGTGCGCCTTGCGTGCAAGAGATGCCGTATCTTGATGGTATGGCTAAAGAGCGCCCTGAAATCACATTTGTTGGCATTGGTATCGATACAGCACAAAACATCGCCCAATTTGTTGCTAAACTACCAGTATCGTATCAATTGCTTGTTGCCGGCCATGCGGGCATTGCGATGGTTCGCGAGCTAGGGAATAGCGCGGGTGGTTTGCCTTTTACCCTCCTATTCGATGCAAATGGCAGCATTTTCGATTCAATTCTGGGTCAGGTTGAACCCACTGATCTACGACAGCGCATTGAACGTCTCGTTACAAAATCGAAGACGTAGATAGACAAATCGCAGCAATTAGCGTAAAAATGCGCTCTGTTTAGTTAGTTTGTCTGGTTTCCGGTCGCCTCTCGTCTAACTATTTGCCCCTCACAACCGAGCTCCACACATGGCACAACGCCTACTAGTCTTGAATGGCCCCAACTTGAACTTGCTAGGTTTACGCGAGCCGCATCTCTATGGGCACACGACCTTGGCACAGATTGAGACGCACCTCGAGGCAGTGGCAAGCAGTCTGGGGGTGGCCCTCACGTCCTATCAAAGCAACCACGAAGGCGAGTTGGTAGATCGGATACAGGCTGCGCGCACCGACGGAACCGACTTTATTGTGATCAACGCAGGTGCTTACACCCACACGAGCGTGGCGCTTCGCGATGCCCTAGCGGCGGTCAAGATATCCTTTATTGAAGTGCATCTTTCAAACGTTTATAAACGTGAAACCTTTCGCCACTACTCTTACTTATCCGAGTTAGCGGTGGGGGTCATTGTGGGCTTGGGTCCTTACGGGTACGAAGCTGCTGTTCGGTTTGCCGCGCAGCCTTCGCAAACGGCTTAAGGCCTCTCAGGCTTACGGCTGTTCAATCTAGAACTTTACGGAAACATCATCATGGATCTCAGAAAACTCAAAACCTTGATCGACCTCGTGTCAGAGTCTGGCATCGCCGAGCTCGAAATCACTGAGGGCGAAGGCAAGGTCCGCATCGTTAAGTTTTCGCAAGCACAGCAGCCGGTTGCTTACGCCGCGCCGGCTGCAGCACCTGGCTATGCCCCCGCAGCGCCTGCGGCAGGTGTGGTAGGAAGCGCAGTGCCCGAAGCGGCGCCTGTTGCCCCAGGGCATACGGTCAAGGCGCCGATGGTCGGTACTTTTTATCGTGCCGCAAATCCGAGCTCTGCCGTCTTTGTTGAAGTGGGACAGACCGTCAAAGAGGGTGAGCCTCTTTGCATCATCGAAGCCATGAAGCTGCTCAACGAAATCGAGGCCGATAAGTCTGGCGTGGTCACTGAGATTCTGGTCGAAAACGGCGAGCCCGTCGAATACGGTCAACCGCTTTTTGTGATCGTCTGACATGTTTGAAAAGATTCTGATCGCCAACCGAGGCGAGATCGCGCTGCGGATTCAACGCGCATGCCGCGAGATGGGTATTAAAACCGTGGTCGTACATTCTGAGGCCGATCGCGAAGCGAAGTATGTACGCCTCGCCGATGAGTCCGTGTGTATTGGACCGGCCGCCTCGCGTGATAGCTACTTAAACATGCCCGCTATTATTGCCGCGGCCGAGGTCACCGACGCCGAAGCGATCCATCCAGGCTACGGGTTTTTATCCGAAAATGCTGACTTTGCCGATCGCGTTGAAAAAAGCGGTTTCGTCTTCATCGGCCCGCGCCCCGAGTCGATTCGACTGATGGGCGACAAGGTGAGCGCTAAGCAGGCCATGATCGAAGCGGGTGTGCCCGTGGTGCCTGGCTCGCCCGGTGCGTTGCCCGAAGATCCTGCTGAGATCTTGCGTTTGGCCCTTGAGGTCGGTTATCCCGTCATTATTAAGGCGGCAGGGGGCGGTGGCGGTCGGGGTATGCGCGTGGTGCACACCGAGGCCGCTTTGCTCAGCTCGGTCGCCATGACTAAAACCGAAGCCGGTGCGGCGTTTAACAACCCCGAGGTGTACCTCGAAAAGTTTCTTGAAAATCCGCGACACATCGAAATTCAAGTGTTGGCTGACGGCGGCCGTAACGCAGTCTGGTTGGGCGAGCGTGATTGTTCTATGCAGCGTCGCCACCAAAAAGTGATCGAAGAGGCGCCGGCTCCCGGCATCGCGCGTAAATTGATCGAACGAATTGGCGAGCGTTGCGCCGAGGCGTGCCGCAAAATTCAATATCGAGGCGCTGGCACGTTTGAATTTTTGTACGAAAACGATGAGTTTTATTTCATCGAGATGAATACGCGTATTCAAGTAGAGCACCCCGTCACCGAACTCATCACCGGCATTGATCTGGTGCAACAACAGATTCGGGTCGCTGCAGGCGAAAAATTCACCTTGCGCCAGCGTGACATCAGCTTTAAAGGCCATGCTCTTGAGTGCCGTATCAACGCCGAAGACCCCTTTACGTTTGTGCCGAGCCCAGGGCGTGTCACAAACTGGCACACGCCGGGCGGGCCGGGTGTGCGAATCGATTCGCATGTATTTAATGGTTACTTTGTACCGCCGTATTACGACTCAATGATTGCTAAAGTGATCACCTATGGTGATACCCGCGAGCAGGCCGTGGCGCGTATGACCATCGCATTATCTGAGATGGTGGTCGAGGGGATTAAAACCAATATTCCTTTGCATCGCGAGCTGATGGCTGATAGTCGTTTTATGGCGGGCGGTACAAGTATTCATTACCTTGAACACAAGCTTGCCGCACGACCTGCTTCTCGCTAACGGAAACTCTCATGCGTGAATTGGTGTTGTTGTGTCCGGGTGCTTTAGCTGAACCCTTATCTGATGCTTTGCTTGAGTGTGGTGCATTGTCGGTGTCCGTTGAAGATGCCGACTCAGACACTGACGATGAACAGCCCTTGTTTGGTGAGCCAGGTAGCGAACTCAACACGCAAGCCTGGAGCCGTAATCGCGTCATTGTTTTGCTGGCGGATGGCACCGACCCCGAGCAGCTGCTCGCGGCCGCGCGGCTCGATCTGGAGAGCACCTCTGAGTTGCCGTGGCACCTACGTCAAGTGCCCGATGCAGATTGGGTGCGCCTGACACAATCGCAGTTTGGGCCCATTACAGTTGGTGCTCGCATCCTGATTGTGCCGAGTTGGCATGCGGATCAAATGCCGGTGGTACCCGAGGCAAGCCGCATCGCGATTCAGCTTGATCCTGGTTTGGCCTTTGGTACGGGCAGCCATCCCACGACGCACCTTTGCTTAGAGTGGTTGGCCGACGAATTGCCGGCGGGTGCCTCGGTGCTTGATTACGGCTGCGGCTCGGGTATTTTGGCGATTGCCGCCGTGATGCTCGGTGCCGGTCGGGTGATAGGTGTCGATATTGACGAGCAAGCCGTACAGGCCACGCACGACAATGCACAGGCTAACAAAGTCGTGGTGCAATCCATGTTGCCCGATGACTTGTCTGAGGGGCATTTCGATGTGGTCGTCGCTAATATTTTGTCGAATCCTCTTAAAGTGTTGGCGCCAATGCTCGCCGGTCGCGTACGTTCGGGTGGACAATTGATTTTGTCAGGTGTGCTTGAGCGGCAGGCTCAAGAGGTGGCGGCGGCTTACGCGCCATGGTTGCAGCTGTCGGTCTGGCAGGCGCGCGATGGCTGGGTGTGTTTGGTTGGCCGCAAAGCCTGAGGCGGATCGTGCTTTAGTTTTAAAATATAGACACCTCGATTTCTAAGGTATTGCATGAGTCTAGTGACGCGTTGTCCAAAGTGCCAAAGCGACTTTATGGTGTCGCTTGAGCAGCTGCGCGTGCATCAGGGGCTGGTCAGGTGCGGTAGTTGTACGCATATTTTTGATGGGCATGCCGCCCTTGAAAGTCAGCTGCCCGTTTTAACGCAACGCGCTGAACATGTACGCGAAACCTTAGCTACCGCAGGTGAAAAGTTAGCACCCGTGGCGCAAACAACCGCGCAAGCACCTAGCGCGCCGTCGGTGTTGCGGCGCCGAGCACAAACCGGTGCAGAGCTGGGTCCCGAACCAGAAGAACCCTTTGCCGGCTTACAGCCAGAGCGCGAATCGAGATTTGGGCGCGAACCGACTTTTGAACAGACGCCGACTTACGGTCGTGAGCCGACACTTGATCGTGCATCGGGGATGGATACCGAACCCACGTTTGAGCGCGAGTCGGCACTTCGGGTGCAAGGTGAGGCGAGATTGCGTGGTGAGAGTCGCCTGGCGGCCGGGCGCGGCACCCCCGATTTTTTAATCGACGAGACACCCCTTGATGGCTTGCGTCGCGGACTTTGGATGGTATTAACTATTCTGGCTGGGGTGCTCTTGTTGCTCCAGTTGCTGTATGTATACCGCAATGAGGTCGTGACGCGTGTGCCGAGTTTGTTGCCGATGGCGCGCGCGGCCTGCGTTCAATTAAAGTGTGAAGTCTCTTTTGTGCGGCACCTTGAACGAATTACGATCGACTCGACCGCGCTCGAACAGCTTGCGGGTGCCCAAGCTGAGGGGCAAGCAAGCAGCCTCACACTCAAATTTTCAATGCGTAATCGCCTAGAAAAAATCCAGCCTTGGCCACATCTTTCAGTTGAGCTAAAAGATGCCTCAGGTACGCCGGTTCTACGAAAGGTGCTTGCGCCTGAGTCGTATTTGCCAGTGTCATTGGTTGCCAGGCCGTTTGGCGCTCAGCAAGAAGTGCATCTCAGTGTACCGTTGGTGGTGAATGGTTTACAGATTAGTGGTGTTCAACTCAATCGATTTTTTCCCTAAGAGAATAGTATGACTCAGCCTGTATTGATTTGTGGTTCGGTGGCCTTTGACACGATTGCTGTGTTTGAGGGTCGTTTTAAAGACCACATCTTGCCTGATCGTATTCATGCCCTGAGCGTGTCATTTTTGGTACCCAGAATGCGTCGTGAATTTGGTGGCTGCGCGGGCAACATCGCCTATAATCTGAAGTTGCTGGGTGGCCAGCCCGTACCCGTTGCAACGGTGGGCGAAGACGCAACCGACTACCTGCAGCGCTTTGAGCAGTTTGGTATCAACACCACCATGATTAAGAGTTTGCCTGAGACCTTGACGGCGCAGTGCTTCATCACGACTGATCTCGATGACAACCAAATCACCGCATTCCATCCGGGCGCGATGGATCGCTCTGCCGAAAATGATTTAACCGGACACCAAGCCGCGTGGGCGATTGTTGCGCCCGACTCTAAGGCGGGCATGATGGCGCATGCCAGGCGCCTGCATGCGCAGGGTACGCCCTTTATTTTTGACTTGGGCCAGGCGATGCCGTTGTATGACGGTAAAGATATCCTAGAAATGCTTGCGCTCGCGCAGGCACTCACCGTCAATGATTATGAAGCGAGTGTGGTTGAGCAACGTACCGGCAAAACCGTCGCGCAATTAGCACAGGGTTTGCAGGCGGTAGTCGTGACCCGAGGTGCTGGTGGCGCCACGCTTTACTCCGAGGGGCAAGAGCATCATATTGCGCCGGTGATTCCTGATGCCGTACTTGATCCAACAGGCTGTGGTGATGCGCATCGTGGTGGCCTACTTTATGCGTTGACGCTTGGCTGGACTTGGATCGAAGCCTGTAAGCTGGGCAACCTGATGGGTTCAATTAAAATTGCATCACGCGGGCCGCAAAACCATGCACCCTCGCGAGCAGAAATCGACGCGCTGTTGCACGCTCACTACGGAAGCCATTTGCCCGGCTAAGTATTGAAATTTTTTGGAGTGGTGTTATGAATTCAGTTTTACACGCGATGTCTAAATGCGCTGTGTGCAAGGTGAACGTACGCATGGCCTTGGGTGGTGCGCTGCTCGCCAGCGTGGCACTGGTGTCTGGCTGCGCTAAGCCAAGTGCTTCGGCAAACGTGTACACCTACGGACAAGCGCAACGTGATCAAGTCGTACGCAATGGCACCGTGGTCAATGTGCGCCTGATCACGCTTCAAAATGATCGCACCTCAGGTGCTGGTGTGATTGCTGGCGGTGCGGTGGGCGGGGTCTTGGGAAGCACGGTCGGTGGTGGTACTGGTCGTACGCTGGCTGTGCTTGGTGGGGCGATCTTGGGTGCGTTGGCGGGTGACGCCGTCGAAGATCGGGTCGGTAAAAAAGACGGTCTTGAAATTACAGTTCGTTTAGATAATGGCGAAACGCGGGTGATTGCGCAAGAGGCTGATGTGCCGTTGGTGTTGAACCAACGGGTGCAGGTTGTGAGTGGGGCGGGCCCGACGCGGGTCACGCCGATGTCTGGTCAATAATTTCGCTGTTGACGCGCGGGCAGAGGCGCTCTTGCTTAAAGGGCGTTTCGATTGGTTGGCGGGCTAGCTTGCACTTGTACGGCCAGCGTCGACTCCGGGTCGAACACCAAGGTGCGTTGTGGAAACGGCAACTCAATCCCAGCTTGCTCAAAGGCCTGAAGAATTTTGAACCGCAGATTGCTTTGGATCTCGTTAGGCGGGATGCCAGATTGCAAAGAGACCCAAAAGCGCAAGTTAAACACTAGGCCGTTGTCGCCAAAGTCTTCTAAGGTAATGAGCGCAGCGGGTGTACCCAGCACGTGAGGTTCGTCTTTGCTCGCCGCGACTAAAATCTCGCGAACGGTATCAACGTTTGAGCGATAGCCTACCGTGACCTTCACATCTTTGCGCGCGCTGGGTGTTGAGTAAGTCCAGTTGATAAGTTTTTGTTCAACCAAGACACTATTAGGGATGAGGATGTCATCGCCCTGCGGGCCGTGAACGGTTGAAAAGCGTAAACCGATCGAAGTTACCGTGCCCAAAATACTATCGATTTCTACAAAATCGCCGATACGAACGGGTTTTTCGATCAAAAGGATCACGCCGCTGATCAGATTTTTTAAAATGTTTTGCGCGCCAAAGCCGACGCCAATTGCTAGTGCACCCCCTAAAAAGGCAAAGGCACTCAGTGGAATATCGACCAGATTCAACGCGGTCACAATCAGCGTGAAGCCCGCAATCAATGTCAGCCAGCGCCCCAGAGCAACCGACTTACTGAGACCTAGATTTGCTTTGTTGACCGCAAGCGTTAAGGTGCGGCGAATCAAACCAGAGATGAGGCTAAAACCAAACACTAAAATAATGATCGCGCCAGCCGTTTTGCCGATCGTGATGCCGCGTTTGGTTTTAATCTCGCGACCATCGACCAAGACAGAGTCATCGATGACAAAGAGTTCGTAATGCCAGATCTCTTTGCCCAACTCGATTACCGTTGCGCGTGTGGCCTTGAGCCGTTGCATGATGGTTTTATTTGCGTCGGCATACTCGAGCTCGGCGCCTACGATTTGCAGATATTGATGGATGCGACCAATCAAAACATAGAGGCTGCGCGTTGTATCGATTTGTTGTGAAACTGGGCCCAACAAACCATTTAAGAAGGCTTTTTCTGCAGGGTCAGTCACTTGTTGCAGTTGTGTGGTGAGGTCGAAGGCTGCTTGTGATTTGTCTGCAATGATTTGTGTCAGATAAGCCAGCCCCTGAGCCAGTTGCTTTGTCAGGGTTTGCTGGCGAAGCGTCATGTCAGCTAGGTCGCTCATGATGTCGGTGTTTGAATACAGTTTTTGCCGGATCTGCCAAAACTGTAAAGACAGCAGGTTTAAATCAATCTGAGCGCGAAATTTTTCACGCTCGATCAGAGAGGCCTCGGCTAGCGCATCAGCGGTACGCCAGCTACGCCGCGCCGTCACGACTGCGTCGCGGCTCACGTTCGATGTGCTTTCAAGTTGGTCGAGCCGAGTCTTTGCCAGAGCGGCTTGTTCGAGGGTTCGATTAATACGGGCGCTCGCTTGTTGCTCTTGGGTGCGAAGCTGTTCGATCGTCCTGTCGATACCGATGCGAATCTTTGTGAAATCGTCGGCCGAAAAGCTAAAACGATGCTGGTAGACATCCCAGGTCTGTTTGAGTGATGCGAGTACCAACGCCGCAGTGATCTGTTCGATCAAAATAGTATCGCTATCAACCGAAAAATTGACCAGATCAAGGTTGAGGCGCGCTAGACGACGCTCTGCGGCGCTTTGCAGCTTGTTGGTTGGCGTACCAAGCCCTGCCAGCCCCACAGGTTTTTGCGTGCTTTGACGCAGTTCAGCCTCGACGGTTGCGCGAGATTTTTTGAGCTCTGCAAGTTGCTCGTCGATCATGGCACGGCGCTGCGTTAAGTGCTGAATTTGCGCTTGCCCGCGCATGATTTCAAACTGCAAATCGTCGGCAACGGTGAGTGGCCAGGGCGCTGAGCCAGAGGGGGGCTTCCAGGCAAGCCTGTCTTTGCGGGCGTTTTCGAGCTTGTTGCTTAAACGACGTAGATTTTTGAGGTTATCAATAATCTGGATGTACGCATCATTTCGATGTGATAAGTCTTCGAGTTGTTCTTTGGCGCTGGCCTGGGCAACGGGATCAAGCGCATTCACTTCTTTAAACGCATTTTGCGCTTTGACTAAATCCGCTTGGGTAGCGGCCAAGCGGATTTGCATCTCTTTTTGTTGGGCATCTATGTCAGAGAGGGGGCGCTCAGTGGCCTGGAGTGCAGACCCCAGTGTTTGGCTGGGTGCAGATCCGGCTGAGGGGGGTGGCGTTGGGCTTGCTGCAGGTGTTAAACCCGCCCGAAGAGGTGTGGCGGGCAACAGCTGCGCGTAGCCTGTCTGCGCGGTGGTGCCCCAGAGCGCGATGACGCTCGCCAGCATGACCAGCGTGACGATTAGGCGCCGCGCGTGCTCACCTGTGCTCTTAGACGTCGTGCGTGCCGTCGGGACGTCTGCCCGCACAGTCAAACCCCGAGTAACGAAAAGCTAATGCGATTTAAGACCATCATGGCAATTTGGGCCAAGACCAGTAGAACTAAGGCCGAGAGATCGATCCCGCCGAGGTTAGGCATGATGCGTTTGATGGGTTCGAGCAGCGGCGCAGTTAAGGTACGCAGCACTGGCATGATCGGAGCGAGTGGGTTAATCCAAGACAACACAGCCTGAATCAGCGTGAGCCACACGACGAGGTTCAACGCCCAACGAGCAACCGTTACTAGGGCGGCCCCAAGCAGGCCCGGGATGAGCTTTGGGCTCAGCATGCTGCCTACTGAGGTCAACCAAAGTAAAGATAGAAAAACAACGGCAATCAGATACGCGCCGATCAAACTGGCGCCATCGAAACCTTTACCTGAGGGGATGATGCTGCGTAGCGGCTGTACTAGCCAGTTAGTCGCTTGGTGTATGGCTTGCGACATCGGATTAAAGGGATGCAGCTTGACCGCGTAGATCCAGGCTCTGGCCAGCAAGGCGGCACCCAATAGTGAGAAAACAATTTCGAGTAGAAAACGTAGGATTTCGCCAAGCATGTGGCAACTCCGGTAGATACCTCGTGGCGATCACGAGAGGGATGACTAACAATCACGAGGCGAAGCCTCGGCGACATTATCGCAGCTTCTGAGCTTGGTGGCGAAGACGGTGACTGCCTACTGGTGACCGAGACCGAGACCGGGACCGAGACCGAGACCGAGACCGAGACCGAGACCGAGACCGAGACCGAGACCGAGACCGAGACCGAGACGACTCTTGCAGCGGTGCAATAAAAAAACCGTCCGGCGAACCGGACGGTTTGAACTTGCTAAACCTTCGCTATCAAGCTCAGGGACGGCCACCCGTAGGAAACGGCCACGAAGCTGCAGGATTCAGGGCAGTTTTCGCGCCTGGTGCTGCTGCTGTCGAGGGGGCGGCGGCTGCCGGCTTCTTAGCAACTGGTTTTTTAACTATTTTTTTTTTGCTGCTGGCTTTTTTGCTGCTTTTTTAGGAGCTGCTTTTTTTGCCACTTTCTTTACCGCTTTTTTTGCTGCTGGCTTTTTTGCTGCTGCTTTCTTAGCTGCTGGCTTCTTGGCTGCGGCTTTCTTTACAACTTTCTTGACAGCTTTTTTAACGACTTTTTTAGCTACAACTTTCTTGACTGCTTTAACTGCCTTTTTAGCTGCTGGCTTTTTCTTAGCTGCGGCTTTCTTGGCAGGGGCTTTCTTTGCTGCTTTTTTGGCTGTTGCCATGGTAATACTCCTTAGTTCAGGGTCCCAAACGTTAAACCCGTGCTTGACTGATCCCACCATGGGATTTCGTGTCGCCCGAGTTATTCATCGGCACAAGCCGCTACCAAAAATCTTGGTAGCAAAGCGGTTTGTGCTAATGAATCCGGCACAGCCATTTGAACTGCCTCTCGCCCTAGGGGCACGAACCAATTCAAATGGCACCAAAGGGCGGTTGTTGCCGCCTTCTGGCAAGTACTGCAGCGTCTTGAGCGCAAACTTGTGGATTATTCCCAGTTAAGGGCGCCGCCAGTTTGGTACTCAATGACACGTGTTTCAAAAAAGTTACGCTCTTTCTTTAAATCAATCATTTCTGCCATCCACGGGAAGGGGTTTTCTTCTTGCGCGAATAGCGGTTCGATGCCGATCTGCTGGCAACGACGGTTAGCAATAAATCTCAGGTACGACTTAAACATTGGGGCATTCAGACCAAGCACGCCACGCGGCATGGTGTCTTCGGCATAGGCATATTCAAGATCGACAGCTTTGGCGAAGAGCGCGCGAATCTCTTCGCGAAAAGCTGGTGTCCAGAGCTGTGGGTTTTCGAGTTTGATGGTGTTGATCAGGTCGATGCCAAAATTACAGTGCATCGACTCGTCGCGCAAAATGTACATGTATTGTTCTGCTGCGCCGGTCATCTTGTTTTGACGGCCTAGCGCAAGAATTTGCGTAAAGCCCACATAAAAGAACAGGCCTTCCATCAAGCAGGCAAAAACGATCAATGATTTAAGTAGCGTTTGATCATTTTCGAGGGTGCCGGTTTTAAAGTGCGGATCAGCAATGGCATCAATGAACGGGATCAGAAACTGATCTTTAGCGCGTATGGAAGGCACTTCGTTGTACGCGTTGAAGATTTCTGACTCATCCAAATCCAAGCTTTCAACAATATATTGATAAGCGTGGGTATGGATCGCCTCTTCAAAGGCCTGGCGCAGCAAAAATTGACGGCATTCGGGGGCGGTGATGTGGCGATAAGTGCCCAGCACGATATTGTTTGCTGCCAACGAATCGGCCGTAACAAAAAAACCGAGGTTGCGCTTAATAATACGACGCTCGTCTTCGGTCAGCCCCGTAGGGTTTTTCCAGAGTGCGATGTCGCGCGACATATTGATCTCTTGCGGCATCCAGTGGTTGGCGCAAGTGGCGATGTATTTTTCCCAGGCCCATTTATATTTAAACGGCACGAGTTGATTGACATCGGTTTGGCCATTGATGATGCGTTTGTCGGCAGCGTTGACGCGAGCGCCAGCAGCAGCCGCGACGGGCGCTTGTGTCAGACCAAGTGTCGGTAAAGCAGAGTCACCAAACACGCCGCTCGCGGCGCGTGAGGGCAAAGAGGCTGCCATGGCTTGCGCCAGGGCTTGGGGCATCAAGCCTGCGCTTGCAAGCGGGGCAGGTTGAGTGGCGGGTTCGTCGTTCCAGGTCAGCATTATTTTTTCTCGGTCACATTATTGGCAGGCTTCGCACTCTTCAAAACCTGGATCACCAGGTCTCATGGTGCAGGCTGCGCCTAAGATTTCGGGTTCGGGCATTGCTTGGGCCGTAGCCATTGCAAACGTACCACTGGTTGAGCCGGCACCCGCTGCGTTGACCGCATTGAGTTCTCCGCCGCGACCGGTTGATTTTTCAGCACTGGTGGCACCAAGCGTGCGCAGGTAGTACGTAGTTTTTAAACCACGCAGCCATGCAAGCTTATACGTGTCGTCAAGTTTTTTACCTGAAGCCCCTGCCATATAAATATTGAGTGATTGCGCTTGATCAATCCATTTTTGTCGGCGCGCAGCGCATTCAACAATCCAGGTGGGTTCAACTTCAAACGCAGTGGCGTATAGGGCTCGCAAATCCGCGGGGACGCGATCAATGCGGGATAAGCTGCCGTCGAAGTACTTCAAGTCGGCGACCATCACTTCATCCCAGAGGCCCAGTTTTTTGAGGTCGCGAACAAGGTGTTCGTTGACCACAGTGAACTCGCCGGAGAGGTTCGATTTAACGTACAAGTTTTGATATGTTGGTTCTATACATGCAGACACACCAATAATATTCGATATTGTTGCGGTTGGGGCAATTGCAACGCAATTAGAGTTACGCATGCCGTGTGTTTTGATGCGTGCGCGCAACGAATCCCAATCGAGCGTTGTTGATTCATCAACTTCAACATAGCCGCCGCGATGCTCGCGCAACAGTGCAATTGAATCGTGAGGCAAGATCCCCCGCGACCATAACGAACCATCAAAGCTCGCATAGCGGCCGCGCTCTTCAGCGAGTTCGCTTGAGGCGCTGTAGGCGTAATAACAAACGGTTTCCATTGAACGATCTGCGAATTCGATTGCAGCTTGTGTGGCGTAAGGCACACGCATCGCATGCAAACAATCTTGGAAACCCATAATGCCTAAGCCGACGGGGCGATGGCGCACGTTTGAATTACGCGCTTTGGCGACAGCGTAATAGTTGATGTCAATGACGTTGTCGAGCATGCGCATCGCAATTTTAATTGTGCGTTGCAGTTTGTCTTGATCGAGCGACTGGGTGCCGTCAGTGTTGTGTTTTAGGTGTGCCAGCAAGTTGACCGAGCCCAGATTGCATACCGCGATTTCAGAGTCGTTGGTGTTTAACGTAATCTCGGTGCAGAGGTTTGAGCTGTGCACCACGCCAACATGCTGCTGTGGCGAGCGAATGTTGCATGGGTCTTTGAACGTAATCCAAGGATGGCCAGTTTCAAACAGCATTGACAGCATTTTGCGCCAAAGGCTTGTCGCTGGCATTGTCTTGTGCAGTGGCAGATCGCCGCGTGCGGCCTTCTCTTCGTAGCCAACGTAGGCTTTTTCGAAGGCCGCGCCCACTTTGTCATGCAGGTCTGGGCAGTCTGAAGGTGAAAACAGTGTCCAGCTGCCATTTTCGAGCACGCGCTTCATGAACAGATCAGGGATCCAGTTTGCAGTGTTCATGTCGTGCGTACGACGACGCTCGTCGCCGGTATTTTTGCGCAGATCGAGAAACTCTTCGATGTCTAAGTGCCACGTCTCGAGGTAGCAGCAGACTGCGCCCTTGCGCTTGCCACCTTGATTGACAGCCACAGCGGTGTCGTTGACGACTTTCAAGAACGGCACGACGCCTTGGCTTTCACCGTTAGTGCCCTTGATGTGGCTGCGCATGGCCCGAACGGGAGTCCAGTCATTGCCCAAACCACCCGCGTATTTTGCTAGCAAGGCGTTTTCTTTGATGGCCTCGTAGATGCCATCAAGGTTGTCTGAGACGGTTGTCAGGTAGCAAGACGAGAGCTGTGAGTGCAGGGTGCCGGCGTTAAACAGTGTGGGCGTTGAACTCATGAAGTCAAAAGACGACAGGATCTGATAAAACTCGATGGCGCGCGCTTCACGATCAATCTCGGCAATGGCCAAGCCCATGGCGACGCGCATGAAGAACACTTGGGGTAGCTCAATGCGTTGGCCACGCAGGTGTAAGAAGTAGCGGTCGTACAAAGTTTGCAGACCAAGGTAATCAAACTGCAGGTCGCGGCTGGCATCTAGCGCCGCTGCCAAGCGCGGCAAATCAAAGCGCGAGAGGTCTGGGTTTAATAACCCGCCTTCAACGCCGCGCTTGATGAACTGAGGAAAATATGTGGCATATCGGGTGTTCATCTCTTCTTGTGCCACTTCTTCGCTTAGGACTTCTTTGCGGATTGTGTGCAGCAATAAGCGAGCTGTAACTTTGCTGTAGGCGGGGTCGTTTTCGACCATGGCGCGTGCAGCCAAAATGGCCGATTTGTAGACTTCGTCGACGGGTACGCCGTCGTACAGATTTTTGAGCGTTTCTTTTTGAATCGTAGCTGTATCAACAAACTCGCCTAAGCCAAACCCTGCAGCTTCGATCGTGGCTTGTAGTTTGGCCAGATCGAGTGGCTTACGTACGCCATTTTCAACCACATTTAGGGTTGGGGCCTCGGTTGGGCCTTGTTCGGCCTTGCCTTTAGCGCGTTCTTGCGAACGACGTTCGCGATACAGCACATATGAGCGGGCAACATCGTGCTCGCCCGAGCGCATCAACGAGAGTTCAACCGCGTCTTGAATGTCTTCAATGTGAAAGGTGCCGCCATTTGGCCGGCTGCGCACCAACGCGGCCACGACCTGGTGGGTCAGAGAGTCAACGAGCTCGCGTACGCGCGCTGAGGCGGCGCCTTGCCCGCCATTGACGGCCAAAAAGGCTTTGGTCAAGGCAATACCAATTTTGCTAGGCGCGAAATTCACGACGGCGCCGTTGCGGCGAATGATGTGATATTGCGTCCAGGCGGCCTCGTTGATAGGCATCGCGGTGGCGATGAACTGCGGCTGAGCGGCTTGGCGCTCGACGGGGTTTGTAGTTGTTTGCATAAAATTATGGCTCCTGCGTTGCAGGCGTGGCACGCGCCACGCTAAAAAATCGGTAAGGGTCGTGCGTTTGGTCGGTACTGCGATCGTGTCAACAGTCATTAATCTGTCACGATTGCCTTCAACAGGATATTTTTGTCGTGACGCGGGGGACGAAGATTAACACTACATATGGTGTTTTTAAGAACTATCTGTACTAATTCTAGTGGTTCGTGCGTATATGCGCAATAGTCATATTTCAAATTGACTGATTAGTGTTAACCCTTGAAATGATTAAAAAAATAGGGTGTGAAATGAAGCGAAGTAAGCACTTCGCAGGATACCTATGCAGAATTTGGATATCCCCTGAACGTGGGATACCTAAATTTGTTTTTTGATTTGAACAAAGTGTGGCGAAAATGCAAAAAAAAAAGGTTTTACGCTGTAATTTCGATGTAAATAATGTGATGACCGCGTGGTTTTGCTGCAATATGTCGGGGTCACCTCTAGATGTTTTTAGTGGTGCGATCAATGTCCGCGCACGAACCGCTTTTTAAGGCGGGCGGCATTTTCGAGTTGATAGAGATAACACTAGTTGGGGCGGCAATGTTTGATCGGGGCGTGGGCAGATGGTTGGTGTTTGGCTGCTTGGGGTTGCTAGCAGCCTGTGGGATTCCCCGTCCGCCTGATTCTGCGTTGATACCGGCCCCCGACGGTTTGATCGAGCCTGTTTGTGTGACGCCGCCTGCCCAGCATCCGTTGATTGGTAGCTGGTATGTTGTGCGCAAGCAAACTGGGGTGGCGGGCGAGATCCAAACGCTGTTGACGCTCTCTGCTGACGGCAAAATGCGGCAGCAGACGCGGGTCAAGCAGGGGCGCAACATTCGCTCTGAGTTGCGTGAGACGGGTTGCTGGGATGCGCCAACCGGCAAGCTGGTGGCTCGGGTGAGTCGCTCGAACGGTGAACTGGTTGATTACCGGGATCCGGTTTATACCAACACCTACATTGTTGAGCGCAATGACTCGACTCGGTTGACGTATCGTGAAGATCGGCCTAATAGTCGGCCTGAGGTGGCGCAAAAGGTGCCGGCTAGCTTTCGGCTGTTGTAAACCATAGATCGTACGCACTGCTTTGCGGTTGACTTCGCACGCACTGCCTTCCTATTGATTACGCACGCACTGCCTCAGCCCCGGCGCTGGTATTTTGGCTGAGCAAAATACGCAGCTCTGGTGCTGGTCAGTGCTGAAGTGACGGCGTGCGGCGGGCGCTGGGGCGGTCGCTTGCGGCTAGATGTTGGCTAGGCGGGCTAGCACTGTTTCTTTGCCTAATATTTCTAAGACTGCGTCTACGGCTGGGGTTTGGGCTGTGCCGGCTACAACTACGCGTAGCGGGATGGCGAGTTGGGGCATCTTTAGGGTGTGGGTGGCCAGCACTGTTTTAATCAAGGCGCCTAGGGCTTCGCGGGTCCAGGGGGTTTGGGCGGCTTGGGTCGCAAAATCTTTTAGGGCGTTGCGGGCGGTGTCGGTGAGGTGCTGGGCGATGAGGTCGCTTGCCGCGGGTGTGAAGGGACCGCAAAACAGCATGGCGCCGTCGGCGAGTTGTTCTAGGGTCTCGGCGCGGTCTTTTAATAATTTGACGACGGCTGATAGGTCGACTTGGGCTGGGTTGCCGCCGCGGGCTGTGATACGGGGGGCAACGGCTTGGGCGAGTGCGTTGTCGTCGCTGTGCTTAACGTAGTGGGCGTTGACCCAGTTGAGTTTTTTTGGATCCCACTGGGCGGCTGACTTAGACAGGTGTTGTGGGTCGAACCAGTCAACGAGTTGGGCGCGTGAAAATAACTCGTCGTTGCCGTGGCTCCAGCCTAGGCGGGCCAGATAGTTAATCATGGCCTCGGGCAGGTAGCCGTCGCGATCGTATTCCATTACGCTGACTGCACCGTGGCGCTTTGAGAGTTTTTCGCCATCGGGTCCTAAGATCATCGGCACGTGGCCGTACTCGGGGACTGGGGCGCCAAGTGCGCGCAAAATTGTGATCTGTCTTGGAGTGTTATTGACATGGTCATCGCCGCGCAGCACGTGCGTGATGCGCATGTCCCAGTCATCAACGACCACGCAAAAATTATAGGTTGGGGTGCCATCGGGGCGGGCAATCACAAGGTCGTCCAGTTCGGTGTTCTCAAAACTGATCGGACCTTTCACCAGATCGATCCAGGCGGTTGCGCCGTCTTGGGGGCTTTTGAAACGCACGACGGGTTTGCGATCGGCGGGTACTGGCGGCAAGACCTTGCCGAGTTCGGGGCGCCAAGTGCCGTCGTAACGTGGCTTTGCACCCTTGCTGCGTGCGAGGTCACGCATGGCTTCGACTTCTTCGTTTGAGCTGTAGCAATGATAGGCAGTACCTGCGGCTAGCATGCCTGCGACTACGGCGCGATAGCGCTCCATGTGCTGCATCTGAAAAAACGGACCTTCATCGGGTGTTAAGCCCAACCAAGTCATGCCGTCAAGGATGGCCTGTACAGCCTCTGGCGTCGAGCGTTCAAGATCGGTATCCTCAACGCGCAAAATAAACGTGCCGCCAAAGTGGCGTGCGAACGCCCACGAAAATAATGCGGTGCGCGCGCCGCCCAAGTGTAGAAAGCCCGTGGGCGAGGGGGCAAAGCGCGTGCGTACCGAAGTTGAAGCAGAAGTCATAAGTGAGGCAATGTTAGGCTAAAACGCTTTGTAAAAATTGCGAAATGTCAGCGATTTCTTCGGGGCAAACCGAATGTGGCATAGGGTAGGTGTGCCACTGCACCTGGTAGCCAAGTTCTTGGAGTTTGGCGCGTGAGACATCGGCGCGCTCGGGCGCCACGACTGGGTCGTAGGTGCCGTGCGCTAAAAAAATGGGTGTATCAAGATTGGTAGCGTGGTGCTCGGCCGCCGCCAGATCACCCAAAGGCAAATAGCCTGATAAACCCATCAGGCCCGCGAGCTTGAAGGGTGCTCGGATGCCCGTGTGCAAGGTCATGGCGCAGCCTTGCGAAAAACCGGCCAGTACAATATTGGCACTTGGAACGCCTCGCGCATTTTCGCGAGCAATCAGCGCTAGAATCGCTTGTTCAGACAAACGAATACCCGCTGCATCTTCGCGCTTGACAAGCTGCGGAGTCAAAATGTCGTACCACGAGCGCATTGCCATGCCACCGTTAATGGTGACGGGTTGAACCGTTGCGTGCGGAAACACAAAGCGCACCGCTTTGGAAGCGGGCAGACGCAGCTCTGGGACGATGGGCGCAAAGTCATGACCATCGGCGCCGAGGCCATGCAGCCAAATCACACTGTGGGTGGGCGCGGGGCCGGTTTCGTGCTCTACGCACTCAAGCAGTTTGTTGTCGTTCATGGTGCGGCGTCTGGATCCTGTAGGGTTTTAAGCGCCTGAAATAAAGCGCGGTAGTGTTTGCGCAAGGGATCTTGCCCTGGGCGCAGATTTTCGTTTGCAGCAGCCTCTTTGCGTCCTTCGCGTATCAAGGTGCGCAGATGTTGAATATCCGCCTGAGGATATTTTTGTAGCAGCACGGTAAAGGCCGCGTCATCTTTTATCAAGCGATCACGCAAGGCCTCGAGCCGATGCATGGCCTGTGTTTGCTCGCGCGAGCCATTTTTCCAGGTATCGAGCTGGGCCCGAATCTGGTCGGCGGGTGCGTCGCGCATGAGTTTGCCAACAAAGTGCACTTGCCGCCTCAGGCCTTCGCGGGCTGTGGTGCGTTGCGCTAAGCGGATCGCCTCGTACAGTCGCTCAGAGAGCGGCAATTGCTTAAGCCGTTCGGGCGAGAGCTCGACGAGTTCTTTGCCAAGGTCGACCAAGGCAAGCATTTCGCGCTTGACATGGGATTTGCTGGGGCCGTCATAAAGTGAGTCGGGCGTATCGTCAGGGGTTTCAGGTAAATCAGTCATCATAGGGCTATCATAAAGCCTCACGCGAATGGACCCCTAATGGCTACTTCAATTTCTTTTCTTCCAGTTGCCGAAAATCGCCCGATTTTCGAAGATTTAGTGACGCAAGCGCTTAAACACGCCAAAAGTTTGGGTGCAAGCGATGCCGCAGCCGAGGTCTCTGAGGCCCAAGGACTGGCAGTCTCGGTACGTAAAGGTCAGGTCGAGACGGTCGAACAAACGCGCGACCGCTCGATGGACATTACAGTGTTTGCCGGGCAGCGGCGCGGTTCGGCTTCGACCTCTGATTTTTCACCGGCAGCGATGCGCCAGACGGTTGAGGCGGCCTGGCATATCGCGCGCTACACCGCAGAGGACCCGTCCGCCGGTTTGCCCGAGGCTGACTTGCTGGCTACAGACGTCAAACATACTTTGCAGTTGCATCACCCGTGGGCGGTGAGTGTGGCGCAGGCCACTGAGCTTGCTGTCGTTGCCGAGCGCGCAGCACTAGATACCGACAAACGCATTACCAATACCGAGGGCGCGGGCGTTGATACGCACGAAGGGCACTTCGTATTGGGCAACACCCGCGGTTTTTTGGATGGTTATGCGTACTCACGTCATGGCTTGTCGGTGGCGCCGATTGCGGGCCGCGGGCAGTCGATGCAGCGTGATTACTGGTACACCAGCGATCGTCGCGCTAACCGGTTGGCAGATCCCGCCGCGGTGGGCCGCTATGCTGCCGAGCGCGCTTTGTCGCGCCTGACTGCACGTCGAATTCCAACCGGTCATTTTCCGGTGCTGTTCGAAGCCCCCTTGGCGCTCGGCCTGGTCGGCGCGTTGACGCAGGCGATCAGCGGCGGGTCGCTCTATCGCAAGGTGAGCTTTTTGGTTGATTCGCTTGGAAAAGAGATTTTCCCGACGCACCTCTCTATTACCGAAGATCCCCACATTAAGAGCGCGATGGGTAGTTCGCCGTTCGACGAAGAAGGGGTGCGTACGCACGCCCGTGATCTGGTGCGTAACGGCGTGTTGCAGGGCTATTTGTTGTCAACCTACACTGCGCGCAAACTAGGTATGACGACAACGGGCAATGCAGGTGGCTCGCATAATTTAGAGCTCACTTCAAGCTTAACGCGGCGCAAAGACGACTTACCTGCCATGCTTCGCAAAATGGGCACCGGTTTGCTTGTGACTGAGCTGATTGGACAAGGGGTGAACTACCTTACGGGTGACTACTCCCGGGGCGCCTTTGGCTATTGGGTCAAAGACGGCCAAATTCAGCACGCCGTTCAAGAAGTAACCATCGCTGGCAATTTAAAAGACATGTTTAATCAAATCGTGGCAGTAGGTGCCGACACCATCACCCGTGGCAGTAAAACAACGGGCTCGATTTTGATTGAAAACATGGCGATTGCCGGGACTTAACCGGCGCTCGCTGCTTGTTGCGTGAGGGGTTGGCCCTCGCCAGCCGGCCAGCAGATGTGCGGTTTGGCCGCAACATACACGGGCAAACACCTATTCACCTGCAGGTTCTAGTCATAAGTCAGCGGTGTAATATTCAAAATTCTGGGCACCTTAAACTGCTCAAATCATTTTCAGGAGACTTCGAATGCAACGTCGTTCGTTTTTAAAGAAAGCCAGCCTAGGGGCTGTCGCCGGCACTGCTGCAGTCGCGGCACCCGTATTTGCGCAAGACGCGCCCACGCTGAACTGGCGCTTGGCCTCGAGCTTCCCCAAAAGCCTTGATACGCTGTTTGGTACGTCTGAGCTTTTTTCAAAGTATCTGTCTGAAGCGACCGGCGGTAAGTTTTCTGTGCGTAACTTTGCGGCCGGCGAAATCGTGCCACCCTTTCAGGTACTAGATGCCGTGCAAAAAAACACGGTCGAAATGGGGCATTCAAGCGGGTATTATTACATTGGTAAAAACCCCTCGCTGGCCTTTGATACCGCCGTACCGTTTGGGCTGAATTCGCGCCAAACAAACGCCTGGATGTATGAAGGCGATGGCATGAAATTGACGCGCGATGTCTATAAAGAGTACAACATCGTGAATTTCCCGTTGGGCAATACTGGTACCCAAATGGGCGGCTGGTATCGCAAAGAAATCAAAACGGTCGAGGATATCAAGGGCTTAAAAATGCGAATCGCCGGCCTCGCTGGCGAGATCATCACCCGTTTAGGCGGTTTGCCCCAACAGTTGCCTGGCCCCGATATTTACCCAGCGCTTGAAAAAGGCACAATCGATGCGGTCGAGTGGGTTGGCCCGTATGACGATGAAAAAATGGGTTTCGCCAAGGTCGCCAAGTACTACTACTATCCCGGCTGGTGGGAAGGTGGCGCGCAAGTGGCTTTGTATATCAACGACGGTGAATGGGCAAAACTCCCAAAAAACTATCAGTCCATCATTGAAGCGGCGAGCCGCGCCTGCAATTCAACGATGCAGGCGCGCTACGACAATCTCAATGCGCAAGCGTTAAGGCGCCTGTTGTCGCAAGGCACGTTGCTGCGCGCCTTCCCTCGTGCTGTGTTGGATGCTTGTTGGGATGCTTCGCTTAAGGTTTTCGCCGAGTACTCGGCTAAAAGCCCGCAATTCAAAACGATTCACGACAACTACATGGGCTATCGCGATCAGGTGGTGCCTTGGTTCAGATTGGCTGAGGCGTCGTACGATCAGTACGTAGGTGCTGCACTGTCACGCCAGAAATAAGCGGTTGAATCAGCGGTTTTTGCCCCGGTAGTCTTCATTTAGGCGGGGTTTTAACTAAAAAGGGTGCTTGCCATTTGGCCAGCATCCTTTTTTTATTGTAGAATCAAAGGCTTTCCTCCAATAACTGGGCTGGCGCACGGGCGGGTTACACGCTTTGGCTTCAGTTGAAACGTTATTTGAGGGCCCGTCTGGGATGGTCCCGGGCAGGTATTTTTAGGATCCAATCATGAAGACATTTGTGGCTAAGCCGCATGAAGTCCAACGTGGCTGGTTCGTGATTGACGCGAAGGGCAAAATCCTCGGTCGTGTGGCCAGCGAAGTCGCACACCGTTTGCGCGGTAAGCACAAACCAGAGTTCACGCCCCACGTTGATACAGGCGATTACATCGTCATTATCAATGCAGCAGATATCGTCGTAACCGGCAATAAGACGCAAGATAAAAAATACTTTCGTCACACAACGTATCCAGGCGGTATTCGCGAAACAAACTTCGCCAAGCTGCAAGAGCGCTTTCCGGGTCGTGCGATTCAAAAGGCCGTTAAGGGCATGTTGCCTAAAGGCCCGCTGGGTTATGCGATGATTAAAAAGCTCAAGGTCTATGCGGGTGCAGAACATCCTCATTCGGCCCAACAGCCACAGCCCCTCGAACTCAAAGGATAGGCCATGATCGGTAATTGGAATTACGGAACCGGCCGCCGCAAGACTTCGGTGGCTCGTGTCTTCATGAAAAAAGGCGCAGGCAAGATTGTTGTAAACGGCAAGCCCGTTGACGAATATTTTGCTCGTGAAACAGGTCGTATGGTCGTGCGTCAACCGCTCGAACTCACCGGCCATTTAGTTTCGTTTGATTTTCATATCAATGTGCACGGTGGCGGCGAAAGCGGTCAGGCTGGCGCAGTGCGTCACGGCATTACCCGTGCGCTGATTGATTACGATGCAGCGTTAAAGCCTTCTCTGTCGAAAGCAGGTCTGGTCACTCGCGATGCACGTGAAGTTGAACGTAAGAAAGTCGGTTTCCACAAAGCACGTCGTCGGAAACAGTTCAGCAAGCGTTGATCGAAGCGCCCGAGGCTGCAGTTTGGCCTCAGTGCAAAAAGACCGCGCAAGCGGTCTTTTTTTTAACTGCGCGTGACGATGATTACGATCGAGTTGTTCTGCAGCATGGTTTTGTAGCCCGAGTCGGTCACAAAAATAAGTCATACGTGCATGGGATAATATTGACTTCACGGCGCCGCTTGCTCAACAGCTCGGCAGTTATCAAATCAGGGATCTTCACATGACACAAGCTTCAGCAAAACGGATTAAGGTCGGCATTGTCGGTGGCACGGGTTACACCGGCGTTGAGCTCTTGCGTATCCTGTCGCAACATCCAAATGTTGAGCTGACGGCAATTACGTCACGTCAAGAAGACGGGATGCCGGTTGCCAATATGTTTCCCAACTTGCGTGGGCATGTAAAGCTTGCGTTTTCAACCCCTGACAAAGCACCTTTGACGGGTTGTGACGTTGTTTTTTTTGCAACCCCTCATGGTGTGGCAATGGCACAGGCACCCGAGTTACTGGCCGCTGGTGTCAAGCTCATTGATCTGGCTGCTGATTTTCGTTTGCAAGACGTCAAAGCCTTTGAAAAATGGTACAAAATCCCGCATACCTGCCCTGAGATTCTTAAAGAGTCTGTTTATGGGGTGGTCGAGCTGAACCGCGCCTCGGTGGCCAAGGCTCGCGTAGTCGGTAACCCTGGTTGTTATCCCACCACGGTTCTGCTTGGTCTGGCACCCTTGCTTGGCGGCAAGCCGTTGATCGATACCTCTGATCTGATTGCTGATTGCAAATCAGGCGTGAGCGGCGCTGGACGCAAGGCTGAAGTCGGCAGCCTGTTCTCTGAGGCCAGCGATAACTTTAAAGCGTATGGCGTGGCTGGGCATCGTCATCAGGCCGAAATCGACGAACAGCTGCAACGTTTGGCTGGCGGGCCTGTCGGGCTGACGTTTGTACCGCATCTCGTGCCCATGATTCGCGGTATGTTCAGCACGATCTATGCCAAGATTTTGCCGCAAGCGCGTGACGTTGATTTTCAGGCACTCTTTGAAGAGCGTTATGCTAATGAAAGTTTTGTCGATGTCATGCCGTTTGGCAGCCAACCCGACACGCGTTCGGTGCGTGCCTCAAACACGCTGCGTATTGCGCTGCAGCGCCCAGGCAACGGCGATCGATTGATTATTTTGGTCGTGCAAGATAACCTCGTGAAAGGTGCCTCAGGTCAAGCGATTCAAAATATGAATTTAATGTTTGGCTTGCCCGAACATACCGGCTTGAATCAAGTCGCCATTCTTCCTTAACGCGTTCAACGCATGTTGAAAGTAGTTAGGCATGCGCACGTCTGGTTGATCGGCGGTATCCTGCTATTGTTCGTACTAGGTGGCCTTATCGAGGCGTTAGTCACGCTAGGGCGTGGTGCTGAAGTACAAGACTTGCGCTTGCGTACCGAGCGTGCGGCTCTGCTGCTCGAACGCTCTGAACTTGACTCTGAACGCACTCAAGTCACGTCGCAATTTAATCAGGTTCAACGTGCTTTACTCACAGAGCGCGCCAAACGCCTCGAACTTGAAAAAATATTAGCAAACGTGCAATTGGAGCTTGGCCGTACGCAAGATCAATTGGCGTTCTTCGAGGATCTGTTCCCTCCTGGTCCTCAGGGTGGGCTTGATATTCGCGCGGTGAATGTCGTGCAACACGTCGAGGGTCTGCACTACCGCGTGTTGCTGATGCGTGGCGGTAAAGCGACCAAACCGTTCTTGGGTGCTTTACAGTTTGTTGCCAAGGGACAGTGTCGCGAAGCAGGGATCACCACAGAGCAAACTATTATTTTGCAGCCCTTGCTGGCTAGCCCCGTACCGCAAACTGAGGTCGCGCATGGCGCACAGAGCGAGTACGACAAGACGCAATCGCTCGATTCTCAGCAAACTGAGTCACAACAGGTTACGACGCAATCACCCCAGGTGCGGCAAACTGAGTCCCAGCAGGCGGCCTTGCGCCTTGAGTTTGTGCAGTTTCAGCGCGGCCAGGGTTTATTGGCGCTTCCGCCGGGGTTTGCCCCACAGTCTGTCACGGTGCGAGTGCTTGAGGGCGATATTGTCCTTGCATCCAAAGTGGTTGCTCTATGACTTGTGCAAGCACTTGCGGTATATTTGACCAACGCACTCAGGTATCACGTATTTAGTATCGTCCCGCGGGACAGGAGTCACTCATGAACATCGCCACACAAACCGTTGATCTTCAAGCGCCACCTACGCCGATTCTGTTCACAGACTCAGCGGCGGCCAAAGTTAAAGATCTATTGATCGAAGAGGGTAATTCAAACCTCAAGCTGCGCGTGTTCGTGCAGGGTGGTGGTTGCTCGGGTTTTCAGTACGGCTTTACCTTTGACGAGGATGTCAACGAAGATGACACAACACTCGAAAAAAACGGCGTAGCCTTGTTGGTTGACCCGATGAGCTTTCAGTATTTGGTGGGCGCTGAAATCGACTACAAAGAAGACATCGAAGGATCGCAATTCGTCATTCGCAATCCAAATGCCTCAACAACCTGTGGTTGTGGCTCGTCGTTTTCAGTCTAAGTGTTCTGCTTGCCTTGAAGGGTCTTGGCCGAGCTAGACAAAGCACTTTACAGATCAAAAAAGTCACGTATACGTGACTTTTTTGTTTTAAACGAGCCAAGTTAAGCTGGCCACGTCGCACCTAAAATGCGCGCGCCGCGCGCGCCTGTCACTTTAGGGTTGCCGGCAGCTACGCCGTGTTGATGCGCCCAGGCCAGCCAAGCAAAGGCCAGTGCTTCAACATCTTGGGTGCCCACCCCCGCACTCTCGGTCGTTGATACAACGCAAGGTAGCGCCGCCTGCAGGCTTTGGCGCAGAGCACTATTGTGTGCACCACCACCACATAGCAAGACCTCTTGCGCATCGGGCGCATAGGTGTCGATCGCCCGTGCCGCTGTTGCTGCTGTGAAGGCACACAGGGTGGCCTGTATGTCTTGTGGCGTTAGGCTTGTGCCGGGCGCCAGTCGCCCCAAGCAGTATTGCAATCGAGGCTCAAGCCACTCAAGGTTGAATAAATCGCGTCCAGTAGACTTGGGTGGTGGCAACTTCAGCCAAGGCTCTGCGTTGTTTAAGCGATCGAGCAGCGCTTGATTGACCAGGCCCTGTGCTCCCCAAACTCCGTCAACGTCAAAGCTTTGTTGCGTGTGTAACTGACACCAACTATCCATTAAGGCGTTAGCGGGCCCAGTGTCAAAGCCAAGTGGGTCTGCGCCCGGTCGCAATATCGTGATGTTGGCGATGCCGCCTAGGTTCAAAATTACGCGGGTGTAGTCAGTTGAAAAAATCCCAGCATGAAACACCGGCACCAAAGGTGCGCCTTGGCCACCCGCAGCAACATCACGACTTCTAAAATCGGCCACCACTGCGATACCAGTGAGCTCGGCAAGTAGTGCGGGCGCGTTGAGCTGAAGGGTATAGCCCAGACTCGGTTGATGCCTGACGGTTTGCCCGTGGGCGCCGATGGCTGAAATTTGCGATGACGAGAGCTTGGCTTGTTCGAGCGTTTGAGCGACTAGCTTGGCATACAGCGCGACCAGGCTATTGGCGGCTAATGCGGCGCGAGCAAGTTCGTCAGGGCCAGCGGTGTTTAACGAGAAGAGGGTTTCGCGCAAGGCTGGGTCAAACGCACTTGCCGCGCGGGCAATGACGGTAGGCTTACCCAGAGCGTCAAATTTCGCCAGTACAGCATCCACCCCATCGAGGCTGGTGCCAGACATTAGCCCAATATAGTAAGACGCGCTCACCACTTAGGCCGGTATCAGCGGACAGCGACGCTGCTGATTTCGGGCACGACTTCTTGAAACTTAGCCAGCACTTGAAGCTGTTGCCGATAAGGTGCAATGGCTTGGGCAAACTGAGCCCGATGCTCGGGCTCAAGCGGCGTTGCAGCGGGCATCGCTGCCGTTGCTGAGAGCGGATCAATGGGCTTGTCGGCCACCCGAAACTCGTAATGTAGATGGGGGCCGGTTGACCACCCCGTTGAGCCGACGTAACCGATTAACTGCCCCTGCGAGACTTTAGTGCCCACGGTAATGCCATCAGCGAAGCGACTTTGATGTGCATACAGGGTGGTGATTTTGCTGTGGTGTTTGAGAATGATCGTATTGCCATAGCCAAAATGCCACCCGACCAGTTGTACCACCCCATCGGCAGTCGCGTGAATGGGCGTGCCGGTTGGGGCCACGTAGTCAACGCCAGGATGATGACCGGACCAGGCTTGATTGTTGGCGATGGTGCGCAGTCCGAAGGTTGAACTGACACGCGAGAACTTGATCGAGTTGCGCAAAAAGGCCCCACGCAAACTTTCGCCTTCGAGGTCGTAGTAGCTGCCGGTTTTGCCATCTTGGCTGAACCATACGGCCGTTGAGACTTTGCCTTTGTTCACAAACTCAACCGCCAGCACACGACCTGGGCCCGCTGGGCGGCCTTCGAAGGTACGGTTTTCGTAGACAACGCGAAACTGATCGCCGCGGTGAATGCCACGAAAGAAGTCAATCTTGCTGCCCAGCACCTCAGCCAGCTGCATGGTAATGCCGTCAGGGATGCTGGCGGCGTCGGTGGTGGCGAATAATGAACGTTCGATGGTGCCAACGGCGACTTCAACATGCACTTCGCTTGGGAGTTCGAGCTCTTGCGCGCTAAAACCGTCGGACGTTGCGTCTATCTGCAACAACTTAACCGTAGGCTGACCGGTTGAATCGCTGGTTGGAGTATGGAAATAGCGTACCCATTGCAATTGCCCGTTGTGATCGGTAGCCGCTTGCACTGAGCGCCCGGGTACCAGCTTGCTGGCAAAGCGGACTTTGGGTTCTTTAGCCAAGTAGGACGACAGGTTGGTATCACCAAGATCCAGCCGCTTAAGAATCGTGGCGATCGTGTCGCCCGAGCGAATGCGGGTTTCGGTGACGTACGGGGTGTTGTTGGGCGCCGTCGCCGAGTGCTCGGCCGGCGTCGGGTCGGCTGCAAGCGGAAATGGCAGCACATTTTGCACCAAACTTTGTTCGGGCGGGATCGGTTCTGCAGGAGCCGGTTGCACCATACCCAGCGCAGCGGCACCGATGCAAAAAAGTAGGGCAGCACTTAACAGTAGGCCGCGCATTAAGCGCGAACCGAAAGTTGGCTGAGCAGACGTGCCTAGTCGATTTAGGGCGTTTGCCCCTGCGGTGGCTAGGTCGTTATTTTGAGTCATTAAGCGATAATCCTGTTCAGCGAGGTCGTGCGCGCAACCCCTCGCGATTACACTTGGGGGCGCTTAAGGCGTGTTGCGTTGGGTTTGCGTATGATGTCAGGCAAAGCCCTTGCAAGAAAACAACAATTTTAGCCCATTTTGTCGTACCAAGTCTTTTTTTTATTATTTTTAATACTCATAGTGACTTTTTTCTGATATGTCAATGCAAAAATATGCGATCACGCAAGACACCGAAGCGCAACTGCGTGTTGCCCTGCGGGGTTGCGACGAGCTGCTGGTTCAGGCTGAATTCGCCCAAAAGCTGGCGCGTAGCCAGGCGACCGGTGTCCCGCTCAGAATTAAGCTAGGCTTAGACCCCACGGCGCCAGATATTCATCTTGGGCACACGGTGGTGCTGAATAAGATGCGCCAATTGCAAGATTTAGGTCACACCGTGATCTTCTTGATTGGCGATTTCACTTCAATGATCGGAGATCCCTCGGGTCGCAACACCACCCGCCCTCCGCTGACACGCGAGCAAATCGCTGAAAATGCAAAGACCTATTACGCTCAGGCTAGCTTAGTGCTTGATCCCGCTAAAACTGAGATTCGCTACAACTCTGAGTGGTGCGACCCCTTGGGCGCACGCGGCATTATTCAACTTGCCTCGCGTTACACGGTGGCCCGCATGATGGAGCGTGATGATTTCACCAAGCGCTTTAAAGGTGGAGTGCCGATCTCGGTACACGAGTTTTTATACCCGTTGATGCAGGGCTACGACTCGGTCGCGTTGAAATCCGACCTTGAACTGGGTGGCACTGACCAAAAATTTAACCTGCTGGTAGGGCGTGAACTGCAAAAAGAATACGGTCAAGAGCCACAATGCATTTTGACGATGCCGCTGCTCGAAGGCACGGATGGCGTCGAGAAGATGTCCAAATCCAAAAACAATTACATCGGGATTGGCGAGGCGCCCGATTCGATGTTTGGCAAACTGATGTCGATTTCTGACACCTTGATGTGGCGCTATTTTGAATTGCTGTCTTTTGATAGCCTCGAAGATATCGCCAAGCTGCGTGCCGAAACCGAGGCTGGACGCAATCCTCGCGACGCCAAAGTGCAACTTGCTCAAGAGATCATTACGCGTTTTCACTCAAAGCAGGCTGCGCAAGAGGCGCTGGCCAATTTTGAGGCCAGATTTCGTGATGGGGTTATCCCAGAGGATATGCCCGAAGTGACGCTGCCAGGTGCACCGCTAGGGGTACTGAAAGTGCTGCGTGAGGCCGGTTTGGTGGCCTCGGGTACTGAGGCACAACGCAATGTTGAGCAAGGTGGTGTCAAAATCGATAGCGTGAAGGTTGAAGACAAGGGCTTGACGCTGCCTGCTGGTACGTATGTGATTCAGGTGGGCAAACGTAAATTTGCACGGGTGACCTTAGCTTAGCCCTGCAATGCTTTCGGGTGGGGCTGTGTCGGCCACACGACTCGGCCCCACCTGGGTACAGCCTGCAGACCTGAGGCGCTCGCATGGGTATACCTGCTGCTTTTGGGCGAGACCACGCTAGGCGAAGTACACTATCGTCAACCAATTTTGCACGTTCGCCAGGAACCTCTATGTTTGACCGTAAATTGACCCTTGATCGCGTTGACCCAGCCGTTTGGGCTGCTATCCAGCAAGAAGACACTCGCCAAGAGCAGCACATCGAGCTGATCGCTTCTGAAAATTACGCCAGCCCGGCCGTGATGCAGGCGCAAGGCTCGCAGATGACGAACAAGTACGCAGAGGGTTATCCCGGCAAGCGTTATTACGGTGGGTGCGAGTACGTCGATATCGTCGAGCAACTCGCCATTGATCGTCTTAAAGCATTGTTTGGCGCCGAAGCGGCTAACGTTCAGCCTAACTCTGGTTCGCAGGCCAATCAGGCGGTGTATCTGGCGTTTTTAAAGCCTGGTGATTCTGTGTTGGGGATGAGTTTGGCGGAGGGCGGTCACTTAACCCACGGCGCGAGCGTCAACTCTTCTGGCAAACTCTATAACTTTCATCAATATGGCTTAGACGCCAACGAAGTGCTCGATTACGACAAGGTTGAGCACTTGGCTAAAACACAAAAGCCCAAAATGATTGTGGCCGGTGCCTCAGCCTATTCGCTGCGTATGGATTTTGAACGGCTGGCACGTATCGCTAAAGACAACGGTGCCTTGTTGCTGGTGGATATCGCGCATTACTCAGGCTTGGTGGCCGGTGGCGCTTATCCTAACCCCGTGCCACACGCTGACTTTGTTACCTCAACCACGCACAAGTCACTGCGTGGCCCACGTGGCGGCGTGATCATGATGAAAGCCGAGCACGAAAAAGCGATTAACTCGGCGATTTTTCCGGGTATTCAGGGCGGCCCGCTGATGCATGTGATCGCGGCCAAAGCAGTGGCGTTTCACGAGGCGTCGACCCCTGAATTTAAAACCTACGCGGCACAGGTTGTAAAAAATGCGCAGGTGTTGGCGCAGACCTTAATCAAGCGCGGTTTGCGCATCGTGTCTGGTCATACTGAAAGTCATGTGATGCTGGTGGATTTGCGTGCGAAAGGTGTTAACGGTAAAGAGACCGAGGCCGTGTTGGGTCAGGCTCACATCACTGTGAACAAAAATGCGATCCCCAACGACCCTGAAAAACCCTTTGTCACAAGCGGCATTCGTTTAGGCACGCCAGCAATGACCACCCGTGGCTTCAAAGAAGCCGAGGCCGAACTCACCGGTAACTTGATTGCTGATGTGCTTGATAATCCGCGAGACGCAGCCAATGTAGCAGCCGTGCGTGCAAGGGTCAATGCGTTGACGGCGAACTTCCCGGTTTATCGATAATCAAGGTTACCGATGAAGTGTCCCTTTTGCGGGCATCCTGATACACAAGTGGTTGACTCGCGTGGGGCTGACGAGGGCGACTTTATTCGCCGTCGCCGTCGCTGCGTTGAGTGCGACCGGCGCTTTACGACTTACGAGCGCCCTGAGCTTTCGATGCCTTCAGTGGTGAAACGCAACGGGAGTCGGCACGATTATGAGGCCATCAAGTTGCGCGCGAGCTTATCGCTTGCGTTACGCAAACGCCCAATCAGCACCGAAGATGTTGATGCGGTGGTGATGCGCATTGAAGACAAACTGCTGACAAGTGGTGAACGCGAAGTGTCCACCGAATTTTTGGGTGAGCTCGTGATGGCCGAACTTAAAAAACTGGATAAAGTCGCCTACGTGCGGTTTGCCTCGGTGTATAAAAGTTTTGAAGATATTGGCGAGTTCGTTGAAGCGATTCGCGAGATGCAGGGCCCACCTTTGCGGCGTAAGACATGAACCTGCCTAGTGCTCGCGGTATGGATACGCGCAATCCTGATCAAGATGTTTTTTTTATGCGCCAGGCGCTTGCCTTGGCCGAGGGGGCGCTGTATGTGCCTTCGCCTAATCCGCGTGTCGGTTGCTTGATCGTACGTGATGGCCAAGTGTTGGGCCGCGGTGCGACGCAAGTTGTGGGCAGCCACCATGCCGAGATCATGGCGTTAAACGACATGAAGGCCAAGGGGTTGAATGCCTTGGGTGCAACGGTATACATCACGCTCGAGCCGTGCAGTCATCATGGTCGTACACCCCCTTGTGTTGATGCGCTGATCGCGGCGCAACCCAAACGCGTGGTGTTTGCGCACTTTGATCCGAATCCGAGTGTGGCGGGTCGCGGTATGCGCGGCTTGCGTGAGGCGGGTATTGAAGTCAACGTTGGTGTGTGCGCAGATTTGGCACTTGAGTTGAATCCTGGATTTGTCTCGCGCATGACGCGTGGCATGCCTTATGTCTGGATGAAAGCGGCTGTGTCACTTGATGGGCGCACGGCCCTAAACAATGGCGTCTCGCAATGGATCACTGGCCCAGAGGCACGTGCTGATGGACATCATTGGCGTGCACGTAGCTGCGTGGTGTTAACGGGCATTGGGACAGTGCGTGCTGACAATCCAAAAATGACTGTGCGGCATGTGGTGACCCCGCGCCAGCCTAAGCGTGCAGTGATTGACCCTGGCTTTGAAATTGCCGAAGATGCGGCGGTGTTGGCAGGTGGCGATGCGTTTGTGTTTGTGGGTGATAACAATCCCGACAAGGCTGCGCGCTTAGCCGCGCGTGGTGTGCAAGTGGTGTGTGTGCCAGAGGCTGCGGCACCTCAAGCGGGTCAGGTGCGCCGCCGCATTGATATGCGCGCGATGATGCAGTGGTTGGCCGCGCAAGGGCACAACGAAATTCATTGCGAAGCGGGCTCGGGTTTGAATGGTGCTTTGCTTGATGCCGGCTGTGTCGATGAGTTGCTGGTGTACATGGCACCGATGCTTCTGGGCGAGGGTAGAAGCATGGCGCAGTTGCCGGTGCTCACGCAACTTGAAGGCGCGAAGCGCTTTGAGTTTACTGAGGTCAAGCAGTTGGGCACAGATATTAGAGTGCGCGCGCGCTTGCCTGAGCGGTGGCGCGAACTGATGCAAAGTATTCACTTAATTGAAAGCAACACGGATAAGGTGCAATAGGATGTTTACCGGAATCGTCGCAGCCGTTGGTCAGATTCAAAGTATCGAGCCCTTCGCGGGCGACAAAGCAAACACGGGCGTGCATATCAAAATCCATGCAGGCGGTTTAGATTTGGCCGACGTAGGCCTTGGGGATTCAATCGCGATTCAAGGCGCGTGCATGACGGTGGTATCTAAACATGCTGACGGTTTCTCGGTGGATGTGTCGCGCGAAAGCCTACGCCTAACGATGGGGCTTGATGCCCTGGGCCCAGTGAACTTAGAAAAATCCTTGCGCATCGGCGATCAGATCGGCGGGCATTTGGTGTCAGGCCATGTCGATGGCTTGGGCGAAGTCGTGAAGTTTGAGGCAGTTGGCGAATCGTGGGAGCTCATCGTGCAAGCCCCCGCTGCGCTTGCAGCTTTTTTAGCCTACAAAGGTTCGATCACCGTCAACGGCGTGAGTTTGACTGTGAACCGGGTAGACGATGTGGCGGGCGGTACACGCTTTAGTATCAATTTGATCCCCCACACGATTGCCGTGACCACTTTGCAACATCTAAAGGTTGGTCAACGCGTCAATCTAGAAGTGGATACGATCGCAAGGTATGTGCAGCGGATGTTGTCGTTGCCGAAATAGCTCGGATATGTCGCAAAATAGTCGATCGCGACACTTTATTTGTCGCGAATGGTTATTGCGTCAGTTAAAACCATAAACGAGCAAGCACCAACACTAGTCCGCCTACGCAAAGCACGGGCAGTGGATTGATGGTTTTAAAACGCCAAAATATCCCTGCCGATACAGCCGCGATAAACCACGGTGTCGCACCGCCCGAGGTTGAGCGCAAGATGATGATTGCGCTGGTGAGCAATAGCCCCGAGGCCAAGGGGGCGAGGGCGTTTTGCACAATTGTTGTCCAGGGTCGGTCATGACTTTTGTGCCAAGCGCGCGTCACAAAATACGCCAAGATGGTTGAGGGCCCAAACAACGCAAGCGAGGCCACCAAGGCACCTTGCCAGCCACTGACTTGCCAGCCAATCAAGGTTGCTAACAAGGCGCCTGGGCCAGGTGCCGCGCGCGAGATCGCAAATAAATCGATAAATTGCGCGTGGGTCAGCCAGTGATAAATGTCGACGGCCTGCAAATGCATATCGCCCACGACACTTTGCCCGCCGCCCACTGAGATCAGCGATAGCGGTGCAAAGACAACAAACAGATCAAGATAAATGTTTG